>Ga0302320_10015927_pt1 | contig 15395 bp, 13 predicted proteins | sample Bog_T0_3_FD_202130 | JGI IMG/M metagenome (GOLD analysis project Ga0302320, IMG submission 202130) | Peat permafrost microbial communities from Stordalen Mire near Abisko, Sweden - Bog_T0_3 | ecosystem: Environmental > Terrestrial > Soil > Wetlands > Peat | place: Sweden: Abisko, Stordalen Mire... | reverse complement strand
GCGCATCCGGCGTAACCGAACGCGTCGTCCAGGAATTTACGCGCTTCGTTACGCCCAGCTGAAGCCGCTCTTCGCCAGCGGAATCGTGCGTATTCGTTTACCCGTCGCCGCGAAAATCGCGTTCGTCACCGCCGGAATCACCGGCGGCAGCGCTGGCTCGCCCAGCCCGGTCGGATCATGATCGGTCTCGACAAAGTGAACGTCAATCTGCGGCGCTTTCGCAAATGGCAGCAGCTTGTGCTGGTTGTAATTGGTCTGCATCACGCGGCCTTTTTCAAGCGTGATCTCTTGCGCCATCAGTTCACTCAAGCCGTCAATCACGCCGCCTTGCACTTGCGCTTCGGCCCCGCTTGGATTGATCACTTGGCTGCCGATATCGCCGCACACCCAGATCTTGTTCACCTTCAGCTTATTGGCCGCCACGCTCACCTCCGCCACGTGTGCGAAGTAACCTTGAAAGCTGTAATGGAACGCCACGCCCAGCGCCGTCCCTTTCGCGAGCGTTCGTTTGCCCCAACCGGAACGTTCCGCTACCGCCGTGAGTACGCCACGCATGCGCGCCACATCGTATTTCTCGTGAGTCTTCTCGCCCAGCAATTCCAGGCGGAAAGCGATCGGGTCTTTACCCGCCGCATGCGCCAGTTCGTCGATGAACGATTGCATCACGAAGCATTGTGAATTGGCCGCCGGCGCCCGCAGCGCGCCGGTTTTGAGTGCCAGCGGCATGGCGGAAACGTGTATCGCGAAATTCGGCACGAAGTCCGCCGGAAATTCCAGCGGATTGATAGCCGCTGCCGAAGCGAAATGTTCGTTATCGCCATACGTCACAAAGTGATTGCGCCACGCGACCACTTGGCCCGCTGCATCGATGCCGCCCTTTAGATAATGAAAGCCGCCCGGACGATAGTAGTCGTGCGCCATGTCGTCTTCGCGCGTCCAAAGCAGTTTCACCGGCACATTACCGCCAATTGTTTTGGCGATGTGTGAGACCTCCGCCATATAGTCGTTGGTCAAGCCGCGGCCGAAAGATCCGCCGGCGCGCAGCAGATGAATGGTGATGTCGCTTTCAGGAATGTTCAGCGCCTTCGAAACCAGCGTCCGGCCGCGCCCCGGCAATTGCGTGGTGCTCCAGATCTCGAGCTTGCCGTCCTGAAAACGCGCGCTGCAATTGCGCGGCTCCAGCGGCGCGTGCGAGATGAACGGATAATCGTAAGCCGCTTCCAGCACCTTGGCTGAGTTCTTGAAACCTTCCTCCAGATTGCCGTCGCTCTTCAGCGTGCGCTGCGGCGCTTGTTGAGATAGTTCCAGCGCGCGTTTCGCAAAGCCCTCACTGCTTTGCCCGGCGGCCGGGCCTTCATCCCATTTCACGTCGAGTTTTTTGCGCGCCGAATTGGCCGCCCACCAGGTATCGGCCACGATGGCGATGCCCGGTTCCAGTCCCGGGTCGCCTTCCACCACCGGTCCGGTCTTAACGGTCGTATCCACCACGAACGCATGCCGGATGCCGGGTAGTTTCTTGATCTCGTCGATATTAGCGCTCACCACTTTGCCGCCGAACACCGGGCATTTTTGATAGCCGGCGAATAGCATCCCCGGCATTGTGAAATCGATCCCGAAAATCGGCTTGCCGGCGACGATATCGGGCACGTCCACCGAACGCGTAGCCTTGCCAATGATCTTGAAATCGCTCTGATCTTTCAACTTGAGAGTCTTCAGATCGGGCACCGGCATGCTAGCCGCGGAGGAGGCGAGCTCGCCGTAGCCCAGCGAACGGTCGGTTCCTCTGTGATAAACCCGCCCGTTGGTGGCAAAACATTCGCTTTCCGGAACGCCCCACGATTTGGCCGCGGCGGCAATCAACATATGACGCGTAGCTGCGCCCACTTGCCGCATCGGCACCCAGTTGTTCGATGCCGCGCGGCTGCCGCCGGTGGTTTGCAGTCCGTACTTGGCATCAAGATCGGCTTGTTCCACCTTGACGGTTTTCCAATCCACTTCCAGCTCTTCGGCGATGAGCATCGGCAGCATAGTCTTGATCCCTTGCCCTATTTCCGGATTGCGCGAAAGCAGAGTAATCGTGCCGTCCGGCGCGATGCGCACGAAAGCGCTGGTTTCAAACGGCGGCGGTTGTTGTTGCGCCGCCGCGAACGGAGCGCTGTAAGCGCCCATCAGTAATCCTCCGCCGGATGCGGCGGTGACATGCAGGAAAGAACGGCGGGTAACTCGCATTGTTAAGCGGCTCCTTCCGTAACCGCCATCCCGGCGGCTTTGTGGATCGCCTGGCGAACCCGCAAATACGTGCCGCAGCGGCACAGATTGCCGCTCATGGCTTCGTCGATCTCAGTATTCGTTGGTTTGGGATGTTTGGCAAGCAATGCGGCAGCGGACATGATTTGTCCGGCTTGACAATATCCGCACTGTGGAACGTCCATTTCAATCCAAGCTTCTTGCAGCGGATGCGAGGCAGTGGCCGAAAGGCCTTCAATGGTGGTGATTTGCGCATTGGCAACGGCGGCAATGGGTGTGATGCAGGAGCGCTGTGGTTGTCCATTGACGTGAACCGTACATGCGCCACATTGTCCAATGCCGCAGCCGAATTTCGTGCCATGCAGATTGAGAATGTCGCGCAACACCCACAGCAGCGGCGTATCAGCCGACGCATCGACGGTAGTTGGCCGTCCGTTAACAGTTAGTTTTGTAGCCATAATTTCAAACCAGGTAAGACAAAGACCAAGATATGACGATTAGAACCAGATCACAAGTTACAGTAACGCTATGCCTTATGATCTCAATGCCGCAGCTTTACAGACGGTAATCGACAACGGCTTTCATCCCGCTTTTCCCGCGGAAGCCACGGCGGAACTAACTGGTTTAGAGGGGAAACCCGCCGCCGGGTCACTGGATTTGCGCGAACTGCTCTGGTCTTCGATCGACAACGATACCTCGCGTGATCTCGACCAGATCGAACTTGCGGCACAATTGAGCGATGGCCGCATTCGTGTCCTCGTAGGAATTGCCGACGTCGACTCTTACGTCCGCAGAGGTCGCGCGCTCGACGCCCATGCGCAAGCGGAGACCACCTCCGTCTATGCCTCTGTGCGCACCTTTCCCATGCTGCCCGAAAAACTATCCACCGGCCTGTCTTCGCTGCTCGAAAACGAGGACCGGGCCGCGGTCATCACCGAATATATTGTCGGCACGGATGGTGAAGTGAGTGATGTCCGTTCTTATCCGGCAACAGTTCGCAATAAAGCGCAATTGACCTATAACGGAGTCGGCCCTTGGCTCGACGGCACGGCGCCCGCACCCGAAAAGGTAGCCGCCTCGCCCGAGCTGCAAGCCCAGTTGCGCCTGCAAAATAGCGCCGCCAAAAGGTTGTTGGAAGCACGCCACCGTCTCGGCGCGCTAAGTTTTGAGCGGACTGAAACCACGCCAACCATGCAGAACGGCCAAGTAACCGGCCTAGTGGCCGCCCAGAAGAATAGCGCTGGCCTGTTGATCGAAAACTTCATGGTGGCGGCGAATGAGGCCATGGCGCGCACGTTTTCTGAAAAACGTATTTCGTCCATCCGGCGCGTGGTCTCGAAGCCTGTTCGCTGGGATCGGATTGTGGAACTCGCGCGCCGCACGGGCGGCGCGTTGCCCGCTGAACCCGACGTGCAAGCCCTCAACGAATTCCTATTAGAGAGGAAGCAGGTAGACCCGGCTCATTATGCGGATTTGTCGTTGTCGGTGATCAAGCTATTAGGCCCTGGCGAATACAAACTGCAGCGACCCGGCGACAACGACGGCGGTCATTTCAGTTTGGCCGCGCACGACTACACGCATTCCACCGCGCCGAACCGCCGCTTTGCCGATATCGTCTCGCAGCGAATCTTGAAAGCGCTCTGCGCCGGCGCTCCCGCGCCCTATAGCGACGACGAGTTGAACAGCATCGCCGCCCATTGCACCGAGCGTGAAGACGCCGCGCGCAAAGTGGAGCGGACCATGCAGAAGCGCATTGCCGCGGTCGCCATGGCAAACAAGGTGGGGCAAACTTTCCTCGCGATGACGACCGGCGTCTCACCCAAAGGAACGTACGTGCGCGTCCTCAACCCGCCCATGGAAGGCCGCTTGATGCAAGGCATCGAAGGAGTGGATGTCGGCGACACGCTGGAAGTCCGCCTCACCCACACCGATCCCGCCCGCGGCTTCATCGACTTCGCCAAAATCCGCGAGTTGCCGCGCTAGAAGCTCTAGTCCTGGCGCTTTGTGAGTACCCACATTCTCGACCAAATTAAATACGGCAGACTGCTGGCCGAGGCGCGGCCCCACGTCATAAGTAACGATGACGATCTTGAACGCTTCACTCAAATTGTATTGGAGTTGGACGAACTGGAGCATCCTTCTGGAGAACAGAGAGAACTCGCTGAATTGTTAACGACGCTGATTGAGCAGTATGAAGCCGAGCACTACTCTTTGCCCAAAGCCACACCAACTGAACTGATTTGCTCTTCATGGATTGCTTCTTCGACTGCCTCGCCCTTTGAAGTTTGGTCCGCCTGCCTTGCCGTCCGAGCCTCACCAGGCCAGACCCAGAAAGGATCGCCGAGGGTACCGCAGTGTCGCAACCTCAGCCAGAGACGTGGGGTCCGCGATGACCCCGCCTGTTGTTGCCGAAGCTAGGGTCCCCGCTGCTAGATACCTTCGAGGTCAAGCGGCGTAAGTGATCACCGCAGCCCGTTCTTTCCAAAATCTAATCATTTCAAGCTATGTCTATGTGTTCAAGCTGATCAAAGGCTTCATCCGTGGACGACTCACGAACCCCTGATCGCTGAAAAGAATTGACGCTCTGAACAAGCCCAAGAGATCATGGTATCTGAAATGAATCCAAGAACAGATGCCGAGGAAGACGAGCAGGACGAACGCGATCGGATGGATGACGAGGACGACGAAGAGAGTCAGAATCGCGAGAACGAGAATAAGAACAGCGACGAGGAAGATGGGCCTTTTAGCGATGACGTTTGAAGCGACGGACTTATTAGCCAAGCCATCCTCGTACAGCTTCGCTGAAACAAATACCGATTTTGACAACATAGCTGTCCGCCGCACGAAATAACAAAGCAAATTGGACCGCGTTTTGTGGAAATTGTGTGGAAATAATGCGCTGAAAAAAATTAACTTGAAAACGGCTCCAATCGGCGCTATACCTATACGCGAAAGGTCGTTCGGCATGAAAGACGCTGATGACGAAACTGTTTCTGTTTTGTGCAGCCAGCAGAAGCAGATCGCGGGTGACTGCGCTCGCTACCTGCAAAGTGTTTACCTAAGCGGCGCGAGAACCAACTTGATTTTTGACTTGCTTGTCAAAATGAGCGACGCCGCCAATCGAGCCTCTGGCCTGACTATAAAACTGGCCGCGGAAGCTACGGGGCTGAGCGAGGAAGAAGCTTACCGCTGCATTCGAGGCATCGTTTCCTTCACTGGAGACCCAATCGTCATGCAAGACGGCCAAAAAACTTGGCTTTATCAAAACTACGAACCGCGTTCAATCGGCGGCGCAGCGCAAGGTCTTGCTCGGCTGCTGCCGAAGGTGGTTATCAATGAGGCGGTCTCACGTTCGAGGAAGCGACCAGGTTCTTCTCGTCGATTAGCAGTGATGGCGGCAGCGGCAACTTAGACCTGAATCTGCGTCTGTAATGCTTTCCCCGGTCTGTGGCCTACCGCAGCGGCCCTCCCAGCTCAACCGGTTCACACTTGAAGGCGGCAAGGTTGTCGCGGATCATGGGGATGTCGGATCCATGAACTGGCTAGGCGCTCAATAGCCGTACGGTGCAGCGCCACAACCAGGATAATAATGCCAAAAGCCACCTTGGTCATAGAAGCCGGAAGGATTGCAGACCGGCGGCACATAGCCGTAGCCGGGCGCGGCATAGAAGCCGAGACCGAAGCCCCTGCCAGAGTAGCGAGGGGCGTAGTAACCGCGTCCTCCGTAGTACCTTCCGCCACCGGCGAGGGGGCCGCCGTAGCCACCCCCTCCATAGTAACTGCGTCCTTCCACTGCACCTCTGCCGCTATAGGCATGGCCGCCGCCCAAGCCCCCTCCATGTCCGCCTCCAAAACCAAAACCGTGTCCGCCGTAATGCTCGGCGGCAAGAGCCGCCGTCGAACTGAAAGCGCCCATTACGATCAGCAGCGCCATTGGCGCGATCCGTCTCATAGCCCGTTTCAAGATTTCGTTTTTCATAAATGATTTACTCCCCTATCGGCCATTTATCAGGGCACTCCGGTGGCCTTTCCCAACTCGCTCAAAACAATCACACGAGTGCGGCGAAGAGGAATTTGAAAACCACCAGATTGGTGGGATAGAACCACCGTGCCGGCAATGGCTGGAGGCTGTTAGCCGTCCAAACTCATGGAACTTCGTTCCCTGAATCAAGTCATGCTGATCAAGCCATCTCTGAAAAATCTCCGTGGACCGTATCCCCAGTCACAGAAGTTTATAAATTTTAATCACAATTTTAAATCCATGGCTATCAATCATTTACCTGCTCTCGCTGCGAAAATCGTTACACGATATAGTTCGTTTTCAGACCTTCGTTTGCTATGGTTTGGTCAGGTCCGCCCGAGTATCCCTCGCTGGCGGGCCTTTCTTTTGACCTAAACAGTATCGAACAAGGAGTAGCAGCTAATGTCCAACCGTGCCGAACGTCGCGCCGCCGAGCGCGCAGCCCTCGAAGCAGCCCGCCGCGCCGCTTATTCTTCCATGTCCTTCGCCCAACGCATGGACCCCCTCGGCGTCATGCCGGGCCCCGATTCCATCCTCCAATTCGCCGGTATCCGTCCTCAGGCGGCGTCAGCCGCGCAACCTCCTCCGGAACCCGCCGCCGTTTCCGAAGCCCAACTCGCCGCTAACCGCGAGAACGCTCAAAAATCCACCGGCCCCCGCACCGAGGAGGGCAAAGCCGCCATCCGCATGAACGCCCTCAAAACCGGTCTCACCAGCCGCACCGTTTGGATCGAAGAAGAAGACGCTCCCCGTTACCGCAAAATGGCCGCCGATTTTAGCCAGGATCTTCAACCCGTCGGCCCACAGGAAACCGCCCTCGTTCAATCCGTCATTGATCTTCACTGGCGTCTTGAATCCCTCCCCGGCCTGCTCATGGCCCTCAAATCCAAAGGTCGCCGCGAACTCCTCGGCACGCCCGAATTCAAGGGCACCGAAATCACCACCAACATCCTCGATCTCGAAGTGCAACTCCGCTACGAAAAACAATTCCGCAATCTCAACTTACAGGAATCCCGCCTCTCCCGCCGCCGCGAACGTGAAATGGCCGAACTTCACAAACTCCAAAAGGAACGAAAGGCCAACGAAGCCGCCGCTCTCGAACGCGCCACCACCGCCCACGTCGTCGCCGAGCAAACCGGGCAACCCTTCTCTTACCCTGGAATTGGCTTTGAATTTTCAAAGGCCGTTTTCGAAGCCTACTTAGCCGCTCTGACCCCAGCTAACAAGGACAACATACTGCAAAAAGCCCTCGGCAAAACGGCTTCCGCCGCCGCTTAACTCAACATTCCGGTCGTAGGGCGGCCATTCGTGCCTGCAGGCCACCTTTCAGGTGGCCAATCCGCAGGTTCTCAACCCGCCAATTACCGCTTTTATACCCGAAGTGTGTCCGCCTTTATAGGAGGGCGGACCGTCACTCGGGTCCGCTCTCCCCGATTGGGCTAGTTTTCGCCCTTGGTTGGAACAGTGGCAGCGGTGGATTGGGCGGTCGTTGTTGAGCTAGGCTGCACGTTTATACCGCTCGACATCGATTGAGCTGCGGGTCGATTTACATTCACTCCGGCGCCCCAAACGGTGCGGCTTGCGTCTACCGAGTTAGCCCCCCATACCGTGTTGGCGCCCCAAACGGTTCGCGAAGCGTTGATCGCGCTAGCCCCCCAAACGGTCCGCAGATCGAAGACGCTTTGGATGCCCCACACGCCGTTGAGATTCCAAACCGCGGAAGGATCAGACACCAAACCGATTGTGCCGGTGGAACTGTTATAGACGGCGATGGGTGACATGGCCGTCCCTTGCGCCAGTGTTTTATCGGCCAGCGCCGCGGCAATATCTAAATAGCCGGCGCCCACCGTGAAAATATCGTAGTAGCTGACATAGGTTTCGCCCGTCGTCGGATCGGTCGCGACACTGGAAGCCGGAAACGTCTTATAAGCGTCCAGCATGAGACGCGCCTTCACTTGGTCGGGCGTGATCGAAGGATTTTGTTGGATGAGAAGCGCGGCCGCTCCGCTCACTATCGGCGTTGCCATGCTGGTGCCGCTGAGTTGGAAGAACGTATTGCCTGCGATCGGCATACCAAACATCTGATAGTACGAATAGGGTGTGATGTTCGCCGGATATTGCTCCGCTAGCGCCGCTGATGTGCTGGCAAGCAGCGAAACAACCATATTTCCCGGAGCGACCAAATCCGGCTTCACCACGGCATCAACCAGGCTTGGGCCTTTTGAGCTGTAGCTGGCGATTAAATCATCGCTGCGGGTGTAGGTGCTCATTGTCTTCATCGCGCCAACCGTAATCACGTAGGGATCGTTGGCCGGCGACGAGATGGTGCCGTAGCCGTAGTTGCCCCAGGAATTGTCGCGGCCGTCGTTGCCCGCCGCTACCACCACCACAATGCCGGCCTTCCAAGCCTGTTCCACCGCTTGGCAAAGCGGATCGGTGGCGTAGCTTTCAAAAACCGGACGGCCGAGCGAGAGATTGATGACTCGAATGTTGTACTGCGGCGCCAAGCTGATGGCCTCGTCAATGGCGGCGATCACGCCACTGTCCGTGCCCGAGCCGGTCTGGTCCAAAACCCGCAAATTGACAATATTTGCGTCGGGCGCGATGCCTTTCAGCATGCGGTCGCAAGTGAGGCACGATGAGTTTGTTCCGTTGCCGGCGAGAATGCCCGCCACATGCTCGCCATGGCCATAAAGGTCGGGTGCGACGGTAGTCTGAAGTACGCTGTTTGCCGCCGTCGTTACCGTTGAAACCGCCCCGCTGAGGATGGCAGCCAGCACATTGGTGGGGGAATTTGTCGCGGTTGTGGTAGACATAGTCGAGGTGCTGGTGAAATCCTGGCTGTAAACGATGCGTTCTCTGTTATTGAAATCAGCATTCGCGTTGAGTCCGCTGTCGATCAGCGCCACGCCAACGCCCGCGCCTGTTAGCTTGAGGTTCCACGCCGTGGCGGCATTCACGGCAGCGGCGGCATAGTCCAGCCGGGCATGAACCGTTCGGTCGGGAGCGATATAGAGCACTTCCGGGTCGGCGGCCAATTCGCTTAGCGCCGCATAGGGCAGCGAGTAAGAGGCGGATGTCATTTTTGAATAGCTGCGGCGCAACGTGCCGCCCCGGGTGATCACCTTTTGGTGTTGTGTCTCGCCAGGAATCTGATTCCAAAGCACGATGACATTGGACGGCGCCTGCGGCGCGGACGCGACTAAATCCGCTGCAATTTTCTGCTTCAGGCCGACAGTTTGCGCGCCGAGGCTGAAGGCGGCTACGATAATCAGGAACATTGATTTCTTCACAGGACAATTAACTCCTTCGATTTGAGCGGACAAGAGGTGCGAAGTCCGCGCGTTCTATGCCCTTATCGGTGAGCGCTCCGCTGGTTTGACCTCGCTAGCGCCTGTACGGTACTGCTTCGCTGCCTCTCTTGGTGGGACAAACTCAGTCCGCTGGTGGTAAGCGTCACATCAGCGCCGCCGGAAAAGGCCGATATGCGATCCTGAGGGAGACTCATGCGTTTTCAATCGATTTTCATGATGCCGAGCGTGCTAGCGTTTTTGGTGTTGTCCTCCAACGCGCAAGCGCCTAAGCAAACGGCCGCCTCGGCGAGCACCGCCAAGAAGAAAGCCACGACCGCTGCCGTGCCCCACAAGGCGACGCCGACACTGACGACTGACGATGAGAAAACCATTTACTCGCTGGGGCTGAGCATCTACCGCTCGCTTGGACAATTCGACCTTTCGCCCGCCGAATTGGAAATCGTAAAGCGCGCGATGTCGGACGCCGCCGCCGGTAAGCCTGCGGTGGAGTTAAGCACTTGGGGACCTAAAATCGATCCGTTGGCAAAAGCCCGCGCCGCGCGCGTAGCGGCGAAACAGAAGACCGTTTCTAACGCTTTTTTGACTAAGGCCGCCAGCGAACCGGGTGCCTCGAAAACCGACTCCGGGCTCATTTATAAGGAAATCAAACCCGGCTCCGGTGCATCGCCGGCCGCCACCGACACGGTCAAAGTGAACTACCGGGGAACTTTCGTAGACGGCAAGGAATTCGACAGCTCTTATTCAAGGAATCAGCCGGCGGAATTTCCGCTAAATGGCGTGATTCGTTGTTGGACTGAAGGCGTGCAGAAGATGAAGGTCGGCGGCAAATCTCGCTTGGTTTGCCCGTCTGATATTGCGTATGGCGATCAAGGCCGGCCGGGAATTCCGGGCGGTTCGACCCTAATTTTCGAGATCGAGTTGCTATCCATCTCTGGAAAGTAAACGCACCTCGGGTTTCCCTCAGCGCCTAAGGGCGTGCAGTGAACTGGAAAGCTGGAGTTGTGACAGACCCGAGCTGAGATACCCCACATGGCGGGCGTACGTAAGCGGCGGTAGGTACGGGTTGGCTTGAACGGCGAAACAATCGGCATGTAAGTCCTAACTGGTGCGAAATAATCCTTCACACCCTGGTAGTCTTATCGGGTTAATCTCGCTGCAAAAATAACCAAAGAGTAAAACTCTAAAAGAAGTGCAGCGATTCTTTCGCGGAAACGCTTAACCCGTCTATCGGAACGGGAACGAAAGTCCGAAATAAGAATCATGAGCAATGCCCACTCTGTAATTGATGATGCGGTGGAGGAATCCAGAAGCATGCGTCCTTCCTCGAACGATTTACGGATTCCGACAGAGGAGCGCGGAACATCCAAGCCGGCGATGGGACCGCTGGAGGAGTTCGGGATTAACGCCGACAATTTGGCGGCGCGCCGGATGTTTATTCGGCTCACGCCACGTGAGGCCAAGATTATGGGCGACCTGATTCCCTGGGCGCGATCCGTGGCAAAGCAGGTGGCCAAAGAGTTTTATGATTGGCAGTTTAGTTTTCCGCCTACGCTGCGATTCTTTGAGAGCTTTGCCAAGCGCAGCAGCACCACGCTCGATGGCTTACGTGTCGTCTTGGAATCCGCGCAGGAGGGTTACTTCGTCGGCTTGTTCGAAGGAGCTGCCAGTGAATGGGGTGTGGACTATTTCGAGTCCAGACTAAAGATTGGACAAGTTCACAACCGCATCAATCTACCCATGAAGTGGTATGTCGGTTCTTACACGGAATTGCAGAGGATTGCCACCCTTCACTTGCGCAAAACGATTCCAGGCCATGCCAAGTTAAGCGACGCGGTGGAGGTGCTAAGCCGGGTTTTGAATTACGATCTGCAGGCGGTCATGGATTCCTTTGTGATGCGGCTGCTGGAATCGATGAGCATAGACGTCAGTGCGATTCAGACCGATCCCGGTGCCGACCGCACGGAACATATCGATCAAGCGAAGCAGGCTTTGGCCACTCTCATCGCGCAGGCCGATGCGCTAGCCGGCGACCGGCTGCATGATCCAGTGCTCCAGCTTTTCATCCCGTCGGCCGGACGCGTGGGCAAATCCTTCGCGCGCCTGCACGAATTCCTGGCAAAGGTCGCCGAGCAGGCGGACGTCTTGGCGTCCGGCAACCTAAAGAGCCCCAAACTGGAAACGTTACAAGAGGTTAGCGGCAAACGGGTGCTGGCGAGTAGCATGAGCCGCCTTTTGAAGGCGCAAAACCAGGTAGCAGCGATTGCCGAAGCGGTTGCCCGCGGCGACATGAGCGTGAAGATCGAAAGCCATTCCGAAGCCGATATACTCTCGGTGGCAATTCAAAGGATGGTTGACAATATTAAGCGCTTGGTCGCTGAGATGGGCCGTATGGCAGACGCGCACTCCATCGGCAACATCGATACCTTTATTCCGGCCGAAACCTTCGAGGGAACCTATCGAACCGTGGCGCAGGGGGTGAACGACATGGTAGGCGAGCATGTTGCGGTTAACAAGAAAGCCCTGGCGTGTGTGGCGGAATTCGGCAAGGGAAACTTCGAAGCTCCGTTTGAAAAGCAACCCGGTCAGCGCGCGTTCATCAACGATACCATCGAGGGAATCCGCAGCAACCTTAAGAATTTGATTGCAGATACCGACCTTCTATCCAAAGCAGTCGCGCAGAAGAATCTGCGGGCGCGCGTTGATGCGAATCGCCACCTCGGGGACTACCGAAAGATCATTGCCGGCATTAACAGCACGCTAGACGCGGTGGTTGAACCGTTGCGCGCTACCAGCGAAAATGCCAACACCATCGCCAGTTCAGCGGAAGAACTGACTGTGACCAGCCGGGTGATGGCGGACGGAGCTGAGGCTACCGCCAGCCAGGCGAATGCCGCGTCCGCCGCTAGCCGCGAAGTTTCTAACAGCGTCACCAACGTGGCTGGCAGCTCGGAGGAAATGCTTTCCTCCATACGCGAAATTTCGCGCAATGCGCACGAGGCGGCACGGATCGCCAAGAGCGCCGTAGCCGTAGCGACCGCAACCAATAAGACGATCGGCCAATTGGGAGATTCGTCGTCGGAGATCGGCAAGGTCATTAAAGTGATCACGTCGATTGCGCAGCAGACGAATCTCTTAGCGCTCAACGCTACGATCGAAGCGGCCCGGGCAGGAGAAGCCGGCAAGGGCTTCGCCGTGGTTGCCAATGAAGTGAAGGAATTAGCCAAAGCCACCGCCAACGCAACCGAAGAAATCAGCCACAAGATTGAGGCTATTCAGGGCGATACCAAGAGCGCGGTTAGCGCTATTGCCGAAGTAAGTTCGATCATCGGGCAAATCAACGACATTTCCAATTCCATCGCCTCGGCGGTAGAAGAACAAACCGCGACAACCAACGAGATTGGCCGTCACGTCCACGAAGCGGCCCGCGGCACGGCCGAGATTACCAAGAGCATCACGGGAGTGGCCGATTCCGCCAAGGAAACCGCGCGGGGCGCGCTCGAAACACAAAACGCCGCGCAAACGCTAACGGAGTTGGCCGCCAGAATGCAGCGCTTCGTGGGCGCCTTTGACTTCTGATCGCCAAAGTGTACAATCCGAGGCGTGAGTGATCCCTCAGCCCCAAAGCAGCGTCCAACCTCTTTAGAGTTTGACGAAGCGCGCCGCATCGTGATCGAAACGGTTCGTCCGTTTGTTCGCGAACTCAAAACCGAGCTTGTCCCGTTAGATGGAGCCCACGGCCGGGTTATCGCTCAGGCCGTGCGTGCCGAACGCGATTATCCGGCGCTCGAACGCTCGTTGCGGGATGGTTACGCCGTACGGGCGACGGACGTTCCAGGGACGCTATCTGTTCGTGGGGAAGTGCGCGCCGGCGACCAGGAAAAAGCTCCGCTTGGCGCAGGGGAAGCGCTGGAAATTATGACCGGAGCTCCGGTGCCAATGGGGGCCGATGCCGTCATTATGGTGGAGCATGTCACTCGTTCGGGTGATCAAGTTAAAATCGGCCAGTCCGCCGAGCCGGGCCAATTCATCAATCAGCGCGGCGCGGAAGCAAGGCAAGGCGACGTACTGATTCCCGCGCAAACCAAACTCGATGCCAGCCATATTTCGGTGCTCGCGGCCGAGGGACGCACGAGTGTATCAGTTGTGGCCAAACTGCGGGTCGCGATTCTAGCCACCGGCGATGAAATCGTCGCGCTAGACCAGCGTCCCGCGCCGCATCAAATACGTAATTCCAATTCCTACATGCTGGCGGCGCTAGTGCGCGCAACCGGCGCGGAAGCCGCCATTCTTCCGGTGGCGATAGACACCAAAGACTCGCTGATTCCGCTGCTCCGGCTCGGTCTCAAATACGATCTGTTGCTGGTCACCGGCGGCGTCTCGGCCGGTAAATATGATCTGGTCAAACCAGCTCTGCGGGAGCTGGGGGTTGAGTTCCATTTCGAGCGTGTGCGAATACAACCGGGGCAACCAACGGCTTTCGGCACGGCGAGCGGCAAACCCGTGTTTGGGCTTCCCGGTAATCCCGGGTCTTCACTCATCACGTTTCAACTCTTCGCGAGGCCCGCATTGGAATTGTTAGCCGGTATAAGCGACCCAGGCTTGCCCTTATTAAGCGCATGCTTCGAAGCCCCGTTCCGGCACAAAGGCGGCTTGACTCGCTTCTTGCCGGCTCGCTTGAGCGAAGACGGCCAACGTCTGTGCCACATTTCCTGGCAAGGATCGAGCGATATTCCGGCGCTGGCCAAGGCGAATTGCTTTCTGGTTGCCGATCATGATCGCGAAGCCTGGGCGGTGGGCGATAGCATCCGTGTGATGTTAAAGTTATGAAGCAGTCGAAACTGTCGCACTACAACAAGGCGGGCGCGGCCTCGATGGTGGATGTCTCGGCCAAAGCGCTAACCAGCCGCAGCGCTATTGCGCGCGCCTTTGTCGCCATGCCGCCTGAGGTTCTCGAAGCACTGCCGCGAAATAAGAAAGGCGATCCGTTTGAAGTGGCGCGCATCGCCGGCATTTCAGCTGCAAAGAAAACATGGGAGCTGATTCCCCTCTGCCACCAATTGCCGCTCAGCCATGTCGCGCTGGACTTCCATAGGGATGCCGCAGGGATTGAAATTCTCGCGAGCGCGCGGACCGTTGCCCAAACCGGCGTCGAAATGGAAGCCATGACGGCGGCGGCGATCGCGGCGCTCACGATTTACGACATGACGAAAGCCCTGAGCAAGTCTATCGAAATTCGCGAAATTTATTTGATGGAGAAGCGCGGCGGCAAGTCGGGAACATTCCAGCGCGCGTTCGATAAATGATCGAGGTGGCGATTCTCACAGTCAGCGATTCTTCCGCCGCCGGCGTGCGCGCCGACGCCTCTGGGCCAGCCCTCGCCGCGCGCATCGGCGAACTGGGTTGGAGCGTCGCCGCTACCGGCTTAGTGCCGGATGAAGAAGACGCCATTGCCGCGAAACTCCGTGAGTGGTCCGACTTGGGGCTCGGTTTGATTCTGACCACTGGCGGAACCGGCCTCAGCGCGCGCGACGTAACGCCGGAAGCAACCCGCCGCGTGCTGGAACGGGAAATAGCCGGCATCCCCGAGTGGATTCGCGCGCGCGGCATGGACCAAACAAAAATGGCCATTCTGTCGCGCGGACTAGCCGGACAACGCAAGCGTTCGCTGATAGTCAATCTGCCGGGATCGCCGCGCGGCGCAATCTTTTCGCTGAAAGTGATCGAGCATCTGATTCCGCATGTGGTCGACTTGCTGCAAGGCCGGACCGCCCACAATTGAGATCCGATACCGGCGGCGTGTTACTTTGATAGTT
>Ga0302320_10015922_pt1 | contig 15399 bp, 16 predicted proteins | sample Bog_T0_3_FD_202130 | JGI IMG/M metagenome (GOLD analysis project Ga0302320, IMG submission 202130) | Peat permafrost microbial communities from Stordalen Mire near Abisko, Sweden - Bog_T0_3 | ecosystem: Environmental > Terrestrial > Soil > Wetlands > Peat | place: Sweden: Abisko, Stordalen Mire... | reverse complement strand
GTCGCCCAGCCAGTCCGACCCTTTCACGGTGTCATACATGTGCCAACGCCAATCATCCTCGCCCATGTTTCCAAGGGCCGCGGAGATCCCGCCTTGGGCGGCGACCGTATGGCTTCGGGTCGGAAACACCTTGGTGAGACATGCGGTCGCGAGACCCGATTGCGCCATGCCGAAAGTCGCGCGCAGGCCTGCGCCTCCCGCTCCAACCACCACCACATCGTAGCTGTGGTCGATGAACTTGTATTCGCTCATGGCTCTACGATCCGAATGCGATGCGCATGATCGCAAAAATGCCTGCGCCGCCGCACAACACGTACACGAATCGCAGCGACAACAGCAAGAAAAGCTTGGCCGCGTGCGCATGCACGTAGTCCTCCACGACCACGTTCGTTCCGAGGTAGGCGTGGTAGGTCAACACAACCACGAGCAGCATGGCGAGAAAGCCGCTCATCGGCACCGCGAGCCAGGTGCGCACCGTCACGTAGTCGAGCTCCGGCAACAGCAGAAGGGAGAACAGAAACCACAGCGTGAGAGGAATGAGCGCGACGGCACTCAGACGCTGTGCCCACCAATGCGCGGTTCCGTCCTTGGCCGACCCGGTCCCGAGCACCTGGCCCAACGGACTACGCAAGCTCACAGGCGGCCACCGTGCCAGAGCAACGCCCAAACGCACGCCGTCAAGACCAGCGCGCCCAGTACCGCGAGCCAGCCGCTCGCGTGGCGCTGACGGCGCTCGAAACCGAGGCCGATATCCCAGAAAAGGTGCCGCATTCCATTCAAGAGGTGATACAGGAAGGCAAAGGTCCACCCCACCAGGACGACCATCCCCGCCGGGCTCGCGAAAGCGCGCTCCGCCGCCCGGTAACTTTGCTCCCCGCCGGCGATTGATATCAGCCAATAAGAAAGTGCCAGCAGCCCGAACGCCAATGCGACGCCTGTCAAGCGATGAAGAATCGACAGGCTGTTGCCGATTTGCCAGCGATAGATCCCCAGATGTGGTGAAAGCGGCCGGTTGCGTGCGGGCGGGGTGCGATCAGAAATCAATACAGCGGCCTCGCAATTCCCAATCGCCGTAGCGCGTCGGATCCGGACCCTCGCCTCCTCCGACTTCCCGCGCGGGTTTGGCCACCGGTGCTTGCGGCGGCGATGCCGCGGGCAGTGGCAGCTCCGCCTGATCTTCGTTGTTCCGCGTCACGGGTGAAAGTTTGCCAGAAAACGGGGGTCGATAACCACGGCTCGACACTCTTAAATAGACTAGGGGAGGGGTTGACAGTGCTCCCCGCCTGCCCCATTCATGAGGCTGTGAGCAACGTACCTCCCGCCGGCGGCGCGCCGGGCCGATTACAGCATCTCGGCATATTGCGATTCTCGGGCCCCGACGCCGTCAACTTCCTGCAGGGCCAGGTGTCGAACGACACGAGCCGATTGAACGACGGCATCCCGGTGTTCGCGGCTTATTCAAGCCCGCAAGGGCGCGTATTGGCCGTGCTGCGCCTGCTGCCGCATTCGAGCGGCATCGTGGCGGTGCTGGCGCGCGATCTCGTGGCGGCGACGGCGGAGCGGCTGCGCAAGTTCGTGCTGCGCGCCAAGGTCAAAATAGAGGACCTGAGCGACGACTATGCGGTCTTCGGCGCGCAGGGAGACGGGTCTTTGCGCGGCAACAGCTATGCCGAGCACGACGAGGTCGGTGTCGCCGCCGCATCGGGCTCGAGCCGCCACTGGATCGTCGGCCCGGCGGCCGAGCTTGCTCGGCGCTTCGCGGGGCCGGACATCGGGCTCGACTGGCGCCGCGCGGACATTGCCGAGGGCGTTCCCCAGGTGTACGCGGCAACCAGCGAACAGTTCGTCGCTCAAATGCTGAACCTCGACCTGCTGGAGGGCATCAGCTTCAACAAGGGCTGCTACACCGGCCAGGAGATCATTGCGCGCACCCAGCACCTGGGACGCATCAAGCGGCGCATGTTTCGACTGAAGTTGCCCGGCGGCGCTTGGTCCGTCGGGCAGCCGCTGACCCTCGCCGACGGCCGCACCGGGAGAATCACCGAACTCGCGCCGATCGCAGAGCATTACGAGGCGCTCGCCGTGCTTACGCTCGAGGCCGGGAGCGGGCGGGAGGACGGCGAGACCGTCGACGCCGTCGAGCTGCCGCTGCCTTATTCCCTTTAAGCCGTCACAGATCGATGATTTCAACCGATTCGGCGTGCAGCGTTTCGCCGAGGAACCGGCCGCCCACTCGAGCGAAGCGCCGTGCATCGTCGGTCGCCAGCCACGTAACCCGCCCGTCCCGTGTCAAAGGCGCTGTTCCTGCCGGCGAGATTTGACGCAACAGCGCGGCCGCCGTGGTGGCCGCGGAATCGACGATACTCACCTGCGCGGGCAGCACCGCGCGGATGGCATCGGCCAACACCGGGAAATGCGTACAGCCCAGGACCAGCGTGTCCGGCGGGTCCTCGGCGAAAAAAATCGGGTCCAGGTAACGATGGGCGATCGCTTCGACCACCGGTCCGCGGGTCCAACCTTCTTCCGCGAGCGCCACGAACATGGAGCAGGCGCACGTCGTGACCCGTGCCGCGGGATTTCGCAGCCGAATGGCCGCCTGATAGGCGCCGCCGCCGATCGTCCCCTCGGTGGCGATGACCGCGATGTGCTGGGACCGCGAGGCGCCGACCGCGGCATCCGCGCCCGCCTCGATCACGCCGATGACCGGAAGAGACGGGTAGCGCTGGCTGAGCGCGCCGAGCGCAAAGGCCGATGCCGTGTTGCAGGCCACCACCAGGCAACCGATGCCGCGTTCGAGCAGGGCCTCGGCGCATTGCAGGGAATAACGGGAGACGGTTTCCGCGCTCTTCGTGCCGTACGGCAGGCGCGCGGTGTCGCCCAGGTAGATGAAATCCTGCGCCGGCAGCACTTCCCGCAGCGAACGCAGCACGGTCAATCCCCCGACGCCGGAATCGAAGACGCCGATCGGCCGCGCACGCGACTGCTGCATCGCGCAGCTACAGTTCCGGCCGCATGTGCGGGAACAAGAGGACGTCCCGGATCGAGGGCGCGTTCGTGAACAGCATCACCATGCGATCGACACCGAGTCCGAGGCCCGCCGCGGGCGGCATGCCGTACTCGAGCGCGCGCACGTAGTCCGCGTCGTAGTACATCGCCTCCTCGTCGCCGCCCTCCTTGCGCTCCACCTGATCCCTGAAGCGCTGCGCCTGATCCTCGGCATCGTTCAACTCCGAGAAGCCGTTGGCGAGTTCGCGCCCGCCCACGAAGAACTCCCATCGATCCGTGATGAACGGATCCTGGTCGTTGCGCCGTGACAGCGGCGAGACCTCCGCGGGATAGGCGTAGGCAAAGGTCGGTTGAATCAGCGTGTGCTCGCCGGTTTTCTCGAACAGCTCGATCTGCAGCTTCCCCGGACCGTCTGTGCTCTTGTATTGGATTTTCATCGCGTCGCAGACGCGGCGCAAATACGCCGCATCGCGCAGCGACATCGGATCGAGCTCGCGGTTGTTCGCCAGCAGGATCTCCTCGATGCTCGCGCGCGCGAAGCTCTTCGACAGGTCGATGCTCGTCCCCTGATAGTCGATCACCCGGGTTCCGTGCAGCGTGTCGGCCAGCCCCTGGAAAAGGGTTTCGATCATCTCCATGAGATCGGTGTAATCGGCATAGGCCTGATACAGCTCGAGCATGGTGAATTCGGGATTGTGCTGGGTGGAGACCCCTTCATTGCGGAAATTTCGGTTGATTTCGTAAACCCGCTCGAAACCTCCCACGGTGAGGCGCTTCAGGTACAGTTCGGGCGCGATGCGCAGGAACATGTCCACATCGAGCGCGTTGTGATGCGTCTTGAAAGGCCGGGCCGCCGCGCCGCCGGGGATCGGGTGCAGCATCGGGGTTTCGACTTCCAGGAAGCCGCGCGAGTCGAGGAACGCGCGCAGGTAGCTCACGATCCGGGAGCGCGTCTCGAACACCCGCCGGCTGTCCTCGTTGATGATCAAGTCGACGTAGCGGCGCCGGTAGCGGGTCTCGGTGTCTGAGATGCCGTGCCACTTGTCCGGCAGCGGGCGCAGCGATTTGGTGATCAGCACGATGCGTTCCGCGCGCACCGACAGCTCGCCGGTTTTGGTGCGGAACAAGGTGCCTTCGGCGCCGACGATGTCGCCCACGTCCCAGGTCTTGAACTCGTCGTAGACTTCACCGAGCGCCTGCTGCTGCAGGAACAGCTGGATTGCGCCGCTCGAATCCTCGATCTTGGTGAAGCTCGCCTTGCCCATCACCCGCTTCGCGCGCATGCGCCCCGCCACGCTCACGCGGACCGCCTCCCGGTCGAGGATTTCGGCGCTCTTCCCGCCATAGGCGGTCACAAGATCGCCTGCCAGCGCATTGCGGCGGAATTGATTCGGGAACGCGATGCCGCGCTCCCGGAGCTTGGCGAGCTTCGCGCGCCGCTCGGCGATCAGATGGTTCTCTTCGTCGCTCATAGACCCTGCTTCAAACTGGCCTGCATGAATTCATCCAGGTCGCCGTCGAGGACGGCGGTGGTGTTGCCGATCTCCACGTCGGTGCGCAGATCCTTGATCCGCGATTGATCGAGCACGTAGCTGCGGATCTGATTGCCCCAGCTCACGTCCGATTTCGATTCCTCGAGCACCTTGGCGGCCGCGTTGCGCTTGTTGAATTCGAGCTCGTAGAGCTTGGCCTTCAGCATTTTCATGGCCGTGGAGCGGTTTTTGTGCTGGCTGCGCTCGCTCTGGCACGCGACCACGATGCCGCTCGGCATATGCGTGATGCGCACCGCCGATTCGGTTTTGTTCACATGTTGTCCGCCGGCCCCGCTCGAGCGGTAGACATCGGTGCGCAGATCCGCCGGGTTGATCTCGATATCGATGTCATCGTCGACCTCGGGCGAAACGAACACGGAAGCGAATGAGGTGTGCCGGCGGTTCCCTGAATCGAACGGAGACTTTCGCACCAGCCGGTGCACGCCCGTTTCGGTGCGCAGCCATCCGTAGGCGTAATCGCCGGTCATGCTGATGGTCGCACCCTTGATGCCCGCGACCTCGCCTGCACTCTGATCAATGATTTCGGTCTTGAAGCCGTGCCGGTCGGCCCATTTCAAATACATCCGCAGCAGCATCGACGCCCAGTCCTGGGCCTCGGTGCCGCCGGCGCCGGCCTGAATATCGAGGAAGGCGTTGTGCGAATCCATCTTGCCCGGGAACATCCGCTGGAATTCCAGCGCTTCCACATCCGCGCCCAGGCGCTTGGCATCCGCCTCGATTTCATCCGCGGCACGGGTGTCGGCCTCGTCGGCGGCGACTTCGAGAAGCTCGCCCGCATCGCTCAGACCGCGCGTCAAGTGATCGAGACCGTCGACCACCTGTTCGAGCCTGGCGCGCTCCTTGCCGAGGTCCTGAGCGCGTTCCGCGTTGTTCCAAATGCCGGGTTGCTCGAGCTCGCGAACTACTTCCTGCAGCCGCTCACGCTTGTTGTCGTAATCAAAGATACCTCCTCAAGGAAGCGGTGCGCTCCTCGAGATCTTTGATGAATCGCTTGAGTTGGTTGATTTCCATGGCGCATAACTCTACCACAGGTCAGCGGATGAGCTTCAGGTGCTGGCAGTTGAGCTGCACCTGTTCGGCGCCGCCGTATTCGTTCACATCCAGGCGGTACGCGAGCTCGACGGTCGCGCCTGCAACGACTCCCGGATCCTCCGAGGATCCGCCGACATAGCCGAAGGCGATGGCATCGAGCACAGGCCCGCTTTCGGGGCTCTTGAGCATGAGCTTCAAGTGCCGTCCGCCGACGATGCGCGCATCGGCGATCTTGAATCCGCCGTCGAACAGCGGCTCGGGAAATCCTTGGCCCCAGGGACCTGCGAATTTGAGCGCACGCGCGGTCTCGAGCGATAGCTCGCCGGGCAGCAATGCGCCGTCGCTGTGGATGATTCCGGTGAGCGAATCGGTGTCGGCGCGCGCGGCGATTTCAACGGCGAAGGCCTCGCGGAAGACCTCGAAGCTCGATTCCCTCAAGGTCATGCCCGCCGCCATCGCATGTCCGCCGAACTTCTCGATCAAGCCGGGATTGCGCGTCGCAATCGCGTCGAGGGCATCGCGGATGTTGATGCCGGCCACCGAGCGCGCCGAACCGCGAAGCGTTCCCTCTTCGGAGCGCGCGAACGCAATCACCGGCCGGTGCAGCCGGTCTTTGATCCTGCCGGCGACCAGACCGACCACGCCTTGGTGCCACCCTGCATCGAACAGGCATAAACCGAGCGCTTCGCCCCCCGACGCATCGAAGCGCACCCCGGCCGCGATGTCGACCGCCTCGAGCTGCATGCGCTGCTCGATTTCGCGCCGCTCGAGGTTGAGTTTGGTGAGCTGCGCCGCCAGCGCCCGGGCGCTCTCGACGCCATCGGCGAGGAGGCACGAGATGCCGACACTCATATCGGTGAGCCGGCCGGCGGCGTTGAGCCGGGGCGCCACCACGAACCCGAGGTCGGCCGCGGTGAGTTGATCGAGCCGGCGCCCGGCAAACTCCACCATGGCGCGGATTCCCGCGACACAGCGCCCCGCACGAATGCGCCGCAGACCCTGGGCGACGAGCACACGGTTGTTGCGGTCGAGAGGCACCATGTCCGCCACGGTGCCGAGCGCCACCAAATCCAGCAAATCCGACGCACGGAATTCCCCGGGGCCGAGCGCACGCGCGAGCGCCGCCACGACGTAGAACGCCACGCCCACGCCGGCGAGGGCCCCGCTGCCGAACGCCGCGCCCGGCAGATTCGGATTGACGATGGCGTCGGCCCGCGGCAGCACCGCGCCCGGCAGATGGTGATCGGTGATCAACACCGGAATGCCCGCGGTCCGGGCGGCCTCGACGCCCTCGATGCTGGCAACCCCGTTGTCGACGGTGACGATCAGTGTGGGCCGGCGCTCCGCCGCCTGCGCGACGATTCCGGACGTCAGTCCATAACCGAAACGAAAGCGGTTGGGAACGAGGAAATCCACGTGGGCAAACTTGAGCGCCCGCAGCGCCCTCACCAGAAGCGCGCTGCCCGTCGCCCCGTCCGCATCGAAATCGCCGACGATGAGGACACGGCCCGACCGGTGCGCCGCCAGCAATTCGGCGGCGCGTTCCACGCCGTCGAGCGTGCTCACGGGCAGCAGCCGTTCGAGGGACAGGTCGATGTCCTCGGCGCACGCGACGCCGCGCGCCGCGTACACGCGGCGTAACACCGGATTCAGATCGCCTCCAAAGTCGCTCGGCAGGCTCTGCGGACGGCGGCGAATCTCGGTGATCATTTCACAGTCTCCCCCACGTCCAAATCCTCCCACCAGGGCCTGATGCTGCGCCAAAAGCGCCTGAGCGATCGCGCCCGCCAGCTGAAGCGGCGTTCCGCGACGGACAATTCGATCCGCCGCAGACCGCCCGACTTCAAGTCGGCGAACGCCGGTGAAAGCCACTGCGTCTCGACCTCGCGCCACTCGGACGTCCCCGGCCAGTGCGCGATCACCACCACGCCCGCGCCCGGATGATCCGGATATCGCACCCGCCGCGCAAACGCGGCGAAGAGAGGATCCTCGCCGGCGGTCCAGCCCTGCACGTCGGGCAGCGGTGCGTCGGCCTCCCCTCCGCCCCACAGCCACAGGCCGCTGATCGGCCGAAGACCCCGCGCGCGCCGATCCTCGTTGACCGGGTGTTCGAACAGCCACATCTCGATCTCGCTCATGAGCCGACGCACGCGCCCCGCGTCGGGGCCGCTCGGTAACGCATCCCAAATATCTGCCTCGGGTATTTGCTCCGGCACCGTGGTCGCGACGTCGAGCCGGCTTTGCAAGGCACACAGCAGCAGCCCGCCCTCGCCGCGGATCAAACGCGCGCCGCCGTCGCAGAACCGTTGATTGAAATCGGCCGCGAGCGCATCCGCTTCGGGAGCGCCGAGGTCGAGGATGCCGTCGGCAGGCATGCCCACGCCGCTCATCCCGGCGATGAAGTGAACCGGCGTCGCGATCAACACCCATGCTCCTGCGGCGCTGACGTGCGACGCGCGCAGGGCGGCCGTTGCGACGGCCGGCGCGGCGGCGGGTCCGGCCGCAATCACGCGAAAAGCCTCGGCCCTCCACGGCGTTGCGCTCGTGACCGCATCCGCGCGCGCCAGCAGCCGCTCGAGCGCGGGCGCACGGTGACGGACGGGCGGGCCGCGCGCGGCGATGCGAAAATACACGGTGGACAACGGCAATCCTGGTGCGAAGATGCGTATCTTACCGATATGCGATTCACCCAGGACTCAAGTTCCGTCAGCAACATGATCCGCGGCTACGGTGCCGGCGAGATCAAAATCAACGAGGGTGTATTCCGGGGGCCCGTGATCGTCAGTGCATCGACGGTCGCGGCCGGTCCGGCGGTCGGCGGCGCAGGCGATCTCGGGGCCGAGCACGCCACAGCCCTGCTCGCGCACGGACCCGAGCTCGTGCTGCTCGGGACGGGTCCCCGTCAAATTTTTCCGGCTGCGGAGTTCGGCGCGCAGTTCCTGCGCTCGGGAGTGGGGTTCGAGGTGATGGACACCGGCGCGGCATGCCGGACATTCAATGTGTTGGTGAGCGAACAGCGCCGGGTGGTCGCGCTGCTTTTACCCTGAAGCGAAAGGCCGTGGCAAGAAAGGCGGGGCGCTTGCGACCTGAATCATTTGGTATCGAGAATCTTTCTTTTTCTTATTGATTTTCTTGTAATTTTTCTCTGACCGAATCTAACCGCCGCGCCCCGCGAATGGACTTTTCCCCGACAACCCGCGGGGAAACATACGCCTACGCGCGGCATAGCGTCAACGGCTCACGAGTTCCCGTCATGGCTGATCAGTTTAATCAACGACTTATCTTCACTTACTAGACTCATCTTGAAACCGGCAAGAACGGTAACGGATCGACAGGTTTGCCGTTGCGTCGGATTTCGAAATAGAGCGCCGCGATCTGGTGAGCGCCCGCCCCCATTTGCGCGATCACCTGGCCACCCGACACATCGTCGCCTTCGCGCACGCTGAGCTCGCGCGCGTGCGCATACGCGGATAGCAGGTTGTCCCCATGCTTGATGATGATCAGGTTGCCGTAACCGCGGATTCCGCTGCCGACGTACACCACACGCCCGCTGCTGGCCGCGCGAATCGGCTGCCCGAGCTGCCCGAGGAGCAAGATGCCGCCGCCGGGAACCGGACGCGGCGCGGAAGCGTGCTCGGTCGGCCATACCCACTGCGCTGTGCCCGCGGCCGGCGCGGGCACAGTGGGGCTCGGGACGGGGCGCGGCGCGCTCACGCGAGGCGCTGCCGAAGCCGGTGCAGCGCCCGCCGGCCGCAGCGTCAGCACCTGCCCTACCGAGATTCGATAGTCGGTGCCGATGTTGTTCCAACGCGCAAGATCGCGATAATCGAGATCATGGCGCCAGGCGATGCCGTAGAGCGTGTCCTGCGGCCGCACGACATAGGTTTCGGCGGTGTCGTCGCGGCCCGCGGCGCATCCGAAGCCCATCCCACAGCACAACCCGATGACGCCGATCGTACGGGCGACGCGCACGTGGAACCAGGCTCCTAACGCTGCAATCCCGACAGCAAAGGGACGAAGCTCACCGCGCCCAGGGACTCGCGCTGCACGCGCGTTTCGGTCTTGGTGTAGCGCATGAGTTCTTGCCGGCCGTCCGGGCCCACCGGCGCGATCAGCCGTCCGCCCACGACGAGTTGCTCGAACAATGCGGGAGGCACGGCGTGCGGTGCGGCGGTGAGCAATATCCCATCGAAGGGCGCGCGCGTCGGCCAGCCGACACTGCCGTCGTCGTGACGAAAATGCACATTGCGGATCTTGAGCTCGCGCAGCGCACGGCGCGCCCGCGCCACCAAGCTCTCGATTCGCTCGACGGTGTAGATCTCCTTCACCAGCGGCGAGAGCACGGCAGTCTGATAACCGCAGCCGGTCCCAATCTCGAGCACCTTGGGTGCGGGGCCCGCCGCGAGCATCGCCTCCGTCATGCGCGCCACGACATACGGCTGCGATATGGTCTGGCCGAAACCGATGGGCAGAGCCGTATCCTCGTATGCGCGGGTCGCCAGCGCCTCGTCCACGAACAGATGGCGGGGCACATTGCGGATGCGATCGAGCACCCGCAGGTCGGCAATGCCCTGTTCCTGAAGTCGCTGCACCAGCCTCTCGCGGGTCCGGGCGGATGTCATCCCGATGCCGCTGTGACGCGGGCCCTGGATGTAGGTGCTCAATTGGAAAGCCAGCGCTCGAGCTCGGCCAGAGCTGCGTGGCGCGTCAAGTCGATCTGCAGCGGTGTGATCGAGGCGAATCCATTGGCAATGGCGTGAAAGTCGGTGCCGGGTCCCGCATCCTGGCCCGCGCCCGCTGCGCCGACCCAATAAACGTTGCGGCCGCGCGGATCCTTTGCCGGCACGATCCGCTTGCTGCGATGTCGGTTGCCGAGGCGCGTCACCTGGGTGCCCTGCAGCTCCCCTTCCGGAAGATCGGGAACGTTGACATTCAGCACCACCGGCCCCTGCAGTGGCTGGATTGCCATCCTCTTGATCAAGTCCGCGGCGACCCTCGCCGCGCTCGCGAAATTGCGCGGGCTCCCAGGCTCGACGCACAACGACACGGCAATCGCGGGAAGTCCCAGGAATCGGCCCTCCACCGCAGCCGCCACCGTGCCGGAGTACAGCGTATCGTCGCCCAGATTTGCGCCATCGTTGACTCCGGAAACAACGATGTCGTGTTCGAAGTCGAACAAGCCCGAAATCGCCAGATGCACGCAATCCGTCGGGGTGCCGTTGACATAGAAGCAATCGGTGTCGTAGCGCGCCGCGCGCACCGGGACATCGAGGGTGAGAGAGTTGCTCGCGCCGCTCCGATTGCGGTCGGGAGCGACCACGGTCACGGATCCCAAGGGCTTGATCGCCTGACGAAGCGCCTCCAAGCCCTCGGCACGGTAACCGTCGTCGTTGGATAGTAGGATTTTCACCAGAGTTTACACACCAGCCGGATGATGGCGGGTTGCGCCTTGCGGACTATACTGTAACGCCGCAAACCCGGATAGCGGTTGAGTTTTCCAATGGTCAAACCTCGCTCCCACCGCAATGACGCACACGACGCACATGACGCCGACGCGTCGATGTTCCGCGCCGCAGTGCGCGATGTGAAGCCGCTCGTGCAAGCACCGCCCGCTGCGGGCCTTGAGAAGCCGCGAAAGCGGCGCCGCATCGGCTCTTCGCCTCCCGATGCCGGCGACCTGGCCGCGCGCCTGCCCCTGCTTCCCGATAGCGCGGCATCGGAAGATGCTGTCGGCCCGGCCGATGCGCTCTCGTTTCAGCGGCCGGGCGTGCGCACCCAGGTGATGCGCCGCCTGCGCCGCGGCCTCTACCCGATCGAAAACGATTTGGATTTGCACGGGCTCGGCCAGGCCGAGGCTCGCGATCGACTCGCCGAATTCATCGAATCCAACCGCAATGCCGGACGGCGCTGTGTGAGGATCGTGCATGGCAAGGGCTACCGGTCCGGTGCGCGCGGGCCCATTCTGAAAATAGCGGTCAATGTGTGGTTGAAGCGGCACGGCGAGGTGATGGCTTTTACCTCGGCGCGCGCCATCGACGGCGGCACGGGCGCGGTCTATGTGCTGCTGCGCGCTTAAAGCGCGCTACTCGGTGTCCGCTTCGATTTGATCCGTGAATTCGGTGATTTCCCGCAGCACGGCCGTCGCGAATTGGCCGCGTCCGAGGCTGAAGCTCAAGGTGACCGTTGCACCCTCCGCCTCGACTTCGAGATCGCGGATCGCACAGCGCAGTGCCCGTCGCTCCTGAGCGAGGCCCTCGGCTGCCAGCAGCTCGGCCACGGCGTTGAATTCTCGGGCCACCTCGAGTTCTGTCGCCAGCGCGCGGCCGGAGGTTTCCGGATCGCCGCGGCCCCACATCGGTCCCGACGGATGGATGTCGAACGACTCGAGCCGCCGGCAGATCTCATCGTCGGCCGAGGCCACCCGAAAGTGGCTTGCACTGCCGTCGAGGCTCGCAAGATCGCCCGGCTCGAGCCGCGACCAGTCCCCGGCCTGCACCCTGCGCGCGAGCACCGCATTGAAGATCAGGCTGCGTGCGGCCGACAGCGCGAATCCGCGCTCAGCGCGTCCCGCGGGCGGCGCGCCGCTCTGCAGCCAGTGCTCGACCCGGTCGAGATTGAACCCGTCGCGGCCGAAGCGCTGCGGCCCGAAATAATTCGGGGCGCCGTGGGCGCGCAGGGCGGCGAGTTTCTGATCCAGCTGCTCGCGCGACCAGGCGACTTTTCGCAGGCGAATCCGGAAGCGGTTTCCCGACAATGCGCCGCGCTTCAACTTGCGCGCGTTCGCCTGCACCTCGAGCACCCTGAATTCGTCCGTGCGCACCGCCATCCAGAAATCCGCCGGCTTCGCACCCGCAGGCACGCTGAACCACTGCACGGTGAGCGCGTGCCGATCCTTGAGGCCCGCAAATCCCACCTCGCTTGCCGGCAGCTGCGCAAAGCGCGCCAATTCGGCGGCCACCCAGCGCGTGTTGGCGGCGCGCTTCTCGACCCGCAGCAGCCAGTGAGGACCCTGTCCCGAGGGCGTGAACGAGAGCTGCTCTTCGACGCGAAAATCCCCGGGTTCGGTTTTCAGCTCCGCCTTCGGCAGCGGTGCGCCATGGGCACGGGGCGGGAAGAGCGCTGCGCGCGTCCAGGACTCCGCCCGCCGGCCGCGAATGTTCACGCTCGATCGAGCAGCGCGACCGCGAGCGCGGCCAGCCCTTCGCCGCGGCCGATGAATCCCATGCGCTCGGTGGTGGTCGCCTTGACGTTGATGCAATCGGACGGCACGCCCAAGTCGGCGGCGAGGTTCGATTCGATCGCGGCGCGGTGAGCGGCGATACGCGGCGCCTCGGCCAGCACGGTGATGTCGGCGTTGACGAGCTTGAGTCCCGCGGCGCGCATCATTTCGGCAACCGTGCGCAGGAACACGCGGCTGTCGGCGCCTCGATACCGAGGGTCGCTGTCGGGGAAATGCCGGCCGATATCGCCTGCCCCGAGCCCGCCCAGCACGGCATCGCAAAGCGCATGGATCACCACATCGCCGTCGGAGTGCGCGACCACGCCGCGCGCATAAGGAATGCGCACGCCCCCGAGCATCACATGATCGCCGTCGCCGAAGGCGTGAACATCGAACCCCTGACCCATTTTCATCTGCATGCTCTCCGCACTTCTCAGGATGCGCTCGGCCGCGGCCAGATCGGCTGCGCGCGTGACTTTGATGTTGAACGCCGATCCTTGCACCAGCCGCGCACGCACGCCCCGCCGCTCCATGCCCTGCGCTTCATCGGTCACCGTCACCCCGAGGCGCGCCGCATCCGCGAGCGCCGCCGTGAGCGCCGCGAAGCCGAACACCTGAGGAGTCAAGGCGCGCCACAGGCCCTGCCGATCCACCGTCTCGCCCACCACGCCATCGCGTTCGCGCTTGACGGTATCGACGATCGGCGCCGCCAATACGGCGCCGTCGCCGCCTTGATCGAGCGCATCGATGAGCGCGCGCACATCGACAGGGTCCAGACACGGACGGGCGGCATCGTGCACCAGCACCCAGTCATCGGGGTCCGCCAGCGTCTGCAATCGCGCGAGTCCGCTCATCACCGACTCTTGCCGGCTCGCCCCGCCGATGGCGCTGAGCAATTTCGGACTGCCGATCGACGCCTCGAGTTCGTGCCACCGCGAGTCGTCCTGTGTGACGACCACCACGACTTTCTCGATGCGCCGATCGCGCAGCAGCGGACGCAGCGACCACTCGAGCACGCAGGCGCCGAGGAGCGGGGAATATTGTTTGGGTGCGCGCGTCGCCGAGACTTCCGCGAAACGCTCGCCGCGGCCGGCGGCGGGAACGATTGCCCAGACGCGGCGCGCTGCCATCGTCCTTCCGGTCACTGCGCGCGTGCGGTGATGGCGGCGGGAGGCGCTCCGGGCGCCGGCGTAGCGGCAGTCACGACCTGATAAAACGTTTCGCTGTTGCCTACCATGCCGAGTTCGCTGCGCGCCCGCTCCTCGAGCGCCGCAAGGCCGACTTTCAGGTCGGTGACTTCAGCGAGCAACTGAGCGTTGCGCTCGCGCTGTTCCACGTTCGCGGCGCTTTGCGCCTCGACCGATTGACTCAAGCGCCAGATCTCGCGCATGCCTTGGTCGGAGATCCACAGGCGGTATTGCAGGAGCACCAGGCACGCACCTAAAATTACAGCGAAAATCCTCATGGGGACAGTAGCTTAGCACGGATACTTAAGAAACTGGAACCGCCAATGCGTTGCGCCCCGCAAAGGAGGCCCGCGAACCGAGCTCGCCCTCGATCCGCAGCAGCTGGTTGTACTTGGCGACGCGGTCCGAGCGCGACATCGATCCGGTCTTGATTTGGGTGGCGGCGGTCGCCACGGCGATGTCGGCAATGGTGGCATCCTCGGTTTCACCCGAGCGGTGCGACACGATCGACGCATACCTGGCCTTCGATGCCATGTCGATCGCGGCCAGCGTCTCGGTCAAGGTGCCGATCTGATTCGGTTTGATGAGGATGGCATTCGCAATTTTTTTCGAGATGCCTTCCGCGAAAATCTTGGTGTTGGTGACGAACACGTCGTCGCCCACGAGTTGCAGTTTGCGCCCGAGCTTTTGCGTCAACACCGCCCACCCGTCCCAATCGCCTTCGCTCATGCCATCCTCGATGGTGACGATGGGATACTTGGCCGCCAGCGCCGCCAGGTAGTCCGCAAACTCGCTCGAGGTGAATTTACGCCCCTCCGATTCGAGCTCATACACGCCGTTCTTGTAGAACTCGGTGCTCGCGACGTCGAGGCCGAGATAGATGTCCTTGCCCGCCTGGTAGCCCGCCTTCTCGATCGCTTGCAGAATCACCTGCAGCGCGGCCTCGTTCGACTTCAAGTCCGGGGCGAAGCCGCCCTCATCGCCCACAGCGGTATTGAGGCCCTGCGCGTGCAGCACCTGCTTCAGCGCATGGAACACTTCGGCGCCGTAGCGGACCGCTTCCGAGAGCGACGGCGCGCCCATGGGCAGAATCATGAACTCCTGGATGTCGACGCTGTTGTCCGCGTGCGCCCCGCCGTTGATGATGTTCATCATCGGCAACGGCATGACCGGGTCCCGTCCGCCGGCCAAATGGCGGTACAAGGGCATTTTTCGATCGCGCGCGGCGGCATGCGCGGCGGCGAGCGACACCGCCAGGATCGCGTTGGCGCCGAGCCGCGCCTTGTTCGCCGTCCCGTCCAGATCGATCATAATGTCATCGATCTTCACCTGCTCGGTTGGGTCCATGCCGCCGACGGCGTCCAGGATCTCGCCCTCGATATTGGCCAGCGCCTGGCGCACA
>Ga0302320_10015921_pt1 | contig 15399 bp, 10 predicted proteins | sample Bog_T0_3_FD_202130 | JGI IMG/M metagenome (GOLD analysis project Ga0302320, IMG submission 202130) | Peat permafrost microbial communities from Stordalen Mire near Abisko, Sweden - Bog_T0_3 | ecosystem: Environmental > Terrestrial > Soil > Wetlands > Peat | place: Sweden: Abisko, Stordalen Mire... | reverse complement strand
CCCTTATATCAATCGCAAGTCCCCCCGCCCCCTTTATGGCCTCAGCGTGATGTACCCCAGCGCGGGAGCGCTGGAGCGCATCGGGGGCGACTGGGACTGGCTCTGGATCGACGCCCAGCACGGCGACCTGGATTTTCGCGAGGCAGCCCACCTCGTCCGGGTCTCGACCTTGATCAACCGGCCCGCCCTGGTCCGGATCCCCTCCCAGGATGGGGGCTGGGCGGGCAAGCTTCTCGACGCCGGAGCGGCCGGCATCATCGTGCCGATGGTCGAGACCGTGGCCGAAGCGAAAGCCATGGTCCAGGCGGCCAAGTTTCCGCCGATCGGCAACCGTTCCTTTGGCGGACGGCGCATCATCGACTTCGCCGGCCGGAGTTTTTACAAGACGGCCAATCAGGACACGACCCTCATCATCCAGCTCGAATCCAACGAGGCGGTCGCCCAAGCGGATGCGATTGCGGCCTTGGACGGGGTGGATGGGCTCTTCCTCGGTCCGGACGATCTCTTCATCCGCGACAACCAGGACGTCGACGCGGCCAAGACCATGCAGACGATCGGCAAGCAGTACCAGATCGTGACCGATGCCTGCCGCAAGCATGGCAAGCTCCAGGTCGGCCACGGCATCAACGACGTAACCTTAGGAATGGCCAAGCAGTTTGGCTATCATCTCGTGATTGGCGGCGGCGACGTGGGCTTCCTCGCCGGTAGCTCCAAGGCGGCGGCGCAGAAGATGCACAGCTTCTTCCAGACCGCTCCCGCCGCCGCGGCTCCCGTCCCGCCGCCCAAAGCTCCCGGGTCCATCTATTGAGACAAAAGCGCCGGCGAAAAATTCCTTGCCCAGGTGGGCCGGGCAGGTAGGTTCAGCAATTCCGCGGTTAGTCCCCATCGTCTAGCCTGGTTAGGACACCACCCTTTCACGGTGAGAACCGGGGTTCGAATCCCCGTGGGGACGCCACCGCAGAATTCTTTTTACTAGCGGAGACTTACGGTTTCGATGTCAGTGATTGAGGAGCCTAGTCAGAATCAGGCTCACAATAGAGACGCCCCGATCGCGGGCCTGCCTCCCTTCATTATCTCATGGAAAAACTCAAAGTCCTGATCACCGGCGCGAGCGGCCTTATCGGCGGCATCGCCATCAAGCAACTGGGCGACAAATACGCCTTCAGCAGCCTCAGCCGCAGCGAGGTCAAGGGCATCCCCCACCTCTCCGCCGACATCGCGACGAGCGTCGAAGCGATCCAGCCTGCCTTCACCGGCATCCACAGCGTCCTGCATCTGGCCGCCGGCATCCTGCCCCGCACGGCGCTGTACGAATGGCCGGCCCAGATGCGGAGCACCATCCAGGGTACGCTCAACGTCTACGAGGCGGCACGCATCGCCGGCGTCAAACGCGTCGTCTTCTTCAGCAGCGGCATGACGCAGCTGGCCTATGAATGGGATCCGGGCTCCGTCTACGGCATCCTCGCCAATGGTCCCGACGATCAGATTCCGAAGAGTTTTCCCGTCCTCGAGGTGGACGCACCCGTTCGCCCCGACAGTCCCTTTGCCGTCGCCAAACTCTTCGGTGAAAACCTGGGCCGCTACTATGCCGACAAATACGGCATCTCCTCTCTGGTCGTCCGTTCCGGCGCCGTCCTTCCGGAGGATCGACCCCTCGCCCGGCGCCATTATTGCGGCTATTTCTCGCAGGCCGATTGCGCCCAGGTGATTGATAAGTGCCTCAGCGCGCCCCTGTCGCTGAAGTACGACATCTTCAACGCCATGTCCGAGAACAAGCTCAAGTGGCGCTCAACCGAGCACACGAAGAAGGTTCTCGGTTGGAAGCCGACCGGGAGCGCCGACATCTATCCTTGGCCGCCCAAGGCCTGATCTAGTCGGAGAAGGCCGACGACATCGAGGCCCGGTCGTGCGTTAGACCAAACTCTTAGTGGAGCTGGTTTCTGTGAGTCGATTTCGTCACTAATTTTTTCAACTGTCCTCATGAAGAGAATCGGCTTCTTGTCCTTTGGACATTGGGCGCCGTCGCAACAGTCAAAGACGCGGTCTGCGTCTGACGCGCTTTTGCAGTCGATCGACCTCGCGGTTGAGGCCGAGCGACTCGGGATGGACGGAGCATACTTCAGGGTTCACCATTTCGCCCGGCAATTGGCATCGCCGTTTCCACTGCTTGCGGCGGCTGGCGCTCGAACCCGAAAGATTGAGATTGGAACCGCGGTCATCGATATGCGGTACGAGAATCCGTACTACATGGCCGAGGACGCAGGCGCTGCCGATCTCATCGCTGGCTCACGCTTGCAACTGGGAATAAGTCGCGGTTCTCCCGAGCAGGTAATCGATGGATGGCGTCACTTCGGCTATCGCCCGAGTGAAAGTGAGGACGATGCCTCCTTGGGGCGACGCCATGCCGAGAAGTTTCTGGAGCTCCTGAGCGGGAAAGGGTTCGCGGAAGCAAACCCAAAGCCGATGTTCGCCAACCCTCCAGGGCTCTTGCGGGTCGAACCCTTTTCGGAGGGTTTGCGGGAGCGGATCTGGTGGGGCTCGGCGACCAATGCGACGGCGGTCTGGGCCGCCAAGCTGGGCATGAACCTTCAAAGTTCGACCCTCAAATTCGACGAATCCGGGGAGCCTCTGCACGTCCAACAAGCCGCTCAGATCCGTGCCTTCCGGACGGCATGGGCCGAGGCAGGGCACACTCGTGTTCCCCGTGTCTCCGTGAGCCGAAGCATCTTTCCTTTAATCAACGATCTTGATCGCGCCTATTTCGGAAGCGAAGAGCAGCAAACGGATCAAATTGGATTTCTCGACTCGACAACTCGGGCGATCTTCGGGCGCAGCTACGCTGCCGAACCCGACGTCCTCATCGAACAACTCCGACACGATGAGGCAATTGCCCAGGCGGACACTCTCTTGCTGACGGTTCCCAATCAATTGGGCGTTGCGTATAACGCGCACGTCCTGGAAGCGATTCTTGCGACTGTCGCGCCGGGGCTTGGCTGGCGCTGAGTTAGTCGAAGGTCGTGAAGGGGCCCTCCGCCATTAAATCGACTACCGCCAGGTCCCTTTTGGGACTACTTACCGGGCCAGAGCCAACGTCCAGAATATACCGAAAGATCAGTCCGGTAATCGAACTAGTCGGGTGAGATTATTGCTCTTTGGAGATCGCTAACAGACTTTCCAAAGAAAGCGGAGATGGTCCGGTTTCAACCAGTTCGAAAAGAAATCTTTTATCGTCCATAAACCAAGCGATCCGACGCCCGGGAAACGCACGTGCCTCGGTCGGTGGCGAGATCATAAAACACCGTTTTTCGCGGAAGTAATGGCACGCTGCATCAAGATTTTTGACTTCATAGCATATGTGATGCAGACCTCCCCCTCGAGCGACGGCGGCATTCAGTTTCCCTCCCGTCCCAATTGGGCTGATGAGCTCAAGCCAAGACGTTGCCCGGGGAAGTCTAAAAAATTGAACCCGCGCTGTTTGGAAATGGTCCTCTATTATTTCGCTTTCGACGGAATATCCTAAAATCGATCGAAAATTGGCAGCGGCATCTTCGATATCCACAACCAGAACGCCGATGTGATGAAGGCCAATGTTCTCAAACATAAGATCAATCATAACGAAATTTCCTTTATGGTTTCGGATTTCGCCGTAGGCCCCCTAAAATAGCAACCCACTTGAAGATCGAAGCCCTCGAGCCCTGCCACTAACTTTCGATTCGATCTCCTCTGAACTTTTGATGGGGATACAGGCCAAGACAAAGATCTCTTTACGGAATACCTCAGGGATAAAGGCACTGCTGCCTGATTAGGCGACTCATTCAAGTTTGATAGCGCGTGCCCTTCATGGGAAAACGATGGAGCCGCCATTTCGCTTCAACGGCCATGCAGCCGGCTGAGAATGGTCGTGATTTCGTCGCTATCGTTGGCGAAGAAAAACAAGCTGGCGCAAAAATAGGCATTGGTCAGAGCCACGGCCAGCGTCTGAATAATAGGGTTGCGATTATATGCGGCCAAGCGCGTCCGCCCAAGCCAAGTTTTCAGCGCGAGGCTGTAATAGTGATTGATGATCAAGCCGATCGCTTGGATCAGGCCAAAAACCGCGTAGGGCCAGGTCACGCCATGCCAAATTCCAATCAATAGGAAAACCGCGATAATCGGCAACACCACCGCGTGAGCGCCTGCGCCGGAACCGAGCATCCGCGCCAGCCACTTTGACAGTGGAGTAAAGACCACGTCGCGCATGAAACGGGTAAGCGTCATGTGCCAGCGATTCCAAAATTCCCTCAGATTGCGGGCCCCAAAGGGCCACGCGAAATTTTCTGCGACTGGAATTCCGATCAGCCCGGCAACTCCAATCGCGATGTCACAAAATCCCGAGAAATTACAGTAGAGAAACAGATAATAGGCGATAGCGGCGATCGGAAGGGCTTCCCATCCGTGCGGCACCCCATCAAAAAAAAGTGAGGAGTAGCTGGCTAGATTCAGGATGGTGGCGAAGAACTTCAGCTTCACGAGGCCGACGAGGATCCGTAAGAGCGACTGGCCAACGGGCAGCCTGGGTCGATCAAGCGCGGAAAAAGCGCGGCTGTGCTCCGAGTATGGACTGATCGGACCCAAGAGCAGCGTGGGTGCGAACAAGGCAAAGCCCAAGTAGGCCCAGAATCCGGGGCGCTTCACGATCCGATTCCGGACTTCGAGCACGAGATAGCTAGTCCGGAAGCAAAGGAAGGACAAGCCGATCTCCCCAGAGCCAATCTTATAGGCCGGATTCACGGCAAGCTTTTGGCGCAATTTTCCCAACAGCGGCTCCGACAGCCAGGCCGGAACCACATGAGCCAAAACCCAGACTTCGACCTGCGTCAGAAGATGGACCGCCAGGATCAAGATCGGAATCAGAAAGGCAACCCAACCCCATCCATCCGTCCGCTCGGCCCACCATCGAAAAGGCAGGTATTGAACGACCACGAGCGCACAATATGTCAGCAATCCGCTCAGATTGTGGTCCGCGGAATAATAAATAGCATAAACTGCGATCAGATTCAGGACGGCGAAGGCCGCCTCACGCCAACGGCTGTTGGTGCCGAGCACCCAGCGCTGAACCAGGATATAAATGCAACAAGTGGTGACCACTCCCGGCAGGTTCATTGGCGCGGTTAAAACCCGCCATACACAAGCGTGACTTCTAGCATCTGCGCCGGAACCAGCACGCAGACAGCGATGGCCCCGAGCGACAAAATCACCACCAGCATGAGCGTGAGTCGGTTACAAGTCTTACCAATTGTGTCCATAAATTAGCAGCAACGCTGGCGTGATTGCAGAGGTAAACAGAACCTGGCCATTTTCGTTCAAATGCATTTCGTCAACGTAGTAGTTCGGCAGTTCAGCTGTCGACACACCCGCGAAAAGTCGGACGCCCGGAATGCCTAGAACCGGCAAAGGCATTCCATAGACGCCCTCCGGGCGCTCGCGTTCCGGAACGTAAGTCGAGCGGGATTCGACGCTGGTTGGTAGGTGCAGCACAATTAGCTGGACCCCGCGGGCCCGACATAATTCCGCCAAGCGTCGGGCAAAGTGCCGTTCATACGGTGGCGTCGTCGGGCCATTGAATGCGAATAAATTGCCGCCCCTAATCGGGAAAACCACGGCATCTCCTTCGCGTGAGGTCATCTTAGTGCGGAGCGAGGTAAAATTCGGTTCCGATTTATGACTTAGCCGCGAGCGGACAGAGCCGAGTTGCGCCACCAAGTCTCCTCCGCGAAAATTCGACGGCATCAGATCCGGGCCACGCGAGTCGATGGTAAAGACGACATCGTGGTGAAGCAGTTTCGTCAAATGCCGCGGTGTATTCAACACCGCCACCGCGTAGAGGCGGAGCTTGGCAAACCAAGAAAGCCCCACCAGTGATTCCGGCTCGTCATTCCAGTGGAACAAATAAAGTAATGCGATGCCCGGATAGTCCGGATAAGGACGGTCGGGAAACCGATTGTATTCATCGCAGATCACGATGGTGCGCACCCGCCGGTGATTCAACAGGTCGCGAACCAGATAATATTGCACATCATATCCGTAATTAGTCCATCCGAGGGTCAAGACATTGGCCGGTCGGCCGATACGATTGCTCAATTGCGCCTGCACATAGGGCGTGTTGACACCAAACATCATTTGAGACGCACCGACAAAAGCGAGATCCACGTCACCGTGTTCGGCAAATATCTGGAACTGAGCCCACCGTAAGGGCTGGGCCCGCGCGGGTATATCGCTGTAGTCGTCCCGGCGGTCAGTCGTCACCCCGATCATTGCCGTGAGGCCCGGCAGGGCCAAGAGCGCGGCGAGCAAACTCGCGAAGCCTATTGCTTGCCGGCCAGATGAAAAGGCCGGCCTCATGCGATCATTGTTCCGCCAAACGGCGGACAATCAAATCGGCAAACTCGCCGATATTCTTGGTCGCTTCAACCTCGCCCATACGAAAACGCACGCCGAACGCCGACTCGACGGCCAACAGGAGTGAAATATGAAAAAGAGAGTCCCATTCGGGCACATCCTTAGCGGAAAGTGAGGCAACCAGCGTGGGCGATTCGAGGAAAATGTCATCAAGAACCGTCTGCAGCTTTGCGATCGCGTCAGCTTGATTCATCGGATTCCGGTTCGAGTCGAATCTTGGTCGGACGCAAGTGGTAAGAGCGCAAATCCAACGCATAGCGGCCAGCGGCCGGAGTCACGGAATCGGGCTCGAAGCCCATCCGCGGGTAAAAGTCGCGCACCATTTCATTTTTCACCGTCGGCAGGTAAACGCCGATGAGCCGAACGCATTGTCGCGCCTTCGCCAGTTGGGCAATCGTATTTAGGGCAAGTTCCTCCACCTGCCGCTTGAGGACCCGACAGCTCATGAGCCAGGTATCGATCTCGATCTCGGGGCCGAGCACGCTACCGATTACGATTGAAATCAGCCCATAATCGCCAAACCGATCTTCAAGCCGCACGGAGAAAGCGATGTGGTCGGCCTCTCCGATCAGCGCTCTCACTTCGGCCTCGGTCCGACGCTTCGTCGTCAGATTGAATTGGTTGCTCTTGTTAATGAGCTGGGCCAGCCGGCCAACGTCAGTCGGCCTGAACTCGCGGACGAACGCCTTCATCGCAAGGGACTCGAGGTAAACATCCATGTTCGCCGCGGATGAAAGGGCTGCTTTGCGCTCTGCTTCCGCCCGATACTGCCCGGTTCGCTGGCGGTCTTCCGGCGTGATCCGGTGGGTCTCAAAGCACCCACAATCCTGCAGCCGCCCGACGTATTCGGCCGGATCGGGCGGCAAGAGAATAGTCGTTACTTCGGGGGTGAACTGACGAACGATCTCGATCTCCGCTGGATTGTCGTCGACGAAAACAAAACTATCCAGACCAAGGTTCAGTTCGGCGGCAATGGTTCGGAGATTGTCCGACTTCGGCTCCCAATTTGCTTGGAATGCCACAAAGTCCTGGGCCCGTAGGACCATCTCCGGATGTCTCTCAAACGGCTCCAAGGCCAGCGCCCTGTCGTTCTTGCTGCACACGGCCAGCAAGACGCCTCGTTGCTTCAACGTGAGAACGAATTTTTGAAACGCCTTGAAGGCTTCACCCCGCGGCGAGGTATCTCCGATCTCGATGCCTTCGAGGCCATCTTCGGCCACCTCTCCGCCCCAAAGAGTGTTATCGAGGTCCAGGGCCAGGAGCTTTTTTACCGGCTGGCGCAAGGCGCTGATTAGTCGAACCAGTTCCCGGGCGATATCCACCTGGAGGGCGGGAGAACAGGGTTGCTTGCTCTCAAACCAGCCCCGTGGATCTTGGGATGCAATTGCGCCGCGACGGCATGCCATATACTCCAAGTCGCAAATTTGCACCCACTCGGGGGCTTTTAGGCCCAATTCTAGGTTCACCCATTTTCGAAAATTCCAATCCGATGCGAGGGTTCGGACCCGAAGGGGCCCCGGATCACGCCTGGCGGGCAAAGGGAAATTTCCCAGAATCACCTCGCCTCCTGTGCGTTCGTGCGCGATCCGGCAGAGGTCCAGCAATTGGCTTGAAATCGCGTCCGCGGCGGCTTGGACGACTTCACGGGGGTCAAACATATCTTCCGAGTAGCTGCAGCGCTGGGGGCCTGGGAGCAAGAAAATCACCTGCGGTTGAAATTGGTAGAATGCCCCCCCCTCCTCCAGAATTTCTGCGACATAATTATCGTATTCGCCCGTAAATAGTTCGTAGGCGATTTCCTCTGTTTCAAGTAAATGTTCAATGATTTCGTGCAACGGGTAGACGTTGGACCCGCTAAGAAAGGCGATTCGAAGCGGCGGAACCGGCGTTTTAGTTCGAGAGTGCTGGCGCGCTACTGCCTTCTTTCTGAGTGAAGAAAGAAAGAAAAGCTGTTCGAAATCGTTGGCCCCTCGCGTGGCCTCGGTGAGTTTGATCCAGAAATCGTGATGCCCCGCCAGGAGCAATTGCTTGAGTTGATCACGCTCAGCGGTTTCCATAACGTACGAGGCAAATTAAAATCTTCGCTGTTACCTGTCTATCTTTAAGCCTAATGCTGCCAGCAGCCTGGTTCACCGAGAAAACGACTTTGACGACAGCGATCAAAGGTGGAACAAAATACCGAAGCGTTCGTGGAATGACTCAGGGGTTTCGGGCCTGATAGTCGCGACAAATCATCTGGGCTCGCGACGATAAGGGCTCGGGCGTCGGACCGGAGCTTGCGAGGCGCTCGCCGAGGACCTCGACCACGCGCAGCGCCCCGGCCGTTGTCCCGACTCTGCTTAGATCACGGCACCGCGTAGACTTCGATCAGGCCGGTGCCGCTGGGTCCGCCGGCGGCTGAAACCTGGACGGAGTAGGAACCCGGGGGAAGCGTGACGAGGACGGCCGAATCGCGGCTACCCGAACCCAGGCCGAAGGCTCCGGCAGTGGAGGCAGCGGAGGATATGGCAGCGGCGCTAGCTCCCGGGTAGGAGCTGTTGACCGTCACCGGCGTTCCCCATCCCGCGTTTTGGGCGAGGAGAGCTCCCGTACCGGTGTAAACATTGAGGGATGTGGCGGCAAGGACACCCGTCAGGCCCCAGGAGCCAAGGCCCGGGCCCACCCCGCGGATGAGCAATTGCTGCGGGGCGCTGCCGCCGATGACGAAACCGGCGGTAAGCGGTGAGCCGGGACTGACCTGCCCGAGAGAAGAGACATTAACCACGGCCGAAGCCTGGGTGAGGGGGCTGGGGCTGGCGTCATAGACCTCGGCCAGGGTCGTGCCCGTGGCACCCGCGACGCCGCTTATGACCAGGGTGTAGCTTCCGGGCGAAAGCGTGGTGGAGGCGGCCGCATCGATGCCGCCGGGGGTGAACGGGAAGGCGCCGACCTGGCTGAGGAGTGAAGCTAGAGCGCTGCTGCCGCCCCATCCGCTGTTGGACAGGAGGAGCGTGCTTCCGCCATAGAGTTGCAGGAGCGGAGCGGAAAGGGCCCCGCTGACCCCGAAACTGCCCAGCGTCGGACCGACCCCGCGCACCACCACCGGCTCCGTACCGCTGCCAGCGATGACAAATCCGGCCACGACCGCATTTTGCGCGGCGCCCACATTGCCGTAGATCGAGACATCGAGCAAAGGAGCGGGCGCCACGACATTGAAAGCGACGGTCGCCACCGGCGCCGCGAGATAGTTGGAGTTTCCGCCTTGGTTCGCCTGCACCGTTACGATTCCGGGGCTGCCCGTCAGCGTCACGGTCGATCCGTTGAGAGAGGCCGGGCCGCTCACCAGGCTGAACGTGACCGGCAGCTGGGAACTGGCGGCCGCCTGCAGGATGAAGGGCGCGGCGTTGCTGAAGACGGCCGATTGCGCGAAGGTGACCGTCTGCGGCGCGGGGTTGATCGTGAAGATGCCGCTGGCCGAGCCGGAATAGCCGGAATTGGTCACCGTTCCCACCAGGGCGTAGCTCCCCGCCTGGGCCGGCGGGGCCGTGCTACCGTTGTAGGTCAAACTCACCGTCAAACCGGGGGGCACGGTGCTCGCGGTCGCGCTCAAAGGCGAGCCGGTGTACGTGGCGGCAAGGCCGCCCAGCGTCACGGTCGCCGCCACCGTGCCCGAGGCCCCGACCAGGATACCGCTTGTGCCCGGCGCGCGGAATGCCAGCGAGGCGACGATGACCCCGCCTGTGCCTGAGGCAGCTTGGACCGTGGCCCCGTTGCCCAGGGCCGGCGACACCAGGGCGATGCCATTGGGGGCGGAATCGCCCGGCTGCACCGTGTAAGCGAACACGAGCGCGGCGCTGCCGCTTCCCGACACATAGCTGGCGTAGCGCACGGCCGAACCGACCATGATTTCCATCTCGGGGGTTCCCGGGCCGGCGACCACCACGGTCTGGCCAAAAGTGAGCGTGAAGTCGAGGGTCTGACCCGGCGTGTAGGTCCCGTTGGCCGGCACGCCGACGCTGACAGGATACGGCGTGCTCGGGCTGGTGGTGGTCACAATCGCCGGCACGGTCAGGGTGACGCTGCCGCTGCCGTAGCTGAGGGTGAAATTGACCCCGCCCGCGGTGATGGTCGCGCCATTGGCCAAACCGTTGAAAGTGCCCGAGACGACGCTGCCGGTGATGATGGTGTAGGTCGTGCCCGGCGGGTACGAGCCCGCGTCAGCGACGACTGAAAGGGTACCGGCGAGAGTGGCCGAACCGGTCACGGCGAGCTCGCTGCCCGTGCTGGGCGAAAGCTCGACCTGTAACGTGCTGCCCGCACCTTGCGTGTAGCTGCCCGAAATCGAAAGGGTGCCGATCGAGCCACCCGGCGCGACCGTGCCGCCGGCCGTGTTCGTCACGCTGCCTGATACCGTGCCGTGGCCGGTGAGCGTGCCGCTCGCCCCCACCGTCGCGCTGCCGGCGAGTCTGGCGCCGGCATGCGATGCATCGCCCACTTGGAGCGTTCCACCCGACACCAAGGTGGCGCCCGCGTAGGTGTTGGTACTGTCGAGGGTCAAATTACCGGTGCCGGTCTTGGTCAGGCCGCCGGTGCCGCTCAGGCCGGTAGCAAAGGAGACATTGTTGCCGTTGGTGTCGATGGTCCCCCCGCCCGCCCCCACGGCGGCAAGCTGGGCGGATATGTCCGTCGTCGTGGCCGTGGCCCACTGCAGTCCGCCGCCATTGAGCGTGACGTTGCCGGAGCCCAGAGCGGACGCGGCATTGAAATTGATCAGGCCGCCGGTCACGGCAAAATTACCGCTGTAGGTGGAGGCGACGGAAAGGGTTAAGGTGCCGTTGCCGGCCTTGGTCAGGCCGCCGGTACCGACCGGCAGGGCAGTACCAAAGGAGACATTATTCCCGTTGGTGTCGCGTGTCCCGCCCCCCGCCCCGATGGTAGCAAGCTGGCTGGATATGTCCGTGGTGGTGCTGGTAGCCCACTGCAGTCCGCCGCCATTGAGCGTGACGTTGCCGGAGCCCAGAGCAGACGCGGCGTTGAAATTGATCAGGCCGCCGGTCACAGTAAAATTACCGCTGTAGGTGGTGGCGACGGAAAGAGTTAAGGTGCCGTTGCCGGCCTTGGTCAGGCCGCTGTTGCCGCCCGGCAGGGCTGAACCAAAGGAGACATTATTCCCGTTGGTATCGAGGGCCCCGCCCCCCGACTGAAGGGCCAGACGGCTGGATATGTCCGTGGTGGTGCTCGTGGCCCACTGCAGTCCGCCACCATTGAGCGTGACGTTGCCCGTGCCCAGAGCGGACCCGGAATTGAAGTTGGTCAGGCCGGCGTCCAAAGTGGTGCCGCCGATGTAGGTATTGATTCCGGAAAGGGTGAACGTACCGGTACCGTTTTTGACCAGTTGCGCAACGCCAGAATAGACGCCCGAAAATGTCGTACTGGTGTTATTGCCGCCGACGAATAGATTGTGGCTTCCGCCCAGGGTGACGGTGCCCGTGCCGGCCAGCGAGCCGATCGTGACATCGCCGCCCGCATTGAAGTCGATGCCGCCCGTACTGCTGATGACCACCGCGCTGCCGGTGGGGATGGCGCCGTTCGCGTTCACTTGCACCCGTCCCGTGCTGGTGACCAAGGTCGACCCCGTGTAGGTGCTGGAGCCGCCGAGCTGCAGAGCATCGTCCGTGGTGTCATTTTGGAGGGTGAGCGGTCCCGTCCCGGTGACGCCGTTATTGATCGACAAGATGGTTGTCCCCGTCGGATTGAAGGTCGCCCCGCCATTCAGGGCGACGCTGACGTTTACGTTGTCGGTGCCAGCGGTGGTGTTGGGGTCCCAGAAATATCCATTGGCCCCCAGCGAAATGGGGCTGCCGCCGATGGTAAAATTCTTGCTTCCAATGAAATCAAACAGGATTTCAAACAGCTGCACCGATGACGCCACGTTGTAGTTGCTCGGCAGGTTGGCGCCGAGGCCGGTCAGGACCAACGTATCGCCGGAGGCGGGTGTCTGGCCTTGGGTGTAATTGGCGGCATTGGCAATGTTGCCGTCGACACCGATGGTCCAGTCGAGAACGGTGGCGTGCGCGGCGGGTCCGACGAGCGCGGCGAGAACCAGGCCGAGCGCAATGGACCATGATTTTACCCCATATCGCTGCCGATCTTTCCGGCCGAGGCGCAAGGCTTGTTCGCCAGGCGTTGGCCCGGTTGAAGGCGACAAACGGAGGTGAGTCTTGGGAAGTGGCATACTGCCGAAGTATCCATTTCGGACTCCCGTGATGTCAAAAGACAAAACGGCGGCGGCGGCGGAGAACGCCCGCGATCCCTCGCCATCCGGCGTCGGCTCACGGCGCCGGGTATGGGGGACCGGTCGGTCGGCGAACCAGCACGCACCCCACTAGCGGGGATGCTCCAGCCGCCATTCGTCGAGCCGAGCCTGCACCACCGGCGTGCCATCGGCCGGCGGGGCACAGTCAGCGGGAAAAAGGGCGAGTTGGCGTGACAAACGGATGGATGTATTCAGCCAAAATTTGCGGCGGTACCTTGTCGGCCAGCCCTTAATGCACGAGCCTAGCCCGCGTGAGGCGGTGCCGCCAGAGATTGCGGCCAGGGCGGCAGAAAACAAGCGTCTTACCTTTCGTCTCCCTTGCGACAGTGCTTAGGGGCTGACGGCGGCACATCGAGGGCTGGATTGCGCTCGAAAAAACCGTCCGGTTTCAGCGCAAATCCGATATGGACCACGGGCATGACCGGCCAGTCTTCAAGTCGCGGGATATGATTTGCCCCCATGGTATACCAGACAACGAGATTGGTATTCTCAATCGGGCGATTATTACGGACAAAAGCACCCAGATCCGACCCGCCGGGATTCTGGTTTGGATAATCGCCAGTCGCATATTTTTCGTCGGGATGATAGGGCGTCACCCAGAGGTGTTTACCCATAAAAGCCGCTCGTTTCATGACCGGCGAACTCTCATGCAGGAAGCAACGGACGTTATCGCCGGGAATCAAGCGATACGCCACCGGATCGCCCATGCGGTTGCGGCGAGATGGGTTGACGATTTTCCAAGTACGTCCGGCCAATGGATCGACCAGTTGCTGCGCCTGGCTTTCAGTCTCCAGCAGGGTGGATTTGGAGTAGAAGGCATTGCCGTAGGGGTTGTCGGGGCCGATCGGCTCGCTCTCGTTATGCGATTCGTAGATGGAGTTATTCTCCCCATCGAGCATCAGGTCGAGGCGGACGTTGAACATGTGCTGGTGGTTGGGCGCGTAGAGCTGGGGAGCCATCAGCCGGCCGTAAGGGCGCTTCTCGCCCGGGCGCAGCGTCGCACTGTGCATGATCCCCGTCAGCTTGACTTCGAATCGAATCTCCCCGTCTTGCTGGAAATACCAATAGAAGCCGTATTCGTAATTTCCGACGGTGGCGATGAAGGAGACCACCAAACGCCGGTTGCGGCGCACTTCGGTTTCGTTCGTGCGCCAGTCCATGTGCTTCCAAAGGATTCCGTAATCTTCCTCATGCAGGCAGATGGCGTTCTTAATCGTGGTGACATCCCCGCGGCTGGTCGAGAAATGGGCGTCAAAGTACCGGATTTCACCCAGGCAATCGCAGCCGAGGGCGAGCGAATTGGCGAATAAGCCGATGCCGTACTCGCCGCAATCGAAGGCGTTCTTGCGGAAATGGTGGGGGTGCGGATCGCCGTAGGGCACGACCATGTCGCACATCGAAGCGCGATATAACACCGACCGCTCGCGGCCGTCGTCATCGTAGCTCACCTGGTAAAGCACCAAGCCCTCCCGCGGGGTGAAGCCGATTCTGAATTTCCATTTTTGCCACCGGATTTGGGAGCCTTCGACCTGGAAACTGGGTCCGGCGGGTTGAGCGATCTCGAGGGGCTTCACGTCAGTGCGATAGGCCGTAATAAATTTGGTGGAATAATTGCCCGCTTCCGGCGGCAGCGGGATAACCTCGTCGTCCTCGAGACGAAGCACGCGCATTTGGTTCAAGTCGAAAATGGCGGTCAGCGCCCCCACGGGATGGGCGTACCCGTTGTCACCTGGCCCGGACCGTACCCAAGTTAACGCGCGGGTCAGGCGCATCCCGCTGTTATCCTCGGGCGATCCGTAGTGGCCCGTTGACCAGGGATCAACCATGATCAAGTCGAAATCGGTAACCCCCCGCTTGCGGAGGGCGGCCTGGAAGCCGGGATCCTTCTTCAGAGCCTGCTCACATTCCAAAAATTCGTCCGGTGTAATCGGCGGCTGCACACCCGGGACGCGCTGCCACCGCTTGATCCGCCGCGACGTCAGAGACACCACAGCCTCGTAGGTTGCGCCATCGGCATTGTCCAGAAGCACTAGAAACGCCTCGCGCTCCCAGGTTCTGCCCGGCTGGAAGGCCAAAACGTCCTTCTTGGGCGGCTCGTGAAGAGTGACGACGACAAAACGCACCCGATCATTGATCTTGCCGCTCTCCTTGACCAGGACGACGGCAGATCGTATTTCTTCCGGCAACAAGGGATCGAGCGGATGCGTGAATGCGACGGCACGAGGCGCGGGCGCATTCGATTGGGATTGATTAGGGAACTGGGACATAAATGAGGTCGGATCGACGTCGTTCATTCGCCCTGCCTCACGGCGACATGCCGCATGGTACGGCTCATAGTCGTGCCGAAGACACAGCCGACGTCGACAGCCACTTTTGCGGGGGGTTTCGAATCATTGCGATCGCGCATGGGGTCACGTTTCGGTGTCCATCAGTCGTTCGATTTGGTCAGCCCTTTCCCTACTGCTTGTCCTTCATCGCATCTCGAAGCAAACAATCGACCGACGTGGGATCAAAAGAACACCAGGGCCAACTACCGAACCGGAGTTAGCTACCTTCGGAGTATTGAGCACGCAGTCTGACGAGATCAGCCCTAATCGTATGGACCAAGGTTTCCGATCGTATGCGCCGTACGAAAAACCATATACAACCGGCAAGCATGTACGCCG
>Ga0302320_10015914_pt1 | contig 15401 bp, 9 predicted proteins | sample Bog_T0_3_FD_202130 | JGI IMG/M metagenome (GOLD analysis project Ga0302320, IMG submission 202130) | Peat permafrost microbial communities from Stordalen Mire near Abisko, Sweden - Bog_T0_3 | ecosystem: Environmental > Terrestrial > Soil > Wetlands > Peat | place: Sweden: Abisko, Stordalen Mire... | reverse complement strand
GAAGCCGGCTGCGGCGTCCGGCTTGACCGGACGGGAGAAGAGGTAGCCCTGAATGATGTCGCAGCTGTTTTTTGTGAGGGAGGACAACTGCTCGGTGGTCTCCACGCCCTCGGCCACCACGCTGTAGCCGAGCGAGTGGGCCATGGAGAGGACGGCCTCGACGATGGGACGTGTGCCCTCAGGCTCAGTCAGTTTCTCGATGAAGGAGCGATCGATCTTCAACAGGTCGATGGGCAGTCGGTGCAGATAACTGAGCGATGAGTAGCCGGTACCGAAGTCGTCGATGGCGATGCGGATCCCCAGCTGTTTGAGGCGATTCATCTGGCGCGCGGACTCGGTGGTATCGTGCATGACGATGCTCTCGGTCAGTTCCAGCACCAGCATGGACGGGGTCTGTCCGGTTTCGACCAGGATCCGGGCGACGCTGTCGGCGAAGTCCTCGCGATCGAATTCGATGGCGGAGATGTTGACGGCGATGGGGACCATGGTGTGGTTGGCCTGGCGCCATTTCTTGCTTTGCCGGCAGACCTCACGCAGCACCCATTCGCCGATGGGGACGATCAGGCCAGTCTCCTCGGCGATGGGGATGAACTGGGCGGGAGGGATGTTTCCCAGGCGCGGGGAGTGGAAGCGGAGCAAGGCTTCAAAGCCGACCAGGGTGCCGTCCGGGAGACATTGCGGCTGGTAGGCGATGGAGAAGCCGTCGTTCTCCAGGGCGTGGCTCAGCTCGGACTCGAGCTCGCGCCGTTCCGCGGGTTCGCGGTCCATGTCCGGGGAGAAGGAGAGGACGCCGCAGCCGCCGAACTTGGCGGCATACATGGCGCGATCGGCGTGCTGGGCGAGGCTGTCGACGCTGTTGCCGTCGTCGGGGTAGAGGGAGACGCCGATGCTGGCGCTGATGGATATCTGCAGGTCGTCGATCTGGATGGGGGCGGCGACGACATCGAGCAGATCGATGGCGGTCCTCTCCGCGGAGTGACGGTCTTTGATCTCTTCGAGGATGACCATGAACTCGTCTCCGCCCATCCTGGCCAGGGTATCGCAGGCCCGAAGCCGGCCGGCCAGGCGCTTGGCTGTCTGTTGCAGCACGACGTCGCCGATGGGGTGGCCGTAGAGGTCGTTGACCTGCTTGAATTTGTTCAGGTCGATCCAGAGGACCGCGGCGCGGTGGCTGGCGCGGGCGGCCCGTTTGGTGGCGTTGGAGAGGCGGTCCTCGCCCAGACGGCGGTTGGGCAGGCCGGTGAGGCTGTCGTGGTAGGCGTGCTCAATCAACTGCGATTGCAGGCGGCGGCGCTCGAGCACGAGTGCGGCCATCTGGCAGGCCATCTCCATGACTTCAATGTCCGCGAGAGAGGGTTCCTGCTTGAGCAGGGTATAGACGGTGAGGGTTCCCAGCGGGGTTGAGCCGGGGGCGAGAAAGGGCGCGGACCAGACGGATTGGAGGGAGTTGGCGCGCAGCAACTCGGGCCAATGCTTGCGTTCCAGGCTGAGGTCCCCGACCAGCCACAGGCGTCCGGCCGCGAGGGCGGCGCTCTCCGGGGCGTCGGTGAAGTCGATGGAGATGGAGCGCAGATGGTGGGCGAGCTTGTCCTTGATGCCGGAGCTGGCCATGAGCTTCAGCGAGCCGCCGTCGAGAACGTGGATGGCGCAGAGCCAGGTTGAGCGAGACTCGGCGACGGTGTCGGCCAGCACCTTGAGCATGTTCAAGCTGGGTTCGTTGCGGGCCAGCATCTCGATGACGCGGTTGCGGCCACGGTTCAGGCTCTCCGAGCGTTGCATGGCTCGCGATTCGGCCTGGATGGTCCGGGTGCGCTCCAGTACGCGCTCCTCCAGGGCTTGGCGCTCCGCATCCAGCTCCGCTTCGACCCGAGAGCGGGCCTGTTCGTGCTTGCGCATTTGCCAATGCAGGCGGGTCCCATAGATCAGGGTAAGGACGACCAGCAGCAGAGCGTCTATCCCCAGGAGGACGTCCGAGGCGCGGGTTTGATGGGGCTCGCTCAGACGGCTCAGATCTGCCGTGTCCGACCGATCCACACCGCTGTGCGAGGTGGTGAGGCCGCGATCGAGAGCTGCATGAGTGGCCAAGACATCGCGGTGCAGGTTCTGCGCATGGAGCGATATCGTCAGCCCGGCTCCGGCGACCGCCAACAGGATCGCGAGTACGCAGAGGAACTCTGCGCTGGTGGTTCGGGAAGGCGGCTCATGTTGGCCCGAGCTCGAATAGATGGGCACGGTCTTATCCCTCAGGGGTTCCAGGCAGTGTGTATATCGGCAAGGATTTGGGAATATAGAGCGGAAACCGCGGATTTGGGAACAAATTCGCTCCGCGAGGGAGCCAGCATCGCTTTTCTGACACCTTTGTGGGATGAAAACGGCGATCCGATCGAGAATGCATCATCGCAACTGGGTTTTCGGGCATCCAACGTGCAGCGGACCGTGAAGGGAACGACCGTGAGGGGAACTACAAGGAGCGTGCCGATGAACGACATGTCCGTATGCAGGCTGGCGAAGCTGGTGCTGCTGCTGGCGCTGCCGGTGGCGGCCACGGCGCAGGCACCCCAGCCGGCAGGAACTCTGACCATCGCGGGGCAGACCGACCAGGTTACCCTGGTGCGGATCAATGGCAAGGCTTACGTGGATGTCGAGTCGCTGGCCCGGATCACCCACGGGTCGATCAAGTTTCAGGGCAGCCAGACCATCCTGACGCTGCCGGCTTCGGGAGCAGTGGTGGAGACGGCGCCGCCGCCGAGCGCGTCGCCGGCCCGGCCGCATCTTTCGGAGAACTATCTTGCGGCGCAGGTGGGGGCCACCGCGGCAATCCGGGAGTGGCGCGCCGCGCTGGTGCACGCGGTGGAGAACAATGCTCCGGTGACGGAGGACTGGACGGGGAAGCTGCGGCGGGCGGCGGAGAGCCAAGTGCAGCAGGCGGTAGCGGCGGCCACCACGGACCAGGACCAGCGCGCGATCAACCTGCTGCGCAACGAGTTCGACAACCTGGAACAACTGAACGACCAGTTTGTGACCATGCACAACACGGCGAGCAATATTTCGCCGGACGCATTCAAAGACAACGCGCTGGATGCGAAGATTGTGGGCTGCGAACACGCGCTGGATGCGATGTCCGGCTCAAAGCAGTTCCAGGACGAGGCGACCTGCCATTGAAGGGGGTTGTTGGATTGCGGTGAAGGAAAGCGGAATTTGGCGTCCCCAACAGGGTTCGAACCTGTGTTGCCGCCGGGAACAGGCGGAGTCCTGGGCCACTAGACGATAGGGACGCGTGAATCGGCGAAGTGGCAAGCCGGTGGAAGGACCGGCTGATTCACCCGGATTCAAAGCCAATCTTACATGAGCGAGGGATGGGCAATCGAGCGGGCGGTGCGGCCTTCGACTCCGCATGGGCAGGCCCGGGGGGCGCGATGCTCAGCCGAATGCATCCAATGGGTAGAGGTGCGACATGAAAGCATTGCCGTGGGTACTCGCAGGGATGGGTGTAGGCGCAGCCATCGCCTATGTGATGTTGAACGGACCGCAACCGCAGGCCGCGACCGGACCGAATGCGTTTGAGAGGGCCGCGGGCCGAGCCTGGTTCTGGGGAAGCAAGACCCGAGCCGGTGCGGCGGGCAGGGACGCCGTGGGCAGACTGAAAGAGGGGCTGGGGCGGGTGACGGGCGATCGCAAGCTTGCCGAGGAAGGCATCGCGGACCAGGCGATCGGCGGGGTACAGGACGCGGTGGGCGCTGTGGCGCAGGCTACCGGCGAGACGATCCACAATCTGAACCGGGCCTGAACTACTGACCGCCGCCCTTGACGCGTGACCTGTGCTACTCGTAGCGGAGGGCCTCGATGGGGTCGAGGTTGGCGGCGCGGATGGCGGGGATCATGCCGCTGACCAGGCCGGTGACGGCGAGCACGACGGTGGCGACCAGGACCGAGATGGGCGAGATGATGAGGCGGATGTCCGCGGCTTCGGCGTGCTGGGCGAGGGCGCTGTAGAAGGTGATGCGTCCCACCAGGGCGGAGATGAGGTAGGCCAGCGCGATGCCGCACGCGCCGCCGACCCCGGTGATGGCCATGGCCTCGGCGAGGAACTGGAGCAGGATGTGTTTGCGCTGCGCGCCGAGGGCTTTTTCCACGCCGATCTCGCGGGTGCGCTGCTGGACCGCGACCAGCATGATGTTCATCAGGCCGATGCCGGCGATGCCGAGCGTAAGCGCGCCGACGAACGAGAGCAGCACATTCAGGGCCAGGCTGAGGACCTTGAACTGATGCAACTCGGTCATCAGGTTGGCGACGTAGACGGCGTTGTGGTCTGACGGCACGAAGTGGTGGGCCGCGGCCAAGGTTTCGCGCAGGGCTTTCTCGGCGAGTTCGTTGTCGCCGGTGTAGCTGAACCAGATGCCGTCGAGGTATTCGGTGTCCTTGATGTCGCCCATGGTATTGAAGGGGATGTAGATCTGGCGGTTTACGTCGTCTTCACTCTCCTGCATCTTGGGGAGGAGCACGCCGACGACGGTGAAGGTCTCTCCGTTGAGGCGGATGTTTTCGCCCAGCGCCCAGCCGCCGGAGAAGAGCCTGGTCTTGGCCTCGGAGCCGATGACGCAGACATGGGCGCGCTGATCGTCCTCTCCGCCGTTGAAGAAGCGCCCCTGATCGATGTCGAGCTTGAGGATGTCCTGATAGACGGGGCGGACTCCGTTGACGGTCCAGGTGAAGGTGTGCAGGTCGTCCTGCACGGGGACGTCCTTGTTGACCACGGGCGAGATGTGGACGAGTCCGGGCACGCCGGCTGCCACGCGGTCCACATCGTCCAGGGTGAAGCGCACGCGGACACCGGCTTTGTCGCCGCCTGCCTGTTGGCTGGTGCGGCCGGGAAAGGCGCCGATGATGGTGGTGCCCCACTCGGCGAAGATGGCCTCGAAGGCGCGGCCGAAGCCGGTGCCGTAGGCCAGTAGCAGGACTACCGTGGCCACGCCCCATGCCATGCCGACCATGGTGATGGCGGTGCGGCGGCGGTTGTAGAGCATCGCCTCCCAGGCCTGGCCGAGAATGTCCTTGAACATAAGAACTCCTAAGAGCAGCTATTAGCTATTAGCCGTTAGCTTTTAGCTAAAAGCTAAGAATCAAGAATCAAGAATCAACAGCTAACAGCTAATCGCTGGTCTTACTCGCGGCGCAAGGCCTCGATGGGATCCAGTTGCGCGGCTTTGCTGGCCGGATAGAGACCAGCAGCGATGCCGCAGAGGGTCAGCGATCCCAGCGCCAGCGCCGCTGACCACGGCACCAGTCGCGGCGGGTCGAAGCCGGGCATCTTGTCGGTGAAGAGTTGCTGCAGCACCCACATGAAGCCGGCGGAGACGGCGATGCCGATGAGGCCGCTGATGCCGGTGAGCAGCAGGCCCTCCCAGAAGAACTGGGCGACGATGCTGCGCTTGCTGGCGCCGATGGCCTTGAGCACACCTATCTCGCGGGTGCGTTCGGTGACCGAGACCAGCATGATGTTGATGATGCCGACGGCGCCGAGGCCGAGGGTGACGATGCCCACGCCGCCGAGGAAGATGTCCATGGCTTTGAATATGGCGCCGAGCTTCCTCTCTTCCTCGATGGTGTCGAACTGCTCGAAGGCCTCGGTGAGGGAAGGGTCGAAGCCGTGGCGCTGGGCGATCACGCGGTCCACGGCGGCGACCGCGGCCACCGATTCGCCGCGGATGGTGGGCTGGAACTGGATGGAGGTGAGCGCGTCGCGGGGGATGTTGTCGCCCTTGAGCGCGAAGAGCTCCAACATGGTGGAGACGGGAATGTAGAGCCGCTGGTCGTCGCCGTCGTAGCTGCCGCGGCTGATCTTGCCCGCCTGGCCAACGATGGTAAAGGCGATTCCGTTGACGGTGACGGTTTCGCCGAGGAGGGGACGGCCGGTAAACAGCAGCATTGAGGTCTTGGAACCCAGCACCGCGACGCGCCGCCTTTCGGCCAGGTCGGCGTCGTCCAGGAAACGGCCCTGGACGATGGGCATGAGTTTGATGGTTGCGTAGTTGGGTTCGACGCCGAGCACGCGACTGGAGGTGTTGCTCCACTGGCTGACCTCGTAGAGGTCGGAGCGGGCGAGTTCGACGGTGACCGCGCGTAGCTGGGGCAGGTGGCGCAATGCCTCCTCGTCGCTGAGAGTCAGCTCGTAGGGACGCATGCCGGTGTGCTGGTTGGGCACGGCGGGGATGGTGCCGTTGAACATCATGATGATGTCCGTTCCCAGGGTGGACAACTGGCGATGCTGGCCGGAGCGGAAGCCCTCGCCCAGGCCCACCAGCACCAGCAGCGAGCCGACTCCCCATGCGATCCCGAACATTGTAAGGAAGCTGCGCAGCTTGTTGGCCGCGATGGCGCGGAAGACCTGGCCGAGGATGTCCGAAAAGGACTGCATAGCGATTGGACGGCTTGGAATGCGCCCTGGTGCGCCCTTGTGAATGATACGCGGCGAGAGGATGGTCTGTTCCGACTTCCGCGGGGGGGCTGGAACCGATGGCGGGCAGGTTGCGTAGAAACCAACAGTGTGACGGGGAGTCCAACACTCGGGCTACAGGAGTTGGTATACCTATTGCATTGGTTTAAGTGCGCCAGGGACGGCTCCGGCTTTCTTCGCGTACCGGGGGTTCAAGTGGCTGCATCGCGAAAGCGCAAGGGATTCTGGATCTGGCTGGGCATTATCGTTTTGGTGCTGCTGGTAGGGGGCGGGGTGGTGCTGGCACGGCTGGTGAAGGGCGGGTCGATCGATTCCAACCGGCTGGCCAAGGTAACGCGCGGCGATGTGGCGCGGTCGGTGGTAGCCACAGGAAAGATCCAGCCGATCACCAAGGTTGAGGTGAAGAGCAAGGCCTCGGGCATTGTGGAACAGCTGTTCGTCGACATCAACAACGTGGTGAAGAAGGGCCAGCAACTGGCGCAGCTGGACCAGCAGGAGATTGTGGCTCAGGTCGATGCGCAGAAGGCGCAACTGGCCTCGGCCGAGGCGAACGTGGCTGCCTTCGAGGCGAATATCGAGCAGGACAAGGTGAACGCTGCCGCGCCCGACCTGCCCATGTACAAGGCCACGCTGGACCGCAACCAGGAGATGAGGAAAGAAGGGCTGGTCAGCCAGCAGGCGTTCGACGACACGAATAAGGATTATCTGGCGGCGCTGACGCGAAGGGATTCGGCGAAGGCGCAGGTCGGCGTAGATACGGCCAAGCTGAAGCAGGCGCGGGCGCAGGTGCTGCAGAGCCAGGCCAGCCTGCAGCAGTTGGAGGAGCAACTGAGCTACACCACGATTGTGGCGCCGATGGACGGGGTGATCCTGTCGCGGGACGTGGAGATTGGCGATGCGGTGAGCTCAATCCTGGTACTCGGTTCGACGGCGACGCTGGTGATGACCGAGGGCGACATCAACCAGGTGTATGTGGACGGCAAGGTGGACGAGGCGGATATTGCACACGTGTACATGGGGCAGCCGGCGCGTATCAAGGTGGAGAGCTTTCGCGACCGCACGTTTGACGGTAAGGTGACCAAGATCGCTCCGCTGGGGGTGGAGAAGGACAACGTGACCACCTTCGAGGTGCGGGTCTCAATCGACAACCCCGGCGGCGAATTGAAGGCCAACATGACGGCCAACGCGGAGATTTTGCTGGACGAGCACAAAGGCGTGCTGACGGTGCCGGAGAACGCGGTGAGCTACGACAACCAAAAGAATGCGTCGGTGCAGGCGCCGGACAGCAAGCAGAAGGATGGGTTCCGCAAGGTCGCGGTGAAGGTGGGGCTTTCGAACGGCTCAGTGACGGAGGTTGTGAGCGGGCTGAAGGAAGGCGACCAGGTGATTCTGCAGCAGTAGTGCGCGGGGGCTGGGGCGGGCGGTCAAGGGTTCAGAAACTGGTGTCCGCGAGCAGGATGCGGAGGTCGCGGAGGTTGTGGCCGGTGGGGCCGGTGACAATGGTGGCGCTGAGAGTGCTGAGAAACGATGAGGAGTTGAAGGCTTCGAGGGCGCGGTGGGCGTCTTCGTGACGGGAGGTTCTGTCGAGCGTGAGCTCATCGACGATTGCGCCGGCGGCGGTGCTGTTGCCGTCAATGCCGTCGGAACCGGCGGAGAGCACGGCGAGCGGACCGTCGTCGGGGCGGAGCTGGGTGGCGAGGTAGAGCGCGATGTGCTGGTTGCGACCGCCTACGTGCGAAGCCGGCTTATCTGCAACAGAAATAGGAGCATGTGCGGCTGCTGGGAGATTGGGCACGCGCACGATAACTTCGCCGGTGGAGATGAGGCAGGTGCGGGGATGCTGGCGGCGAAGCTGGCGCAGGCGGTCAAGCAGATAGTCGGCTGCGGCGTCGTAGCTCCAGTCGTCGCAGGAGTTGTCGATGACGGCATGGAAGCCAAGGCTGGCGGCGTGGTCGCGGGCGGCCTCGGCAAGGTCGTCGGAGTCGAGCAACTTGCTGATGGGTGAGATGAGATCGCCCGGCTTGGGCGTCTCGGGCAGGTCCGGAGATAAGAAGAATCGGCGGACGGATGCGGGGAACTGATCCATCAGGGAATAGCGGGCGATGATCTCGCGGCATTCGGCGACGGTGCTGGGGTCGGCGATGGTTGGGCCGGAGGCGAGCGCGTCAAGATGCGCGGGCGGCACGTCGGAGACGAGCAAGGAGACCTTGCGGGCGGATCCGGCGGCGACGGCGAGGCGTCCTCCCTTGACCGCGGAGAAGTGCTTGCGGAGGCAGTTGATCTCGACGATGGATGCGCCGCTGTGGACGAGCGCGCGGTGGAAGGCGACGGTATCGTCGAGCGAGATGGAGGGGTCGAGGGGAAGCTCCATCATGGCGGAGGCGCCGCCGCTGAGGAGGAAGATGCAGAGCGTGTCCTGCGGCGATGAGTGGGCGACGTCGAGCAGCATGGAGAGGGCCGCGGACGCGCCGGCGAGTGAGGCTGGGTTGGGGACGGGATGGCCGCCGGGAAAAAACTGGATTGCAGCAGGCAGATTCGGCGGGCGCTGAGGCGCGATGAGGATACCTTGCAGGTCGCAGGAGTGCGACAGCGGGAGACGTGAGAGCAGGGCTTGCAGCATGGGCGCGGCGGCCTTGCCGGCGGAGACGATGCGGACGTGCCGCGGACCGTTGATGGGGACGATGTCGTGGTGCTCGGGATCGTGGCCATCCAGGATGAGGTGGGTGCCTTGAGCATCAGTGTTTATGCGCAGCTTGCGGTCGAAGGCGCGCTGAATGCTGCAGGACTGAAGGGCCTGGTCGAAGACGACGCGTGCTATCTCCTTAAGGCTTGGCATCGCCGGCCTCGGACCTTCGGTTGAAGCACAGGTTGGCTTGCGCAGCGTCGAATGCATGTTCCCACTTTGCAATGACGATGGTGGCGACGCTGCTGCCGATGACGTTGACGACGGCCCTGGCAACGTTGATGAGGCGCTCCACTCCGAGCAGAAGCACCAAACCGGCGACCGGGATGCGATGCATGGATGCGAGCGTTGCCGCCAGCGTGACGAAGCCCGCGCCCGCCACGCCGGCCGATCCCTTGGAGGTGACCATGAGGACGATCATCAGCGTGATCTGTTCGCGCAGACTGAGGGGGGTGTTGGTGGCCTGAGCGATGAAGAGCGCGCCCATGCTGAGGTAGATTGCGGTGCCGTCGGCGTTGAAGGTGTAGCCGGCGGGCATCACCATGCCGACGATGGGTTCGGCGCAGCCAAGCTGCTGGAGCTTCAGCATGACCGGCGCCAGCACGGCTTCGGAGGAGGATGTTCCGGCGGTGATGAGCAGTTCGTCGCGAAGATAGGCGAGCAGGCGGATGAGACTGAAACCTGCCATGCGAGCGATCGCGCCGAGCACAACCGCGACGAAGAGAGCCGAGACGACCCAAACCTCGACGGTGAAGCGCGCCAGCGGGAGAAGACTGACCACGCCATACTGGCCGACGGTGTAAGCCATTGCGCCGAGCGCGGCAAGCGGCGCAAGGACCATGATGAGCTTGACGATGCCGAACATCCCATGGAGCAGGAGGTCGAGGAGATCGACCAGAGGCTTGGCGGTGGAGCGGATGGGCGTGAGCGCCAGGCCGAGCAGGACGCCGAGCAGGATAATCTGCAGGATGTTGCCGGTGACGAAGGGCTCGCCCACGCTGGACGGGATAATGCCGAGCAGGAACGCGACCAGGCCGGTCTGCGGCGCGTTGGCGGTGTAGGCCGCGATGGAGGTGGGATCGAGGGTTGCGGCGTTGATGTTCATGCCGCTTCCGGGATGCAGGAGATTGACAGCGATGAGGCCGAAGAGCAACGCCAGCGACGAGACGACTTCAAAATAGATGAGCGCCTTGACGCCGACGCGGCCTACTTCGCGGAGGTCGCCCATGCGCGCGATGCCCACCACGACGGTGGCGAAGATGATGGGCGCGAGGGTCATGCGGATGAGCTTGACGAAGCCGTCGCCGAGCGGCTTGAGGGCAACCGCGGCATGGGGAAAGAGCGCGCCGAGCAGAGTGCCGAGGACAATGGCGACGGTGATCTGCAGCCAGAGCGGGCCGAGGACGGGCCGGGGCGCGGGATGCTTGTCGGCCATGGTCACTCCGCGAGCCGCCGCATGACTGCGATGAGGTCGGCTTTGCCTTCGAAGCCGATGCCCGGCAACTCGGGCAGGGTTACGTAGCCAGCTTCCACGCGCACGCCGTCGGGAAATCCGCCAAATGGCTGGAAGAGGTCGGGATAGCTCTCGTTGCCGCCGAGGCCGAGGCCCGCGGCGATGTTGAGCGACATCTGGTGGCCCCCATGAGGAATGCAGCGACGCGGCGACCACCCGGCCACGCGGATGACTTCGAGCGTGCGCAAGTACTCGCACAGTCCGTAGGAGAGCGCGCAGTCGAACTGGAGCCAGTCGCGGTCGGGCCTCATGCCGCCGTAGCGGAGCAGGTTGCGCGCGTCCTGGTGGCTGAAGATGTTTTCGCCAGTGGCCATGGGCGCGGGGTAGAACTCGGCGAGTGCGGCCTGCAGGGCAAAGTCCAGCGGGTCGCCTGCCTCCTCGTACCAGAACAGCGGATAGTCGCGCATCATCTTCGCGTACGCGATGGCGGTCTCGAGATCGAAGCGGCCGTTGGCGTCGACGGCAAGCTGGGCCTGATTGCCGATTTCGACCAGGACTGCCTCGATGCGCTTGCGGTCCTCGTCGAGCTCCGCGCCGCCGATCTTCATCTTCACGACGGTGTAGCCGCGGTCGAGGTAGCTGCGCATCTCACGGCGCAGAGCGCCGAGATCCTTGCCGGGATAGTAGTAGCCGCCCGCGGCATAGACAAAGACGCGAGGGTCGGCTGCGTGGTGGAAGCGTTCGGCCAAGAGGCGGAAGAGCGGTTTGCCGGCGATCTTTGCGACTGCATCCCACACCGCCATGTCGATGGTGCCGACCGCGACCGAGCGCTCGCCGTGGCCGCCCGGCTTCTCGTTGCGCATCATGGTGCGCCAGATGCGGTCGGGATCGAGGTTGTCGCCAGAGTCGCTCAGAAGCGTGGCGGGATCGGCTTCGCGCAGGCGGGGGGCGAAGCGCTCGCGGATGAGGCCGCCCTGGCCGTAGCGTCCGTTGGAGTTGAAGCCGTAGCCGATGACAGGCCTGCCGTCGCGGACGACATCGGTGACCACGGCGACCAGCGAACAGGTCATTTTGGAGAAATCGATGTACGCGTTGGCGATCGCGGATGCGATGGGAAGGGTGACTTCGCGGATGTCGACGATGCGCATGGGGCACTCTTAATTCTGAGGTTGAATTCCCTTACGACCATAACTCAAAACGAGGGTGCGGCGAATGCGCCAAGGGGCGCATGGATTCGTGGGTCGCGCAAAATATATATGTCGATTTGGCCTAGTATGCCACCAGTCGGACGGGGCTGAGCAGGCCAGAGGTTGGAGGCACCGCGGGGCCGCCGCGACCTCCTCCGGCTCCCGCGGCGGGCGGTGCGGCTGGGGCAGCCGCAGAAGTGGCAGCTCCCGGAGCTGCACCGGCTTGCGGACGGCGACGTGCACCTGCGGCCGGTGTGCCCGCTCCGGTGGGAGCAAGAGGCGCAAGACCGGTAGCGGATGCGGCAGCGGGCGCGGCTGCGGCAGGAGGCGGAGCGCCTGCTCCGCGGCCCCCACCGGATGTTCCGTAGACCTCGATCTTGAGGTCGTTCGAGCCGGGCTTCAGATCAGCCGTGACGTCCCAGCGATAGGGCTGGAAGGAGCGCGCGCCTACTTCTTTTCCGTTGAGGGTGACGTGGGCATAGTCGTGGACATCGCCGATCTCGAGATAGACATGCTTGCCGACGGGTTTGGCGGGCGCGGTGAATTGCAGGCTGTAGGTGGCCGGCCCGGCAAAGCCGGTTGTGCCCAGTTCCTCCCAGGATTTGAGAGGGGTGGTCAACTGCTTGCCGTTGAGGTCGAGCTTCCAGTCGCCGTTGAAGTCGGCGAGCGTGGCCCCGGAGGCGAAGGAAGGCTCGGCTGCGGCGACGCCGGCGGGCAGCGGGCCCACGACAATCACCTTGGACTCGTAGGGACCGAGGACGAGGGGAATCTGCACGGAGTCTCCCGTGGCCTTCGCTCCGGTCATGGGGTGGATTTCGCCGGTGACCAGGTCCCAATCCTGCGCCTGGCCGTGACCCTCGAGGGTGGCCATGCGGGTTTCGGGCTGGGTGCTCTCGTTGAAGAAGAAGTAGAGGTCGCCGTCGGTGAATTTGCGGTGGGTGTAGGTGAGGCGGAGGAATTCGGAGTCGAGCTTGACGTCGGGCCTTGGCAGCGCGGCGATGACGGCGGGCGTGATGTCGCCCGAGGATTCGAGGAGCGTGGCGAAGCTGAGGTCGGGCTTCTCTTCTCTGGCGTCGAGGTAGGTCTTGTCGAGGACGAGGGTGGGGGTTTTGCCGACGAAGATGACCTTGCCGCCGGCCTTGGCGAAGGCGCGCAGGCGGTCGAGGCCGGTGCGGGTGATGACCGTCATGGAGGGAAGGACGATGGCTTTGTAGGTCTGGCCGCTGAGGTTGGTGAAGCCGCCGTTGGAGATGGTGGCGACTGAACTGAGGGACTGCTCGTCGAAGTAGTCCCAGTCGACCTGGTGCTCGAAGAGCTGCCAGCCGAGCTTGGTGGTGCTGCGGTCGGCCTCGGTAGCGGCATCTCCGCCCAGCCAGATGGTGTTGCCGGGATGGTACAAACCGACTTGTGCCGCAGGCCGGCCAATGGCGATGAGATAGCCGGCGCGGTTGGCGTACCCGAGGGTCTGCGGAGTATCCGGCGGGGGCGGCGCGAAGGACTGGGCAGGTCCATTGGCGCGCAGTCCGTTGACCCGGACCTGCAGCGCGTTGACGCCGCGCACCAGCTGGAAGTTCATTTGATATTTACCGTCGACGCCGGAGCCGCCGCCTTCTTCCGCCCAAACCTTGGGCTTGCCGAAGAGATGTGCGTCGGAGGAGGCGAGCTTGGGGAAGTTGTTGTTGGTGCCCCAGGTGGCGTCGAAGCGGTGGACAGCGCTGGGGATGAGCTGGCTGAGGTTGTCGATGCCGGGGACTTCAACGTAGCGCTCATCGCGGAAGTAGTCGCCCTCGCTGGCCTCGAGCGAGAGCATGGCTTCCTCGTGGTTGAGGTGGACGAGGTACTCGACGTTGTGTGCCTTGGCCCAGTTGGCCTGCTCGCCGAAGAAGGAGCTGCGGAAGATGCCGCTCCAGACATCGTAGTAGTCGGCCCAGGCGCGCCGCGACTGCTCCGTCTGCTGGCCATCGAACCACGAAGGAAGGTAGGGCGTGAGGTCGTAGCCCTTCTGCGCCTTGAACTGGTCGAGCAGCGTAGGCGTCCAGGGAACCCCGGCGCTGCCGGGGACGATGGGGCTGCCTGTAGTGTTGCTTTCGCTGTAGTCGGGCTCATCGCCAAAGAAGCCGAGAACGATCTTGCCGAACTGGTCGCCAACGGCCGAGCGGTAGGTTTCGTGAACGATGGAGAGGAAGGCGTCGGTGGCCTTGGGATCGAGGTAGTCGATCAGCGAGTAGGTTGCATTCTTGGCGCGGGTGCCATCGGCGCGATTGAAGTTGCGGGTCGGCGAGCTGAGGTAGATGTGGCGCAGGAACTTGACCTGGCACGAGACCGGCGCCTGATACTTCAACTGCCCGTCTGCGGGGATGGGGATGGGGACGACGGTCCCGCTGTTCTGGACGGCCCAGATCGCGAGCGTGTCCGGGGGGACGACCATCTGCAGCGTTTGGCCGGTGACCGCACGGACGGAGATGTCCGCAGCCATGACCTGCATGCCAAGCTGGGGATAGCGCTCACTGATATAGCCGCCGGCAAAGCCGCTGGGATAGTCACTCTCGTCCTGAATCCAGAGGCGCATGCTGCGCTTGGCCGCCTCGGCGACGATGAACTTCACGAGGTCCATGTGACCGGGCGAGAGATAGGCGGGCTCGCCCGGGGAGCGGCGTCCCGGCGAGAGGTTGAAGATGAAGTTCCCATTGGCGGCCATGCGATCCAGGTCGGCGACGATGCGCTGCTTAACCTCGTTCTGGTCGGCTCCGTTCCAACTGGTGAAGGCCTGAATGGCGCCGTACTCGTGCGGGGGCGCCTTGAAGTTGGCGGCAACTTGGCTTACCGATGGGACCGTAATCTCCTGCCAGGGGCGCTGGGCCAGCAACGCCGGTGCGAGGAATGGGAACAGAAGGACTGTGAGGGCAGCTTTCATCGCGCGACTCCGGGAGCCTGAATCTTGGGCATGAATCTTGTTCGGGGAAGAGTATACGCAGCCGCGTCCGCGACAAGCAACGCGGCTGCCTGCGGGGATGGGGCTGGCTTCGAACGCATCCATGAAGCGCTGTTAGCACCGTCACGCGGTGCCGTGCGCGCTGCCGCCTGCTATCGCATTGCAGGTCGCGCCCGAAAACCATTCGCGCCGCGTCAGAGACGAGGTGGCCAGAAAGTCCGTGACCAGGAGGTTCTCGTCCTGATTGAAGTTATCGCCGATTTATGGACAAAACATGTGCCGATTGGCCGAAACCGGATGTATACTTCTCGAATTCCCCCGGCCAGATCCATTATTTCCACAGTGCATTCTCTTCACACTTGTGAGGTGCCGTGTGACATTGCAAGTCTTTGGCGCAGACTGTTTAGGCCCCGGTGCAATCCTTTGCCGGCGAAGCTTGGCAATAGCGATTTTGGCGGGGGGCATCGCCTCCAGCGTGCCGTTCACATCCTCGGCGTGGGGACAAGCCTCCCAACCCGATGCTGCGTCGCGGACGATCAGTCTGTCGAAAGCCGAGTTGGCGCGCCGGCTGCTGGCGCAACCTTTCCACTTCGAGGCGCGATCCAGTGGCGCAGGGGAGGCCGGGTTTGTCGCGGAAGGACCGGGCTACGGTGTAGCTTTGTCGCCGGCGGGCGTCTCGGTTGCGTTGCTAT
>Ga0302320_10015912_pt1 | contig 15403 bp, 9 predicted proteins | sample Bog_T0_3_FD_202130 | JGI IMG/M metagenome (GOLD analysis project Ga0302320, IMG submission 202130) | Peat permafrost microbial communities from Stordalen Mire near Abisko, Sweden - Bog_T0_3 | ecosystem: Environmental > Terrestrial > Soil > Wetlands > Peat | place: Sweden: Abisko, Stordalen Mire... | reverse complement strand
ACCCACGCCTACTTGCCATCCTCCAACGTGCAAACTCCCTCTCAAAGTTTCAAACCATAGCCGTCCCTGCGCCTTGCCTAACCCTCAGCACCCGAGCAGACTCATTCAAAGTACATAGCCTTCCATGGGGGCGGCTTCCTTCAAGTCGCTGTATCAGAAGCGCCCCTCCCGAAGAGCATGCAACTACGCACTGCTGCGTGTCGGGGCGCTCCAGATACAGCACTAAGACATATGAGGACCTATCTGCCCGTCGATGAGTGCCTCGGGGATTTTGCGTCATCCGAGGGCTTTCTGAGCTACAGATGCTTGAACGCGCTCCCTGGCGCGGCGGCAGAGGCTCACCCAGGGCTGTGTCGGCTATGATGGTCTCGGGTCACAGGAGGTCTTTGTGACCCATCTTCGGCAACGCATGCAGGATAAACTCCAGCGTGCGCAGCGATTCTCAAAGCACTATAGGAATCTGGATTCACGCTGTGCATTTCCTGCTATTCCATCCGCAACGACTGCATTGGATCGATGGATGCCGCGCGGCGAGCTGGAATCCAGCTGGCCGCAAGAGCCACCAGAATGACCAAAGCCGAACTGCAAGTAAAGGTGAGTGGGTCGGTTGGCCTGACTCCAAAGAGAAGGGTCGATAGAAATCGCATAACCGCGAACGAAGCAATCAAGCCGATTGCGGCCCCGACTGCGGCCAGCGCCAGCCCGTGGCCAAGGACCAGCCGCATGATATCTCCCTTCTCTGCGCCCAGCGCCATGCGAATGCCGATCTCACGGCTGCGGCGGCTCACCGTGAAGGCAACAACACCGTAGAGTCCGATCGTTCCAAGAAAGATCCCAAGCGCTCCCAGAGCGCCCACAAAGCCTGCCGCGATCTGGTCGGCCCAGAATGCCTGCTGCATTAGATAACGCAGAGTGCGAATCGAAACAGGCACATTGCGATCCACTCGCTGGATCTCGCTGAGGATTCTTCCTGTCAACGCTGGCGTATTGTCCTCCGCTTCAACGATGAGCGTTCCCTCTCCGCCGGGCAGTTGGGCGAATGGGAAGTACATATAGGGTTCCGAAGTTTCATGGACGCTATTGATCTTTGCGTCCTCGGCGACACCCACGATCTGGCGGGCTACCCCGTCGGCCACGATCTCGCTACCCAACACCTGCTTGTTTGGCCAGAAGCGCTCTGCCATCGTTCTGCTGACAATAACAACCGGGCTCGCCGAAGGACTGTCGCCGCTGTTAAACTCGCGTCCCTCGATCAGGCTCGTTCCAATGGCACGGAAGTAGTTGCCGTCAACCGCGTCGAATTTGATTGGAACGCTAAGCTGCCCCTGCGGCAGCTCCACTCCGGGAATGGAAACTCGCTGTTGCGTTCCGCCCCCCGACTCTGAGAGCAGCACCCGACGAGCGAGAGTTGCGTGGCGGACGCCAGGCAAGGCTGCAGCCTTGTCTCTCACTTGGCTGAAGAAGGCCGCGCTGTGCTGCGGGTTGTGTCCAGCGACTCCAGGCAGCAGATCGAAGTAGATCAGATGCCTTTGCCGGTCGAAGCCCAAAGGCAGCGATTGGCTGAAAAGCAGGCTGCGCACCACCAGCCCCGAGGCCGTCAGCAACACTACCGAAAGCGCAATCTCCACCAGCACAATCCCGTTGCGCATCGTCCATCGCTGCACACTGCGCACCATGCCCGTCTTCTCGCCCTTGATTGCCGAGACGAGACTAATCTTGGAAGTCTGAATTGCGGGCATCAGCCCAAAAACCAGGACCGATAGTAGAGCTGCGGCTCCGGTGAAGACAAGGACCGATGCATCGAGGTGCAGATCGAGTCCAATCTCAACCTCAGCAGGAGGCATTAGCACGGGTTCCAAGCGAAGAAGCCCGTAAGCAAAGAGCAGGCCAAGCCCCGCGCCCAGCAAAGCCAAAAGAGCGCTCTCGGTGAGCAATTGCCGCATCAGGTGCACACGTCCCGCGCCAAGCGCCAGCCGCATGGCAAACTCTTTGCGTCTGGAGTCAGCGCGGGCCAGCACCAGCCCCGCCACGTTGGCGCAACAGATCAGCAGGACCAGCCCAACGACGGTCAAGAGAAACAGCGTTGGAGCCATCACCTCGCGTAGGCGCTCGCGCTCAGAAATCAGCGCTACGTTTCTCGCTTTGTCGGCAGCGGGAAAGGCGGACGAGAGGCGGCGTCCAAGAACATCAAGCTCAGTCTGCGCCCCTTCCGCGGTCACACCAGGCCGCAGGCGTCCGATCACCTCAAACTCGCGGTTCTTCCGATCCGCAAGCTCCTGTCCTGAGTATTCATTCGCGATCGGCAACCATAGGTCGGTTGGCACGCCGCGTTGCAAGCCACGAAAACCCGGCGGTGCAACGGCCAGAACCGTGAATGGGCGATTCGTAAGCCATATTTCTTTTCCCACCAGCGACCGATCTGCATTGAACACCCGATGCCAGAGTGAGTCGCTGATCACGACGCTCGGATGGCTCTCCGACGTGGACTCCGCGGGGAAGAAACGGCCGAGTTGGGGACCGAGCCCCAAAACCGAAAAGTAGTTGGGAGAAACAACATCATCGAGAACTGGCCGCGACTCAACTCCTACGCGAAGTATCTTTGTCCGTCGATTGAAGGCAAGAATCCCCTCAAGCGACTTGGTCTGTTCAGCCAAATCACGGTAATCCGCGAAGGAGAAATTGATCTCCTGTCCCTGCGGAGTCGTCGAGATCAGGCGGGCCAGCCGACTCGGATCTTTGGCTGGCCAGGAACGCAACAGTGCTGCCTGCGCAACAGTGAAGACTGCGGAATTTATGCCAATTCCCAGCGCGAGCGTAAGGACTGCGACGGCTGAATAAGCCGGGTTATTACGCAGGACCCGCAGGCCGAATCGAATGTCCTGCGACAGCGTCTCCATGCATGGTAGTGTGCGCCGTTCGCGATAAGCTTGCCGTGTCTGCTCGACTCCGCCCAGTCGAATGAGGGCCTGACGGCGGGCCTCTTCAGGGCTGAGGCCGGCGCGAACGCCGTCCTCGGTGTGCAGGTCAACGTGGCTCTCGAGTTCGGCGGCGAAATCCTCGTCGTCACTTTGCCTGCCGATCATGCCACGGATACGAATCCATAATGCTCTGAGCTTGCGCATCGGCATCCCCTCATGCCTCCTCAGCCGGTGCGAGGAAGCGCGCCAGAATTGAGGTGGTCTCCTCCCACTCCTTTGCAGCCTTCTTTACGTGGCGCTGGCCTGCCTTGGTCAGCGCGTAGAACTTGGCCTTACGATTGTTCTCTGAAAGCCCCCAATGCGAGCGAATGAATCCCTCTTGCTCAAGTTTGAGCAGCGCGGGATAGAGCGTGCCATAGTTCAACTGCAACCGGTCGCCGCTGGTCTGCTCGATGCGCCGTGCCAGGCCATAACCGTGTTGTCGCCCCATGGTCTCCAGCGTTCTAAGCGCCATCAGCGCCAGCGTCCCCTGCCAAACATCGGATTTTTCACCCATAGCCCACTCCTATTGCCAAACAATAGGGGTAATGTACTCTCTGCTCTATGGGAATGCAATAGGAAGCTTCGATTTGGCCGGGCAGTCAGCGATCCGGGAGCAGAGTAGAACGATGCAGACGCTTGATTTGTCCGTGAAATCGCCGCTATTTGTCGATAGATCTTCGCCGTATTTGCGGTTTATAGTGCCAGGCCAAAGCACTGATCCTACATGGTTTATCCACACGAAGATCCGATCGGTCCTGAAAAACGCCGATTGGACAAGAAATCGTTTGATGCCCGTTCGAAACATGGATTCAAGACACTGGACGACTATATGGCGAGTAATCCTTGGCATCCATCCTCTGTGGGTGTCGAAATAGTGGTTCTGGCCTTCATCCTGGTGAACGCTTATAGGTGATGTATGCTTCTACCGCCTGTGAGAGCTTCATAGCAGACCTCCAACACCCATCGCAGCCACAGTCCGGAGAGCATCCATGCCGACTCGGTCATCGGGCGAGGTATCTGGCAGCCCGACGCGTTCGACATACTCAATCAAGCCGCGTAGATCGAACTGGCCCACCTCACGCAGTGCGGTCAAGGCCAGAATGCCCGCCAGCAAGGCAAGGTCGATCATCCACTGACTGACCTGATGCGGCAGCGTATCTACGGTTTGGCCTGCTGATATGAGGATGCCAATGATGCAGCTTGCATCGGTGCCGATCCGATGCATAAGTTGCTCGCGGGCCGCGACTCGATCAAGGGTCTCGATCTGGCCTCGCAGCCAACGCTGTCACGTTTCGAGAACAGCGTTACGCCGCGCTCACATTACACGATGGGAATGACACTGGCCGAGAGCGTGATCTCACACCACAGCAAGCGCCGTAACGGCCATGCCCGCTTGGTCATCATCGACATGGACCCGAACGACGCAGCAACCTTTGGGGCACAGCAGTTGTCTTTCTTCATCACGCATTACGACAACCACCGTTACCTGCCCATGCTGGGCTTAGTTAGTTTCGACAATGAGCAGGATCAGTATCTGTGCGCACGGTACGCCGCGTCGTAGTGCATCTGCCAGAGTCGTTCCCCTGGCAGAACGATTTCCAGAAGATCGCCACGGCTCTGGGCGCAACCGCCGGATAACTTCCGGGCACGACTATAACACTCGATCTCTCAAGCTCAAGAACAGTCAAAAAGCCTGTCGGGAATAGCCGTGTATGAAATGCGACGAGTTGTGCCCGGAAACGGCCGGAGAGATCAAGCGCATCCCCTCCCTGAGAACAGAAATTGGCTCCAGGCTCACAATGCACATTTTCAACCTCCCAGACCATCAATATGCCTGCGCTCTGGAGAATTCACGAGCGATGCGGGCTAGCTGAAGATAGCTCCGAAAAGCGCTGGTTCTGTGACACATCCTGTAGCACAGTCAACCGGCGGGTGCCCTCATTGAGGAAACGCCAGTGTAGCCCTTTTCCAGATACGTCCGCGTCCCGATTCCCGCGATAGCCCCTATCTGTATTCGGATTGTCCTGTACTGATCACCTTTTTTTTCGAACAGAAGATGTCTGCCATATTCAGACCCGATCATTCTGCACCATCACCACTTCGCTCGGTGGTTTATCGATGTGAGATGCTCCGCTTGATAACGTGGGCGAGCGACGCCACCTTCGGTTCAACGAGGATGTCGTTGTGGCCAGCGGATATATCATGAATCGTCACGCCACCGCTGGCCAAGGATCCCCACCCCAAAGTCGGATCCCTTTGAAGACACAATCGCTCACTGCCTCGATCCACAGCCGCCCGAATTAATGTGACCTTACCTGAATAAGGAGTGAACACGTGCCTTGCGAGTGCCTTTCGATGCGCTTCGTCAATTTCAACATAGCGCAAACGGAGAGGCAAAGGACGCCCCGTCCAGCGGGATCCAATGCAGGACAAGATAAGGATTTCGCGAAGTAATTGCTTCGCTCGGTGACGATATTCGATCTTGATTCTTCGGATCAGGCACTGCACGCCTTGTTTGCGGAAGTGCCGATAGAAGGCGAAGGCTCGTGACAAGAAAGCTGCCCCATTTTCGTGCCCTGGTACTAGGGAATCCAGCAAGACAACGAGGCCAGGATCCGCCCCTTGCATCTTGAGCAACTTGGCCATCTCAAAGGCAACCAATCCACCGAAAGACGATCCACCAATCAGGTAGGGACCGTTGGGGTAGAATGCGCGCATCTCTCGAACGTAGGTCGAAGCCAGTTCGTCGATGCTTGTCTCGTGAATTTTGGATCGGGCAATCAACGGGGACTGGAAAGCGTAAACAGGTTGATCCGGTCCGAGGGCTCGGGCGAGAGGTTCGTAAAAGACGACATCTCCTCCCACCGCATGCACGAGAAATATCGGCGTCTCCTTGCCCTTCGGCTGAACTGCAATGAGCGTGCTCCTTTTTTCTCTCGATGCAAGTTGCTGCACTTGGCGGATGGCAGCGGCCAACAGGCGCACTGTGCGCGCTTCAAACAAGAGTGCGATTTCTAGGTCAACATGATAAGTGTTTTTGATTTTGGCGAAGAGACGCACGCCCACCAAGGAGTGTCCGCCCAGGGAGAAGAAATCGTCGTCGATACCAATTTGTTCTACCCCAAGTAGCTCACTCCACCAAGTGGACAGCGTATGTTCCACGTCCTGCCTTCCAGGATCGGATGTGCTCTTTTCAACTTTAGGTGAAAGAGGTTTCGGCTCATCAGGCACTTCAATCGGTTGAGAGACGACAACCGCTGAGGTTGGAAGGGCTGCTTGAAGAAGTCGCGTCAACATTTGGGCTCCCTCCGAAGGAAAGATCCCCAGAGGTTCGTCTTCATCAATCAGATTTGCCCCAGAAATACTCGATGCCGAATCAGCGGATGATTCGTCGATTCCAACCCGCGCAGAAGTATCGATGCGACGCATGGTGAAGCCTTCGATTTCTGCCAGTACCTGATTGTGTTCATCGAAAATCACCATGTCAAACACTGCGACATCCTGATTTGGACCACTCGCTTTGCGTGCTTGGATATGACTGAATATTCTGGCAGGAAACGATCGACAGAATCGGAGTCTCTTGTACGAGAGCGGAAGGTATATTGCTTCCGATTCGTTATATCCGGGGATCAGGTAGAGTGCGCATCCAGTTGCCAAATCCAGCAGCGCGGGATGCATGAGATAGCTCGAAACATCGGAGTGGAATCGCTGCTCCAGCGCGAGTTCGGCCAAACCTTCGTACTCCCCGATCAACAGGCGATGCAGACAATGCCAGCGCGGACCGAAGTCGAAATGGCCTTCCTGTTTGGTGTGATGTTTCTCGTCGAACACGAGTACCCGAGATTGGCACCGCGCTGTGATCTCCGCATGATCAATGCGAGTGGTAGGTTGCTCTGGACAATGAGCAATCAGACCCGTCGCATACTCATTCCACTGTTGATCATAGGACAGGATAGAAAAACTATAGGCGCTGCTCTGTTGTCCGTCCGTCACTTCCCTTTTCAGGTGTATGCGCACCTGCCTGGAAGTAGAAGGAGCAAAGACCAAAGGTGCCACAAAGAAGACATTCCTGAGTTCGATGGGCCCATGAAAAGAGCCACTTGAAAGCGCCGCAACCGCCATCTCAAGACAACCTGTCCCCGGGACCAGGGCCTCTCCTGTTTTGAATCTGTGTTCGGAGAGCAGCCAGTGCATCTGCTGCGAGAGTTGGCTTGTATACGAAATCTCTTGAGTGGTTCTTCGCAATTGCTTGTTGAGCAAGGGGTGGGACGACTTTGATCGTTCTGCCATGCCAACCTCTCGCCAGGCCCCCCAATTGATCACCGTTGTAGACCCTTTGCGGCTCAGCGCGAAGGCGTCGAGAAAGGCATTGCCCGCCGCATAGTCAATTTGGCCCGGAAGTGGATAAATGGAACTAATCGAAGAAAACAAGACAAAGCAACTCAATGGAACATCGCTCAAGACCTCTTCGAGCACCAAGGTTCCGCGCACTTTAGGATCGAGTACGCGCGTTGTTGCTTCTTTGGTTTTCAACAGCAGAGGTGCATCCTCCAAAACTCCCGCGGCGTGAAATACACCATGGATCTCGCCATAGCGGTGGCGCGCGAGTGCGATGGTTCTGCGCGTATCCTCTAGCTTCGTCACGTCTGCTGAAACCACCATCAAACCGCCTGCGATGGTGCGGATCTCAAGAAGTTTACGAAGGATGCGCTTCATTTCGTCGGTGACAGTGAAACGGGATTCATCAGTTCCACTCACAATAGCCTCCCATTGTTCTTCGGGAGGCAGGGCGGAACGGGACACGAGGATCAGACGGGCTTGAAATTCGCGGGCCAGATGTTCAGCTATTACCAGTCCAAGTCCACCCAGACCGCCTGTAATCAGGTAGACACCGCGCATCGGCAAACGGCGGTTTTGCGATTCCTCGGTCAGTTCAAGGGGATTCAGCGTCTCCACAAAGCGCTGGCCCCCGCGCAGTGCCACGGCCAGTGAATGCGGTGGTGCGGCAAGTTCGGCGAGAATACCGGCCGCTGTTGCGTCCATTCGGCTCGCTTCCACTTCCACATCGATGCTGAAGCACGCGATTCCAGGGAGCTCCCTGAATATCGTGCGCGCTGGCCCCTGCAAAACAGCTCGTTCGGGATGGTGGATAGGTTCATCAGCGACTTGCTGTAAATCACTCGAGACAAGAGCAATTTCGCAATCGGAATGGTCCTGCATGGCCAATGCCTGGGACAGATAGAGTGGGCTATAGAAGCTCATATCCAGAAAATCTTCTATTGAACTATTCGCGGTACTCTCCATAACCGACCATAAGTGGATCAACTTGCGTGGGGCGGCACCACTCTGGATGATATCCGCAAGCAAAGCATCATAATCCTCTCGAAGACCAGCACGAAGAACGTAACTCTGCTTTCCCGTTCGCTTGAAGCAGCTGCCATTTATCACCACAATTACTCTTTGCCCGGCGGCCTTGAGTTTGGCGACGACCCGATCGCCAATCCCTAGCGCGTCTTTGAAGACAATCCATCCAGCAGGCTCCTGCAACTCTCCCGGTTTGATTGGTGCAGGCGTCCAGGCGCGGGAATAGAGGTGGAGTTTGCTTCGCTCTCCTTTGTCCCTTTCGGGCGGCACACTACTCTGCGGGCGAAGCGACACTCTATCCGCTTCGATCCAGTATTTCGTGCGTTGAAAAGGATAGGTCGGCAAGGGAACACGCCGTGCGGATCCAGGGGCGTGCAATCTACCCCAATCAATCTCCACACCGCACGTCCACATCTCGCCAAGCGTTTGCAGAGCACACTGCAAATCTGAGAGCTTTTCGCGAGGATGCGGCACAGACTGCAAGGCACGCACAGTGCTCCCTCCTTGTTGCAGAGCCAAAGAGGCAAGAGTGTTCCCCGGACCGACTTCGAGAAGAATTCTATTCGGGGTGCTGACTAACTCCTCGACGCAGTCAGAGAACAAGACAGTCTGACGTAAGTGGCGCGCCCAGTATGCAGGATCAGTGGCCTGTTGGGGGTCGATCCAGGTACCACTGACATTGGATAGATAGGGTATGAGTGGAGGAGCGAGGTGAATATCCTGAATATACTTTTGAAACTCCTCCAGGATGGGGTCCATCATCGCGGAGTGAAAAGCGTGGGACGTATAGAGTCGGCGGGTCGTCACGGACTGTTGCATTAGCTTTTGCTCCAGCAAAGCGATTGCCTCGTCTGGACCCGATACGACCAAGTGTTTAGGGGCATTGACGGCAGCCAGAGAAATCTCGCCATCAAAATGAAGTTTCTGCGGGGGTAACAAAACAGACAACATCGAGCCTGTTGGCATCTTGTACATCAGACGTCCACGAATTGCCGTAATCGCCAGCCCATCTTCCAGGGAGAAGACACCGGCAAGGCAAGCTGCCACATATTCCCCGATACTGTGTCCTACCATGGCCACAGGCGTAACCCCCAGCGATATCCACCACTGTGCAAGGGCATATTCAAAAGAGAACAGGGCGGGTTGGGTGAGCCAGGTCTGGTTCAGTTTTTCAGCAGCAGCCACTTCCTGGCCAGGGGATGGATAGAAAACATCCCGCAGGTCGAGACCGAGCGGCTCAGTCAGCGACTGCGCACAGTGATCAAAAGCCTGGCGAAAGGCGCGCTCGTGCAAGTACAGGTCGTGCCCCATGCCAACATATTGCGATCCTTGGCCTGAAAACATGAACACAGGCTTGGGTACAATCTGGCCAACCAAGCCAGAAGCAATCTGAATGCGATCCAGATCCGATCTGTTCAGGAGCGAACTAGCATCTACACCAACCACCACCGCGCGGCGATGCGCGAAAGCATGGCGGCCGATCTGGCAGGTATAGGCCACGTCCGCGAGAGGTAGTTCCGGGTGGACCTGCAGGTGTTTGGAGAGATCGATTACAGCCTTCTCGGCTGCAACTTCGCTCTTGGCCGACACGAGCAGTAGCTGGAAAGGCTTCGACGAGGTCGATACCTCCACCGGCGGAGCCTCTTCAAGAACAACGTATGCATTGGTACCGCCAATTCCAAGAGCGGTAACACCGGCGCGACGAGGATGGCCATCCTCTGGCCAGTCTTTGAGCTCCTGATTGACGAAGAACGGACTGTCCTTGAATCCGATGAGGGGATTCTGTTGCTCGAAATGCAGCGAAGGTGGGATCTGTTTATTCTCCAGGGCAAGAACGGTCTTGATGAGTCCTGCAACGCCTGCGGCGGCATCCAGATGACCAACATTGCTTTTCAGCGATCCAATCGCGCAGTAGCCAGTGCGCTCTGTGTTCTTTCGAAAGGCCTGCGTGAGAGCGCGCACTTCGATCGGATCGCCTACCAAGGTGCCTGTGCCGTGGGTTTCGACATAGGAGATGCTATCGGCTTGGACTCCGGCAAACTCCAGTGCCTCGGCGATCACCTCAGCTTGTCCTTCCACACTGGGAGCAAGATAGCCAACCTTGCGTGCGCCATCGTTGTTGATTGCGGATCCAAGAATTACAGCACGGATATGATCGCCATCTGCCAGTGCATCCTCCATACGGCGCAGAACGACAATTCCGAGCCCACTACTAAAAACGGTTCCACTCGAAGATGCGTCGAACGGACGGCAGTGGCCATCGCGAGAAAGTATCTCGCCCTCCCGATAGAGATAGCCGAGGCCGTGCGGAACTTCAATGGTGACGCCCCCTGCCAGCGCCATATTGCACTCAAAATTCAGCAGGCTCTGACAGGCCATATGCACCGCAACCAGGGAGGTTGAGCAAGCGGTCTGGATATTCACACTGGGCCCACGCAGATCCAACTGGTAGGAGACTCGCGTGGTCAAAACGTCCTTGTCGTTTCCAGTTTGTTTCAACTGGAACATCCCTGCGGATTCCAGCAGTTTGCGGTTGGCCAGCAGATTGTGGATCAAATAGGAGTTCATACCAGATCCAGCAAACACTCCGATCGATCCAGGGAATATTTGCGGCGGATGTGCCGCGCTCTCCAGCGCCTCCCACGAACACTCTAAAAAATGGCGATGTTGTGGATCAAGGATGGCTGCATCCCGTGGACTGAATCCGAAGAAGGATGCGTCGAACATGGAGATATCCTCCAGGATCGCTGCACGCTTTACATAGTTGGGATTTGCTATCTCGTCGACCGAAGCACCGGCATTAATCAGCTCCGCATCCCCAAGATCTCGGATCGATTCAACACCATGCTGCAAGTTTCTCCAGAACTCCTGCAGGTTGCGAGCACCTGGGAAACGGCCAGCCATCCCGACAATAGCGATCACAGAAGGATTCATCGTCTCCTTTCAGCTTTGACGTGCAAGCCTGCGACGTTGGGCGCGATCTGAACTCTGATCCTGATGGTTAATGCCAGCAAGGTGGCCAGCGAGCGAACTTACCGTTGGAAATTGATAGAAATCCACGACCGCTATTTCTCGCTTCAATTCCGATTGCAATCTGGCCTGCATTTCCGCGATTGTGAGGGAATGTGCGCCAAGATCGAAGAAGTTCTCATGGATGCCAACATCACTCGAGCCCAGTGCATCCTGACAGACTCGAGCGACCGTCAGTTCGATCTCTCCAGGTTTCCCCGACCCTTTTTCGGCGATCAGCGGGCTACTCCTCAAACGAGCGCGGGAGACAGGCGGTGGGAGTTTGAGCAGCGCTTTACGATCAATTTTTCCGTTCGCCGTCAGTGGCATTTCCAGGAGAGACACAAAAGCGGAAGGCACCATGGATTCGGGGAGTCGGCTTCCCACGGTACTGCGCAGGCCCTCAGGGTGCTCTGCAACACCCCATTCGGCCACCAGGTAGGCAATGAGTCGCCTATCTCCAGCGCGGTCGTCACGCACAACGACAATGGCCTGGCGAATCCCGGGGAGTTGCTCAAGTACGGCTTCGATCTCTCCCAGTTCGATTCGGTGCCCACGCAGTTTGATCTGGTAATCGGCACGACCCAGAAATTCGATATTTCCATCGGGAAGGTAGCGGGCCAGATCGCCCGTGCGATAAATGTGTTGCGGAGAAAGCTCTGAAATCATCAGGAATCGCTCGACTGTCAGTTCTGCACGCTTCCAGTATCCCCGTGCGACGCCATCGCCGCCCAGATATAACTCTCCGATCTCCCCCACGGCAACTGGACGTAACTCTTCGTCAAGCAGAAATACCTGCGTATTGGCGATGGGGCGACCGATGGAGACAAAACCGCTGACCTCCTCAACGGGATAAGTCGTTGACCAGATCGTTGTCTCCCTGGGACCGTACATATTGAAGATCTCTCCTTTAAAGACCTGACGAATACGGCGGATCAGAGCAACAGGCACGGCCTCTCCCCCCAGGAGGACCTGCTTCAACGAGGCCAGGGCGGCAAAGGCACTTGGGTTCAGCGCCAACATTTGCGCCAGAGAGGGGGTCATCTGCAGATGCGTGACGTTGTACTGATCGACCTCTTCCGCAAACCCATCGAATCTCTCGTCGCCATGGAGAACAACGGTGAATCCTCGGGTCAACGTCCATAGCAACTCCAGGACTGAGATGTCGAAAGAGATGCTGGTCACAGCAAGCCAGATACCCGGTTCACGCCCGATGGCGCGATCCATGCCTGTAAAGAAATTGATCACATTGCGGTTTTCAATCATCACCCCTTTGGGCGTTCCCGTAGACCCCGAGGTATAGATCATGTAGGCAAGGTTGTGGCCGGACGAATCCGTCGAAAGCGCAGGTTCATTCTCCTCCGCGCGCAGGGAACTCCCCGAACGCAGAAACTGATCCACCAACAGGACAGTCGGGCCGCCGGCAACAGCGGGAAGCAAAGCGCTGAGCTTCTCGGAGGAAAGCAAGAGTTGTATCCCTGAATCGGCCATCATCAGAGAAAGGCGCTCCCGAGGATAAGTGGAATCCAGTGGGAGGTAGGCCCCACCAGCCTTGAGAATCGCCAGAAGGCTGATGACGAGCATCTCCGATCGCTCCATCGCCACGCCCACCAGCACTTCCGCATGTACCCCCAGCCTCTGCAAATGCAGGGCCAGGCGATTGGTGAGCAGATCCAAATCGCGATAACTCAACTGTTGCCCGCTTGCTATCAGGGCAATTCGATCTGGAGTAGAGGCTGCCTGTTCGATGAACTGCTCCGCAATCGTGCTCTTCCCCGCGTAAGCCGTTTCCGTCCGATTCCATTCAGTCCACGCTGCGTGTAACATGATAGTTCTCCAAGAACAGATACTCGATGCCAGTTCCGAGGAATGTCTCGATCGCTTCATGGGGCGTGTTGACGATCGGCTGCCCTTTTACGTTGAAGCTGGTATTCAGCACCATCTGGCGACCGGTGGTCTTTCCGACAGCGGTCAATAAGGCATGAAACTCGGGATGATCCTGAACCGAAACGGTTTGCAGACGAGCAGAGCCGTTGACATGGGTAATGGCCGGAAGCGCGGCCCGATACTCTGGACGCACATTCACCACACTGATCATGTAGGGATGCTCCTCGCCGGCAGCCACATCGAACCAGCGGGATGCTTCTTCTATCGAGCAAGCCGGAGCAAAAGGGCGAAAGGCTTCGCGCTTCTTGACCATGGAATTGATTCGGTCACGCATCTGTGGATGTCCCGGGTCAGCCAGGATGCTGCGATTCCCCAGTGCGCGCGGCCCAAATTCCATGCGCCCGCGCGACCAGGCAAGCACGCGTCCGTCAGCGATCAGTTGTGCCGCAACTGTGCAGGTATCGGCAAGAGAATCGAAGCGTTTCCAGTTAACTCTCCCCGCAAATTGAGACAGTGCCGCCTCAATCTCTTCCGTAGAGTAAGAAGGGCCAAAGAGCGGAACGGAGAACCGCTGCGGAGAAACTTCCCCCGCCAAGGCACAGCGATAGAGCGCCGCGCCCAGTGAAACACCGTTGTCCCCTGCCACCGGTTGCACATACACTTCATCGAACAGGCCCGAGTGCATGAGCCTGCCGTTTGCGGTGCAGTTGAGAGCAACTCCACCGGCAAGAGCGAGATGACGCAAACCGGTTTCTTCCGCAAAATGTCCACGTACATGAAGGACTGCACGCTCCAGACATTCCTGCAACGCGGCAGCGATATCCTCGTGTGCCTTGGTGATCGGCTCACTCGGATCGCGACGCGCGATCAGATGCTCCTCAAGCCAGGCACGAGTAGCTGTGTAGAATTCCCGTTCGTCACGCGTCCTATTCAATTTGAGCATGGGGATTCGAATCGATCCATTCTCGCAAAGCTCCACAGCTTGCTCGAACAAGCTGCGAAAGCGGGATGGATTGCCGTAGGGCGCCAAACCCATGATCTTGTATTCATCGGAGTTGAAATCGAACCCGAGATGCAGAGTAATCAGAGAGTAAAGAATACCGATGGAGTCATTTGCTCCAATGGTGTGGATCTTCTCCAATTCCCCGTCGTGATAATCGTAAACACTAAGACTTTCAGTCTCCCCCATCGCATCATTGACAACAACCAGGCATTCGTTCCAGTTTGAGGTATGGGCAGCACTGGCCGCATGAGCCAGATGATGCCCCACAGCAAATACCCTTTCTTCTGGAAATCCCGGAAAAGCACGGTGCACCTGCGCCAACAGTGCTTCACGCGAAAATACCTCGCGGTACAGGTCGGCAGAGACTCCATCGCGAAGGTAAATATCGCGTACAGGCGTGTAGTCAAATCCATGAACAATCTCATCAACTTCATGGATCGATATTCCCGCTTCGGAAAGGCAATACTTTATGGCATCCACGGGAAAGTCACCCGTGTGTTTCTTACCGCTAAAGCGCTCCTCCTCAGCGGCCGCGATGAGCTTTCCGTCCACAACCAAAGCAGCAGATGCATCCATTCCCTGAGCAATGCGGTATTCCCGCTCTTCCAAGCCAGGCCAACGATTCCTCTTGTAGGACATGGCCCTGTCTAACCCACTTACGCCCAAGATCTTCATGACATTCCCCTTCGCTGCAAACAGCAAATTTGCGGTGAGCGCATGCACGGGGGCCCAAAGGAAGCTGAATAGCAAGCCCACAAAGGGATGGATTTGATCTCCTGCATCCGGGGATATAAATCCACTTACGGTAATCTATGTCTTTGCGTCGACTCGTTTCACTTTCTATGCAATGCGCGCTTTCATCTGACAATTTCTTCAAGGATGTCAGGTGGCATAGCCATTAGCGTTCTTGCTCCGGTGCACCTGCCTTTCGCTTGGTCTTTCCATGCCCGATTCTGGTTGCACACTCTCGGTTGTCTTTTCCCCAATAATATGCCGCAGAAGCACGAAGCAGATCCGACTAAAGGAATACACCAGTTAGTTACAAGATCAGCTGCTAGTGGTATCCGCCACAAATAGAGTCATTTATAAGTTGGGGTCATCTCATAAGATGAGGAGACCTCGATATGCGTGTCGCACCAGCCATTGTTTTGTCCGATGAGATCCGGCTTCGACTGGAAAA
>Ga0302320_10015911_pt1 | contig 15405 bp, 14 predicted proteins | sample Bog_T0_3_FD_202130 | JGI IMG/M metagenome (GOLD analysis project Ga0302320, IMG submission 202130) | Peat permafrost microbial communities from Stordalen Mire near Abisko, Sweden - Bog_T0_3 | ecosystem: Environmental > Terrestrial > Soil > Wetlands > Peat | place: Sweden: Abisko, Stordalen Mire... | reverse complement strand
CGCGGATCAGGATTCGGCTCCGGCTTCATTATAGGGTGGGACGAGTCGGATTCCGGCTTTGCGGAGCCTGACAACGGAAATCCGAGCTGGAATGGGCCGAAAATGGTGCCTTAGATGCTTCTCCCCAGCCTCGCGGAGTTGACTGAGGCACCTCGGCTCTGAGAAACTCCGGCCATGCACTACAACGGAAAGTTTGAATATGCGCACGCGAGGAAAATCCGCGAGCGCAACACGCGCCTCTACCGAGTTCTACACTTGCCGATTTGGATTTGGGTGTTCTTTCTTGCCCCCGGACCACTGGTTTTCAGCATGTTTGCACACGGTTTTTCCTGGGCCAACGCGACCTGGCTCGGCATTGTGCTCCTGGGCACTGCCATTGCCGGCCTGAACGGCCAGCTGCCGGGCGTTGAACCGCGGCCCTACATTCTTCGCTTCGACGAAGACAAGCCGAATCCGCTCTATCGGAAGATTTGCTACACGTTCGCGTGGAATGCGGTGATCAGCTTTGCCCTGCTCAACCTGGTTGGGCTGGCGATTGCGTCGGTGACCGGCGAATGGCGGATGAAAGAGATTTACACCTATGCCTACTCGCCCCTGTGCGCGTTGATTCTGCTGCTTGGCCTGCTGGGCAAGCTGCCCCGCGTGGGACCTTCGACCCGCGGAGAAGGCAACGAGCGCCGCTATTTCTACGGCTCCGTGTGGGCGGTTTCAATCTCTCAGACAGTGCTGCTGATTGTGTGGAAGCTGCTGCCCTCAGCCATTGGGCCGACGCAGGAAGGCAGTCAGATCAAGTTTCTGACCTTCGCGACGTCGTTGCTGATTATGGGACTGATCGCGTGGCGCGGACGGCTGCCGAGGACCCGGCCGATCGTTCCGGGTGAGGTTATGGTTTCGGATTAATCTGGTTTCGGATTTACTCCGGCGTTCTCAAAAGGCCAAGACCTCTGTCTTGGCTTTTTGATTTGGCCCCGTAATTTGAGTCCAGTGTGATTTAAATCACAAAACGCGGCATACCTGCGGGGGTATAAGGGAGTTGCCATGTGCTTAGCTATTCCAGGAAAAGTAGAGCAGATTACCACCGACGGGTTGATCCGGATGGGCCGCGTCAACTTTGGCGGCGTGGTCAAGAATGTCTGCCTTGACTATGTGCCCGAAGTGGAAGTGGGCGACTACACGATTGTTCACGTTGGCTTTGCGCTTTCGAAGATCGACGAAGAGACCGCGGAACAAACCCTGAGAGACTTCAAGGAAATGGGCCTGCTGGACGAGGAACTCGCCAGTGAGGATGAAGCCTTTGCGCGCGCGGCGCAGGCTCCGCAGTTGCATTGCCCAGACGGAAGCTGCGAGAAGAAATGAAGTACCTTACCGAGTTTCGCAACGGCGAAATTGCGCAGCGGATGGCGCGCGAGATTCACTCGGTGACGACGCGGCCGTGGAAGATCATGGAAGTGTGCGGCGGCCAGACCCACTCCATCATTCGCAACGGCATTGACCAAATGCTGCCCGCGGGCATTGAGATGATTCATGGGCCGGGATGCCCGGTCTGCGTAACTCCGCTGGAGCTGATTGACAAGGCGCTGGCGATTGCCGCGCAGCCGGGCGTGACCTTCTGCTCGTTTGGAGACATGCTGCGCGTTCCGGGAACGGATGCGGATCTGTTCCAGATCAAGGGCGCGGGTGGCGATGTGCGCGTGGTGTACTCGCCGCTCGATGCCGTCGAGTTGGCCGCGAAGAATCCAGACAGGCAGGTGGTTTTTTTCGGCGTTGGATTTGAGACGACTGCGCCGGCCAACGCGATGAGCGTTCACCTGGCCAAGCGGCGCGGGTTGAAGAATTTTTCGGTGCTGGTTTCGCACGTGCTGGTGCCGCCGGCAATCGAAGCGATTTTGCAGTCGCCGGGAAATAAAGTGCAGGGATTTCTGCTGGCCGGGCATGTGTGCAGCGTGATGGGCTACTGGGAGTATGCTCCGATCGCCGAGAAGTATGGCATTCCGCTGGTGGTCACCGGGTTTGAGCCGCTCGATCTGCTCGACGGCATTCGGCGCGTGGTTCTGCAATTAGAAAGCGGCCGCCACGAAGTCGAGAACGCCTACGGCCGCGTGGTCACCCTCGAGGGAAATCGCGCCGCGCAGAAGCTGCTTGCCGAAGTGTTTGAAGTGAGCGATCGTGCATGGCGCGGCATCGGCGTGATTCCCAAGAGCGGATGGAGGCTCCGCGACGCGTATCGCGAGTTCGACGCGGAAGAAAGATTTCAGATCGGCGGGATCCATACGGAGGAGTCTTCGCTTTGCCGCGCGGGCGATGTGCTGCGCGGCGCGATCAAGCCTGCAGAGTGCGCGGCCTTCGGAAAAGAATGCACGCCGCGGCATCCGCTGGGTGCCACGATGGTTTCAAGCGAAGGCGCCTGCGCGGCGTACTTCAACTACGGGCGCTTCTTGTCAGCGGAGCAACTCGCAGGCGCTGGAGCAGCGATGACCAGCTCAGGAGCTGCGCATGAGTGAACTATTGAAAGAAAGCGCGCCCGATTTTGCGAATTGGAGCTGCCCGCTTCCGCTGGTGGGCTATCCCACCATCGTGATGGGCCATGGCGGCGGGGGCAAGCTGGGCAATGAGCTGGTGGAGCACTTGTTCCTTCCGGCGTTTCGCAATCCTGCGCTCGAAAATCTTGGCGACGCCGCGGTGCTTGACGTGGGCGCAGGAAAAATTGCGATGAGCACGGATTCGTTCGTCGTGCAGCCGCTGTTCTTCCCCGGAGGCTCCATCGGCGAACTGGCGGTGAACGGAACGGTGAACGACCTGGCCGTCTCCGGTGCGGTGCCGCAGTTTCTGAGCGCGAGCTTCATTCTGGAAGAAGGGTTTCCGCTGGCGAAGCTTGCGGCGATTGTGGCTGCGATGGCGAATGCCGCGTCCACTGCGGGCGTGAAAATTGTTACCGGCGACACGAAGGTTGTGGAGCGCGGACACGGCGATGGCTGCTACATCAACACGGCGGGCATCGGCGTCTTGCGCGAAGGAATCCATGTGGGTCCGCACCTTGCGGAGCCAGGCGACGTGGTACTTGTGTCGGGAACCATTGGCGATCACGGCATGGCGATCATGAGCGTGCGCGAAGGACTGGAGTTTGAAAGCCAGATTCGATCGGACTGCGCCGCACTGAACGGCATGATCGGCGATGTATTGAAGATCGTCGGCAGCGATGTGCACGCGATGCGCGATCCAACGCGCGGTGGACTTGCTTCCACGCTGAACGAAATTGCGCAGTCGTCGAAGGTCGGCGTGATGATCGACGAGGCGAGCCTGCCCGTGAGGACGCAGGTGCAGTCGGCATGCGAACTTCTGGGACTCGATCCGGTGTATGTGGCGAACGAAGGCAAGGCCGTGTTCATCGTAGCCGCAGAGGCTGCCGATGTAGTGCTTGCGCTGTTGCGCGCGCATCCGCTGGGACGGGATGCAGCGCGCATCGGGCAAGTTACGGATCAGCACAAGGGCATGCTGGTGGCGCGGACGTCGATGGGCTCTAATCGAGTGATTCCTACCCAAATTGGCGAGCAACTGCCCCGCATCTGTTAGCAGAAGGCTCCGCACCCTTGTTGAATGGGGTAGTAGACCATCACGTAGAACATCTTGTTGTCCTGGTCGGTTCCCTCAAATCCGTCGTCGAAGTTGAAGCTCCACTCCATGTTGCCCGAGTATTTAGGATTTGGCGGCGCGTTCTGAGTAAGGTCGCACACGGCACTGCTGCTGCCTGCCTCGCGCGCGCATCCCCAGTAGAAGCCGGGTTGCAGATGGGTGAAGGGACCTGAGGGGAATGGCCACTCGAGCCGTGTGTCGCCCACGGCTACGCCCATGTCCGCATACAGTTGCGCGATCTGGATTTCACTCGGGAGCGTCCATTTGCTGGAGCCGGCGTATTTGGCTGCGTTCATGGCGGAGATCCATCCGGGTGTGGTGCTCTTCGGGTCCACAGCGTCGAAATAGATTGTTCCATCGTGGTTGATCATGGGCAGCGTCAACGTGCCGCCGTTGGTTGGCGGGTTGGGGGCCATCGCGTTATCCGCCGTGATGGTGGTTGTGGCATTGAAGCCGAAGTTCTCAAGCGCGGGCAGATTTGCGTCGAGGGCCCACGACAACCCGGTGTTGGAGTCATACACAGCTCGGCCGGCTCCGCGTCCGAAGAAGTAGGGGGTCACGCCTTTGCCCGGCGGCAATGGGCCAAGCACGCTGGTGGTTACGGGCAGCACGTGAAGAAAGTTGTACTTGGTGGTATTGGCTCCCTTCACCCCCGTATTGAAAGAGAATGTGACCTCGCCGGCCTTGGGGTCTGAGTCCGAAGTCCAGTAGAGACCAGGATGCAGATTGAAGAACGGCCACACGAAGTTGACGAACAGCGGGGCGGTGCTGTCAGGATAGGTGCGCGCAAGGCCGACACCGTAAAGATTGCCCATTGCGCCGCCGGTGCACTGCGCGCCGAAGTTGTCCGTGTTGGATGAGGAGCAGGTCGGGTCGACGGCGGGATTGGCAGGCAGTTGCCACGTGTTCTGGTTCAACCAGCCTTTGCCGCCGTTGTAGCTGTTGAGCGCGGTCACCCAGTTGACTGAGGTCTGGTAATTCATGGTTCCGTCCGGGTTGATCACCGGCGTGGATCCATCGGGATTTTGCGGCGAAAGCGATATTGCCACTCTTACTTGCGGATTGCCCGCGAGGTTGGCATCGGCAAGCCAGCAGACGCCCTGATTGGCGTCGTAAATGATGGTTCCGTTTGCGACGGAAGTGAGTCCGTGCGCAGCGGAAGGTTGGTTGCTGTTGAAGGTCGAGCCGCATGGAGTGGTGATGGTGGTGCGTTGAGCCAAGGCTGGAATCGATGCGACTGCAATAGCGAGTGTTCCCCAAATTGCGAGGGTCAGCTTCGATAAATTGTGCAAGGTGTCCTCCGAAGGACGGGAAGTAAGAGGAACAATACTCCTGCCTTCAGAGGTCTGGCAACACACAAAGGTAATGGGTGAGGGAATTGATCGGGCGGCAATCGCGAACGGCACGTTGACGCGTAAAGAAGCGTCAACGTGCACATTGCTATTTATGGCGGTTGGCTACGACGCTCTCTGTTGCAGTACGGGCCTGGTGGAAACGGCGGCCTCTGGCAGGTCGAGCAGTTCGTCGAACAGGGAACGGTAATAGACCATGGCCTGGCGCAGATCTTCGGTACCAGCGTGGCCGCGTCCCTGGCGCACAACGACGGCGCGAGCCGAGCGATAGTTCTGTACGACGCCAGGGCAGGTGACCGAAATGTCAGCCGCGCGCTGTTCGAAGTCCGCCACGGGAAAGCCCCTCGCGCCCATCACCTGGTTCACCAGGGAGTCGGCTTCGGTGACGGAGACCGCCGGGTCATCCACAAAATGGCGCTGAACGGCGGACCACTCCGCAGCGAAGCGATTGCGCGTTTCCGGTGAGAGGGGCTTGAGCGAAAAGCTCTGGACGCGCTTTTCGCGACTGATCAGTTCGGCCTCAGCCTTCGACCGATCGCCGCGCGCCTCGAGTGCACGGTCGTATTCCGTACCGAAGCGCTGCTTCAGTTGCTGGCTTTTGCGGTTACGCATGACGACGATCACGATTGCAGCCACAATGATTACCGCGACGACAGCGACGATGATGGTAATGGTTGTCGAATCGAGATTGCTGAAGAAGTTGTTGATAGAGTCCATTGGGTGCTCCCCCTACTGCGGTTGTGATGCCGATTGCAGGGAGGGAGATGCCGGTGCGCTGCGGAGGGATTGAACTGCTTCCGCCTATTTCGTTGGTTTGAGACTTTGCGCAATGCGTTGAAATCGGGCTCTGTTCAGCGTCGATTTTGAGGGCACGCGTCTTTGAATCAGCGGTTTGACGAGATGCGCTTGCCTTGCCGCCTCGCCATGCGGAACTGGAACCAGCAAGCAAATGCCTGTGAATTGGAAGCGATATGTTTATCGTTAGATATGGCAAGCGCAGAAACCAGTCCAGAGACGGCACCGGAAACTAAAGTAGAACCGCAGGCGGGAACGGTGGTGAAGCCGCCGCGCCGCAAGGTGACGGTAGGGCTTGTTGCGAAAGGTCTGGGCCTTGCGGTGCTGGCCGCGTGGCTGCTCTTCGCGTTGATGCTGGTGGCGCTGAAGGTTATCGATCCGCCTACGACGATGGTGCACATGGAGCGCCGCGTGCAGGCGTGGATGCATGGTAAGCCTTATCACGAGCGGTACACCTTTGTTCCCATCAGCCAGATCTCGCCACAGATGCAGCACGCGGTGGTTGCGGCGGAGGATGCGCGCTTTTATCAGCACCACGGATTCGACTGGCACGAGATTCAGATTGCCGCGGATGAGGATATGGAAGGCGGCAAGCATCGCGGGGCATCGACGATTACGCAGCAACTGGTGAAGAATTTGTTCTTCGGCACGAACCGCTCGATTCTGCGCAAGGGAGCGGAGTTCACGCTGGTGCCGGTGGCGGAGTTCGTACTGGGCAAGCAGCGCATCCTGGAACTCTATTTGAACGTCGTGGAGTGGGGGCCGGGAATCTACGGCGCCGATGCGGCTTGCGAGAACTACTATCGGACTTCGGCGAAGAGCGTGGGTCGCGACCAGGCGGCGCGGCTTGCGGCGATTCTGCCGGCTCCTCTGAAACGGAAGCCGGAGCGCATGAATGAGTACAGCGGTCTGATCCTGGAGCGGGAACGGCAGATGGGGTGGTAAGAGCACGGATTGGGGAACAGGGAACAGGGATTAGAAAAGCTTCTGCGTTGAGTTGCCTGCTATCCCACCCATCGCAAAAGCGCGATGGATGGGGCACGGGGCGATTGAAGGTGGGTAGCGAAAGGCCAAGGCAAGAACAACCGCAGGTCCTTCGACTGCGATTGGCGCAAAAGACGCGCCAATCTTCGCTCAGGATGACAGTCAGTTGACTAGATCAGGATGACAGTCAGTTGACTAGATCAGGATGACAGTCAGTTGATTGGATCAGGATGAGAGCGACTCTTTAAGAGAACAGGTTGAAGGTAGGCTCGGCTCTTTCGAGATTGCCGGTGGTTGTATCGCTCAGGTTCTGGCTGATTTCGAGAACTGTCGCGGGCTGGGCGGTGAGGGCCTTGAGGGCTTCCACGGTGGCGGGCCAATCGATGGTGCCGTCTCCGGGCCAGAGGTGCTCATCTTTTTGGCCGTGATTATCGTGCACGTGGACGCTGACGATGCGGTTGCTCATGGTGGCGATGGCCGGGGCGACGCCGACGCTGATGTGCGCGTGACCCAGATCGAGGCACAGGCCGACGTGGGTGAGATGGCCCATGTCGAGAATCATGACCAGGTGCTCGGGCGTCGTGGCTTCGCTGAGAAGATTTTCCACTAGTACACGCACGCCGAGTGGCCGTGCGAAGGCGTCGAGATGCTCGAGCGCGGTGAGCCCGTGTTCAATGGTGCGGGGCGACCACTGGTCGGTTCGTTCACCGAGATGCACGACGAGATTGCGAAAGGGGATGTGCTCTGCCGCTTCGAGAGCGCGCTTGATCTCATCCATGGCATCGATGCGGCGCGACTTCTCCGGATGAAGCACGTTGACGGCAGGCGCGCCGGCGCGGCCCATCTCGCGGTCGGGGTAGAGCGGCGCATGCATGGAGAATGGTTCGAGCGTATTCGATCGGAACCATGCGCTGATTTCGGCCACGTGCTCGCGGCTGGTGTAGTCGAAGTGCTGGCGGGCGGCAAAAATTTCAACAGCCTGCGCCCCCGAGTGGGCGGCCAGATCCAGAAGTCCAGGATGCAGGCGTTGATTGAGGAAAACATGGGTAGAGAGGACGCGGAGCATGTGAACAAGTCCCTCGTGCGGACCCGGCTAGAGCAACTTGCCGGGACTCTAGGGTCATTGTCTCACTGTTGCAACAAGTTGCGAGGGCGATGGTGTTGCGCAGGTTGGGTCAGTGAGGAGAATTTCCTGTGAAAGAAAACTGAAGAGATGGAAGGGACGTCGCGAGCCGGCGATCTCAGGGAAGAAACCGCCGACTCGAACAACGCAGGATTGAGAAAGGATGATGCTGAAGAATCGGCCTGCAGTCAGGGGGACGCTTGCGTATGCGCGCAGGAATTCCGATGAGAGCCGGTCGTGAATTGGCCCATCTATGCAACTCACGGTTCGTTAAGTTTCGCGATGCAACTGCGTTGAACCGTGTTTGGTGCACGCGAACAGCATACGCCGGTTTCATGCCTGCATCTGTGAATTTCGGCCTACGCGCCGGGTTGATTTTGATGAAGTGAAAAAAGGCGAAGGAGCGCGTAGGGTCGCATCTAATAGCCAGCTGCCTTGCCGTAGTGGCTTCGGTGGTCCTGTCCGCCTTCGAGCTCACCGGTCTTCTTGTCAACCGCAATGCATTCCCCGTTCGACCAGTGCTTTTCTCCCAGGTCGAGCTCGTAGCCCATGGCGCGAAGCCCGTCGAGCGTCGCTTGCGGAAAGCCCTCCTCCAGCGACAGCCTGTCCGGCAGGTACTGGTGATGGAACCGCGGCGCGTCCACGGCCTGCTGGATGTTGAGCCCTCCCTCTGCCGCGGAGAGAAAAATGTTGGTAACCGTCGTAATAATGCGCGAGCCGCCGGGCGATCCGAGGACGAAGCGCAGTTTGCCGTCTTCGAGCACGATAGTGGGCGTCATGGCGCTGAGGGGACGCTTGCCGGGAGCGATGGCGTCGGCGGGGCCCTGAATAAGGCCGTAAAGATTGGGCACGCCCCTCTTGGCGGCAAAGTCGTCCATCTCGTCGTTGAGCAGAATGCCCAGCTTGCCTGCGGTAACGCACGAGCCGAAGTTGTCATTGAGCGTGGTGGTGAGTGAGACCGCATTGCCATCTTTGTCTACTACGGAGAGATGCGTGGTGTGGTTGGGTTCGCGGCGGCTACCGGCGGTGGTGGGCGCCGGTGGAACAAAGCCGGCGGGGCGGAGAAGTGCCGCGCTCGACGAGGCTTTTGCGGTATCGATTGAGGCGCGCCAAGCGGCGGCGTATTGCTTCGACGTGAGCTCGGCGGTGGGGATGTGGTTGTAATCTGGATCGCCGAGATATTCCCCTCGGTCCATGTAGGCGCGGCGGTAGGCTTCCGCGATGAAATGGATTGCGGTGGGGGAGCGATCGCCCAGGCTGCGAAGATCGTAGCCTTCAAGAATATTGAGCGCGCTCAGCAGCACAATGCCGCCAGACGAAGGCGGAGGAGCGCTAAGAATCGTGTAGTTGTGAAAGCTCCCGGTCACGGGCGCGCGCTCGACGACGTTGTATTGCGCCAGATCTTCCAGCGTGAGCAGGGCGCCGCCCAGTTTCAGCTCGTCCACCAGCTCACGAGCCATGGCGCCGTGGTAGAAATCTTCGGGGTCGTGGGCGATGCGCTCGAGGGTGCGGGCCAACTCGGGCTGCCGAAATGTTTCGCCGTCCTTGTAGAGATCGCCGTCGCGCTGAAAGATGCGTTTGGATTCGGCGAAGCTGGCCAGGTCCTCATCGGTAAGCTCGTGGGCCTCTTCCGCGGAGAGAACGAAGCCTTCGCGAGCCAGGCGGATGGCGGGAGCCATGACGCGCGCAAGGCCGAGGCGTCCGTATTTCTTTTCCGCATAGACAAGGCCGGCCACGGAGCCCGGCGTGGCGATGGAGCGATAGCCGATGAGGCTGGCCTTGGGGATGACGTCTCCGTTGGCGTCGAGGTACATGTCCTCTGTGGCGGCGAGGGGAGCCTTCTCGCGGAAGTCGATGAAGGTGGCGTGACCCCGGTGGTCGCGGAAGAGGATGAAACCACCGCCGCCCAGGTTTCCGGCGATGGGGTGAACGACGGCGAGGGCAAAGGCGGAAGCCACGGCCGCGTCGATCGCGTTTCCGCCCTCGCGCAGGACGGCCAGGCCGGCGTCGGAGGCGAGGTGGTGGACGGTGACGACCATGCCGTGGCGGGCGCGGGTTGGCAGCTCGTTGAGGTACGAAGCGGCGTCGGGGTAGGGGTTCACCTTCTTCGCGGCCTCCTGGGCAACGGCGTGGGTTGAGAGTGCGAGAACGGCGCCCACGAGGGGAGCCAGGGCGAGGCGCGAGGGCCGCGGATTCATCAATGTGATGACAGGATAGCGCGGAATTCGACAGGCGTAAGCCACGGTGCTGCTTGCCTCGGGAGATTTTGATCGTCAAATAAGTCTGCTCACCAACTGGCGTGCCGGAATGGCCGAAGTAAAGCCGATATAATCGGAAAGGCTTTTACCTCTCGGTTTCCGGCGACGCGTATTTGGGGACTGGGACGGAAGCTAGAGCCGTAATGCACGATGCCGGAGACGCCAAAATTTCTGGAGTACCTCTCCAGCAAGTCACCAAGCGTTCTGCAAAGCCTTGGCAGGGAGGAAATCCCTGGTCTCGGCCGGGAGTCTGAGCGAAGCAACGGCTGCTGCACAACGCAGGTGAATACAAATACGGAGACGAAGATGCGAATGAAGTGGATGCTGACGACCCTGATGGTGATTGGAATGACAGCGCTGACGGGCGCGGCAATGTACGGCCAGGACACGGCCACAAAGCCGACGGCAGAAGCCAAATCCGAGGTTGTGACCGACGCCGGTGTGAGTGGCTATGCGACGTTTAACAGCGGCACCAGTGGTACGGGCGTTGTGCAGACTCCGTCGAACGCCTACGGTGGAATGTTTGAATTGCGCCAGCTCCGCAGCGACTGGCTGGGCTACGAAATGGCGTTCAACTACAATTCCGCAGACCAGAAGTATGCCCCCAAGACGGGCGCCTGCCAGTTGGCATGCCAAAATCCGGTGACCAGCATCAACGCCGGCGCACTGCAATTTTCGATTGACTACATCGCCTCGCACAAGATCGGCAATCTTCGTCCCTTCGCGGTGGGCGGCCTGGGCTTCTTCGTTACGATTCCGGGCGCGACCCCCCTGGGCAACAACACATCGATTCGTGGATCCTATATTGCAGGCGGCGGTCTGGATTACGACTTCAGCAAGCACTTGGGCGTGCGGTTGCAGTACCGGGAGACCTTTTACAAGGCGCCGAACATTTCGGCCATCTATTCGGCGACGGGCCAGTTGACGGAGACCGGCGAGCCGATGGGCGGCGTGTACTACCGGTTCTAGATTGCTGAGCTCTCAACGACTTGCAAGACGAGGGAAAGCCGCCAGCAGGGGCCGGATGATGGTCCAAAAGGGGCAGACCGACGGCCTTCAGCGCGCACCCTGGCTGTGTTACCGTAGCCATACGGCGTCGCAAGCAAAGGCCGAATTCTTCGGCTTTGCCGGGTGCCCATTTCCAGAGGGCGCGCAGGACGCACCTAACGCATGACCCAGCAGCCGGAAACGACATCGACTCAGTTCGCGGTACGTCCGGCGCCTTTGACCGGAGAGCCCGTTGGGCCTGTGCCGGCGACGGCTGCACGGGTTGCTGAGCCGATTCCGCAGATCATTCCCCCGCGCATTCCTCGATGGCTCGAGCGCATTGAACTGCTGCTGCGCGTCATGCTGCGGCTCTATATCGGCCTGATGGTGTGCTACGCGCCGTGGTCGCCGACTTTCTGGGACCAGAATCCAATCTTCCTCCGCTATCCCTGGATCTCCGTCCTGGCCGCGAATGGAGCGGTGCGGGGCATGGTGTCAGGGCTGGGCCTGCTGAACCTGTGGATTGCGCTGCACGACATTATCTACCGCCGGAGAAGGGACTGACGGATGAGCGACGGGGACCAGGGAAAAGGGAAAGTCGTACAGCAGCCGGCAGCCACACTGCCGCCCAAAGGCATGCCCGAGCCGCTTGCGCGGGCTCCGCTGGCGTATGAAAATCCGCCCTTTTTGAATAGCGCCGACGGGCGGCTGATTCGCGTCATGTCTGAATATTTGGAGCCGCTGGCGCGCTTCCGTCACGAGCAGATCCAGGACACGGTGGTGTTTTTCGGTTCGGCGCGCTTTCGCGGGCGCGAGGAAGCCGACCACGCGCTGGAACTGCTTGCCAACACGGGCTCGCAGCAGGCTGCGCCCAGCCATGAGCAACCGGCCAGCATTCCCGACATTGCCGAGGGAAAGGCGACGGACTTGCAGAGGAAGCGGGCTGTGGCCGCGGTGGAAATGGCGCGCTTCTACGAGGATGCGCGGCGGCTTTCTTTCATGTTTACGAAGTGGGCCAGCAAGATTCCTTCCCGAAAGAGCCGGTTCGTCATCACCTCCGGCGGCGGGCCGGGAATTATGGAAGCGGCCAATCGCGGCGCATGGGAAGCCGGCGGCAAGACCATCGGCTTGAACATCCGCTTGCCCTTTGAGCAGGCGCCAAACCCGTACATTACGCCCGCCCTCAACTTTGAATTCCACTACTTCTTCATGCGCAAGCTTTGGTTCGCCTACATGTCGAAGGCACTGGTGGTGTTTCCCGGCGGCTTTGGCACGCTCGACGAGATGTTCGAGATTCTCACGCTGGCGCAGACCCACAAGCTGGCAAAAAAGATCACTGTGATCATCTACGGGTCGGAATACTGGAAGAAAGTCTTCAACCTGGACGCGCTGGTGGATACGGGCGCAATTTCGCCCGCGGACATTGAGCTGTTCCAGTTTGCCGATACGCCGGAAGAGGCGTTTGAGATGCTGCGGCGGGGGCTGACGGAGAATTACCTGGCCGGCGAGCTGGCAGCGGCTGCGGCGGGCGCGAACGGCTCGGCAGCTGCCCACGCCGACGACATGATGGCCGGCTGGACGCTGGATGATTTTCTTAGCCCTGAGATGGCGAAGACGAGTATGTAAGGAGACGCTCCGCACTCTTAGCCAATCGGGCTTTTAGCTGGCGCGGCGGTTCGCCTGCACATATTCCCGCAGCACAGCATTCATGCGGCTCTGGTAGCGCTTTCCTGTACTGCGAAAGAACTCAACCACATCGGCATCGAGGCGCAGGGTTACCTGCTTCTTGTTTTCAGCAGGCACCAAAGCGCCGGGTTTGGTCCAACTGCGGCCTTCGAGCGGGGGAATCTCGCTATAGTCGATTGCCTCGTCGGCCTTGGGTTTCAGCGCCCGAATCTCATCTGCCGACATCTGGGGCGGATTCCGAGGGCCCAGGCGAAAGACGACGGTTTCTGTAATCTTTTTCTTCATTTCAGTTGCGGAGATCGAACGACATATGTAGCTACGTTAGACACTACATAAGGAACTGTCAAACGGTGTCGCCGGCGGCCGCCGCGAATTAAAATGGATCGTGCGCTGACACCGGGAGAATCTCCGGCATTTTTAGGGTTTTCGCCTTAACTCTATTGGTACATTCCAGAATTGGCTGGCAATTCGCCCTATATTCACCATCCTTTTACGGCAAGACATGCAGACTGTTCACAGGAATCCGGGCACGAGCAATGTTGGGGATTACGGCCCGGTTGGAGGAGCAGCCATGCCCATGGGAACCATCTCCTATCTCTGGCGCGACGCTGACGCGCATCGGGGATTCCACACCGGAATCTCCCTGCACAGCCATACCAACCAGTCGCAAGAAACGCTCGACTTCGTGGCCGGATTTGGCAACCAGTTTCCGGTTGTTCGTCCGCTGCTGGCGCGCCTGGAGCGGCGAGCGGAAGAGATCCACGGCATCAAGATCGATTACTCGCGCAGCTACTGGACGCCGCCCATGACGCCAAAGCTGGCCTTCGACCTGGAGAGCCGCCAGATTGAGAAGCTCGGGTTGCAGTCGATGGTGTCGCTGTCCGACCACGACAACATCAAGGCGCCTATGCTTCTGCGCACGGTGCCGAGCGCCAGGCAGATTCCTGTGTCGGTGGAGTGGAGCGCCCCGTACGGCGGAGTGCAGTCGTTTCACCTTGGCATTCACAACCTGCCGAGCAGCCAGGCGCCGGAGTGGATGGCAACGCTGAACGAGTTCACACAGCATCCGAGCAACGCGCGGCTGACGGAGATTCTGAGGGAGCTCCACAGCCTTCCGAACGTGCTGGTCGTCTTCAACCATCCCATGTGGGACCTGTACATGATCGGCCAGGAGCGGCATCAGTTCCTGGTGAACGAATTCCTGCAGAAGAACGGCGCCTACCTGCATGCGCTCGAGTTGAACGGGCTCAGGCACTGGGATGAGAACCGCGAAGTGCGGCGGCTGGCGGAGAAGTGGAACATGGTGCTCGTCGCGGGCGGCGACCGGCACGGGGTGGAACCAAACGCGAACATCAATCTGACGAACGCGACCAGCTTCACCGAGTTCGTGCACGAGATTCGGCGGCAGCGGAAGAGCAATGTGCTGTTCATGCCACAGTATGCGGAACCCTGGAAGCACAGGCTTTTGCAATCGACGATTGACGCGATCCGGAATTATCCCGAGTTTCCGCAAGGCTCGCGTAACTGGGACGAACGGGCGTATCATCCCGGCGTGGATGGTGTAATTCGTCCGCTGGCGGAGTTGTGGCCGAGGAAATCTGCGCCGATCATGTTGCGGGGCGTAATCGCGTTGGTGCAACTGATGGGCCATGGACCAGTGGCAGGCGGCCTGCGCCTGGCCTGGAGCGATTCGAACAAGCTGCGGCTGGCTTTGGGCGAGCACGACGGTTGAGAGCAGAAGAGACTCTAGTCGGGTTCGTCCTCTCCCACCCATCGCAGAAAACGCGATGGATGGGGCACCCTCATTCTTCCCTGAGCGGCGAGCGTTTCACACGTCCAAGGCAAACGTAGCGAGCACGTATCACACGATGACTGCATCAGCTCCGCGCGTGGTGTATTTTCCGGACTCCTATCACGAAGTGAACGGCGTGGCCCATACCAGCCGCCACTTTGAGGCGTTTGCGCGGCGCAGGAATCTGCCCTTTCTCTGCGTGCGCGCCGGAGACCGCGCCAAGGCCGTGATCGAAGACGGAAATCAGTGGACGGTGGAGCTGCCGCGCGGCTTTCTTTCCTTCGCTCTCGAAAAAGATCTTCGCTTCGATCCCGCGTTTCTGCGCCACATTCCGCTGATTGGCGAAGTGCTCGCGCGCTTCAAACCTGACCTGATTCACATCACCGGCCCAAGCGATGTCGGCGTGCTGGGCGCCGGGTTGGCGCATCACTTGCGTCTGCCGCTGGCCGCGAGTTGGCACACCAACGTGCACGAGTACCTGGCGCGGCGTTCGAACTGGTTGTTGCGGATGCTGCCGCGTGGCCACTCGGCGCGAACCGGGCAAAAAATTGAAGACATGGCGATGGCGATCGCGGCCCGGTTCTACCAGTTGGCGCAGGTGCTGTTTGCGCCCAATCCGCAACTCTGCGGGCTGCTTGAGCGAAGGACGGGCCGGCCATGCCACCTGATGCCGCGCGGCGTGGATGCCGACTTGTTCAACCCCGCGAAACGGCAGAGAGACAACGCCGACTCCGAGACGGTGCTGGGATTTGTGGGGCGGCTTTCAAGTGAAAAGAATGTAGGCCTGCTGGTGAAGGT
>Ga0302320_10015909_pt1 | contig 15406 bp, 15 predicted proteins | sample Bog_T0_3_FD_202130 | JGI IMG/M metagenome (GOLD analysis project Ga0302320, IMG submission 202130) | Peat permafrost microbial communities from Stordalen Mire near Abisko, Sweden - Bog_T0_3 | ecosystem: Environmental > Terrestrial > Soil > Wetlands > Peat | place: Sweden: Abisko, Stordalen Mire... | reverse complement strand
CAGCTCACCATCGATCGGCTTTTTCACTTGACGCCCCTTTCCTCTGCTGGCTAGATTCCTCTTATTGGTACGATAGGACTGGAATGGCGGTTGGGTTTAGCCACTCCAGGGTCGTTTTTGTGCCACGCCCCAAGAGAAATTGTTAAGTAGCCGCCGGTCGCTGGAATCCTCCCCTAGCCGCGTTCGCTCAACCAGAGTACTGTCAATAGATTCCAGTAAGAATGGGCTCGAGCTCCTAAGAGGAAACCACGTTCATGGAAGGCCAGGAAGCACCCCGCGGCATACGACAAGACATCTCCACCCAGCAGATTGGGTCGGAGATCCTCGTGTACGATAGGCGGCGCCACAAGGCTTTCTGCCTCAATCAAAGCTCTTCGGTCATCTGGAGTCTTGCCAATGGAGAACATACGATTGGCGAGATCAGGGCGGCCGCATCGCTCCAGCTTAAGTACCCCGTGAGCGAAGAGTTCGTATTGTTTGCGATCGAGGAGTTGCGCAGAGAAGGCTTGATCGAGCAGGATGCAACCTCTGAACCCGCGCCGGCCATCTCGCGGCGGGCGATGATGCAAAGGATCGGAATCGGCGGCGCGCTGTTGCTCCCTGCCATCGCCGCCATCGTCGCTCCCACCGCGGCACAGGCCTATGGCGGTTGTGTCGATTGCACCCCGGACGTTTCGCCCTCGCCGTCGCCCTCTCGATCGGCCCAGGCGGCACGGGCGAGAAGACTGCAACAAGAGAGGAGCGCGCAGCAGGGAGCCAACGGCACCCCCTCTGACCCGCAGCAATAATGTGGCACAACCGCGCCAAGCGATTGATCTCTATTTCACGTCAGAATTGGTTTAGCGCGGCACGGCAGAATCGTCTGCATAGCGCAGAACATTGCGGCGATTGCCAGTGGAACGATTCGAGATAGGGATCTCCGCATCCCAAGATGCAGCCAAGACGCAGCCCGGATGCACCCCCTGCAGCTCAGGCTAGCGCACGGACGAATTGCGACGAGCCTTCAACCGGGTGCGGACGTTGGAGATGAATGCACCCGCCGAGCCGACCAGGGCCAGAACCACCGTTGGGTTCTCCGGTGAATCCGTGCAGCCGCTCTGGGCGTGCAAAGGAGCGGCAACCAACAGAAGGCAGGCGCAGCTAACGAACAGCAGCAGCGATTTGTTCATGGTCGTCCTCGAGTCAAAACCTAATCGAACGAAAAGCCATTGTCAACAGAATTTCAATCATTTGAGACACCCAATTGTTGACGAGAAGAAGGACTTTGATGCGCCGGCAGCGGACCATGCCGCGTTAGCCTGTGATCTGATAAAACCAGACTGCCATGGAAGACGCCTGCATCCTCGTGCTCACCACCGTCGCCACCGAGCAATTCGCCAACGATCTCGCCCACTCCATCGTCAGCGCCCGGTTTGCGGCCTGCGTGCAGATCCAGACGGTGCGGAGCGTCTACCGCTGGGAGGGCGAGGTCCGCGCCGAGCCGGAGTGGCTGCTCGCGATCAAGACCACCGCCGGCCGCTACGCCGGCCTCGAGCAGCACATCCGCGCCAACCACTCCTACCAGACGCCCGAGATCGTCCGCCTGCCCATCGCCGGCGGCTCGCCCGAGTACCTCGCCTGGATCGCCGCCTGCACCGCCCCAACCGAATGAGGCGCGCCCTCAGGCATCACACCCTGCGCTGCTTGAGGTGGCGCTTCACGTCGCGCGCCCCGTGGAAGATGGCGTGAATGACGACTCTCGATGCGTCGCTCTGATAGACGATCAGGTATGGGTCAACGCTGAAGAAGAGCAAGGGGAGAGACGTGAGGTCGGCTCGGCTGTGTCCTTGGCCGGGATACTCGGCCAGCGACGCAAACTTTGCAAACAGCCCATCCTCGATCCTCAGCGCAGTCTCCTCGCCCACCTGCTCGGCAAGATAGGCTGCTATCTCGCGGAGATCGTCGGAGGCCGACTCAGTCAGCAGGTAACGGCTCATTGAGCGCGGGCGGTTCTGGCCTTGCGGTCGCCGTCGAGCAGCGAGCGCACCTCATCGGGGGAGTAGACCTCGTCCCGTTCAGCCTGGGCCACGCTCTCGATCAGGCGCTCGTGGATGGCCTCTTTGTTGCGCATCAGCCAGCTCTCCTGCGATTCCAGCAGATCGAGAGCGCGGTTGATCAACTCGGCGGGCTCGCGGTAGGGGCCCCGCGCGATCTCGCGCTGGATGCGCTGCTCGGTGGCGGGATCGAGAGCCAGGCTCATGCACAGAGTATAGCTCCCATCCGCCGGCGGCTCGCCCGACTACCTCGCCTGGGTCGCCGCCTGCACCGCCCCGCCGGAATGACGCTTCAAAAAAAAGTGTGCCAAAGATGGCAACCTTTTCTGCCTCTCCCGCCATCCAGTGTTACATCGGGGCCAGTTAAGCTGGATGCAGGAGCGTGCATCATGGGCCATCAGGAACAGATCGCTGCAATCACGGAAGAACTGACCGGCGCCATCCAGTCCGTCGTCGAATCCTTCCGGCCGTACCGCGCCGACCATCGCCCGGACCAGACCGACTTCGCCCGCTGGCTCATCTGGAACGACCGCACCTCGGAGCGCCTCGGCATCGTCGCGCTCGCCGGCCCCCATGAACACGCGCTCTCGCTGGTCGAAAAGAAAGTCCTGCTGCGCACCCGCACCATGGACCTCCTCCGCAACGTCGCCTAAGGCCGGACGTCAGAAACTCCCGCCATGCAATGCAAGCCCCGCCTTTTGACGGGGCACACAGTCAGTTTTGCAGCACTTTTCGCCGTCCGCTCGCCCTACCGCAGGTGCAGCGATTTCGCCACATACTTCATCATGGTTTGCTGCTTGAAGCGGAGCGCCGCGGCCTTTGCATCCTGCTCGGTGTCGAACGACCCGCGGTCTTCACCCGCCCAGCTGAACCGCCAGCAATCCCCTGCCTTGTAGATCTGCGGGTCCTCCGCGCGGACGCGTTCCATCTGCTCCGGCGCTGCCAATGCTTCACTCATCTCGCCACTAGCCCTTTCTGAACTCTCCACCATTTTATCGTCGCGCACCGGCGTTGCAACAAACTAGCTGCATCCGCTGGTGCTGCCGCAGCTCATGCAGCGGTAGCAGGAGCCCGACCGCGTCATGATAGCGCCGCAGGTGGCGCAGCTGGGCGCGTCGCCCATGTCGTACATCTCCTTCATGCGGTCGGAGGCGTGGTAGAGGCCGCGATCTTCAAACGCGGTCGCCGGTGGCTGGCTGTTGCTGGTACGTTGGCCCATCCCGGAGCGAGCGGAGAGGTCCTTCGCCATCGCCGACGGCTCCGGCGCGATGCCGTGCTGCGGCGGGGTGCGGTCGTCGTAGTGGGTACGCGCGCCGTATTCGCCGCGGCCGCCTTCCTCGCGCACCCGAGCCGCATCGGACATGGTTCGCGCGCGATCGTACACGCCACTGCTGCCGTGTTGGCTGGGCGCGCCATTGTTGAAGATGTCCTGGTCGGAGAGTGAGCGGTCAGCGCTCGGAACGCCGCGGGCTTCGCGCTGCTCGCGTTGCAGGATGGCCTGCGGACTGGCATCCGCCCCCGTGGAGAAGGCCGCCAGCGCGGAGTTTACCGTTTGGAATCCGCCGCGCAACACCGGCTGATCGGAGAGAAGATCGCCGACCGTGGCCGGCGGGTTCGCGGAATGGCTCGCGTGCTCCACCTCACCAACAGCCAGCCCCATGCTCTCGCTGACGACGCCGTGGTCCTTCGCTCCGCTTGCAGATGCATGCTCGTCCTCAGTGGACGACCCTGCCAGGCTTACCGTATTCTCCGGCGCGGTCACCGTGCCCTGCACCGGGACGCTGGCCGGCGGCGTCAGCCCGGCGAACAGATCCAGCTGTGTCCCCGAGAGAAACCGCATCTGGATCCAGCGGAAGATGTAATCCATGATCGACTTGGCGTAGCCGATCTCCGGATTGCCCGTCCAGCCCGACGGCTCAAACCGGGTGTGCGCGAACTTCTCGCACAGCACGCGCAGCGGCACGCCATGCTGCAGCGAGATGGAGATCGCCGTCGCGAACGAGTCCATCAGGCCGGACACGGTAGAACCTTCCTTGGCCATGCGGATGAAGATCTCGCCCGGCGATCCATTAGGATACAGCCCCACCGTGATGTAGCCCTCGTGCCCGGCGATCCCGAACTTGTGCGTCACCGACGCGCGCTCCGCGGGCAGGCGATGGCGCACCGCGCGCGGCGGTTCCTGCGCATCCAGCGAGTCGGCGTTCTGTGTCGAAGCCTCGGTCAGCGAGCGGATGTGCGCTTCGAGCGCCGCAATCTGCTGCTGCGCCGCAGCCGTGGCCGAGGCAGACGCTGCTGCCGCCAATGCCTGCGCGGCCTCCGGCGAGATGCCCGCGACGACAGGCTCTACAGCAACAGCCGGAGCCGCAGTCGCCGCTGCCACAGCTTTTGTCCCCTTCTTGTCCGCATCCGTCTGCGCACTCACGTTCAGTGGCTGCGTGCCTTTCGAGTTGTCGCGGTAGATCGCGACCGCCTTGATGCCCTGCCGCCAAGCCTCCAGGTACGCCTCGGCAATGTCTTCCACCGAGCAGTCCTGCGGCAGATTCACCGTCTTCGAAATCGCCCCCGATAGGAACGGCTGCGTCGCCGCCATCATCTTGACGTGGCCCATGTAGTGGATGCTGCGCGTGCCCTTGGCCGGCTTGAAGCTGCAATCGAACACCGCCAGATGCTCGGGCTTGATCCCCGGCGCGCCTTCGATCGTGCCCGTCGCATCGATGTAGCTGACGATCGCGTTCACCTGCGCCTCGTTGTAGCCCAGCTTGATCAGCGCTGACGGCACCGTCGAGTTGACGATCTTGATCATCCCGCCGCCCACCAGCTTCTTGTACTTCACCAGCGCCAGGTCAGGCTCCACGCCGGTGGTATCGCAGTCCATCATGAAGCCGATGGTCCCGGTAGGCGCCAGCACCGTCACCTGCGAGTTGCGGAAGCCGTACTTCTCGCCGTGCGCCAGCGCGCCGTCCCAAGCGTGCCGCGACGCGGCAATCAGCGTCTCCAACTGCGGCACGTGGAACGGCTCAGGCGTGGTGCGCGGGCTGGTGATCGTCGGCTTGCCGATGTTGTTCACCTCCGCGCGATGCATCCGGATCACATCCAGGAACGGCTCGCGGTTCACGTAGAATCCCGGGCACGCGCCACTGTCGATGTGGGCGCGCTGGGTCAGCGGCGTGGCTGCGCCCAACGGCGCGCAGGTCTCCGCAATCCGCGCCGATTGCCAGTACGCATCGCCGCACAGGATCGAGGTCAGCGTAGCGGCAAAGTCGCGCCCCGCGTCGGAGTCATACGGCAGGCCGAACGCCATCAGCAGCGCGCCCAGATTCGCATACCCCAACCCCAGCGGCCGGTAGTCGTGCGAGTTCTTCGCGATCTGTTCCGTCGGATAGCCCGCCGCATCCACGATGATCTCCATCGCCGTCGTCACCGTCGCAATCGCATGGCGATACGCGGCGATGTCGAACTGCCCACCGGGGGTCAGGAACTTCAGCAGATTGAAGCTGGCCAGGTTGCAGGCCGAATCGTCCAGGAACATGTACTCGCTGCAAGGGTTCGACGCATTGATCCGCGCCGTGTTCTTGCTGGTGTGCCAGCGGTTGATGGTGGTGTCGTACTGCATGCCCGGATCGCCGCACTGCCAGGTGGCTTCGGCGATCTTGTGCATCAGGTCGCGCGCGCGATACTCCTTCACCGGTTCGCGGTCCTTCACCGTGCGCGTGGTAAACGTGCCGTCCGATTCGACCGCCTGCATAAACTCGTCGGTCACCCGCACCGAGTTGTTGGCGTTCTGGAAGAAGATCGAGCTGTACGCCTCGCTGTCCGGACCCGACCCGTCGTAGCCGGCCTGCACCAGATGCCACGCCTTCTTCTCTTCCTTCACCTTGCACTCGATAAAGTCCTCGATGTCCGGATGGTCGATGTTCAGGATCACCATCTTCGCCGCGCGCCGCGTCTTGCCGCCCGACTTGATCACTCCGGCGAACGCGTCAAAGCCGCGCATGAAGCTCAGCGGCCCCGATGCCGTCCCGCCGCCGCTCAGCGTCTCCATCGAGCCACGAATGCTGGAAAGATTTGAGCCTGCCCCCGAGCCCCACTTGAACAACATTCCCTCGGTCTTGGCCAGCGTCAGGATGGAGTCCAGCGAGTCATCCACCGAATTGATGAAGCAGGCCGAGCACTGCGGCTTCGAGTAGCCGGTCACCGAGTACTCGACCTGGCCCGTAGCCGGGTCCCAATGCCAGTTCTGCGCGTCTGAGTTCGGCTCCAGCCGGTCGCATCCCACGTTGAACCACACCGGCGAGTTGAATGCCACCTTCTGGTTCAGCAGCAGGTGCGCAAGCTCGGCAAAGAACGTCGCCGCATCCGCCGGCGTGGCGAAGTAGCCGCCCGCAATGCCCCAGTCGCGGATCGATTCCGCCACCCGCGTAATCAGCGCCCGCACCCCCGACTCACGCTCCGGCGTCCCCACCTGCCCGTGCAGGTACTTCGACGCCACGATGTTGGTCGCGGTCATCGACCAGTCCGCCGGGACCTCCACATTCTTCTGCTCGAAGATCGTCCGGCCCTTGTAGTCCTGAATAATCGCGTCGCGCAGCTCCCAGGTGATCTCGTCGAACGGCGAGATACCGGGGCGGGTAAAGTGGCGCGAGAACGAGAGGCCGTGGGCGCGGCCTGGGGCGGTGCGGATGGGGGCGGCGGCTTCGCTCTGAGCTGCGGTGTGGGTGCTCGCGGCGGTCTGGATCGGGTTCATCGGGGAGGGTTCTCCTTCTTCATTCTAATAAGCGCTTCGGGTATTGCCGTTCTAGCCCTTTGGTGGCCTGGTGTTCGGGGTCAATCCTGCAAATTCCGCACGTCCAAATTCAAAGACGGCGCGTTCTGGCCTGTGTTGCGTGGCCATAACGATTCGTTCCAATTCGTGGTGCCGCGTGAAAGGGGTCTGACAGGGCCTCGGGCGCTTCGGCGAGGACTGCGGCTCTCGCCGGAGATACGCTTGAGGCTGTTGCGGTCCGGACTATAGCTCTTCGCCGGGTTACTTTCGGTTCGACCTTATTGTGACGCAGTCGTGAAAGTACCGCCCCCAGTAGGGTGTGTCAAGTATAAAGCACAAGATGTTGTGTTGTCTTCGCAAATACTCCTGTTTTTGGCACGTTACAACTTAGGTGGTAGAAGATTGGCCGGGAAATTCTGTGGATTTCGCGGAAGTGCGCAATCGGCGCGGGTTTTTCCACTCCTCCGCAATTCGCCGGCAGCGGATTGCCTCGCCGTTCGCACTCCAGAACCTGGGCGGAGGATCGTTTTCCCGCCGCTTCGGACACATGTTTCAGGCACGGATTGAGGGTAGGCCTCTCGCACCTTGGTAACAAGGTGCAGAACCGGTGCATCCGCTGTGCATCCCACCGGAAAAGTGGAAAAGGCGTTCACCCGCCCTTTTGCCGCTTCGCGTAGTCCTCCCGTCGGTCGGCACGAAATCTCGTTTGCGACCATCGGGAGCGCCAACGCGAAGCCCAATACACGTCACGAAGTGACCCCAATACGCGTCGCGAAGCGACCCCTATACGCGTCACCAAGTGACCTTCACAGCACCAGCATGCAGTCGCCGTAGGAATAGAACCGGTAGCCCTCGCGAATCGCGTGAGCGTAGGCAGCCAGCACCCTTTGCCGCCCCGCATCTCCATCTCCCGCGAATGCGCTCACCAGCATCAGCAGCGTTGACTCCGGCAGATGGAAGTTCGTCAGCAGCCCCTTGACGATGCGGAACCGGTGTCCCGGCCCAATGAAGATGCTGGTGGACCCGGAATGCGCGGTGAACCTTCCGGGGACCGTCTCTAAGATAGGCCGGGACTGGTAGCCCAAGGCTTCAGCCTTGGGTCTCCCCGGCAATACAGGCCCACCGCCGCCTTGGGCTTTGGCCCCCGAGACAGGTTCGTCAACCTCCGCCGCAATATGCTCCAGCGTCCGCGTCGTCGTCGTGCCCACCGCAATCACCCGCCGCCCCTCGCGCAGCGCGCGGTTCAGCGCCTCTGCCGTCCCCGCCGGCAGCGTGTACCGCTCCGCATGCAGCCGGATATCCTTCAACTCCGAGACCCGCACCGGCTGGAACGTCCCCAGCCCTACATGCAACGTGATGGTAGCGATCTCAACGCCGCGCTCACGCAACGCATCCAGGATCTCCGGGGTAAAGTGCAGCCCCGCCGTAGGCGCCGCCGCCGACCCAACCTGCTGGGCCCCCGCCTTTTGAGAAAAGACCGTCTGATAGCGCTCTTGGTCCTCCGCGCTATCCGGCCCCGCCGCCTGCTCGCGATGGATGTATGGCGGCAGCGGCATGTGGCCGATCCGGGCGACGCGCTCATAGAAATCCTCGACCGGCGAAAACCGCAGCGTCCGCTCGCCAAACTCACCGCTGCCGACCACCTCGGCGGTAAGCACCGGAGTTGAACTGAGATTGTCATTCTGACCCTGAGCCTGTCGAAGGGGAAGAATCGCCGCATTTTGATTTGGCTCGCCCGCTGCCCCACGAAACTCCAGCGTCTCCCCCACTCGCACCTTGCGCGCCGGCTTCGCCAGCGCCCGCCACACCAAACCCTGTTCCCTGTTCCCTATCGGGGTCCCCGGCGAGTGGTCCTGGCTCGCTGGAATGACTGCTCCCTGTTCCCTGCCTCCCTCCAACTCCTCCACCTCCTCCACCAGCAGGACCTCGATCAACCCGCTGGGTTGCGGCGAATTCGCCTGCGTCGCCAGTCCCGCGCGTGTCGCATACAGCCGCGCCGGTAGCACCCGCGAGTCATTCAACACCAGCAGATCGCCGCGCCGCAGGAACTCCGGCAGATCCCGAAACCGAGCATCGACAAACGCCGCGCTCCCGGCACGCTGTTCCCTGTTCCCTATTCCCTGTTCCCTGCTCAATACCAGCATCCGGCTCGCACCGCGCTCGGCGGGCGGATGTTGCGCAATCAACTCCTGCGGCAAATCGAAGTAAAAGTCCGTAACCAGCGTCATGATGAAATCCGGACACCAGCATTGCGCTTCTCCGTCATCGCCACTGCGCGGTCCAGAGCAGCCTGCACCGTCGCCGTCGTCACCTCGCCTGCGGGTACGTGCGCAGGCCACGTAAGCACCACCCGCGCGAACGGCTTGGGGATCAAGAACCGGTCCCACGACCGCAGCTCCCACGCGCGGTCGGGTAGCGCATAGAAGCAGCCCACCCACGTCCCAACGGAGCCAGTCCCCCCAGCGCCAGTCCCTCCAACGCCAGTTGCCACTGGCTTGCCGTCCGCGCCCAACTCGCCAACCGAGTTCGCCAGCGCCGCCGCGCCCGGCTTGGCCACGAACACCGGCCCCCGTGGCCCATCCGCCGTAAAGGCACAGCGGTGACCGGCGGCATACGCAAGCTGCATGTTGCGCAGCCCGGCTGCTCCACCCCGCGAGCTCGACCCGCGGATCGCCTTGAATCCCAGCAACTCCACCGTCCGCGCAATCAGCTCGCCGTCGAAGCTGGAGCTGATCAGGATGGCGATGTCCAGGTTGCGGAAGCGGTGCGCGCATGCCAGCAGGCTGCGGTGCCAGAATGCGAAGACCACCGGCCCGGGGATTTTATAGCCGGGCGTGACCCCGGGCTCGGCCACATCTTCATAGCGCAGCGTAAAACCAAGCAGCCGGATCAGCAGCGCCGCCAGCGGCGGGACAACCATCAGGGCGATCCGCTGGCCGGGTCGCAGCTTCGGCGCGGCGGCTTGCAGCTTCGCGGTGTCGGGGATGCCCACGGGATTAGTCTAGTGGCAAACCCCGCGCCCCGGCGCCAGGATCGGACCGAGGGCCGGCGTCAGGATCGTCCCGCAGCGCAGCACGGCCTCCCGAATTGCCGGCCTGCGTGGACGCGGAAAGGTCCTCTCAGCCAGCCCCGGATATGCGACAATAATCTGTGCAGTCCGGCGTTCCCCGTACGCCCAATTTCTGCCAGGAGAATTCACTATGGGCGATCTGTTGCAACCGATGCATCTGCTTGTGATTGGCATCATCGTGCTTGTGCTGTTCGGCGGCAAGAAGCTGCCCGAGCTCGGCAAAGGCCTGGGCGAAGGCCTGCGCGGCTTCAAAGAAGGCGTCAAGGGCCTCGGCGACGACGAAGCGGACGACAAGAAGCGGAAGGAAGAGCTGGAAGCCAAGGCCTACCAGGAAGCCAAGATGGCCGCGGAGGCAAGAGCTGCCGCCGAAGCCAGGGTTGCCGCCGAACTGAAGGCTCGCGAGAACGAAGTCGTCATCAAGTAACTCCGCACCCCGCAAGTCGGCACCGCGCCAACCTTGGACGGCCGTGAATTCTCCCCCCGCGTTTTTGCTGACTTGCTAGCTCGCTAACTTGCTGACTCGCTATAAAGCAATCAGCACCACGGCCACCACAGCCGCGGCCATTCCCACTGCCTGCCGTCGCGTCGGACGTTCGCCCAACGCCAGCGCCGCCAGCAAGATCGTCGATGCCGGATACAGCGACGCCAGCACCGCCGCCACATCCAGCCGGCCCGCGCGAGTCGCCGCCACAAACAGCAGGTTGCCCGAAGTATCCAGCAGTGCGGTCGCAAGCACCCACCACACCGTCTTCCACCCTAGTCGTACGGGCAAGTCCACAGCCCCGCTTCGCTTCGCTCGCAATCCCAAGAACATCAGCGAGCAGACGCTGAGGCTGCCCATCCTCGCCGTCGCCATCGGCCAGATCACCCCCGCCGGCCCAGCCATCTTCAGCGCCACAAAGTAGAGCCCAAAGCCCACCCCCGCCAGCATCGCCAGCGTTGCGGTCCCCAGCCCCGGCTGGCGCTCGGCCCCGGCCTCGGCCGCCTCCGCCGGACCGGCCGCAATCAGCCAGATGGCCGTCCCCGCCACGCCAAAGCCGAGCAGCGGCCCCACGCCCGGCGGCCCCTCCTGCCACAACGTCACCGCCGCCGGAATCGCCGCCGCCAGCAGCCCGCTCACCGCGGCCGACGCGCCCATCGCACCCCGCGACAGCGCCATATAGAAACACGTCAGCGAGAGTCCCCCCGCCACTCCCGCGGCCACGCCCCACGCCAGCAGCGTGCCATGCGGAAACGCATCGCCACGCAACCGGGCAATCGCCACCAGCACGGCAAAGCTGGCGGCATGGCTCAACAGCACCACGCGTAGCGCAGCGCCCAGGCCGCCGCCTGCCGACTTCACTCCCATCCCGCCGCAGAAGTCGCCGCCGCCCCACAGCACAGCCGCAGCCAATGCGAGCAACGCATTGCCGCGCAACAGACTATCCATGCCTATTGTGCCGTTGGCGCCACATGCGGCCGGACCTCCATCGCCGTCGGGAAATAGCCCTTCTTGGCGATGATGTTCAGGTCGTTCCCATGGCCGATCACGCGCACCTCAAGCGTGCGGTACTTGCCGTCGATGAAGGGCTCGTGCGTGTAGTAGCCCAGAGTGTAGCGGCTGCGCACCTCGCCCGCGATCCGGGCAAAGCTCTTCTCGATCCCGCCTTTCAGGAACTCCCGATCGACATTTCCCCCGGTCGCCTGCCAGTATGCCGGCAACACATCGTCCTTCATCTCGAACGGAAGATGGAAGCGGTCGATAAAACCGATGCCCATCAGCGCCGAATCCCCCACCAGAGTGGCATCGACTTCGATCCGGTTCTGCTGCAAATACTGGATCACGTCCTTGGTCTTCGCCTGGCTGCCATACTCCCTGCCGTCGGAGATGACGTAGATAACACGCCGAAAGCCCACCGGCCTGGTGCTGAGCGCCTTCGCCGCCGTCAGGATCGCGTCGTTCAGCGGATGAATCTCTCGCGGAACATTCAGTTGCATCCCATTCTGGCCGCGGATCGGCTGCGTATTCGGATCGAAACTCTGGTTGTTGATCACCGTAGTCTGCGACAACGGTCCGCTCAAACTGCCCGGCATCAGCGGTTGCCGCCCACTGCCCTTGGCCAGATCGATGGCCTGGGTCAGCCGCTCACTCTGCGCACCGGTGAAGTTGGTCACCATCTTTGAGCTCTTGTTGTAGGTGGATAAGGCGACCTCGTCGTATTTCGTGAATGCATCCGGCAGCGCACCCAGAGCAATGTTCACTTTATCCATCTCGTTCTGCGTCATGCTCTGGTCGATCACAATCGCAACCGACAGCGGGAACATGTCCGAAGTGAAGAAGGATATATGCTGCCTCGCGCCGTTCTCAAACACCTGCACATCGCGTTGACTCAGGCCAGGCACCTGCCGTCCCTTCGAATCCTCCACCGTAAACGGCACATCGACGTAGTTCACCCGCATCACCAGAGTTGCCACCGCCTGGCTGCCCTGGCCTGCAGTCGGCACGTAGGCGGGACCCTGGTCGTCTGCCGTGGGAAGGTCCCCCGGTGTTACGGGCTCCGCGGCCGGCGCGCTACTTACGGCAGGGTGGGCTTCGCTCGCGGCGGGCGAAACTGTGGGGGTTGGCTGCGCCGATGCACCCGTTGATGATGAGCTGCCGCCATTCGAACTCGACGACCCCTGGCCCGGCGCCACCGATCCCAGTCCGGGCAGCGTCGTCTGCGGCTTTGGAGCGTCCGGGATCGCCTGCTGCGCGGCGCCCTGTTGCGCCCCCTGGGGCTGCGCCTGCGCGCCCAACATCACCAACGCCAGCGATCCTGCCAATACTCTTCTCAACTCGAAAACCCCCGTGCCATCCATCTATCAGACTACCAGTGGCGCGCACAGCCCGTCACCTCGACAGCCCGGCAACCTACCCATTGGACGCCGCCCAGCCCGCTCGCGATACATCCGCCGCCTCTGCGGGGGTTCCATCGCACCCCCCGCGCGCCATCCGCACCCAAAAAATAGCTCACGCCGAGGCTTCCTGGCCGTCTATTCGTCGTCATAATACGGTATGCGCTCTCGCTTGCTCACTGCGACCCTGCTCTCCCTCGTTCTGCTCCCACCGGCCCTGCTGGTGCCGGTTCTGTGCGCCCAGGAGGCGCCCTCGCCCTCCGGTCCGCCCCCGGCCAGCGATGCCCCCGGCCCCGCCGTCGAGGACACGGCCACCACCACCCTCAACGTCCAGGTCAACCTGGTGAACCTCTACTTCTCCGCGCGCGACAAAGACGGCTTCGTCACCAACCTGCGCAAGGACGACTGCGCCGTCGCCGAAGACAAGGCCCCGCAGGTCATCAAGAACTTCACCCAGGAGAAAACCCTTCCGCTCACCATCGGCATCCTGCTCGACACCTCCGGCAGTCAGATGAACGTGCTTCCTTTGGAAAAGGAGTCCGGGGCCACCTTCCTGCGCGATGTACTTACCCCCAAGGACGAAGCCTTCCTCATCTCCTTCGACATCAATGTCGATCTGCTCGCCGACTACACCAACCGCGCCAGCGAGATCAGCCGCGCCCTGAACAAGGCCCAGATCAATACCGGCGCGGGCACCGGCTCGGTCACCGGCAACGGCGACGCCCGAGGCACATTGCTGTTCGACGCCGTCTACCTCGCCGCCAACGACAAGCTGCGCATGGAGGCAGGCCGCAAGGTCCTCGTCCTGCTCACCGACGGCGGCGACCAGGGTTCGCAGGAGACCCTGAAGACCGCCACCGAGGCCGCCCAGAAGGCCAACGCCATCATCTACGTCATCCTCATCGCCGACCATGCCTTCTATGGCGGCGGCTTCGGCAGCATCAACCTCGCCGACTCCGGCGCGCGCGACATGGATCGCCTCGCCGGCGACACCGGCGGCCGCGTTATCAACGTCGGCCATGACGGCAAGCGGCTCGAAGACGCCTTCAATCAGATCCAGGACGAGCTGCGCACCCAATACCTGCTCAGCTATACCCCCACCAACTCCAAGGCCGACGGCACCTTCCGCAAGATCAATCTCACCTGCGGCAAGGGACTCAAAGTCCAGACCCGCACCGGCTACTACGCCCTCTCCGCCGCCGACCAGGGCAATTAGCGAGTTAGCGAGCCAGCAGGTTAGCGAGCCAGCAGGTTAGCGAGCCAGGGAGGAAGTTTGGGCCTGTTGTGCGTTTGTGGTGAATCAGCGTGAAGGAGTCGCTGACTTGCTGACACGCTGACCTGCTGACTCGCTAGATTTCTAGCTCAATCCCAGCGCCGGGTGCGGCGCATACGGCTCCTCCAGCGCCTTCACCTCAGCCGTCGTCAGCTTCAGTTCGACCGCCGCCACCGCGTCCTGCAGATGATTCGGCTTGGTCGCGCCCACAATCGGCGCCGTAATCGCCGGCTTGGTCAGCAGCCATGCCAGCGCCACCTGCGCCATCGGGACGCCGCGCGCCGCCGCAACCTCACCCACGCGGTCCACCACGCGCTTGTCCGCCTCCGCCGTCTTGGCATATAAATTCTTCGCGTAGCCATCGGACTCCGACCGCTTGGTCGTCTCTGTCTCCCACCCCCGCGCCAGCTTGCCCCGCGCCAGCGGACTCCACGGAATCACCCCCACGCCTTGGTCCAGGCACAGCGGCAGCATCTCGCGCTCCTCCTCGCGATACAGCAGGTTGTAATGCGGCTGCATAGTCACAAACTTCGCCCAGCCGTGCTTCTCCGAGGTGTACAGCGCCTTCGAGAATTGCCACGCCCACATCGACGACGCCCCGATATACCGCACCTTGCCCGCGCGCACCACATCGTTCAGCGCCTGCAGAGTCTCCTCGATCGGCGTCGTCTTGTCCCAGCGATGGATCTGGTAGAGATCGACATAATCCGTCTCCAACCGCCGCAGGCTCTCATCCAGCTCAAAGAAAATCTCCTTGCGCGAGAGCCCCCCGCCGTTCGGCCCGTCCCGCATCACCCCATTCAGCTTGGTCGCAATCACCGTATCTTCGCGCTTCGCATTCGCCTTCAAAAACCGCCCCAGAACCCGCTCGCTATCGCCATTCGAATACACATTCGCCGTATCGAAGAAGTTGATCCCCGCGTCCAGCGCCTGCTTGAAGAACGGCGCGCTCTGCTCCTCATTCAGGCTCCACGCATTGCTGCCCGGCCGCAGCGGCTGTCCCGCCGGTGGCACACCATAGGACATGCACCCCAGACATATCCGCGAAACCTTCACGCCCGTCTTGCCCAGATTCACATATTCCATTTGCTTCCTCCGCGCTATCCAGCTTAGCAAGTCGACCTCGCCTCACGCCGAATGCTGAAAGCCGACCGCTGATGGCTGATATAGCTGATTCTCTAACTCACTTCCGCGCCGACTCGCTGACTTGCTGGCTTGCTGACCCGCTGACTTGCTGACTTGCTGCTTTACGCCTCCATCGCGCCCGAATACACCGCCATCCCCGCCACCGCATCGACGCCCATCGCATCCAGCGCATCCACCTCGGCGCGCTCGCGAATGCCCCCGGCAACGATCAACTGCTTCGCCGTGCACGCGCGCAGCACTGCCGCCAC
>Ga0302320_10015908_pt1 | contig 15407 bp, 16 predicted proteins | sample Bog_T0_3_FD_202130 | JGI IMG/M metagenome (GOLD analysis project Ga0302320, IMG submission 202130) | Peat permafrost microbial communities from Stordalen Mire near Abisko, Sweden - Bog_T0_3 | ecosystem: Environmental > Terrestrial > Soil > Wetlands > Peat | place: Sweden: Abisko, Stordalen Mire... | reverse complement strand
AGAGTGAAGGGAAAAGTACTTCGCGAGGAGTGGAGTTCACTTTGCCCGGCAGTCACCAGGAATTGGCAAACCAGCTCGGAACAGTTCGCGAGTTGATTTCCCGCAATCTCACACGTTTGCAAGCCGAAGGGTTGCTGGAGGTGGATGCCCGGCAGATTGTGGTCAAGGACCTGAACGGCCTTACGGGAATTCTGGATGTAGCTTCATAACGTCAGAATGTTTGGCCTAAATGAGTGCTGGCCCCGATGCTCCTGCCGCACATCGCCAGTAAATGCTTACACGGCAATCCCTGCGGCATTGAGCACGAGCACAACACGCTATCTCCCATGATGGTGGCACCGAGGAATTCAGAGTTGGTCTCCAGGCCGCTACTCAGGGGCTTCTCAACGACCTGTTCTTCGCCGATCAGGCGATCCACAATCAAGCCATAAACGTTGTACTGCTCGCGAGTCGTGCCGCTAGCTCTTTGCGCGTACTGTAATGCGCAGCAGTTCACTTCGTTTGAAGAGGCGCATACGCGGTCCCCAGGTTCCGGTGCCCCGGCAGACGATGGCGGTCATGTCCTGCACACGATAGCGACCCGAAATGATCGGGAAGGCGAGCTTTACGAGATATGTGAAGGGCCATATCTGCCCTTCATGGGTGTGGCCGGAGAGCATCAGCCCGACGCCGGCGCTGGCTACTCTCTGGGTCTCCAGCGGTGTGTGCGAGAGCAGGACGCTGGCACCCTTGGGACGCTGACGCAGCAGTTTCTCCATGATCTCCGCATGCGCTGCGCGTCCGCGGAATGCTACGTCATCAACTCCGGTCAGCACCAATCCAGGAATGGGTTCGATGCATTCATCGCGAAGTACATGGAACCCAGCGCGCCGAAAGAGATCGATGATCTTCATGCCTCCGGCGTAGAACTCGTGATTTCCCGTCACGACGTACACGCCGTGCGAAGCGCGGAATTCCTGCAGTACTGGCAGCCAGCCTGGATAGGTCGTCTCATCGCCTTCGAAGATGTCACCCACAAGCAGTAGCAAGTCCGGGTGGAGCGACTCAAACTGAGCTGCACGTTCGCTCGCCCAGCGATGGCCGAGCAGGGCTCCCATATGCATGTCGCTAGCCACCACAAGCACTGATCCATCGGCCTCGCGTGGCAGTCCATCGAGAACCACTTCGTACTCAGTTACGACCGGGGAACGCCGCGCCTGGACCAGAGCTACGATCGTCATTAGCAGCGCGAGGATAAGCGCTGCTGTGCGTAGCGCAGGTAACTGCGGACGCAGCCACAAGCCGAAGCCGGTGACGAGATCGAAGGCGAAGAAGGTCGAAAAGAACAGGAAGAATGCGCCCACCCAATAGGCGCCGACGATCTCAAGTACGTGCGAGAGCCCGTCGATAGAGTAGTGCTCCAGCACACGCGAGACGATGTAACTCGCCCCAAGCAGAATCACCACGGGAATCAATAGCCGCGCCGGAACATAGTGTGCGATGAATGGGATCGAGAGCAGCCTCGATAAAAAGTAAAAGTGCAATCCAGCCCAGAGAAGGCATACCAGAATCAGGCGAACGAACACGTTAGATGATCTCCTGCTTTGAGTGTATCGGAGAAGCGGAGCCAATAGACGCTGTGCTTTGTGCTCATTTCCTGCGTTGCAGCTTTCCGTATTTCAAATGCATCACTTCGCTGTGACGGAAACAGGTATGGCTATGATCATTCACAATTCCGGCGGCTTGCATGAATGCATAGACAATGACCGGACCAACGAACTTGAATCCACGTCTCTTCAATTCCTTTGACATCTCCTCAGCGATAGGATGCGTGGACAATGGCGATTCGTTCTGTATCGGCTTGCCTCCCACCATATCCCAAATGACGGAAGCAAAATCTTCGCCAGACTTCTGCATCTCCAGATATATCTGTGCTCCTTTGACCGTCGCTGCGATCTTTGCGCGCGAGCGAATGATTCGTGGGTCGCCCAGAAGCTCTTGAATATCATCTTCCCCCAAACGCGCGACCTTTGCTGGGTCAAACTGGCGGAATGCAGCCTGAAGAGCCTCACGCTTTTTCAAAACAATCAGCCAGGAGAGTCCTGCCTGAAAGCATTCGAGCATAAGCAATTCCCAGAGTGTTCGACTGTCATACTGGGGAACGCCCCATTCCTTATCGTGATAATCCCGTAATAGTGGATCGCTCTCAGCCCACAAACACCGCAACTTTGTACTGTTCGCTTTCATTCTTCTTCCTCTGCTGCCGGTTGTCGCAATCTATCTTGGAAAGGAACGTTGAAATTTGTTCATTGCTTTTTGGATGAGCGTTATCGCTTTCCGTTCTTCCATTCTTTGTACGAGATGCGTGGAATTGTCATGAAAGCTTCTCGTGTACGCACGTAATTTCCCAGCCCGTTCATGCGACCGATGGCATGAAGTTCCTCAGCTTGGATATAGGGGCCTGCCGGATCGACGTACCGGTCCTCCACGTAAACCGCAACCACTCGTCCCAGGATGATGCGCGAATGCCCGATCTCCATGGTGGTATATTCCCGGCACTCAAGCGCGGCATGAGCCTCGGTCAATCGCGGAGGCTTCACCTTCTGCGAGGCCGTTGTGGTGAACCCAGCGAGTTCCACCTCACTCATTTCCCGCGGAAAATCTGTCGCGCACAGATTCATCTTCTCAGCGATATCCTCCGTGACCACATTCACCACAAACTCACCGGTCCGCCTGATGTTCCGCGCCGTGTCCTTGGGTACAAACGGCTGGTCTGTCCGGTTGGTTACACCCACCCCGATGATGGGAGGGTCTGTGCACAGGTAGTTGTATGCGCTGAAAGGGGCGGCATTGAGCAACCCATCCTCATCCAGGCTGGTGATCAGCGCAATCGGACGTGGCGCCACCAAGCCGACCAGAAGCTTGTATGCATGACTGACGGGGAGTTGGTCGAGATCGAAATTCACGGTAGTAGAATCCTCCGGCACGTATCGTTCTTAACGAAATCATTCCGCGATTTCAGTTTGTTCCAGCTGGAGCTCAGTTGCAAGCTGCTCGCTCTCGAATCGGGCCCGCGCCATCTTCGTGGTTGCGTCGGCTCCCAGTTCATTGCGAGGAGCGAAGAACAGCCGTGCTCTAAGCCGCTGTCGAACTCGGGAGCAATCTATTTTGGAGAAAGTGAGGTGCTCGAATTCAGATGGGATATTGCTCTTGCGGGAGTTGGATGGAAGATTTCCGGCGCCTTTCCAGTGGGGCAACCCTCCATCACGCGCCAGAAAATATTCGACTTAAATGCGGTCTATAGTCGCCTCTGCTCAGAAGGTGACGGGCGCTTTGGTTTCAGGGTCCAGGGACCACCGAAGACCTTCCAAATAGAAGTGAGCCGACCGGCTGGGATTGTGATTGGCAGCCGAACTGATCGAATCACATACCGGAACTTCGAATCCGCGGATCGTCTTTCAGGTCGAGCGCTCTCCGCATAATAGCCGCACGAGACTTTCAGCATCAGGGTGCATAACGAGTAAAGACAAGGTCTGTTGCTTTGGTCTTGGCGTGGCAGGGGAAGCAGCTTTTCATGAATGCCGCGTCGCCTGGCTTGCCGTCGGCAAAGTGAGCGAACCCCCAGCCGCCTGTTGCGGCGTACTTTTTTGAGTCCTTCACCATAAACTGAATGTTCGTCTGGGGCCCGGGAACGAAGGATTGGGCTTGCCCAAAGACTTTGTTGTTTTCCGCTGATGCGACGTTACGATAATGCAAAGCAGCGATGATTGTGCCGTCAGGGAACGGAAGCTTCCCCTCACGGTATGCGCGGATCGCCACGTCGTTGCCCAGAACGGCGCCTAGACTATTGAGTTTGCCTGCTTCATGCGCCGAGGAGACCCACTTCCAATCGCGATATCCCTGAGGGATTTCGGTAACGAAGGTCGGGGCGGGTTCTCCATCCGTATGTCCGCGTGCTGCGGCAATGAGGGATACAACGCCCACCATTGTTGCGACTGCAACCAGGAAAAGTGTGAAGCGCTTCATACGGGTTTCTCCATTCATTGAGCTGCTTAGCGTGATTCATGATCTCCGCGTAGTCGATTGTTTGCATCAGGGTGCGTACTGGGTGAAGACAAAATCGCGAGCTTTGACGGGTTCGTGGCAGGGAAAGCACTTCTTCAGCGTCGCCGCGTCGGCGTCTGGTTTGCCGTTCTTGAACTGAGCGAACCCCCAGCCGCCCGTGGAGGCGTATTTGATTGAATCCTTGACCATAAACTGAACGTTCGTAGGGGAACCGGCAATAAAAGATTGTTCGCGGCCAAAGACCTTGTTGTTTTCCTCGGACGGGACGTAACTCCAGGCAAGGCGAGCAATGATTGTGCCGTCCGGAAGTGGAAGCTTTCCATCCCGAAAGGCCTTGATCGCTACATCGTTGCCAAGAACGGCACGGAAATCGTTGAGGTCGCCTGCTTCATGGGCGACGGAGATCAACTTCCAATCCCTGTAGCCGCGGGGAATCTTGATTCCGAAGACCGGAGCGGCCTCTCCGGCGCCTTGTCCAAATGCGTGGGACGTATAGGCGACAGCGCCGACCGCCGCTGCTATTGCAACCAGCAAGAACAAGAAAGAGATGCGTTTCATAGGAAACCTCCTTCGAAGCTAACTGAGCACAACGCTTCTCTTTCTCGGGTCAACACAGGAGAACCTCCGCCATCGAAGCTCTCTCGCTGTCTTATAAACAGTTAGCTAGCTTTGGCAAGGGGCACGTCCGACTTCGACATGCCTGACCGCAGTGATCTGAAGCCGATGCGCACCTCTTCTGAAAAGAGTTGCGGCTGTTCCCAGGCTGCAAAGTGACCGCCCTTGTTGAGCTTGTTGTAATGGATTAGCTTGGGGTACGCACGCTCCGCCCAACTCCGCGGGGCTGGATAGAGTTCGTCAGGGAAGACGCTTACGGCCGTCGGGACAACGTCGCTCTTAACAGCGAAGAATGACGCACCCTTGTTCTCCCAATAGAGACGGGCCCCTGAGATCGCCGTATTCGTTAACCAGGTAAGCGTGATGTTGTCGAGGACATCGTCTCGGGTGAGTCCTTCGGTTCCTCCGGCAAAGACACGCGCGATGAGCTCGTAACTGCGTGCGTCGTGATCAAGGAAATAAGCCGCCAGGCCGACGGGTGAATCCGCGAGTCCGTACAATGTCTGTGGTCTCAATCCCATCTGGAAGCCGTAGCCGATGCCCTTCGCGTACACGAAACTCAGCCGCTCGTAAGCGAGCTTCTCGTCGGCTGATAGATTTGCCGGTGCCGGAGCGCCGGAAAAGGCTAGCTTGTCGATGTCAAGTGGAATCACGTTAGGCATGTTGGTGTGAATACCCAGCAATTCCGGTGGGGCCTGCGCGCCCATCAGCTCGCTGATGATCGCACCCCAATCGCCGCCTTGCGCCACGAATTTCGTGTATCCAAGGCGCTTCATTAGCACCACCCAGGCGCGTGCGATGTGGGCTGGGTCCCACCCGGTGGTAGTCGGTTTTCCGGAGTAGCCATAGCCCGGCATCGACGGAATCACAACATCAAAAGCGTCCGATGCGCTCCCCCCATGTGCGGTGGGATTGGTCAGCGGCTCGATGATCTTCATCTGTTCGATGATTGAGCCAGGCCACCCGTGGGTAACGATCAGCGGCAACGCATTTTCGTGTTTCGAACGGACGTGAATGAAGTGAATGTCCAGCCCGTCGATCTCGGTGATGAACTGGGGAGGGCATCCATTCTTGCCTCGATCTTGCGCCAGTCATACTCTGTCGCCCAATAGCGCGCGAGCGCCTGGGTCGTCGCGAGCTGAACCCCTTGGGATGCATCTGTAACCGTTTCTTGTTCAGGCCACTTTGTCGAACTGATCCGCTCACGTAATTCGATGAGTTCGGCTTCCGGAACTTCTACATGAAACGGACGTACCGCATTCTTGTCAGCCTGCTTGCTGCCTTGCTGCGTCGTACTCGTTCGGGTCATCGCGACCTCCCATGTTTCTTCACACCGTTTTGATTTGCGTGAGGCCTTCGTCTCTTTCCTTTCCGGCTAAGGCATCTATCCGTCCTTCTACTTGAATATATGCGAGCCACTACTCTTACTTAGCGGACGCATTTTGTTGCAGACGTGCGGCTATCGCTTCCTGCTCCTTCGCCATTTCATTCGCAGATGCCGCGGCCCTTCGTGCATTGTCCACAAAATCATGACTGTGCATCTGCAATTCGGTTGTCGTGCCAGAGACGGGGCCGGAGTTTTCCGCTCGCTATTTCTTCATGAACTCCCGCCATGTTCTCCGCCTCGCGGGCTTCGTTCCGAAAATAGGAGGCCAACTCGAGATGGTCTTGTGGCGTTCTTGACATGCTGAGCGCTTTCGCCTCCGCTTTTGTGAGTTGTCTGCCGGACTTCATCCCAGCCGCTTGATCTTGCGCGGATACAGATAACACACTGGTCGTCATCAGGAAGAGCGATAAAACGGACACTTTGATCAGTTGAGATTTCATAGATTTTCTCCTCTGCCGCACATCGCTGATGCGGCGTATGTAATGTGAAAGTTTAGGCAGCCTAATGCCGCAAAGGCATGCGTCGGAGTTGTGCAATCAGGACCGCGAGGTCATCCGCAGGTTTTGCGTGAAAGATTCTCTAGTAACCGGCTGGGTTGCCCATAAGCGAATTAATCGCGGAGCTTGCATTTACGAGGTATTCGGAGGAGGAGATTACGTCGTGAGAGGTTGGGTTTCGGTGCTGCACAGACCTTGCTGCTTACACAGCGTCAGCCGAAGGTGAAACAAAACACCTCTGCGCCTGAATCGAGAAAGTTAATTGTGAAATCTCTATTGCCAATAGGTTTGGATTGCCGGATCAATTGGTACATCCGTTGCTCCGACATCGTTCCGTAGCCTTGCTCATCGACGTCAGCGCCGTGAGCTGTGCCCGGTACGTGTCCGTCGATCAGAACGCGAAATCGTATGCGCTTTCCCGTCAACGCGGGTCCCATGACTAGGTTAAGGTCGCGTGCATGGAAGCGGTAAGTAAGCTGTCCAGTGGCATCGTTTGTTTGCGATGCGTCTTTCTTGATCGTCCAATCACCAGAGAGCGCCCAATGGTTCAGCGACAGATGTGCGGGAGTAGCGTACGCACGAGGTTTGTCCCTTACCGGCCCTTCGGGGGACGCGAAGCCTTCAGTTTTCGCGTACCCGGTGTAGTTTTCTTGAGACTTCAAATCGTCCCAATCAGCCGCAGCCTCCGGCCCTTGGCTGCCAACCGAAACCAGTTCGTCATCGACACCGCTCACACCAGCCTCGGTAAGCAGCTCCTTGATCACTGTTTCTGATTGTTCGTAATCGCCCTCGCCATACTGATGATGGCGAATGTGGCCCTGCGCATCCACAAAATAAAGAGCGGGCCAGTATTCATTGTTGAATGCTCGCCAGATCGCATGATCGCTATCAACGGCGACCGGATACTGAACCGGGATTTCCTCGGTTGCCCGGCGAACATTACCTATGTTTTTTTCAAACGCGAACTCAGGAGAATGAACACCTATGACGACCAGCCCCTTGTCCCTATATTTGTCGGCCCACGCGCGAACATAAGGCAATTGACGCCGCCAGTTAATGCAGGTGTACGTCCAGAACTCTATCAGGACCACTTTCCCGCGTAGATCTGCCGTCTTTAATGGCTGTGAGTTGATCCATGCAAAGGCGCCGTCAAGAGGAGGCATGTTGCGTTCAATAGCCGTTGTGCTTGCCGTTTGAGCGTTGTTCGCTCGAGTGCCCGACACCGATGCTTTGCTGAACAGTAATGCGGTCATCGCAGCTATCGCGAAAAGGCCAGTAACTGCGAGCGCGGAAACGTAAGAGTAAAAGCCGCGCTGTCTTCCGTTCGGACGCTGTGACATGACGTGCCCCTGGGAGGAAATGTTGGGCTTTCACGAGACCTGCGTTGCTGTCGTGGTGTTCAGCACGTGCTACATCGTTACATCAAGCGATATTGAGATGCGCTGAGCAGAATCCCGGCGCGAGCAATCCCATTTTTCTTTCAGCGGGTCGCACCGCGAAGCAACGTGGAGCGACCCTGATTGCAGGAGTCCTGAAGAAGCAGACGAGTGGAGCGCGTTCTTTCCGGGACCGCTGGCCAACTCGTCAGTCCTGATCCGGCCTTGGAAGCGCTGAGTGAGTCCGAAGATCCCGATAGCAGGATACGAGCGCATCGAGACTGAATGCCCGATTTAGCCCGCTTGGGTTGGGCAAGACCCAGACCTCCGCACCACCAAACCTAATGGACTGTTGTCCCCAGTCGACCGTTCTTTGTCGAAAGATGGCAGCAAAAGCAGGCTTACCGAGAAAAGCCAGGTAGCGCGGGCGATAACAATCGAGCTTTCGTTCCAGTTCCTCGGCAGCTGCGTGAAATTCATGACTCCGAAGCTCGCTGGCTCTCACAGTCGGTCGTTCCACTGCAGCCGTCAAGCCGCATCCCTATTGCAGAATTGTGCAGTCGCTTTCAGGCCGAATCAAGTGTGGTGTAAAACCCGCCAAGTGAAGGACCCTCCAAAACCGGTTGCTACCGCTTGAGAAGTGGTGCCCCGCCAGGGCAGCGCTCAGCGCCGGATTGATCCCACAAAACACTACATCAAGATCCTTGCTGAGTAAGTCTGGCAGTCGGACCATCGGAAGGTTTAGACTCCATCATTCGCAAGATCTTCAGCGACGATCCTCACACTCCAAATGCGCCGGGGGACATGGCAACGTACGTTTAAATCCGCAGCCCATCATTAACCGTAGGTGAGGTCGGTGCTCTGTCCGACTTCGATAATGTAACCGTCGGGATCGCGGATGTAGCACCGAATCTCGCCGTACTTGGGGATCGGTCCCGTGATGAATTCGGCTCCTCGACTTTTCCATAATTCATAGCACGCTTGAATATCCGCAACCCGGAAATTCATAAAGCTGTTGATGTGATTCGGGTCGGGCACGCTGAGCGTTACCGTCGGCTTGTCGGGGGTCGGGCCGCCGCCCAGGTTCACGATCATCCAGATATTCGCGAGTTGAAGATACCCCGGCGCGTTGCCGTCTCCCAAGCTCAGAATGCGAGCGCCGAAGACTTTTTCGTAGTAGCGAGCCGATCGTTCGACGTCCTTTACGGTGAGAAAGTGTGCGACGCTGAACCCGTCGCGGGGAGGCATCTCGTATCTCTTCTCTTCGATTTGTACGCTGTTCATTGACGGCTCCTTATCGATACACGGCTCATCTGCTGATTCTGTTTTTTCGTATTCATACCTGCGAAGAGACTTACGCATCGGCTGATATGGGTTATGCGCCCGGGAACCCGAACATCAACCAGGACTGATTGGCTACCCAATGTGGATACAGCTCCGTCATCCGATCGAACAACTCCTGGTCGGATGTCGCGGTTTTCTGCACCCGTTCAAAGTCCTGCAGGTAGCGCTTGGTATCTTGGATCGTCGAGGGAGTGTCGGGCGCGCCAGGCTTCTTGTGACCAGCGACAACAATCGCCGGGTTCAGCGCCGCTAACCGGTCTAGCGCCGCGATCCAATTCTTCCGGCTCTCGGGGGTAGTGTCGCCAACGTACATGCGGCATTGGTTGTACACAACGTCGCCAGCGACAACCAGTCCGAGCGACGGAACGTGCAGAGACGTCGAATCGGGAGCATCGGTGCGGCCCTGCTCGATGATGCGCAATTCGTGGCCCTCGAGAGTAAAAGTGTCGTGCTCATAGGGCTCAGGTGAAACCAGCTTGGTGGGCACTTGCCCAGGAAAGAGCCGGCGTGCCAACCGCTCCACAGTGGGAGAGAAGGACGGCTGCATGGCGTTCACCGTGTTGGGCGTTGCTATCGCCCGAGCATCTGGGAAACGGTCGAGAAGAATGCTCAGACCGTAGAAATGATCGAAATGGGCGTGCGTTATATAGATGGTCTCCAGGTTGCGGTTGTGCAGAGCGACCCAATCCGCGAGAGCCTCGGCCTCAGCCACCGTCGTCATTGCGTCTATCAGCACCGCGTCGTACTCGCCGAAGATTAAAGTGGACGTGATCGGGTCAAAGCCGAGCGCTTCGCCGAAGGGCTTTGGCCGCTCGCCGACCATAGCCTTTCCAGGGGCGGTAAATACGTTCACACTAAGCGCGTTCGATGCGACAGGCGCGGTCACGCGCGTCGTCTCATTCAGTACATTTGTGCCGGCCATTTGGTACTCCTTTCGATGTCAGAGCGAGGGCTGTTATTGGCAAGATTGGCAGAAGCGCGACAATGAATCTGTTGGTCCAATACAGTGCTCAATTCGAATACGGCGTCTCAAGAGGTTCCGATCAGAGACGGACGTGACGGACGATGATTTGGCACGTCGTTTGGTTTAGGTTTTAGAGGAGCGGCTCGCGGGCCCGAGATGCCTTTAAATCCTTTTAAGCACTCGTGACTGTATTGAGGTTTTCAGCCGTACGCTGTCCGGCTCTCCCCGTGGCACAACTTGGGTTTCGTTTCTGTTGAGATTGAGCGCGGCATTGAGTTTCGCCTGAGTTCAATCCGTGATTTCGACCGTGGAGCTCTCACTTTATAACGAGATGTCGAACGTTCGGGGCAACGCTTCCAAAATGGAACGAATCACGAGACAGGACACTACGAAAAATTCCTGTTCACCAGCGTTGCTGTTGTCGGGACAAGGTGTTTTCTGCGAAGGAGAACTTCATGCCCGGAGCATCGTCATCACCCACCCGGCGCAATTTCCCAGGAGCCACCGTCAGGCATTTTGGGGCCTTTGCTATCACTGCGGCCACCGCGCTTGCCATCCTCGGCGGCGCGGTCCTTCACGCGCAAGGCCACGACAAGGACAAGTACTCGCTGACATCTCCGGGCGGAATCGGGTTCTCCGACTTCAGAGGATACGAGGACTGGTCTGTGGTCTCTTCCGCGCGTACCAAAGAAGTGCTTAAGGTGATCGTCGCCAATCCGGCGATGATCACGGCATACAAGGCCGGCGTTCCGGGACATGACCAGACTTTTCCGGAGGGCTCCATGATCGTGAAGCTCCAGTGGGTGCCGAAGAAGAGCACGGAAGCGCCATACGATGTGGATGTGCCCGATGTCTTCAAGCAGGCTTTTGTGATGGAGAAGGACAGCGAGAGATTTCCGAAAACCGGCGGCTGGGGATACGCGGTGTTCAACTACGACGCCGCATCGAACAAATTCACCGCCGATCCCAAGGCCTTGCGGACTGCGGAAACTCGTGCCATGTAGCCGTGAAGCCGAAGGACTACATCTTCCACCCGTACCAGGTGCGTTGAACGCGCCGGACATTACGTGCCACGCAAACGATGTTTCTGCAGAGGCTTTCGCAACCGGGGCATAGCGGAGCTGAACGGCAGCTGGAAAGGAAAGTCCAATGAATCAACTGACTTTCTATCGAACAGTTCAGAACGATGGGCTCTCTATCTTTTACAGGGAGGCTGGAGAAATAGACGCTCCGACGTTGCTTTTGCTTCACGGACTTCCGTCCTCCTCGCGGATGTTCGAATCTCTGTTTGCACGGCTTTCCGATCGCTACCACCTGGTCGCGCCCGATTACCCCGGATTCGGACACAGCGATTGGCCCGACCCGAAGCAATTTGCATACACGTTTGATCACTATGCGGAGATCATGAATCACTTCACCGAATCGCTCGGGCTCTCGCGCTACTCGCTTTACATGCAGGATTACGGCGGTCCAGTTGGTTTCCGCATGGTGTTGGCACACCCGGAGCGGGTGCAGGCTCTCATCGTTCAAAATGCGGTTGCGCATAACGAAGGACTGGGCGCCCTCTGGGCTACGCGGCGGGCGTTCTGGGCGGACCGGCCCGCTCATGAAGAGGCGCTGCGCAAAAATCTGCTCTCGCTTGAAGCCGCGAAGACGCGTCATATCGGAGACGATACAAGGGTTGAGCTCTACAACCCGGATCTTTGGACAGATGAGTACGCATTTCTGAACGCACCAGGTCAGGCTCAAATTCAAAGCGATCTCTTCTACGACTATCGAACGAACGTCGATGCTTACCCAAAGTGGCAAGCGTGGCTGCAGAAGACCCAGCCGAAGCTCCTGATCCTCTGGGGCAAGCACGATCCCTCTTTTGATATCAGCGAGCCCGAACGTTACCGCAAGGACGTACCGAATGCGGATGTCCACGTCCTCGACGCAGGACACTTCGCGCTCGATACCAAGGCGGATGAGATTGCTGCCCTGGTTCACGAATTCATGAATACACAGGGAGTAAGCATTGCGAACCGGCCTTCGCAGGCCGCTTGATTCGCCAACACGGGCGCACTTGCGCGTGGAGGCGACTGCCGTTTATGCACTGAGTTTCACGCTGCTGAATGACGCGGCTCGGATGAAGAGATGCTAGCCGCGCTTGACGTTAATTTCCAAGCTAAGGAGATGAAAGATGAAAGAAGTTGTTGTCCACCAATATGGCGGTCCTGAAGTACTCAAGTTCGAAGACTATCCTAACCCGATTCCGGGTTCGGGCGAGGTGCTGGTGCGGGTCGCTGCCACTAGCGTGAATCCGATCGACTACAAGCGACGTGCGGGATTAACGAAAGATTTCTATCCCATCAAGTTCCCAGGGCTTATAGGAGTCGATATTGCTGGCACTGTGGTCAAGACTGGGCCGGGAGTAGAAGGCTTTTCTGTCGGCGACCAGGTGTTCGCTATGGCGGACAACACTTATGCTGAGCTTTGTGTCGTGAAAGCCGCGAATCTGGCGAAAGTTCCCAAGGGGCTCGATTTGATCCAGGCAGCGGCGTTGCCACTGGTCACAACGACTGGCAACCAGCTCCTCTTAGCTACGGGAGTCAACGCGGGTCAGACGGTTCTCGTCGTAGGTGCTGCTGGAAACGTCGGGCGTTCGGCAGTATTCACTGCGAAGTCACACGGGGCGACTGTGATCGCCGGGATTTTGAAGAGGCAGATCGATGACGCGAAGACCGTCGGCGCGGATACATTCGTCGCAACCGACGACGACAGCGCGATTGCGAATCTTCCGCCGCTCGACGCAGTAGCGGATACGGTGGGCGGAAGAACCGCCGAGAAGCTGATTTCCAAGGTCAAGCCGGGAGGCGTTTATGCGTCGGTTGTCGGGGCGCCGCAGAACGCCACGGAGTACCCATCCGTAAAGGTGATGACAGTATTCTCGAAATTAGACAGAAAAACGCTTGAGTTCATGGCCGAAGCGGTGCGAGACGGCAAGCTGGTAATCCCGATCAGCCTGAAAATGCCCCTCAGTGAAGCGGCTGAGGCTCAAGCAGCGGCTGAAAAGGGTGGTATCGGGAAGGTCCTGCTGGTGGCTTGAATTAGCTCGCACTCGCAGCTGCTTATATCCCGGGAAAACAGAATCGATTCAAAAAGGAGAACAATATGGCAACAGAAGGAAAAATCCTGGTACTAGTCTCGAGCGGTCACGGCTTGCCCTTGAAAGATGGCAAGGTTTACAAGGGCGCTGGCTACTACCTCAACGAGCTGACGGTCCCGGTTCGCGCCCTGATGAAGGAGGGCTACGAAATCACCTTCGCCAATCCAAAAGGCAACACGCCGCAAATGGATGTGAATTCAGCTGTGCCCGACTTCTTCGGCGGGGACGAGGCAAAGCTTCAGAACTATCTGAAATTCCGCGACAGCCTCACTGGGCTCAAAAATCCAACTCGTATCTCGGATGTCATCGCATCGGACCTGGATCAATATGACGCTGTTTTCGTCCCCGGCGGCCATGGCCCGATGATGGATCTCCTCGATGATCCCGACGCCGGCACCGTGATGAGACACTTTCATAAAACATCCAAGCCGACGGCAGTGCTCTGCCATGGCCCGATTGCACTTCTCTCGGCTTCTCCGAATTCGAAGGAAGTGGTCGCCGCGCTGGCGGCGGGCGATGCCGCAGGAGCGCGGGCAAAGGCTCAGGGTTGGATATATTCTGGATATAAGATGACTATCTTTTCGACAGCGGAAGAGCAGCAGCGGGAGCCGCTCGAGATTGGTGGCAAGGTTCTCTTCTACCCCGATTTCGCCTTAACTACTGCGGGCGGTGACGTAAGCGTGCTCGCTCCATGGAAGAGCTAGTCCTCCAGGATCGCGAGTTGATCTCAGGCCAGAACCCGTTCTCTGATCAAGCGCTTCTGAATCTTCTTCTACCGGCACTCAACAGGGGAAGACTAGCCGCTTGAGATTGGTGGTCAGGTTCTCTTCTACCCCGACTTCGCCTTAACTACGGCGGGCGATGATGTAAGTTCGCTCGCTCCATGGAAGACTTCGTCCTTCAAATCGCGAGGCGATGGAGCTTGCGTAGGATACGGGGCTAGTGCGGTAGTTTACCTTTTGCCCGCACGCGCCGCCATGGATTGTGCTGATGGCCGCGACCGCGCGATCTCTCAGCTCTCAGCGTCCTAGATGCTTGCGCCAGAACCGTTTATACTCGCTGAGACGGCACTGAAATCTAGGAAAGGGTCCGAGGAAGGGCTTTCGGTGTGACACGCTAAGTTACCGAGGGCGACAAGCCAAATTACCAACGGACAAGAAGGAGGCAAGACAAATGGCAAAGAGTGTGAACAAGGTTATCCTGATTGGCAATCTGGGCAAAGATCCAGAGCTCAAGCATACGAGTGGCGGCACCGCCGTGGCGAAATTCACTCTGGCCACCAATGATCGATTCAAAGATAAAGATGGCAATTGGCAAGATAAAACCGAGTGGCACAATGTCACCTGCTGGGCTCGTCTTGCGGAGATCGCCAGTGAATACCTCAAGAAGGGTCGCACGGTCTACATTGAGGGCAGTCTCCGCACCGATAGCTGGGACGACAAGCAAAGCGGTCAGAAGCGTTACATGACATATGTCAACGCCAGCGACCTCGTCCTGCTCGGCGGCGGACGCGGAGAAGAGGGCGGCAGCCGCGGTTCTTCGCGCGGTAGCGACTTTGACCAGAGTGGCCACGGCGAGTTCGAATCTGCACCGGCCCGTGCCACTGAAATCACAGATGACGATATCCCGTTTTAGGCGAGACAATTTGTATTGCTTCAGCATAGGGTCTTGAGAAATCAAGACCCTATATCATCTTGCCGCACAGATTCTGCAACCTCCCCATGTCGGCGCTAAAATCCTAATTGAATTGCGTGAATTGATTTGTTGATTTCAATCATTTCATCTTCAAAGCGCTTGTCTTGTTCGGCCCCCGCCAGCAGGAAAGAGTTTGTGAGAACGGCCTTTCCGTTTTCGACGCTCGTAATCACATAAGAGCAGCCTGTCCAGTGCGCCTCATCCAGATCAGTGCTAGACCACTTTGCAGGCCAATCGGGATGCGAGTGATAAAAACCCACAATGTTCAAGCCCGCCAACGCTGCCTCTCGCTGGATGCGAATCAGTTCAGCAGGACTAATATGATACCGATTCTGCG
>Ga0302320_10015907_pt1 | contig 15407 bp, 16 predicted proteins | sample Bog_T0_3_FD_202130 | JGI IMG/M metagenome (GOLD analysis project Ga0302320, IMG submission 202130) | Peat permafrost microbial communities from Stordalen Mire near Abisko, Sweden - Bog_T0_3 | ecosystem: Environmental > Terrestrial > Soil > Wetlands > Peat | place: Sweden: Abisko, Stordalen Mire... | reverse complement strand
TGCGGTCGAGCATTTTGGTGGTGTTGAAAGCTCGGGTTACGGCGCCGGGCCAGCCTTTGCGCTTGAGCACCCAACTGAGCAGGACGGAGAAGATCTTGTGCGGGTCGACGAAATTGCCGTGCTCGTCGGTGGCGCCGATGCGGTCTGCGTCGCCGTCGGTGCAGAGGCCGGCCTGGCAGTTGTTGGCCACGGTTGCCTCGCCGAGCGCGCGGATGTGCGGCTCGATGGGCTCGGGGTTGATGCCGGGGAAGAGCGGGTCGACGTTGCCGCGAATCTGGACATGGGCTACGCCGATGCGGGTGAAGATGTCGGCGATGATGGTGCGGCCCGCGCCATACATCGAGTCGATGCAGAACTTCATGCCGGATTTGGAGATGAGGTCGAGGTCGGCGAAGCTTTCGATTGCCGCGAGATAGGGCGGCAGGAAATCGACCAGCGTGATGGGCGCGGGTTCGGCCGTACGCGGGACGGGCTGGCCGAGGTAGGATTCGATCTCCGTGATGATGGAGGGCTTGCCCGAGCCGCCGTACCAGGCTTTGTATTTGACGCCATTCCACTGCGCGGGATTGTGCGAGGAAGTGATCATGATGCCGCCGGCGGCTTTGCGTCCGCGAACACCGAAACTGAGGGCAGGCGTAGGCGTAATGTCGTTTGCCAGCGAGACCGGGATGCCGGTGGCCGCTACGACTTCAGCGCAGGCGTGCGCAAAGGCCTTGGACCCAAAGCGGGTGTCGTAACCGATGCAGAGGCCTTTGGCTGGGTCTTCGTCCGCGCTGCCTTTGCGGGAGTGGACATAGGCGGCCACAGCTTCGGCGGCGATGCGCACATTGGCGAAGGTGTAGTCGTCGGCGATGACGCCGCGCCAGCCGTCGGTACCAAACTTGATTTGAGGATGAGGCATTCTGGGGTTTCGTGCTCCTGGTGGTCAGGGTAATACACGTAGCTTCGAGCGCGGAAGAGGGAGATTCTAAACGCGTTTGGCCCAATAACCGGGGCGGCGCTTGGCGTGAGCCACGGCAATGATCTGAATCTTGCGGGGGAGTTCACGGAATACGACGAAATAGGGATGGGAATCGAGGATTCCGCGGCGCGTGCCTCGTAGATACGGGGCGCAAGTTTTTGGAGATTCTCGCAAAACGCTGAATGTATCTCGAAGTTCCGTATCAAAGCTCAATGCCGCGGATTCGCTTCTAGTCCAATACCATTCAAACGCAAGCTTTATCTCGGCCTTGGCTTCTGGGTGAACCTGGATTGGCTTCATCCACGCTGTCTGGCCCGAATCGTCGCGTCCATCTCAGCAAGGACAACCTCGAGTGGGATCATCTCCACTGCTCCGGAGTCGATCTCGCCCAGGCGGCGCTTGATCTCGCTGTCCCAAGCGGCTTCAATTTGCTCCTCTGCCGGACTCTTATCTTTAATAAGCAGGCTCTCAACAATCCAATCGACTTCATCTGGAGGCAGTTGGCGTGCTTCTTCGAGAATTTCCTGGGCGCTTCGGCTCATGGGAAAGATTGTAGCGCGAAATGGACTACAAAGCCACGCGCGATCAATATGATTCGGGGTATGATCGATTGCCTATCTCAGATCAGTTCGTTGCGACCGGTGAGGCCTAGTTCCTTGACGATTTTTCCTACATCCTGGGAATGGTCGCGATGGGCGATCAGGAGCGCATCTTCGGTGTCGACAATGACAAGGTTTTCAACTCCAACCAGCGCTACAAATTTCTTGGGGCTGTAGATGTAGTTGTTGCCGGCGTCGATGGTCAGGTGGCCTTCGGTTTCGGCTACGTTGCCGTCGCCGTCGCCGCGTAAACGAGTGTCAAGCTGATACTCGTAAAGCGAGGCCCAGGAGCCAAGATCGTTCCAGCTGAACTCCGCCGGCAGGCAATAGAGGTGAGAGAGGTGTTCGCCCTTGGCTGACCGCGGCTCAAGAATGGCATAGTCCACGGAGATGTTTTCGCACTTGGGATAGAGGGCGTGGAAGATCTCTTCGAATTGGGGAGTGCCGTAGGCGGCGGCAATGCTTTCGAGCAGCGGAGCGGTTTCCGGCATGTGCTCGCGAACGGCATTGGCCAATGTGCGGGCCGACCATAGGAACATGCCGGAATTCCAGTAGTAATTTCCGGCGGCCACAAATTCCTCGGCGCGGTTCTGGTTTGGCTTCTCGGTAAACCGGCGCACATGGTGGGCAATTTCGTCGCGGGTATAGTCCCCGGTTTCGATGTATCCGTAACCGGTCTCGGCACGAGTAGGCTCAATTCCCAGGACTACCATGTTGTCGCCACTGGCAGCCAGGGCGATCCCCTTCTGCAGCGCTTTGAGGAACCGCGGCTCGTCCGCGATTACATGGTCCGAAGGGAAGATTCCCAGGACGGCGTCGGGGTTCTGGCGCTCGATGAGCAGGGCCGCCAGTCCGCAAGCCGGGGCGGTGTTTCTGGCCACAGGTTCCTGGAGGATTTGTCCGGCGGGCAAACCTGGAAGCTGATCGCCGATTTCGTGGGCCAGATACTCGTTGGTGACGATCCAGGTTTTTTCGAGCTTTGCCAGTGGCTTGAGGCGTTCTACGGTCTGCTGGATCATGGAGCGTTCCCCATCCAGCGCGAGCACTTGTTTGGCGCGGGCGCGGCGGGACCGGGGCCAGAAGCGAGTACCGCTGCCTCCAGCGAGAATCACAGGACGAAAATCGATTGACTTCGACATTGAAGACACATCCTACCGGAGAACCCGCATGTTTGCACAGTGCAGGTATCACTTTTTGCAAAACAACTTCGCCAGCGAGGTTTTGACCGCGATAAATCGTTAAACCAAGCGGGCAAAACCGGGCGACGGGGCAATGATCCGGAAGAAGCGGGACTACTTCAACTGAGTGAGGAATTCGCCCATGCGGCGGACTCCCTCATCGATGTTCTGTTTGGTGACAGGATAGGAGATGCGGATGTGCTCAGCGGTGCCGAATGCCTCGCCGGGGACGGTGACGACATGGGCCTCGTGGAGCAGGCGGGTCGCGAGCTCGGTGGCCGTTTTTATGCCGCCCTTTCCGATGAAGGCGCCGATGTTCGGGTAGACATAGAAGGCGCCCTCAGGCTTGGTGCAGGTGAGGCCGGGGATCTCCGCCAGCTTGGCAAGCATGTAGTCGCGGAGCTCGATAAACTCGGCGCGGAAGTTGCAGACGCACTCTTGCGATCCGGTCAGGGCGGCAATCGCAGCCTTTTGCACCATGCTCGCTGCATTCGAGGTGGATTGCGACTGGAGCTTGCTCAGGTTGGCCACGACGGGCTTTGAAGCAAGGGCGAAACCGGCGCGCCAGCCGGTCATGGAGTACGTCTTGGAAAGGGAGCCGAGGATGACCAGGTGTTCCTTGGCCCAGGTAAATGAGCCGCCGGAAACCGGCTTGCCGGCATAGTTCAGATAGACATAACACTCGTCGAGGAGCAGGAAAATGCCGCGATCATGGGCGAGGTGGACGATCCGCTCGAGGTCTTCCGCGGAAACAACCGAGCCTGCGGGGTTCGAAGGAGAATTGAGAATGATGGCTTTGGTGCGGGGCGTGATGGCCTTTTCAATGGCATCTGCGGTGATGCGGAAGCTCTCCGCCTCACTGGTCTGAAGAAAGACGACCTTGCCGCCGGCGTATTGAATGATGTCTTTGAAGCTGACCCAGTATGGAACGGGCAGGATCACTTCGTCACCGTGGTCGACAAGCACCTGGATCGTATTGAAGAGCGCGAGCTTGCCACCGGTGGTGAAGATGGCTTCATCGAGCGCGTAGTCGGAGCCGAAGTCGCATGCGTGGCGCTCGACGATGGCCTTGCGCACGTCAGGGATGCCTGGAACAACGGTGTAGCGGGTGAAATTGGCATCGATTGCCGCAATGGCTGCGTCCTTGATGTGGCGCGGCGTAGGGAAATGGGGTTCACCGGCGCCAAAATCGACCAGGTTTGCGCCTTGCGCGCGGAGTTTAGCGGCCTCGGCGGCCACCGCCATGGTTGCGGAAACTTCAATCCGGCCAATTCGATCGGCAAAGACTTTTGCGGGAGCTAGGACTGTCATGACAGTTCTATCTTTACAGATTTCGCAGCCAATGACTACGCCCCTTGATGTAGAAAGCCATCTTCGACTTTGGCACGGTCATCGGGCAGAGTCAGCGCGGAGCATCGGACTCATGCTGCATTGTGGGCATGGAATGCGGCACGGATCTTTTCCACGTGGGTTCCGTGGCTGCGAATGGCTTCGTGGAGCTGGTCGCCTGTTACGCCGAACTCTTTCGACCAGTAGGCGATGTCTGAACTCAATTTGGGATTGATCTGGTTTGGGTCGTGGGGGCCCTTGGTGGCGTGGTCTTCGTGGAGTGCGTGGGCCTGGTGGCCTTTGGCAACGTCATGATGCTCAGACATGTGAACTTCCTCATTTCGGTTCTTTGTGTTGGATGAGAAAGTGGGGAGAGTAGATGTACCCAGACCGACCTGACCCTGCGCTGAAGCTTGGCTTTTACGACTGCGCAGAACAGAATTACTCAGAAATCTCTTAGTTCTTACTGATGCGGGCGCGGAGGCGCTTCAGGACATTGGGAGGGACCAGGCCGGAGACATCGCCGCCGAAGCTGAAGACTTCTTTCACCATCCGCGAGCTGACGAACGAGTAGCGGCCGGCAGGCTGCAGAAAAACAGTCTCGATCTCGGGGGCCAGGCGGCGGTTCATCAGCGCCATTTGAAACTCATGCTCGTAGTCGGAGATGGCGCGAATGCCGCGGAGTACGGCGGTTGCCTCCTGCAGGCGGGCGAAATCGACCATGAGGCCGTCGAAGGTGGCGACGGAGACGTTGCTGAGTGCGCTGGTGGCTTCCTTCAGCATTTCTACCCGCTCCTCTACCGTGAACAGCGGGTTCTTGACCGGGTTGCTAAGGATGCCGACGGTGAGATGCTCGAACAGCTTGGCCCCACGCTGAATGAGATCCACATGCCCGTTGGTCGGCGGGTCGAAGGTGCCGGGATAGAGGGCTCTCACGCTCATGCAGCCTTGCTCCACAGCGATTCTAGCAGTGGAGGCTCGTGAGATTGCCCAACAGACGGGACTAGGGCTTACAAACCTTGCAGAGGCCGCAATCCGCTTACCCGAAAGTTTGCATGAGCGCGACGGCAGAGGCTCGATTCACGAAGGGTGGGTGCCATTTTCCATTTGATCCGCTGTCCTTGGGCTGCTTCCCTTGTCCATGATTGCAATTGCCGCAACTTCCCAAGTGCACCAGTGCGCGTTGACGATGCCAGTTTTGATAGGCGTAATAACTCATGGCATTCGTCTCCCTACAATAATTTTGCATCCAGGCCTGCGATGAAGTGAATGCCCGGGATGGAAAGCTTCTGCAGCTTTTTGTCGTGGGTCAAAAACAGCTCCACGCCAAACTCCGATGCAGACGCCAGATGAATCGCATCTGCGGGTTCAACCCTGGTGTCTGAACGAATGCTGCTGTATCTGTCCGCAGTCTGTGCTGTAAAGGGGAGCAGTTCTACTCTTCCGCTATTCATGAAGAACTGTCGCGCCCGGTCCACGTCGGCCGGACGACCATATTTGCGCGGTCCAGTAAGGACTTCTCCGAGCGTGAATACGCTTGTACAAAGAACATCCGCCCGTCGTTGCATTTCCTCGAGAATGGCTCTTACTTGGGGAGCAAATGCTGGATTTCCTTCCAGGGTATATACGAAAAGCATGGAATCCCAATACACCCGACTCACTTGGCAGCCCCTGGCTTATTCTGTTGGGCTTTCTCTGCCTCATACCTTTCCCAGACGTCCGGACCCCATTCCCGTTCCCGCCGCAAGTATTCTTCGCCACCCCCAAGTTGCTTATAGGCATCTGCAAAAATTCCATACAAATCCATGAGCCCGACTCCATTTGGGATCACCTTTTCGACAGGAGCATTCCGATCGCCTTCATTAAGCACTTGGTACACAAACTGCACGGTGGTGCTGGGGCCGCCTGAGGGTGGACCATCGATCTTCTCGATTAACTCTACGCCGGCCTCCTGCTGGAACTCCTTCGATGACAAGGTGGAGAACACGGACGGGGTTCTGTTAATCCAACCGAGTTCTTTCTGGACATTTCCGACTCGGATTCGGATAGTTCTTTCCCCTCTTTGACGCGCTGGTTGCACGTAGGTTGAAATCACATGCCGTTTCGTTTGCTCAGTGGGCTTCATTTCAGGGCTCCCGCATAACATTCATTACCATACATACATTACATACGGCATGTCAAGAAAGCGGCTGCTTCTGCTGCAGCCGTTCTCCGAGGAGGCAGAATCGTTAGGCCTTGCGGGAGCGGATGGCTTCCTTGGCTTCGGTATGACCGCCGGCTGGGACTTCGGGCACGTCCGGCTTTGTTGCGACCATGCCAATGCCCAGCTTCTTGCGGAGTTCCGCGTCCATCTTGGTGAAGATGTCCTTGTTTTCCTTGAGGAAGTTGCGGGTATTTTCGCGACCCTGGCCGATGCGTTCGCCGGAGTAACTGTACCAGGCGCCGGACTTCTCGACGATGTTGTTGGCCACGGCGAGGTCGAGCACGTCGCCTTCGCGGCTGATTCCTTCGCCGTAGAGGATGTCGAATTCGGCTTCACGGAAGGGGGCGGCGACTTTGTTCTTGACGATTTTGACCTTGGTGCGGTTGCCGGTAACTACATCGCCGTCCTTGATGGCGGCGATGCGACGGATGTCGACGCGGACGGAGGAGTAGAACTTGAGGGCGCGACCGCCCGTGGTGGTCTCCGGGTTGCCGAACATGACGCCGATCTTCTCGCGAATCTGGTTGATGAAGATGAGCGCTGTGCGGGACTTGGAAATGGTTCCGGTGAGCTTGCGGAGGGCCTGAGACATGAGGCGGGCCTGCAGGCCCATGTGGGAATCGCCCATTTCACCGTCGAGTTCGGCTTTGGGGACGAGAGCGGCCACGGAGTCGACGACCAGAACGTCAATAGCGCCGGAACGGATGAGCGCCTCGGTGATTTCGAGAGCCTGTTCGCCGCTATCCGGCTGAGAAACCAGCAGGTTATCCACATCCACGCCGAGCTTCTTGGCGTAGCCGGGGTCGAGGGCGTGCTCGGCATCGACGAAAGCGGCCAAGCCGCCGAGACGCTGGGCTTCGGCGATGACTTGGAGAGTGATGGTGGTCTTGCCGGACGACTCAGGGCCAAAGATCTCAGTGACGCGTCCGCGGGGGATTCCGCCAACGCCCAGGGCGGCGTCGAAGCTGATGGAGCCGGTTGAGATAACCGCAATGGGCAGAAGGGCTTCCTTGGAGCCGAGGCGGACAATGGAACCTTTGCCAAACTGTTTTTCGATTTGGGAGAGGGCGAGTTCTACAGCTTTGGCGCGGTCGTCGGCGATGGCCATTGAGAATATCTCCTGATAGAGCAATCCTGGCCTTCTCCCTTTGCTGGAAAGGCGAGATAAGGCAAGAGCATGGAATGCATTTCGATGGGATTGTAGCAGGGCTGGACAGACAATGACAGCAGAAAATGGCGAATAAATGGAGAAGATTTGCGGGTAAGCGTTAAGGCGTTTGGTTTCTTTGAGTTAATTCAAGTTACTTGAGTCGCTGGACTCCGGTGCCCTCACTCTGAGATTTCTGACCGTTCAGCAAGTCAGCCTCCGCTTCGCGGAGATAGCGAGTTAGCGAGTCAGCTTGTTTCTTTGACTGCTCCGATCTTTGCATCTGTTCATTGCAAGTCGCGACCAAGTCATGACCCGGTGAGTCGAGTCTCGTATCGTGCATCAAATAATTGCTGCTGTATCAGTTTCCAATATTGATGTAGAATCAGAAAATGCGAACCACGATCACATTGAATGACGAGACTCATAGCTTCGCAAGCTATTACGCCCAGGCGCGGGGACTAACGCTCAGTGCGGCCATTGATGAGTTGATCCGCAAAGCGCAGGCTCCGCCGCCGGAGATACAGTTTTTGCCCAGTGGCTTTCCCATTTTTCCTCCAACCGGGAGAACGATCACCGACGAGATGGTAAAGCAACTTGAGGAGGAAGAGTTTGACCCGGAACAATTTGCTTGATGTGAATGTGCTCATCGCGCTGACAGAGCCGGGTCACAAACATCACGAGAGGGCGCAGGAGTGGCTCAGATCCCCAGGTATCGGCAGGTTGGGCGTTTGCCCGATCACGGAGGCGGGACTTATTCGCGTGACGACGAATCCTGCATACCGGCCTGGTCCACGCACCATGGAACAAGCCACAGCCATCCTTCAATCGCTTCAAGGGTATCCCGGCTATTGCTATTGGGCTATCGATGAAAGTTGGGTAACGCTCACCGCTCCGCTTGCGGCGCGCATCTTTGGCCATCAACAGGTGACTGACGCCTATCTTTTAGGACTTGCGATCAAAGAAAAACTTGCGCTGGTCACCTTCGACAAGGGAATCGAATACCTTGCGGGCGCGGAATTCAGCGAGAACGTTCTACTCCTGGAGTAAACAGAAACGAACCGGTTAGACCGTATATGCCCCAATGCGGGTTTCGCGGCTGGTGAGCGAGTCGCAGGAGCGGTCGAGAGATTCGTATTCGGGGTCGTGGTCCTTGCGGAAGGCGCGGAAGTCGTCTTCGCTGGCCCAGCGGTCGATGGTGAGGTAGAAACCGGGGATGTAGGCGTCGCGCAAGAGCTCTGTTCCCAGATAGTTAGGGGAGGCGCGGAAGAGCTGGGCCCAGGCGCCTTCCGGACCATAGCAAGCCTCAAAGGCGGAAACCTTCTCTTCGGCGACTTCAAACTGCCAGACTACGACGAACATGCATGGCCCCGATTCGGGTTGAGGATGACAGGTGACAGATTACAGATGACAGTTTACAGCCTGTTGCGGCATGGCTAACTTTCCGGCTTCGATGTCTTGTGCCGCTTCGATGAGGCTCTGCGGGCGGCCCAGGTCGCGCCAGTAGCTGTTGTCAGACCGATAGGCGAGGATTCTTTCACCTTGGTTGGCTAGACGCAAATAGGAGTCGATGACGGAGAATGCGCCGTCTTCGGTCATCTTTGTGAATATGCGGGGGGAAACTATGTGAATGCCGGAAAAGGCTAGCGGCTCACCCTCCGCGGCGGTGCGGGTGGAACTGCGGCCTTGGAGTTGGCCCTGGCTGTCGAAGAGCAGATAGCGGGAGGTTTCGCGATCTTGAACTGCGAGAGTGGCGAGGGCGGCTTGCTGCTGGTGGAAACGGACCATGTTTCCCAGGTCAATGGTGCTGATTACGTCGACGTTGTGGAGGATGAAGGGCTCGTCTGCTTTGTCCTGTGATCGACCCGTGGAATCCAAAAAGAACAACGCGGCATTTTTGAGGCCGCCGCCAGTGTCCAGCAGGACTTCCTCACGCGAGACCTCGATTCTGATCCCGAAGTTCTGGTTGGCTGCGAGATATTCGAGAATCATGTCGGCGTAATGGTGTGTATTGACAATTACTTCGTTCACGCCGAAGGAGCGCAGGCGTTCGAGGGTTATCTGCAGCAGCGTGCGGCCGGCAAGGGTAACCAGGGCCTTGGGGCGATCGTCGGTTAGGGGGCGCAGCCGCGTGCCCAGGCCGGCGGCGAGGATCATCGCCTTCATCGGCCCATCTTCTCCAACTCGATGTGCCGGATCATCACTTCTACGCCGCTGGCTGCGCGGAGATGCTTGGCAAGCTGCTCGGCAAAATAGACGGAGCGGTGCTGGCCGCCGGTGCAGCCGAAGGAGACCATCAGATTCTTGAAGCCGCGGCGCTGATAGCTGGTCACGCTGGCGTCGACGAGCGACATGACGCTGGCAAGGAACTGGTGCACGCTCTCCTGGCGATTGAGATAGTCGATGACCGGCTCGTCTTTGCCGGTGAGGGAACGGAACTCCTCCTCACGGCCGGGATTGGGAATGCTGCGGCCATCGAAGATAAAGCCGCCGCCGTTGCCGGATTCATCAGCCGGCTTGTCGCGGTGGAACGAAAAGCTGAAGATGCGGACCGTAAGCGCGGTTGCGGAGGAGGCGAGGGCGAGCAGCTCCTCAGATTTGAGCATGCCGTGGAAGGCTTCAAGCAGTTCGGGCAGAGAGATGGGCAGCTTGACGTTGTGGGCCAGCCAGCGGAGGTTCTTGAGCGCGTAGGGCACGCTTTGCAGGAAGTGGGGCTTGCGCTCGTAGAATCCGCGGAAGCCGTAGGCGCCAAGGGCCTGCATGATGCGGACATAGACGAACGCATAGTAGTGCTCCAGGAAGGCTTCGCGATTCACGGGGATGTAATTGGCGAGGCAGTCGAGATAGTAATCGAGGAGTTGCTGGCGGAGCTCGGGGGGCAGGTCGGCTTTGCCGTCGTAGAGCAGAGAAGCTATGTCGTATTGCAAAGCGCCTTTGCGGCCGCCCTGGTAGTCGAGGAAAAATGGCTGGCCGTCGCGGAGCATGACGTTGCGCGATTGGAAATCACGATAGAGGAAGTAATCCTGGCCGGCGCTGAGCAGGAACTTGGTCAGGCGGCTGAAGTCGCGTTCCAGGGCTTGTTCATTAAACGGAATGGCGGCAAGGCGGAGGAAATAGTACTTGAAGTAGTTGAGGTCCCAGTTGATGGACTGGCGGTCGAAGCTGGAACGGGGATAGCAGACGGAATAATTCAGGTCGCGGCTTGCCTCGACTTGAAAACGCGGCAACGCGGCCACTACCTGGCGATAGGCTTCAACGGCCGGCGGAGCGATGACTGCGCCTTCGCGATTGGCGCCGAGGAAATCGAAGAGAGTAGTGTCGCCCAGGTCCTCTTCAAGATAGGCGCCCTGGCTCAGGTCGTCGGCGTAGATTTGGGGTACGGGCAGGCCGTGACGGCGAAAGTGGCGGGAGAACTCCAGGAAGGCCACATTCTCTTCGCGGACGGGGCCGAGGATGCCGATGGCAGTGGATTTTCCGCCGCTGAGGCGCACTATGGCGCGGCCTGAACCACCGAGTTGGCCTTGAAGCGGCTGCACGCGTTCGGCCTGCAACTGGTAGTGCTGCTCGAAAAGCCGCTTTAAAACGTCCATGAATGTCTTTCCGGGAATTGCTGAAGCTGCTCCTCCAAGATACTGAGTGGGGGTGGAGGGGTGCAATGTGGGGGCATACGGCGGGCGCCCAGAGTAAATGAGAGGGGGATGGGTTTTGTCGATATGGCGGCTAAATTCAGTCCCCGATGACGGGATTTCGTCACTGTTTTTCGTCACTAACGGTGTGATCTCATCGACGGCTCGCCGCGTATTTGAGGCAGGTCCTTTGTTTTCAATGGGCGCGTAGATTCTCTGGCTCGCTGCATGGTTTGGCATGCGTCGTGCTCTATATAAGGCATGAGGAAACAAACTCAACCCACGCTAAGAATCGCCATTCACGTCGTCCTGAACGGAGCGGAGATCCAGCACGAGGCCAAGATGGCCCAAATGCAGGCGGCCCAACCAGGCCGCTTGTGGGCCGAACCTGCCCCTCAGGAAACGGTGAACCCGCCCACGCTCGCGTACTGCAGTGAGACTTACCTGGTGATGCGGGAATGCGTGAGGCTCTAAGTCAGCCGTAAGAGCGACGCGTCGCGCCGGCGCGGGCGATAGCTAGATCTATGATTCTTTTTATAGCTCAACCTTCTATTGTTTCAGCTTTCTATTGCTTAACAAGATACAGTCGATTGCAGGCATCTTGAGTTTCCGGTTTAAGGATTCTAAGGTTCAGCCGATAGTTAAGATAATCTTCAAAGTGCAAATCCAAGAAAGTCAAGGTGACCATGAAAGTTCCTACTGCATTCGTGTCTGTTGCCCTGGTCTTCGCTGTGACTGGATTCCGGGCGGCCGCCTCCACTTCAGTTTCACCCGGCATCGCGGACAAGGAACTCCTCGGTCGCTCGACAGAGATTTCCAAGGCCACGCCTCATGTTTTATCCGTATTCAGTTCTGCAAGTGCAAGCCATCTTTTTCCGGTAATGGATGAGAAGGGCCTGCTGCTGACGTGTGTGGCGCCGGAATTGGATAAGGACAAAGAGACGGACGTGTTTAAAGACTGCACATTGGCTCCGGGCCGCACGCTCGACGAAGTCATGCACTCCTTTGTACAGGGGATCCACGAGGAGCAACGCCTGCGCTTGAAGGAGCATGCAGAGTCACAGAAAGATACCGTCGAAGATGCGGACGGGAAGAGCGCTCAGAAGTAGATGGAGTTTTGGGCGGGTTCGCTTTTAATGGGCCAACTCTGAGTTTTGTGCTCTCCCACATCTCAAAATCGAGATGTGGGGCACCCGATCCCCGTTCCGCGGGGAGGTAATGTATATATTCTCCAATTCCCGTCACAAAATATTTCTGACCTCCACTTTAGAGATGCGGCGGTTCAAACGCTTTGGCGTTCCGGCTTCATCGAATTTGGAGGGATATATGAAACTGCAGTTTCTCACCTGTGCACGGCGCTTTGCGCGGTGTGCCGCAACAGTTATTTCTTCGATGGTTATCGGACTTACAGCACTCAGCTCCGCATGGGCCGGTCCGGGTCCCGTTTCGGCCACGCCGGGAACGATCCAGGGCGTGATAACTTTCACTGCCCCATTCGTGCCCACCTCAATGGAGGTAGATGCGCGGGATTCCAGCAACCAGTACACGGCAACCGCGAACGCCACGCAGAACGATCCGGTGAATTGCCCTGCCGGCTCGGCAAACTGGTGCTACAGCGTCATCGTGGAATCGGCATTGGCGAGTGCTTACTACTTGCGGCCGATTGCGTATGTCTACGATACCGCGCCCATCTATATTACAAACCGCGTTCCGCTTCCGCCTTCGCCGCTGGTGTCCATTACGGCGGGCGCGACTGTTTCTTACAACATCAGCTACCAGCCGGGAGAGATCTCGGGCACCATCAGCGGCAACGATTTGAACAGCCAGCCGCTGCAGATAAGCAGCGTGTACGACAGCTTTGACGATCTTTCCAACACCTTTCCCGAACCGTGCGGCGGGTCGGTTGAGTTTTGCCCGTTCAACTCCGTCTACGAGGGTGGTGCGCTCCCGCTGCCGGCCGTAGTCAATTACGAGGATTTCCTCAAGCCGAACGAAACCTATAACTATCTGACGCGCGCCGTGGGCTTCCAGGAGAGCGGCGGCGCAACAACCGAAATTCAGTTCAACGGCAACCTGCCGCTGGGCACTACGCCTGCCGCGGGCCAGAACGTCACCCAGAACTATGCGTTGAACGAGAATGCGTCAGTTAGCGGCACTATTAGTGCGCCGGGACAATCGATCTACAATTTTCAAGTTACCGCGGAAGGAAACACCACGACGCCGGGCGGCGCGTTCTATGAGACATTTGGGCCGACAAACATATCGCCAACACCGCTGCCTCAGCCATTGACGTACACCTCCCGTATATTCGATTTCACTGACTACACGCAGCCCATCTATATTCAGACGCTGCTTACTTTGTCGACAGATGGAACGACGTATCTGTCATATCCTCCAACTCAGTTGACACCGAACCTGGCCCCGGGCCAGCAGGGGACGCTGAATTTCTCAGGTACCTCGGCCAGCATCAGCGGGCGCGTAACTTTTTCACCGCCTTATCCCGCGGGAAATATCTATCCCGGCGTACAGGCAGAAACGCAAACGCCGGCGGGCTCGATCGGTTCGGCCGCAACCCAGCTTCTTACTGACCCGCTGGGTGGGACTTACACTCTGCCCGCATTTGCCGGCGACTGGCAATATTGGCGTTTCGGCTGGAATTTCACATTGAGCAATCCGAACTTCACCTCGAATTACTTCGTGGGCCAGTTCCTGAACATTCCGGTGACTGTTTCCGATGGGCAGAACCTGACGGGCAATAACTTCAACTTCGGTACCGCGCTGGTCAAAGTATTCTTCACAGCGCCTACGACACCTGCGGGAACTACGATTACCGATCCACAGCTCGCCGTTACGACGGGCGGGTACACTGGCGGGAATTTCGCACCCGACTATGTGGAGACAGGAAATGCGGAAGGCCTGGGATTCAATTCGGTTTCAAATGCGGAGTCGGATACGGTGCTGCGCGTGCATGGCGTTCCGTTCCAAATCACGCCGTCGGCCATCATCAACCCCGGTGGTACGCCGGGAACGGGGCGCACCACGTTCAGCCCGATCGTGCTCAATCCCAACCAGGGCGACATTATCATCGTCGGCATTCCAGGGACGCTCAGCCTGACGGTGAGTTCGCCGCAGAACGGACAGGTGTTGAACACCTGCCAGATCCCGGTTTCGGGCAGCTCCACAGGGGCCCCGGACATTACGATTACGGTGAATGGACAGCCTGCGTCCACTTCGTCGGCAAACAATCCGAACGATCCCAACCAGGTCTTGTTTACAGCGACCGTACCTTGCACTGGAACCAGCACGCAGATCACGGTGGTGTCGAGCGCTCCGGGTAACACGTCGGTTTCTTATACGCTGACGGTCACGACAACCAGCGCTCCAACCACAACGACTGTGCAATCCAACTTGAATCCGTCGATGTACGGGCAACCTGTGACGTTCACGGCAACAGTGACGCCCACTGGCTCGAACACGCCAACCGGAACGGTGACGTTCCTGGATGGGGCCACGACGCTGGGTACCGGCAACCTGGTTGGAGGCGTTGCGACTTACAAGACTTCGTCGCTCAGCGTAGGCTCGCATTCGATTACGGCCAGTTACGGTGGGGATTCGAATAATGCAGCCAGTACATCGGGCATCCTTGTTCAGAAGGTGAACCAGGCTAGCCTTGTGATTACCGCCAGCAGCGGAACGATGAGTTATGGCGGCACCGTGCCCGGAGTTAGCCCGAGTTACAGCGGTTTCCTGCCTGGCGATAGCGCTGCCAGCCTGACCACGCAGCCAACCTGCACCACCGCGGCGACCAGCATGAGCAACGTGGGCAGCTATACGACAAGCTGCACTGGCGCTGCGGCTGCGAACTACAGCATCAGCTACAAAACAGGCACGATGACAGTTACTCCGGCTGTGCTGACGGTAACGGCTACCAGTCAGACGGATGTCTATGGCTCGGTGGATCAGGATCAATGCGGAAATGTCAACCAGCATCTGACTTACACCATCACAGGATTCGTCAACGGCCAGACACGGAGCGAGGTGTTGACCGGCTCACCGAACGAGTCAACAAACGCAAATTCCAAGAGCGGTGTGGGGACGTACACGATCACGATTACGCAGGGCAGTCTGGAATTGAACAACACCTATGGCAAGAACTACACATTGGCGTTTGTGAATGGCACGCTGACCGTAACCCCGGCTACCTTGAAGGTGGTCGCCAACTCCTATAGTCGCCCGATTAACTCGCCGAACCCGACGTTTGGCTATACCATAGCCGGGTTTGTGAACGGGGACAACCAATGGAACGCGCTCACCGGAGCGCCGGCATGCTGCACGACGACTGCGACAACAAGCAGTCCGGCCGG
>Ga0302320_10015902_pt1 | contig 15410 bp, 10 predicted proteins | sample Bog_T0_3_FD_202130 | JGI IMG/M metagenome (GOLD analysis project Ga0302320, IMG submission 202130) | Peat permafrost microbial communities from Stordalen Mire near Abisko, Sweden - Bog_T0_3 | ecosystem: Environmental > Terrestrial > Soil > Wetlands > Peat | place: Sweden: Abisko, Stordalen Mire... | reverse complement strand
AGAAGCGCGGCAGCCGCGTGCGCGCCGAGAAATACAAGAAGCGCACCGGCGAGTACATCCGCAAGGGCCACCGCCAGGCGTTGACCACTTTGAAGATCGAGTCCATCAGCCGCGGCTGATCAGGGCCTGAGCAGACTAGAAGAAGGAGCACTACCATGGCCGGTTCTAAAGCAGGCGGTTCCACTAAAAACGGGCGCGACTCCCACGGTCAGCGCCTGGGTTGCAAGGCGTTCGGCGGCATGCTGGTGCCCGCCGGCTCCATCCTGGTGCGCCAGAAGGGCACCACCTTCAAGGCCGGCCACAACGTCGGCCTGGCCAAGGACCACAGCCTGTTCGCCAAGGTGACGGGCCGCGTCCGCTTTGAAGGCTCCGAGCCGGGCAAGCGCAAGATCTCCGTGCTGCCGGAAACCGTCGCCGCTTAAGCGCCGCCGGGAGTTTTCGCACTGACCCCTCCTGGCGACGGGAGGGGTCTTTTGCTTTTAAGGGGCCGCCATGGCCGATTTCGTCGATCACGCAGAGATCCATGTCAGCGCCGGCGTCGGCGGTTCGGGCTCGCGCGCCATGCGCAAGGAGAAGTACATCCCCTTGGGCGGGCCCTGGGGCGGTGACGGCGGCGACGGCGGCGACGTGGTGATGGTGGCCACCCACGACCTGGGCACCCTGATCGACTTCACCCACCAGAAGCGCTTCGACGCCGAGGCCGGGGCCAAGGGCGGCAGCAGCAATTGCACGGGCCGCAGCGGCCGCGACACCATCATCCGCGTGCCCACCGGCACGCTGGTGCTGGACGCCGCCACCGGCGAGCGCCTGGCCGACCTGACCTTGCACGGCCAGAAATGGGTGGCCGCCGTGGGCGGTCGCGGCGGTCGCGGCAACCAGCATTTCAAGAGCAGCACGCGCCAGGCCCCCGAGCTGGCCGAGCGCGGCTTGCCGGGCCAGGAAAAGCGCCTGAAGCTGGAGCTGAAGCTGCTGGCCGACGTGGGCCTGGTGGGCTTCCCCAACGCCGGCAAGAGCACCCTGCTGGCGGCGGTCTCGGCGGCGCGGCCGCGCATCGCCAACTACCCCTTCACCACGCTGGTGCCGCAGCTGGGCGTGGTCAGCGCGGGCCCCGAGCAGAGCTTCGTGCTGGCCGACCTGCCGGGCCTGGTGGAGGGCGCGCATGCCGGCAAGGGCCTGGGGCTGCGCTTCCTGCGCCACCTGGAGCGGACCCGCGTCCTCCTGTTCCTGCTCGATGGCGGGCGCGACAAGGCGCCGCTGAAGGCCGAGCTGAAGACGCTGGAGAGCGAGCTGAAGAAGTACCATCCCGGCCTGGCCGAGCTGCCGCGCATGGTGGTGGTCAGCAAGGCCGACCTGCCCCAGGCCAAGGCCGCCCACAAGGCCCTGGCCACGGCCCTGAAGCGCCGCAAGATCCCCTGCCTGCTGATCAGCGCGGCCGCCCATCAGGGCTTGGACGAGCTCAAGCGCGAGGTCTTCGAGCGGGTGCGGACGGCCTCGGCCAGCCTGCTGGAGCGGGCCGCCCAGGAGGCGCCCCAGCACAAGACCTACAAGCCGGCGGCGCGCTTCGAGCTGGTGGAGACCGAGGACGGCTGGCTGCTGAGCGGCCGCGAGGTGGAGAAATGGGTGGCGCTGACGGACTTCGACAGCATGGAGGCCACCCGCAAGCTGAAGTACATCTTCGAGAAGATGGGCGTCACCAAGGCCCTGCGCGAAAGCGGGGCGGCGGAGGGCGACACCATCATCGTGGGCAAGGAAGAGTTCACCTACGCCCCGTAACCCAGAGGTCGTCGTGAGCATCGATCGCAAGGCATTGATGGGCGGCGTGCGCCGCGTGGTGGTGAAGATCGGTACCAGCCTGAGCTGGGACGCGGTCAAGGGCATCGACCCGCGCAATGTGGAGGCCCTGGCCGCCGAGATCGCGGGCCTGCGCAAGCAGGGCCTGGAGGTCGTCATGGTGGCCTCCGGCGCCATCGGGGCCGGCATGCATCGCCTGCGCCTGATCAAGCGCCCCACCGTGATGCAGGAGAAGCAGGCCACCGCCGCCGTGGGCCAGGTCTACCTGATGGAGCTGCTGGCCGGGGTCTTCCAGCACCACGGGCTCAACGCCGGCCAGGTGCTGCTGACGCGCCAGGACCTGGAGAGCGGTCCGCGCTACTTCAACGCCCGCAACACGCTCGACACCCTGCTGAAGATGGGCGTCATCCCGGTGATCAACGAGAACGACACCGTGGCGGTGGATGAGATCAAGTTCGGCGACAACGACCGCCTGGCCGCCCAGGTCTGCAACCTGGTGAAGGGCGACCTGCTTGTGATCCTGACCGACGTGGACGGGCTGCACAGCTCGGACCCGCGCAAGGACCCCAAGGCCAAGCGCGTCAGCGAGGTCGCCAAGATCACGGCGGGCCTGCAGGCCAAGGCCGGCGGCCAGGGCTCGCTGGTGGGCACCGGGGGCATGCTGACCAAGCTGCTGGCGGCCCGCATCTGCATGCGCAATGGCGAGCATGTGATCATCGCCCGGGGCAGCAAGCGCGGCGTGCTGATGGCGGTGATGCAGGGCAAGGACGAGGGCACGCTGTTCGTGGCGCCGACGCTGCCGCGCGAGAAGCGCCTACGCTGGATGCCCTTCACCGCCGGCAATCTCAGCGAGCTGGTCATCAAGCCGGCGGCCGTCGCCCGGGTCAAGCGCCGCCACACGCCGCTGATGCCGGCCGACATCGCCGCCGTGAAGGGCCGCTTCAACGCCGGCGACGTGGTGCGCCTGGCCGACGCCAAGGGCTTCACCTGGGCCAAGGGCATCTGCCGCTACAGCAGCCGCGACTGTGAGAAGGTGAGGGGCCGCGACCTGTTGCAGGTCGAGAAGGCCCTGGGCCGCATCCCCAATGACGAGCTGGTCAGCTTCGACGATATGGCGTTCCGCCGCGAACTGTAGGGCCAGGGAAGGCGCGGACAGGCTGGGAGGTCCAGGATGAGCGAAGATGTGAAGAGCATGGTCGAACAAGCCGCCGCCGCCGCCAAGCAGGCCTCGGTCTACCTTCGCACGGCCTCCACCGGCCAGAAGAACAAGGCGCTGGCCGCCATGGCCCGTCGATTGAGCCTGCGCCGCGCCGACATCCTGGCCGCCAACAATATTGACCTGGCCAACGCCGCGGGCACGCTGGCCCCGGCCATGCTGGACCGCCTGCGCCTGAACGAAGCGCGCATCGAGGCCATGGCTGTCGGCCTGCGCCAGGTGGAAGCCCTGCCGGATCCGGTGGGCACGGTGGTGCAGCACCAGGACCTGGCCAACGGGCTGAAGCTGGACAAGGTCCGCTCGCCGCTGGGGGTGGTGGGCATCGTCTACGAGAGCCGCCCCAATGTGACCGTGGACGCGGCCAGCCTGTGCCTGAAGTCGGGCAACGCCTGCGTGCTGCGCGGCGGCAGCGAGAGCATCGGATCCAACAAGATCCTGGGTGGGATCATCCGCGAGGGCCTGGCCGAGGCCGGCCTGCCGGAGGCCTGCGTCACCGTCATATCAACGACGGATCGGGCGGCGGTGGGCGCGATGCTGAAGCTGGACCGCCTGATCGACGTGATCATCCCGCGCGGTGGCCACGGCCTGATCCGCTTCGTGGTGGAGAACAGCACCATCCCGGTGATCCGCCACGACATCGGCAACTGCCACGTGTACGTGGACGCCGCCGCGGACCTGGCCATGGCCGAGGAGATCGCCTTCAACGCCAAGGTGCAGCGCCCGGGCGTGTGCAACGCCATGGAGCACCTGCTGGTGCATGCGTCGGTCGCCGCCCGGTTCCTGCCGCGCATGGACGCCCGCTACCGCGCCGCCAGCGTGGAGCTGCGCGGCGACGAGGCGGCCCGGGCCATTGACCCGGCCCTGAAGGCGGCCACCGAGGAGGATTGGGGCACCGAGTACCTGGACCTGGTGGCGGGCATCAAGGTGGTGGCCAGCGCCGACGAGGCCATCGCCCACATCAACAAATACGGGTCGTCCCATAGCGACGCCATCGTCACCGCCGACGCCGCCACGGCCGAGAGGTTCCTGGCCCAGGTGGACAGCGCCGCCGTCTACTGGAACGCCAGCACCCGCTTTACCGACGGCTTCGAGTACGGCCTGGGCGCCGAGATCGGCATCAGCACCCAGAAGCTGCACGCCCGCGGGCCCATGGCCCTGGAGGAGCTCTGCTCGGTCAAATGGGTCGGGCGCGGCACCGGCCAGGTGCGGGCCTAAGGCATGCGGTCGCTGGGCTTGCTCGGCGGCTCCTACAACCCCGTCCACAACGGGCACTTGGCCCTGGCTGACCAAGCCAGGGCTTTGCTGCATCTGGATGGAGTCTGGCTGATCCCCTGCGCCGAGTCGGCCGACGGCAAGCCGTTGGCCCCGGGCCGCCTGCGCCTGGCCTGGTTGAAGGCCGCCCTGAAGGGCCGCGAGGGCTTAAGCGCCTGGGACGGGGAGTTGAAGCGCGGCGGGGTCTCGCGGAGCATTGATACCCTGCGCCAATTGCGCCGCGAACTGGGGCCGGGCGTGCAGCTGACCCTACTGCTGGGGGCCGACCAGGTGGCCCGCCTGGCCTCGTGGAAGCAGGCTGACAAGCTGGCGACCCTGGCCCGTCTAGCCGCCTTCCGCCGCGCCGGCACCCGTCCCCGCGCGCCCCAAGGTTTCCGGGTGCAATGGCTGGACGCGCCCCTGCAGGCGGCCTCGTCCACCGCCATCCGGGCGGCCTTGGCCGCGGGGAAGCGGCCGCTGGGGCTGCCCAAGGCGCTGGCCCAGGACCTGCGCCTGGCCCGCGAATACAAGGCCCCGGACCGCTGAACCCCCTCGCCCGAGGGGGGTTTTCTTTTGGCCCAGGCTTTCGGAGAATGGACTCCTACCTCCGCCCCAAGGATCCCATGCGCCCCCAGAACCAGCCCTTAGTCCTGATCCTGGATTTCGGCTCCCAGGTCACCCAGTTGATCGCCCGCCGCGTGCGCGAGGCCAAGGTCTACAGCGAGATCCACCCCTACCATCTGAGCTTGGATAAGATCCGCGCGCTGAAGCCCGCCGCCATCATCCTGTCGGGCGGGCCCGCCAGCGTGCACGTGAAGGGCAGCCCCAAGCCGGACAAGGGGGTCTTCGAGCTGGGCGTGCCGGTGCTGGGCATCTGCTACGGCATGCAGCTGATGGGCCACCAACTGGGCGGCAAGGTGCGGCCGGCCAAGACCCGCGAGTTCGGCCACGCCGTCATCAACATCAGCGGCAGCAATCCGCTTTTCAAGGGCTTGGGCAAGTCACAGAAGGTCTGGATGAGCCACGGCGACCACGTGGACGCCATGCCCAAGGGCTTCAAGGTCATCGCCAAGACCGACGCGTCCGTGGCCGCCATGGCCGACGAGGAGCGCGGCCTCTACGCCCTGCAGTTCCACCCCGAGGTGGCCCACACCGCCCAGGGCTTCGCCATGCTGAAGAACTTCCTGTTCCAGGTGGCCGCGCTCAAGCCGAAATGGACCATGGCCGGCCTGCGCGCCACCAAGGTGGCCGAGATCCGGCAATTGGTGGGCAAGGGCCGCGTCTTGCTGGGCCTGTCGGGCGGGGTGGATTCCTCCGTCGCCGCCCTGCTGCTGCACGAGGCCATCGGCAAGCAATTGACCTGCTGCTTCGTGGACAACGGCCTGCTGCGCAAGGGCGAGGCCGAGGAAGTGGAGCGTATGTTCCGCAAGCAGTACAAGCTGGACCTGCGCGTGGCCAAGGCCGGGCCGCTGTTCCTGAAGCGCCTGAAGGGCGTCACCGACCCCGAGAAGAAGCGCAAGATCATCGGCGGCACCTTCATCGAGGTCTTCGAGAAGGAGGCCCGCAAGGTCGGCAAGTTCGATTTCCTGGGCCAGGGCACCTTGTACCCGGACGTGATCGAGAGCGTGTCGCTGAAGGGCCCGGCGTCCCTGATCAAGAGCCACCACAACGTGGGCGGCCTGCCCAGCTGGATGAAATTCAAGCTGGTGGAGCCCTTGCGCGACCTGTTCAAGGACGAGGTGCGGGCTTTGGGGAGCGAGATGGGCATGCCCGAGTGGTTCGTGTGGCGCCACCCTTTCCCGGGCCCCGGCACCGCCATCCGCTGCCTGGGCGAGGTCAACGAGGCGAAGCTGAAGCTGCTGCGCGAGGCGGACGCCATCGTGGTGGAGGAGGTCCGCAAGGCCGGCCTCTACCGCAAGCTCTGGCAGGCCTTCGCCGTGCTGCTGCCGGTGAAGAGCGTGGGCGTGATGGGCGACGAGCGCACCTACGAGTTCACCTGCGCCGTGCGCGCCGTGAGCAGCAGCGACGCCATGACCGCCGACTGGGCCGACCTGCCGCACGACGTGCTGGGCCGCATCAGCAACCGCATCATCAACGAGGTGCGCGGCATCAACCGGGTGGTCTACGACATCAGCAGCAAGCCGCCCGCCACCATCGAGTGGGAGTAAGCGGCATGCCCACGTGGAACGGGCAAGACCTGGCGGGGGCCGCCCCCTCGCTGGGATTCACCCTCAGCAGCGCCCAGCTGATCCCCGGCTTCGTGGAGCAGGCCTTGGCCAGCGGCCTGTTCATCAACGCCCAGGACACCCAGGTCACGCCGCTGGACGACGTGAAGGACTGGATGCGCTCCGACCCCCACCGCGAGGGCGACCTGTTCGCGCAGGTGGGCGACGCGCTGCTGGGCGAGGAGCGCAAGGCCCGCAAGGTGGCCGAGAAGGCCGGCGTGGAATTCGACGCGGTGGGCTTCGAGCTGGCCCAGATGGAGGAGGATGAGACCTTTGAATCCTTCAGCGCCGAGTGGGCGGCCAACATCCTGCGGCTGGCCATGGACGAGGCCGACGCCATCGTGCTGTGGAGCCATCGCGAGCACGCCATGGACCTGGCCCTGGCCGTCAGCTTCCAGCTGCCGGACCCGCGCAAGCACCCCTCCCTGAGCCGCGAGGCCATCGCCGCGGCCCTGCTGACCCACGGCAACGTGGCCGCCGCCAAGGCCCTGCACGAGGGCCGCGCCCCCAAGATGGAGATGAGCGGCGCCTTCCAGCTGGACCTGGGGCCCAAGGCTGCGGCGGGCCCCAGCTTGGAGCGCCGCAACGGCGTGGGCTTCGTGCGGGTGGCCTGCGCCGACCCCCGCGCCGGCGACGAGACCGTGGCTTGGCTGAGCCTGGCCTATCCCCTTGAATCGGAAGGTTATTTCCTGCTCACCTTTGACGCCCTTCGCCAAGCCCTGGCGTTGAAGGGCGAGGGCGCTTGACCCGTGGGGCTCATGGCGGGGCTGCTGCTGGGGTTGCTGCTGGCCCCCGCGTGGGCCGCCGCCGCCGATTGGCCGGCCTTCAAGGGGGATGCCGCGCGCAGCGGGCTGGCCCCCGCCTTGGAGCCGCCCGTCCACGAGGCCTGGCGCGTCCATCTGAAGGGCTCGCTTTACTCCTCCCCGGCCGTCAGCCAAGGCCGGGTCCTGCTGGGCTCCTCCGCCAAACGCCTCTACTGCCTGGACCTGAAGGACGGCGCCATGCTTTGGGCCGCCGACCTGCCGGACCACGTGTGGGGCAGCAGCCCGGCCGTGGCCGATGGCCAGGCCTTTGTCGGCTGCGTGGACGGCTGCGTGCACGCCCTGGCCCTGGCGGACGGCCATGAGGTCCGTCGCTGGTGCGGCCAGCCCCACGGTTTTTTTGGGGGCGGGGACGAGGTGTACTCGGCGCCCCTGGTGGCCGCGGGCAAGCTGGTCTTCGGCTCCGACGACCAGGCCATCTATGGCGTGGACTTGCAGGGCGCCGCCGCCTGGCGCGTCGAGACCGACGGCATCATCCACGATAACGGGGCCTGCGCCTGCGGCTCCACGGCCTACATCCCCTCGCGCGACGGCAAGCTCTATGCCTTGGCCCTGGCCGACGGCGCCCAGCGCTGGGCCTTCAGCGCCCCCAAGCCCTTCAACACCGTGCCGCTGTGCGACGGCGGCACGGTGTGGGCCGGCGACGGCGACAGCCGCCTCTACTGCCTGGACGCGGCCACCGGCGCCGTGCGCTGGTCCTTCTTGGCGGGCAAGCGCGGCCTGATGAGCAGCCCGGCGTTGGGCGCCGACGGGACCCTGGTCTTCGGGTCCACGGACGGCAGCGTCTATGGGCTCGACGGCGCCACGGGCCAGCAGCGCTGGCGCCACAAGACCGGCGACATGGTGCTGGCCTCGCCCCTGATCACCGGGGCGGTGGCGTGGATCGGCTCCTTCGACGGCAGCTTCCGGGCGCTGCGGCTGGCCGACGGCCACGAGCTGTGGCGCTCTCACCTCGACGGGGGCATCTTCACCTCGGCGGCGGCTTCGGGTGACCGGGTGCTGGTGGCCGGCCGCGACGGCGACCTGGCCTGCTTCCAGGCCACGCCGCCTCCGGCCGCTGATGCGGCCATCCCGCCCGCCCCCATGCCGTAAACCAGGCGCCAGCCCCATCCTCGTTGTCAGGCAGGGCATGTACGTACCGCTGCACGTCCATTCGGAATACTCCCTGCTTGATGGCGCCATCCGCCTGGATGCGCTGGCCAGGCGCTGCGCCGAGCTGGGGCTGCCCGCCTGCGCCCTGACCGACCACGGCAACCTGCATGGCGCCATGGAGTTCCACGATGCCTGCGCGGCCCGGGGCGTGAAGCCCATCCTGGGCTGCGAATTCTACGTGGCCCCCGGATCCCGGTTCGACCGGCAGAGCCGCCACGGCCTGCCCGAGGCCGGCCATCACCTGGTCCTTTTGGCCCGCGACGAGGAAGGCTGGCGCAACCTGATGCGCCTCAGCAGCCTGGGCTACCTGGAGGGCTACTACTACAAGCCGCGCGTGGACAAGGAGCTGCTGGCCCGCCATTCGGGCGGCCTGACCTGCCTGAGCGGCTGCCTTTCGGGCGAGGTGGCCTCGCAGCTGCTCAAGGGCGAGGAGCCCTTGGCGCGCCAGAGCGCCGCGGCCTACCAGGACATCTATGGCAAGGACCACTATTATCTGGAAGTGCAGGACCACGGGCTGAAGGAGCAGGCCCTGGTCAACGCCGGCCTGGCCCAGCTGAGCAAGGCCATCGGCGCCCCCCTGATCGCCACCCCCGACTGCCATTACCTGGACCGCAGCGACGCCGCCGCCCACGAGGTGCTGCTGTGCATCCAGACGGCCACCAGCCTGAGCGATCCCAAGCGGATGCGCTTCAGCACCGATGAGTTCTACCTGAAATCCGAGGCCGAGATGCGGGCCCTGTTCGCCTGGGCCCCCGGCGCGGTGGACGCCACGGTGGGGGTGGCGGCCAGCTGCAACCTGGTCCTCCCCAAGGCCACGCTGAAGCTCCCGGCGTTCGACCTGCCCCTGGGGGTCAGCGACCCGTTGGAGCACCTGCGCCAGTGCTGCCGCCAGGCGCTGCCGCGCCTCTACCCCGACGCCTCCCCGGAAGTGCAGGCGCGCCTGGACCATGAGCTGAGGATCATCGGCCGCCTGGGCTACGCGGGCTATTTCCTGATCGTGGCGGACTTCGTGGCGGCGGCGGGGCGCCTGGGCGTGCGGGTGGGCCCGGGCCGAGGCTCGGCAGCCGGATCGCTGGCGGCCTACCTGCTGGGCATCACCAAGGTGGAGCCCCTGTCGCGCGGCCTTCTCTTCGAGCGCTTCCTGAACCCGGAGCGCGTCAGCCCGCCCGACATCGACGTGGACTTCGCCGATACCGGCCGCGACAAGGTCATCGGTTACGTGGTGCAGAAGTACGGCCGCGACCGGGTGGCCCAGATCATGGCCTTCGGGCGGCTGGCCGCCCGCGCCAGCGTGCGCGACGTGGGCCGCGCCTTGGATTACGGCTATGGCGAGGTGGACGCCCTGGCCAAGCTGGTGCCGGCGGAGCCCGACATCACCCTGGCGCGGGCCCTGGAGGCCAGCCCCGAGCTGAAAGCCGCCGCCCAGGAGCCGCGCGCCGCGCGCCTGCTGCAGCTGGCCCAGGGGCTGGAGGGGCTGGCGCGGCATGGCAGCATCCACGCCGCGGGCGTCGTCATCGGCCAAGGCCCCCTGATCGACAGCGTGCCGCTGGCCACCTCGGGCGGCAGCGGCGGCGCGGTGGTGACCCAGTTCGACATGGCCTCGCTGGAGCGCGTGGGCCTGGTGAAGATGGATTTCCTGGGCTTGCGCACGCTCAGCGTGCTGGACAACGCCTTGCGCCTGGCGGCGGAGGGCGGCGCGGGCACGCAGCCGGTGGCCGACCTGGACGCCCTGCCCGACGGCGACGAGGCCACTTTCGCCATGCTGGCCAAGGGCGAGAGCCACGGCGTGTTCCAACTGGAAAGCTGGGGCATGCGCGACCTGCTGAAGCGCTTCAAGCCCCGCGACCTGGAGGACCTGGACCAGCTCATCGCCCTGTTCCGCCCCGGGCCCATGCGCATGATCGACGAGTACCTGAAGCGCCGCGAGGGCGTGCTGCCGGTGCGCTACGACCTGCCCCAGTTGGAGCCCATCCTCAAGGCCACCTACGGCGTGATCGTGTACCAGGAGCAGGTGATGCGCATCGCCATGGAGGTGGCGGGCATCAGCGCCGGCGGCGCCGACCTGCTGCGCCGGGCCATGGGCAAGAAGGACCCCGAGCTGCTGGAGAAGCAGCGCCAGGGCTTCGTGGCCGGGGCGGTGGGGCGCGGCGTGCCCGCCGACAAGGCGGACGCGCTGTTCGACCTGCTGGCCCGCTTCGCCGAGTACGGCTTCAATAAGGCTCATTCGGCCAGCTACGCCCTGCTGGCCTACCAGACCGCCTGGCTGAAGGCCCACCACCCGGCGGCCTTCCTGGCGGCGGTGCTGAGCTCGGAGATGGGCTCGCCGGAGCGCATCCAGGCGTCCCTGTCCGAGGCCCGCGCCGCCGGGGTGGCCCTGCTGCCGCCCGATGTCAACGCGTCGCAGGCCCGCTTCTCGCTGGAAGCCAGGCCAGAGCCTGCCGACGGCCCCACGCCCCAGGGGCCGGGGCTGCGTTTCGGCCTGGCGGCTGTGCGCCATGTGGGCGAGGCCGCCATGGAGGCGTTGGTGAAGGCCCGCCAGGACGGGCCCTTCCGCAGCCTGGAGGACCTGCTGGAGCGCTGCGACCCGCAGCAGCTGGGGGCCAAGGCCGCCGAGCACCTGGTCAAAGCCGGGGCCTTGGACGGCCTCAGCCCGCTGGGCCCCGACGGCAGGGCCGCCCTGCTGGCCGCGCTGCCCCAGGCCGCTGAGCGCGGCGCGCGGCGGCGAGAGGAGCGTGAGAGCGGCCAGGGATCGCTGTTCCCTTCGGGGCCCGCGGATGACCTGGCGGGCGCCTCAGGGCAGGCTCACCCGAGCGACGCGGCATTCGCCCCGCCCCAATGGGACGAGCTGCAGCGCCTGGCCTTCGAGAAGGAGGCCCTGGGTTTCTACCTCAGCGGCCACCCCTTGCAGCGCTACGCGCCCGTGCTGAGGCTCTTCCGTTGCGCCTCGCTGGCCACGCTGGGGGACGGCCGCGACGCGGCCCCCGTGCGGGTGGGCGGCGTGCTGCTGGGCCTGAAGCAGCAGGTGACCAAGCGCGGCGAATCCATGGCGCGGGCCACCCTGGAGGACCTGGAGGGCGTCGCCGAGGTCATCCTGTGGCCGCGCGTGCTGGAACCGCTGCGGGCGCTGCTGCAGCGCGACGCACCGCTGCTGGTGAAGGGGCGCCTGGACCTCAGCGGGGACGAGGCCAAGGTCTCCGCCGAGGAGGTCGTGGCGTTGGATGACGCCTTGGCGCGGGCGCAGGCGCTGCATGTGCGCTTGGAGGCGAGGGACGGGGCGCGGCTGAAGCAATGGGCGCAGGCCCACCCCGGCCGCACGGCGCTGTGGCTGCACGTGGGCGAGGGGGCGGCGGAGGTGGTGCAAAAGGCGGGGCTGGGCGTGGGCCTCAGCCCCGGGGCCGTGGAGGCCTTGGGGGGCCTGGGCGTGGAGGCGTGGGCGGACTGACTAAAGCTTGAGGCGCTGCTGCTGAGCCCAGGTCAGGGCGTCAGGGAATCCCGGCCGCAGGCGCAGGGCCTCGCGGGTGCAGCGCAGGGCCGCGGCGCGGTCGCCGGCGGCCAGGCTGAATTCGGCCACCGACAGAGCATAGTCGGCGTTGCCGGGGTCCAGGGCCAGGGCCTTCTGCGCCCAGGCGGCGATGCTGGCCAGGGCGCGCTGGCGCAGCGGGGGCGTCCAGGCGGGGGCCGTCGAGCCGCGCCATTGGAAGAAGGTGCTGGCGGCGGCCATGTGCAGCGCCGGCGCCAGGCCCAGGTCGGCCGCGGCAGCGTGGTCCAGCACCTGCTGAGCCCCGTCGAGGTCGGCGAAGTGGGCCTGTTGCAGCAGGACGTTCTCGTAGAACAGCTTCGAGCCGGGGGCCCGGCCGATGGCCTGCTGGTAGGCGGCGATGGACCGGGGGTAGTCGGCCGCGTCGCCGCCATCGGCGCCCATGCCATAGAGCCGGCCAAGGTTGCCGTGATAGTAGGCGTTCAGCGGGTTCATGGCCGAGGCCTGCAGGTAGGCGGCTTCGGCGGACTTGAACCAGAGGCCCTGCCGCTCGGGGATGGCGCGGCGGTAAAGCTCCTCGCTGGCCAAGCCCACATAGAGGCGGTATTTCACCTCGCCCGGGCACAGGTCCGCGGCGGACTGGGCCGAGGCGGAGGCCAGCACCATCATCAGGGCCCCGGCGGCGCGGCGGTATTGCGGCAGCAGCTCCTGCTGGCGCGAGGGCGCGGCGGCCAGCTGCTGCTCCCAGCCCATCAGGGCCTGGCGCCATAGCGCGGCCTCGTCGGCCAGGGGGCCGCTCAGGCCGGCCCGGTCGGCGCTGTTGACGGCCCACGCGGCGGCGCCGCGGCAGGAGTCAAAGTTGTCCTGCTCCAGCACGGGCAGGCTTTGCACGGCCTGGTTGGCGAAGGCGTAAGCCAGGTCGGCGCGCAGGGTGAAGCTGTCCAGCCAAAGGCCGCTCCAGGCCAGCAGGGCCCCGGCTGCCACTGCGGCCCCCAGGCTCCAGGGCTTGCGGCCAGCGGCCTGGCCAGCCCCCCCGGCCATGGCGGTGGCGGACATCCTCCCGGTGACGGGGCCGGCGGCCGCAGCCAGCAGGCCGACGGTCACCCAAAAGGGAAGGCTGATGGCGGCCACGCCGAAGCTGACCAGGTTCTGGGCCAGGTAAGCCACCGCCAGGGCGCTCAGGCCCAGCAGCAGCAGTTGGGCGGCCTCGTCGGCTTCCTGCCGCAGGGCGCGCCAAGCCGCCAGGGCCAGCGCGGCGCAGAACCACAGCCACAGGGCCAGGCCCACGGCGCCCTGGGTGGCCAGCACCTGCAAGGGCTCGCAATGGGCCATGCGCGACGACACATTGTCGCCGTCGTAATGGTTGAAGCGCGAGCTGGCGTAGGCCGGGAACACGGTCTTGAAGGTGTCCACGCCGGTGCCGGTCACGGGATGATCCCGCCAGATCCTCAGCGCCGGCCCCCAGATCTGCAGGCGTGATTGCTCCAGCGCCTGGGACGGGTCGCGCAGGCTGCTCAGCACGCGGGTGCGGAAGCTGGGGCCCAGCGCGGCGATGATCAGGGCCAGCAGCAGGCTCAAGCCCGCCAGGCCGGCGGCCGCGCGCCCCAGCAGGCGGCGCAGCGGCACCCGGCCCCAGTGGCGCAGCGCCAGCCAGCCCAGCAGCAGCGCGGCCAGGCCCGCCATCAGGCCCAAGAAGCCGCCGCGGGTGCCGGTGTTCGCCAGCACCTGCAGGTAGAGCAGCAGGTCGGCGCCCTGGGCCAGGGCGTGGCCCAGGCGGGCGCGGCCCTTGGCCCGCAGCACGGGCTCGGCCAGCAGGGCGGCCAGCCACGCCGACAGGACCACGGCGCTGGCGACGTTGGCGCCGGGCCGATCCAGGAAGGGGTCCAGCAGGCCGGCCCGGCCCTGGACCACGTAGGCCAGGACCCAGCCGCCCAGCATCAGCCAGCGCCAGGGCGCCTCGCCGTCGCGGGCTTGGGGCTGGCGCTGCTCGGCATAGGCCAGGGCCAGGCGCAGAGGGATGGCCATGGCCATCAGCCCGGCCAGGAAATTGGGGTTGCCCAGGGGGCCGAAGAAGCGGTCGCTGACGACGGAGCCGGCCGACCAGCCGATGACGTCGCGCTGCAGGGCCTGGGCGCTGGCGTAGAGCGCCGCCCCGGTGGCCGCCGCCAGCATGCTGCGGGCCAGCAGCCGGGCGGCCCCACGCTGGGCCGAGAACTGCACCGCCAGGAAATAGGCCGCGCAATAATCCAGCTGGGTCAGGCTGCCGGCGAAATTCTCGTACTCGCCGCGCCAGCTGACGCTGGGGCTGACCGAGAACACCGTCTTGATCAGCAGCCAGGCGGCCCAGGCCAGCACCGGCAGGTCCAGCGGGGTGTGGCGCCAGCGGGCGCCGCTGGCCAGCATCCACGCCAGCAGCAGGCCCAGGCTCAGGCTGCTCGCCGCCCGCAGGGTCAGCTGTTTGGGCAGCTCGAACTGGTCCTGGGTGCCGGTGTAAAAGACCAGCGTCACCGCCAGCAGGGCGAAAGCCAGGCTCCACAGCCCCGCCTTGAGCAGGCGGGCCGCCGGGTCCGGGGCTAGGGTCGCGTTGGGCAAGGCGTCTTCCTCCATGAAAGGCAAGCCACTCTAAGGCGGCTCCCCGTCGCGGTCAACGTGGCAGGGACGCGCCCGATGGGCTATCATCAGACCCCATGAGCGCAGAATCCCAAGCCATCTCCCATAACATCTCCCTGCTGCTGACCGCCGGCCGCAGCGCCGAGGCCCGCGCCGAGCTGGAGCGCCTGCTGGCGTTGGACGCCGACGATCCCGACGCCCGCTCGGTGGCGGGGGACGTCTACGCCTACACCGGCGCGCACAGCGCCGCCTACCGCCAGTACAACCTATCCGCTGAGACCTACAACAAGCTGGGCCGCGCCGACATGGCCTTGGCCGTGCACCACAAGATCCTGGAGCTGGACCTGGGCATGCTGGACGCGGCCACGCAGGCGCGCATCCGCCTGCTGGCGCTGCTGGTGGCGGCCGAGGACGCCGTGGTCATGGGCCACAACGACAAGGCCGTGGCCGGCTTCCAGGAGGCCATCCGCCAGTTCCCCAACCACACCATCACCTACCAGCGCCTGGCCAGCCTGCTGGTGCGCCTGGGCCGGGTCGAGGACGCCGCCGCCCAGTACATGGTGGTGGCGCGGGCCTTCTACGCTCACGGCGTGCTGGCCAAGGCCCGCCCCTACTTTGAGCGCGTGCTGGAGCTGAAGCCCGACCACGCCGAGGCCCTGGGCAGCCTGTTGGCCTGCCTGCGGCAGGAGGGCAAGGACGGCGAAGGCGAGCGCTTCGTCAAGGCCGCGGCGGTGGCCCACCTGCAGGCGGGCCGCAACGAGGAGGCCGCCGCGCTGTTCGAAAGCCTGCCCGAGGCCCAGCGCGCGGGCGCCTCGGCCCTGGGCGCGGCCCTGCTGCTGCAAAGCGGCGAGGTGGGCCAGGCCGAG
>Ga0302320_10015900_pt1 | contig 15413 bp, 19 predicted proteins | sample Bog_T0_3_FD_202130 | JGI IMG/M metagenome (GOLD analysis project Ga0302320, IMG submission 202130) | Peat permafrost microbial communities from Stordalen Mire near Abisko, Sweden - Bog_T0_3 | ecosystem: Environmental > Terrestrial > Soil > Wetlands > Peat | place: Sweden: Abisko, Stordalen Mire... | reverse complement strand
ATCGTGCTTCGAGCACGTCTTCAGATGGTGGCTCCCAAACCAAATCGGAAATCGGACTCCCCTATCTTGTGCTTCGAGCACGAATAGCAGTAGGAATCCCCGATTTACTGGCCTGGTTCAAAAATATTCGAAATTAATGCTTGAGGAACGTCCTCATAGCAATCCGCATTGTATTGGTTTTCCCAAACCATACCAGCTATTACCACCTGACTACCAAGCCTCAGATCTTGAGATCCGCATAAAGCATGGGTGCAATTTGGTTGTAATCGTAGCTGTAGCCGCCAGAGTTCAGATTCGTCTGGTTGAATGTCAGCTCCTGGATCAGCAACCCGAGGTGGACATGCCGACTCATCGCCCAATCGAGCCCCAACTGGGCCCGGAATACCAAGCCTGCATCCAGATTGTTTGACGAATTAATCCCTCCGACGGATGAGAAATTGTGAGTGTTGGCTGGAACCACGCCTGTGCCAACGCCAATAAATAGGCTCAGGTCCCGGCCAAGGGACTGACCCAAATAGATGTCGAAGAGCACTGGTAAGAACGTGGCCGTTTCCGTCACTTCAACGTCATCGGTATGGGCTAGGTTGGACATCCTGAATTTCTGGCTCATGAATTCAGGGAACACGCCCAGGCCCAGACCAAGGTTCTGATTAACACTATATAGAGCCTCAACACCAGTAGGTATTCCGGAAGAAAGTGGATAGACGTTCGGGCTGCCGACGGTGAAGTTCTCCACCGTTGAGTTCAGGCTGAAGCCATAGCCGCCGGAAAAGCGCAGTGCCCATTGGGATGAATCCTCGCTGGAATAGGCGTAGTTCGCCGCTACCAGGACAAGGATCATTGGCAGGAAAACGAATTTCTTCATCGCATCTCCGAAAGTTTGCGCTGACTCTAAATTATTTTATTTTTCAATGACGACCAATCCGCATTGTAATGCATTCTGGCGGGCTAAATGGTCACAGGACTGCGTGCCTTCGATACTTCGGCAAGCTGAACTTCTTCTCTCCCAGGTCTTTAGCGATCAGGTCAATTGCCTTGCCCTTATCTCTGTCGTTCGTGGCGGAATTCCAAAGCTGAAGATACATAAAATACTCGTCAAGCGGCCGGTGGGCCAGAGTGTCGTTGAACCCTCGACCGAGCAACGCGTAGGCCAGCTCATGTGGTGTCGGGCCCGCAAAAGCCCTGATGACAGGCCCGCCCTCTTTGCCGTTCAAATAGTCCGACTGAATCACCTCGCGAACGAGCGAACCAGATCGGCTCCATTCCTTGAAACTGCCCACGATTCCGCCCGCGATAAAACGGGCCCGAACGCATCGCGCACCGCCGGGGTAGGCGATCAGTAAGTCCTCCGCCGGCTCACCGAGGTGATAGTTCGCGGTGGCAAGAACCGCCCCATCTTCGCCCCAATAATAGAATTCCCCCTCGACGAAACCGGACACATAGGTGATCTGGATCTTCTTTTTCCCCGAGGGATAAAATGCCAATCGTGTCCCATCCGCCGGTGCCGATGACCGGAACGAGGCGATGCCCTTGTCCGCAAGATCCCAGTCAGCAGGAAGATTGGCAAGGGTCCTGCATGGGCAGTTGACCCATTCACCCTCCACGACCATCGGTTGGGAGGCATTAAAATTCATGTTTGAGCCGAGCAATGACAATCGCCAGGCGTCGATCTTGGTGCCGTTCTCCGACCACCAGGTCTGCTGTCCTTCAAAGGCCGTGTCGCCCGCGTTGCCCTCAAAACGAAGGATGCCATTCTCATGCCAACGCCTCACGGCGCCTATCCCTATCGGCTTAAAGGCGCCGCCATAGGACTTGCTCCGGATCGCTTCCAATGAGACCTTGCCCGTGTCTTGAAAATATTCACGATAAGTATCCGGACCCCAGAGCAAGTGGGCCACAAAATAGCCTAAGCCGAGCACCACCACGGTGATGCCGACCCAATTCCAGATCCGGGAGGTTGGTAAGTCTTCTTCAGGCATGGTTCTTCTCTATTGCTCGCAGCATGAAAAGTGCCTTGAAATCCGCATTGTATTGGTTTCAGGCATCATAAGGATTACCTCCCGATGCCTACTCCGGTCCCCTTTGCCTTCTTCCGCATTCTGTAAATTGCCAACATCCCGACGAAGTATCCTGTCGAAATGGCTGTTGCAGCCGCAGAGCTAACGCCGAGTTCAATTACCCTAAAGCTGTCCGGGAAGCTCGCCTTCAATCCGGCCCCGGCCGAATCCAAGCAATCAAACCAATATAGACCACCAAACAAAACAGAAATGCTCAAAAGCAACGTAATAGTAAATGTGAACCCTGGCCCTAAGAGTCTATCGATGGTCTTCATTCTTCCTCGCGCACCGCGCTCTGCGTCAAAAGAGCCCAAACCAGTCTCGAACAATGAATCCCAATCCGCATTGAACTTCATCTTTTCACTTCCAAGTCCGCCCGGGGAACGTCCCAAGCAACACGCCGCCTTGCCAGTTCGAAGCCAAGTATCGTCGGCACAATCAGAAAAACGCTCCCGACAGAGCTAACCTTTTGGTCGAATGACATCGTTTTGAATTGCTCAGGGCCAACCACGCTAAGTAGGTATTGAATATAGATCATGAAATTAAGCGGAATGGATACGATCACCGTCAGGAATCCTGCAAAGCTTACTACTCCGCTTTTTGTCCAAAATGTTCTGTATAGATACATGCCACCAAAACCCAAAACGAATCCAAAAATCGCCAAAAATAGATAGATCACAGATATTGAAAATGTAGTCATAACCCCTCCGCCAAAAAAATCCAGCAGCAATCACTTTGAGGGTGCGTCCAAGCCCCGCACTAATCCGCATTGTATTGGTTTTCTGAGCCTATATGCCGCTATCTTGGAATGGTTTCGCAACGATCTGGAACTCATCCTCGAATAAGATCTTGCCTGGTCGTTCGGTGGTCAACTCGTCCACTACCACGTCAATCGATCGTAGCAGCTCGGCGAATTCACGCATCTTAGATATATGACCTTGCGCAGAATCCTTGAACCAACTTAGACCTTGGCCCGGGCCGCGACGGTTTCTATTTTTGTCAAACCGATCTGGCGCTGCGAGGTTTTTCGAAAACCATGTCCTTAGGTCATCGTGAAACTTCTCTTGATCCAGCGTCATCTGCCCAGCTTCACGACAGCTCCAAGCCGCCTGGAATAGACCTTGGCCCCGGCCAGAGTCCTTATCGTTCCATCGGACAGCGAAACGAACGTAGCCCAAAGCAAACCTTGAAGAAGTGCTTGTTATGCGTTGCAATCCGCACTATCGTTCATTTCGACTGACCTTCAGCCGCCTTTTGGCCCCTCGCTTCGCAGCAACGCCCAACCGGTTTATGACGTATTGGAGGTAAATCACACCGAAGAAAAAGGTCATCCCTGCACTGATGGATCGTTTGTAGCGGGAAGCAAGAATCTTCCGGGTATCGAATGCAAGCAGGATCCAGAAGATCCAAGTCGCCAAACCAAGCATCTGTCTAAGCATACCAAAGATAGTTGCTGATTCAGAGGGACCAAAGTATGAGGCCGCGAACCAAGCCAATACGGAACCAGAAGAAATCAACCCAACCAATGCCGCAAGGTTGGCCAATCCAATTGGAAAGCGCCCTGCTTTCTTATTGGAAAGTTTGTCGAGTTGCTCGCTGCGACTATAGAACCAGTATCCAATATAGGCCCCAAACGTGATGGCTCCCAAAAGGGGCACCAGTAATACTGGCATCTTTTTGAGTGCGTTTCTCTTCATCGGCGTTGATTCCCTATAGAATTTTACTTAATCCGCATTGTCCGTCATTTCGTTCCAAAGGCAAGCCGGGGAATACAAGCCACGAGCCCCTAAGCCACTTGTCCAGGCGAATCCGGATGATGTATCTATCGCTTTAATGCCATTTTCTTATCGGTATAACACATCTTCGCAGGCGTCCAACTCTCTGGGTTTGCGTCGGAGTAAAATAGACTTTTAAACTCCTCGCGTCCAATAATCTCGGGCTGATAGGCGCCTTTATAATAAGTTGTTGTAGAAAACCTGTAAATCAAATGAAGATTCTTCGGGAGATTGCGGGTTACGGCGTCCTCCAACTTTCTTTTTATTACGGTTGAAGCCGCAAAAATAAGTGTCGCTTCGGCAATCGCTACGCCACACCAGGCCGCCATCATGTCCCCCGTCCCTCCCATCAGGATTACCATTAGCAAGAAGGAAACGATTGATACAACAAGTATCGATACAGGCACCACCGTCGGTAGGTAGTAGAGTTTTTCCAGACAATCCGGAGGAGCACCTGAGACATAAAGATATTGATCATCTACCTTCGGCCAACTTATTGGCTGGGTGCTCCTCTGGCTGGCTTTGCTCCCGGGAGAGTCAAGCCTCGTCTCCGAATTGCCACTTCGGCGTGAAATTGCTTTTAGCTTTGAAATAACAAGGAAGTAGACCAAATATTCGATAGAAGATACCACAATGGCCATAAATATAAAATATCCGCCCTCCGGGTCAGTCCCCCATTTTGAAAAGAGTTTAAAAAATTGGGCTGCTTTTCCTGTTGGGGTTAACGGTATCGTTTCGCTGTAATACAAGCTAAAAGCACCAAATGCTCCGAAGATGAATGTGGCTACGAATAGTCTTCGCGCCAATTTTAGATCAACGTAACGAATTGACGTCGGCCAGGCAAAAATGAACAGACCAGAGTCAACGAGAGCTAACATCCAAAATCCCACTGTCTTGATTAGATTATCCATTAGGCTTTAGCCAGAGACGATGCCCTTGATACCTCTTCGGATTGAAGCGATATCACCCCATCTTCCTAGAGTAGCGTCCTTTGCGATAACTCCAAATCCGCATTATCGCGCATTTTCGATGAAGAAGACGACTGCAGCAATCAGTGCAATCACTACCAGGAGTGGTGGCCCCAACAGTTTAAGCAGACCATCGGCGAATTGCCCTCGCACTTGGTCGGGAATCTCTCGTGGCGAGACGAACCGTCCAAAATAGCCTTTCGAACTGTCGGGCAGCCCAAAGGGGTTGTTTGGATCGGCCGGAGCCTCCACTAAGTTACTCAATTCCTTGCCACAAGCAGCGCAGTGTCTGGCCGCACTCCTGTTCATCGATCCGCAATGTTCGCATCGCCGCCCGGACACCAGACCTCCCGCAGGACACTTCTCAAAGCACTAGAATCCGCATTGTAGTTCATTTCAGCCGTGGTACATCTGTCCGAGCATCAACGAGGTCATGGCCACGGCCCCGATTTCGCAGATTCGTAGCATGATCTTATCGCCCACAGTCTTGGGTTCCGGCCAAAAGGCACCAAACTTTATTCGTTTGTGATTCTTCCTGAGCCGGCGGTTACTCAGGAAACAGTAGATTTCATCCAGCCACTTCAACATGACGACACAGCCAAGAATGAACAGAACAATTGCCATGAACGGCCCGCTGCTCTGGCTCATTGGTGGGCGCATTAAGAAACTCCACTAGTCACGCACTCCAATTTCCTGCAATCCGCATTGTAGTTCATTTCTTGATTATCGAGTACTTGAGTGCGTCCCGTAGTTCGCTGCTGACATTGGGATGGTGGGAGTGCTTTGGCAGTGCCTTTTCAAATTTTAGACCAGCCTTCTCCATCACCCGAGCAGACGCGGGGTTACCCACGTCACATGTCGCCCAGATTTTGCTGATTGAATCCTGAGCACTAGCCCATGCGACAACAGCTTTAACGGCCTCAGTCATCAACCCCTGGCCCCAATAGGCTTGCCCGAGCACGTAGCCAAGGCAACCATCGGAACCAATCTCGACCATCCCAATTGGATGGTCATTATTCTTCTTTAGAACGACAAACGCGAAGCTCCTGCCAGCCAGTCGTTCTTCTTTGCAGCGCTGTAAGAATGCCCGGGTCTCGGGAACCTGGCGATGGGGTTTCCAAACCAGGTATTTAGAGACGATTGGATCTTGGGCATACTCAGCAAAAATGGCATCCGCATCGTCGAGGCAAGGCGCCCGGAGAATGAGGCGTGGAGTTTCGATGCGGTCCGGCGCTACCATAGCATTCTCAAAAGGCCTCATTCACTTAGCCAAAGCAACCCGCACTAGCGTTCATTTTCAACGACTAGGATGTCGGTTCATGCCCAGGCTTTGTATGTTCGTCATGCCGCCACGATCGCCCTTCGCGCACCAAATGGCAATGAGTGCAAATACTGTCGGTGAAGCCATAGTCCTTCCAGACATGCGGAAGACCCTGGCTTGGGCAGAGGCTGTGCGACGGCAACTCATCTGCCTTAATCTGACGCCAACGATTGAGTCCATCACCACCACCAATCATGATCCCTCCCAGGACCGGCGACCAATCCGCATTGTAGTGCATATTTCTCCGTCCGGAAGGACGATTGTAGATGTCTTTTCGACACATCTGTTCCTGAACCAACCTCATTGTGGACTAATTCTAAAGCCAGTCCAAACAAGATAAGTCCAAACAAAGATCATGCTAAGTCCCATTACAGAAATAATAGGGTCTAAAGTAGCCCCTAACATCGCCCCGAGAAGCGTCATAGCAAGCGACCCTACTAGAAGTTTAGGGGTTACCGTCCTTTTGGTTCCCCACAAAAATATTCCGCCAAAAATTCCATTTATGAATCCGGTAGGAAATCCGTACCAGGATCCCCAAAAGAGGTCGAAGGAGAAATTCACCTTTCCAAATCCGCTATCACTATTGCCGTCCCTGCCAAGGTACATGCCGAATGCCATTGCTGCAGTAGCTGCTATGAATCCAATTAAACTTCCGGCCGAGAGGCCTATCGAAACATATCCCATGAATTTACCAAAAGACTTTATTTTTCGGCGCACCAAAGGATCTACGGAGTAGCGCAAAAGCGGAACCGAAGATATCGGGAATTTTGACCTGCTCACATTCTGCCCCTCGTCTTGCAATTGCGGCGTCCGAATTTTGGCTCCATTTGGATCCACAACGCCTCCCCTAAGCCCATTTCACAATGCAATCCGATTTTTTCGTTATCGTTCTCACTAAACGATATCTTTGATGGGCTCGGCCACGCTTCTAATGACTAGGCCTGCATCTGCCGCATAGTGTATGAGCTTCTTAAGAGAATCTTTACTCGGGAATGCAACTTTAGGGATAAATGCCGATGGGACTTCATCTCTAATAATCCAAACAAAGTATTTTGACAGCACCAATTCACTGTATTCTTTCCACGCGGTATCACCATTGCCTTGGGATGACTCGTGGCGAATTGTCATGCTATCAAATTCGTATTTTCTTAATTCCATCATTCCAGGGATTTTCCTGTACGCATTTAGCATAAACCTCTTATATTTCCAGGCTGGGTAAAGAAATACAAAAGCCCCATAGAATAGAACTACTATTGCAAGCGGCTGCTGTTGATGAGAGAACGCAAATATCGAAACCAATATTACGATCAGCATTATTGCGGCTCTGTAGGTCTTGAACTTTTTTCGCGCCCTAAAATTCTGCCGAACTTTCGCTAAATCTGAAACGCAATTCCGAAGATCATTGTCAGTGAGTTGCATTTCTATCTTCAATGATCCTTTGTCGGAATCACTCATCTTTGCCCCAAAGATATTGGTCTAGAGTACCCGGGCAGCCCCTTATAAATATATTCTGGAATCAAGCTATGTTTACATGCCTTTTGTAAAGAAATCACAATCGTTATCCACGTTAATCAAAGTTCCCGTTCACTTCCCTCGCCTTTGCCAGCCATCAGCCCTGCACGCGCCCCCTCTTTTCATTGCCACGCAAAGACTTTCCAGCGCCAGCGCATTCAAGGGCCTTAGGTATTTTCCACGCCGAAGTCCAAAAGGCCAAGGACTGTTTGCTGAACTGACCACGGCCCCGGATCCGATCGACCTCCCATCCCAATGCCGCATAAAAAAGGGGCCCAGTCCTAGGACCAGGCCCCCTTCGCTTTTTGCCTCATTCAATGGGGCCCGAACTCCTCCACCTCATACCGTTCAAAGCGCCAATCATCCGACCAAGCGCCCGGCGGCAGGCCGGCCTTCAGCTTCAAATGCCTCAAGAACTCCGCCGGGTCGGCCAGCTCCTCCCACACCGACGGGAGGAAGGTCGCCCGCTGCCGGCCCGCATGCAGCACCAGACCGTCCACGCCGGGGCGGAGCTTGGCCAGCAGGTCGGCTTCATCGCTCACGGGCAGGGGCGCCGTGGGGCCCAGCACGCTGACATGGATCTCCAGGCGGGCGGCCTGCCCGGCGTCGACCGGCTCGAAGCGCGGGTCTTCGAAGGCGGCGGCGCAGGCGTTATGGGCCACATCCAGGATCAGGGGCTGATGGGGCGCCAGCGACCCGATGCAGCCGCGCAGCCTGCCGTCCAGCTTCAGCGTGACGAAGGCGGCCCCGGGCTCGCGCAGGCCGGGGGCCAGCCCGTTCAAGCGGGGCGTCCACCGCTTCCCCGCCAAACCCTCCTGGATCGCCCGCCGGGCCGCGGCCAACAGGGCCTGCTTCTCCCCCGCTTCAAGCATCCCGCCCCCCCTCGAAGCCCCAGGCTCCGTAACCCACCACCGCTTGCTTGTCGCCGGCCGTGTCGCCCGAATTGCGCAGGTCCAGCAGCTGCGCCCGCCAGCCCCGCGCCTGGGCCACCTGCAGCAGCCCGCGCAGGGGATAGTAGCCGCAGGCGCCATCGGGCAGCAGGTCCCCCGCCTTCGCCGCCTGCACGGCCTCGGCCGTGGCACGGTCCAGGATGCCCGCCTGCGCATAGGGCAGGTAGTGGCTCAGATCCGTGCTGAGCAGCAGCAAGGTCCCCGGCGTCAGCGCGGCGTCGATGAGCCTCGCCACGGCGTCAGCCGAGGCCTGGCCCACCACGACCGGCAAAAGGCTGAAGCTCGGCAGCAGAGCCTGCAAGAACGGCAGCTGCACCTCCAGGCTGTGCTCTTCGGCGTGCGCCTCGTCGTTGAAGCGGGCCAGGCCTTGGGCCTGCAACCGCTTCGCCCCATCCACGTCCAGGCTCACCGACCCCAAGGGCGTGGCCCAGGCCTCGGCCGTGCTCAGAGCCAGGCCCCGCAGGGCCACCCGGTGGGCCGGCCCCAGCAGCAGGATGCGCCTGGGCGCGGCCGCCTGCGCCCGCAGGGCCGCGTACGCCACCCCCGCCGTCGGGCCCGAATAGATGTACCCGGCATGCGGCACCACCAGCGCGCGCAAGGGCGCCAGCGCGGGCGGATGCCCGGCATCGATGAAGGCCGCCACTTGGGCCGAAAGCACGCCCGGGTCGGATGGATAAAAAGAGCCTGAGACCGCCGCATCCCTCTGCATAGGCCTATAGTAGACCTATGGAACCCACCCCGATACCCCATCCCGGCCGCTACTGGCGCACGCTGGACAACGGCCTCATCCTCTGCGAAGTCTGCCCCCGCGCCTGCAAGCTGGGTGAAGGGCAGCGAGGCCTTTGCTTCGTGCGAGGCCGCGAGGGCGGCCAGATGGTGCTGCACACCTATGGGCGCAGCAGCGGCTTCTGCATCGACCCCATCGAGAAGAAGCCCCTGGATCATTTCCTGCCAGGCACCCCGGTCTTCAGCTTCGGGACCGCCGGCTGCAACCTCACCTGCAAATTCTGCCAGAACTGGGACATCAGCAAGTCCCGCGAAATGGACACGCTGATGGATGAGGCTTCGCCCCAGGCCATCGCCCGGGCGGCCAAGGCCCATGGCTGCCGCAGCGTGGCCTTCACCTACAATGACCCGGTGGTCTTCCTGGAATACGCGGTCGACACCGCCATCGCCTGCCGCGCCGAAGGCCTGAAGACCGTGGCCGTCACGGCCGGCTACATCAGCCCCCAGGCCCGCCCGGAGTTCTTCGAGCCCATGGACGCCGCCAACGTGGACCTGAAGGCGTTCAACCCCGTGTTCTACCGCGAGCTGTGCAGCGCGGACCTGAAGGATGTGCTCGACACCCTGGTCTGGATCCGCACCCATTCCAAGACTTGGCTGGAGATCACCACCCTGCTGATCCCCGGGCAGAACGACGGCGACGACGAGCTCACGGCCCAATGCCGCTGGATCAAGGAGAACCTGGGCCCGGACGTGCCCCTGCATTTCAGCGCCTTCCACCCCGACTTCAAGATGCGCGGCACGCCGCCCACCCCCCCGGCAACGCTGACCCGGGCGCGGGCGATCGGCCTGAAGGAGGGCCTGCATTACGTTTATACGGGCAACGTGCGCGACGTCGAGGGCGGCACCACCTTCTGCCCCCATTGCCACGCGGCATTGATCGTGCGGGATCAGTACCAGATCTTGAAATGGGGGATGAAGGCGGGGGCTTGCGGCCGATGCGGGACGAAGATACCCGGCGTGTTCGAACAAGCGCCGGGGACGTGGGGCGCCAAGCGGGAGCCGGTGCGCTTGGGGGGCTAGACAGGCTCATGACCCAAGGACCGCGGGTTCAAGCCCTGTCCCCGCGCCCGGCGGCGCCTATCCCAGCACCGCCCCCTTGGAGGCGCTGGTGACCAAGCGGCTGTAGCGGCCCAGCCAGCCCGTGCGGATCTTCAGCGGGGGGATCCGGTAGTCCGCCCGGCGCCGGGCCAGCTCGGCGTCGTCCACCTTCAGGGCCAGCGTGCGCCGGGATATGTCGATGAGGATGCGGTCCCCGTCGCGCACCAGGGCGATGGGCCCGCCCTCGGCGGCCTCGGGGCTGATGTGCCCCAGGCACAGGCCTGCCGTGCCCCCCGAGAAGCGGCCGTCGGTGATGAGCCCCACCTGCTTGCCCAGCCCCTGCCCCTTGATCATGCTGGTGGGCGCGAGCATCTCCGGCATGCCCGGGCCGCCGCGCGGCCCCTCGTAACGGATCACCACCACGTCGCCGGGCTTGATCAGCGTGCGCTGCAGGGCTTCCAGGCAGGCGTCCTGGCTGTCGAAGCAGACGGCCCGGCCCTCGAAGACGTGGCAGGACGGGTCCACCCCCGCGCTCTTGACCACGGCCCCGTCCGGAGCCAGGTTGCCGAAGAGCACGGCCAGGCCGCCGTCCGCGCTGAAAGGCTTTTCCAGGGTGCGGATGACGTCGCCGTCGGGCGCGGGCGCCGAGGCGATGGCCTCGCCCAGCGTCTTGCCGCCGACCGTCGGACGGTCCAGGTGCAGCAGGCCGGGGCGCCGGGCCAGCTCCTTCAGGATCGTGCTGATGCCGCCGCAGCGGTCCACGTCCTCCATGTGGATCTCGGGTCGGCTGGGCGCGACCTTGCACAGGCAGGGCGTGCGCGCGGACAGCTCGTTGATGCGGGCCAGCGGATAGTCCAGGCCGGCCTCATGGGCGATGGCCAGGGTGTGCAGCACGGTGTTGGTGCTGCCGCCCATGGCCATGTCCAGCGTGAAGGCGTTGTCGAGGGCCTCACGGGTGACCAGGTCCTGGGGCTTCAGGCCCGCCCGCACCAAGGCCATGATGCGCTCGGCCACCTGCGGGATCAGGGCCTTGCGGCGGGGATCCACGGCCAGGATGCTGCCGTTGCCGGGCAGGGCCAGGCCGATGGCCTCCAGCAGGCAGTTCATGCTGTTGGCGGTGAACATGCCCGAGCAGGACCCGCAGGTGGGGCAGGCGACGTCCTCCATGGCCTTGAGCTCGGCCTCGGAGATCAGCCCGGCCTGCATCCTGCCCACGCCCTCGAAAAGGGTGATCAGGTCGGCCTTGCTGCCGTCAGCCAGCGTCCCGGCCTGCATGGGGCCGCCGGTGAAGAAGACGGTGGGGACGTTCACGCGCAGGGCGCCCAGGATCATGCCGGGCGTGATCTTGTCGCAGTTGCTCAGGCAGACCAGCCCGTCGAAGCAATGGGCGTTGGCCATGGTCTCCACGCAGTCGGCGATCAGCTCGCGGCTGGGGAGCGAGTAGCGCATGCCCAGGTGCCCCATGGAGATGCCGTCGTCCACGGCGATGCAGTTGAACTCGAAGGGCACCCCGCCGGCGGCGCGGATGGCCGCCTTGACCTCCTCGGCCACGGCCTTCAAGTGGATGTGCCCCGGCACCACGTCGGTGTAGCTGTTGGATACGCCGATGAAGGGCTTGCCCATGTCGGCGTCGGTGACGCCCGTGGCCTTCAACAGCCCGCGGTGGCCGGCGCGGTCGGCGCCGAGCTTGATCATGTCGGAACGCATAACTCCCTTTCGGTTGGGCCTAGCGGTTAAAAATCCGAGGATACGGCTGGCCTGGGAGGGCGGCAAGTGCCTTGCCTGGACCTCCGGGAATATCGGACGATCCTGCATGCCCCAAGGAAAAAGGCCCCGACGGGCGCCGGGGCCTTTTGTCGCCTGATGCCAGCCTGGGGGGCCTAGCCTTGATGCGCTTCCAGGAACCACAGTTGCTTGTCCAAGCCGCGGGAGATCCCGGTCAGCAGGTCCGCCGTGTCCGCATCGCCGGCGTTGGCGGCCGCATCGATGCCCTTGCGGACCAACGCGCCCAACGCCGCCGTCTGGGCGATCAGCGCCTTCAGGTGGTCCCCTTCGCGGGTCAGCCCGTCGGGATAGGCCGGCAAGGCCTTCGCCTTCCCCACGGCGCCCAGGGTGCCATGGGCATGGCCTCCCAGCTGCACGATCCGCTCGGCCAGGTCGTCGACGTACACCGCCACTTCGCCGTTGAACTTGTCGAACAGCTCATGCAGGGCGATGAAGTTGGGCCCCTTCACGTTCCAGTGGGCCTCCTTGGTGCTCAACATCAGGTCGGTGGCGCCGGCCAACGCCGGCCCCAGATGGGCGATGCCCTTGTCGCGGACGGGCTTCGCTAGATCGATCTTGGATATGGCCATTGCTTCTCCCGGGAATGGAACGGATTTTGGACCCCACCACGGCCTAGTCATAGCATCCCACGCTAAGCCCGGATCGCCCCGGCTGGAAGGATGCGGGTCAAAGATGGGCCGATCCTTTATTCTTGACAAATTAGTATTGTTTAGGATATTTTGACATTCGATTTCAAAATTCAGCCCAAGGATCCACGCATGTCGCCTGACCTCAAAGCCCCCGACGCGCCCACCGAGGCCCAACCAGGCCCGCTTGCGGCGGCCCCGCCTTGGGCGCCGCTGTGCAAAAGCCAGGACCTGCTCCAGGGCGGCCGGCTCTACATCGAACATCAAGGCCAGCTCTATTGCCTGCGGCTCACCAAAGCCGGCCGCTTGCTGCTGACCAAATGAGGCGCCTGGCCTTGCTCTTAGCCCTCTGCGCCACGCCCCTGGCCGCCTTGGAGCGCCTCCACACGGTGGCACAGGCCCTTCAGGCCGCCTATCCCACGGCCACCCATTTCGACGACACCCAACGGGCCCTCAGCGACGCCCAAGCGCGGTGGTTGGAACAGGCCCGGCATCGCCATGCCTTGGGCCCCAGCGTGCATTGGATCCGCGCCCTGAACGCCCAAGGCCAATGGCTGGGCAGCGCCCTGCTGGACGCGGAGCTGGGCAAGCACCAGCCCATGGACTACCTGGTGGCCATGGATCCAGCCGGCAAGGTGCTGGACGTCGAATTGCTGGTCTATCGCGAGGCCTATGGGGGCGGGGTGCGCTCCGAGCATTTCCGGGGCCAATTCGTGGGCAAGGACCGGGCGGCCGCGCTGCGATTGGGCCAGGACCTGGACGCCGTCTCGGGCGCCACCATCAGCTCCAGGACTTTCGCCGACGGGGTGGCCAAGGCCTTGCGCCTGTTCCAGGACTTCGAGTCCTCCACCGTGGCCGGGGCCAAGCCATGACGCCGAGCCTGACCCCCCTGCGCGCCTGGCGCGGGCCCGCGCGGGCCTGGGGCCTGGGCTTGCTGGCCTGCCTGCTGGTGGGCCTGGCCGTAGCCCTGGCCCTGGTGCATGCCAGCTCCACCTTCACGCCTGCCGGGCTGGGCACCCGCTTCGCCGGGCCCGAGACCGACAGCATCTCGCCGCACACCGTCCTCAGCCTGCTGCAGACCACCCACACCCATCTTTTCACCCTGGCCTTCCTGCAGGCCCTGCTGGGGGGGCTGTTCCTGCTGAGCAGCGCGCCCCACCGGCTGCGCGGCTTGGCGGCGGGCGGCGGCTTCGGACTGGTGCTGGCCGACCACGCCGCCATGTGGACGGTCAAATTGGCCGGCGCCGCGTGGTCGCCCCTGCTGCTGCTCAGCGGGGGGGCCCTGACCGCGGCCCTGCTGCTGCAGTGGGCTTGGTGCGCGGCCGACCTGCTGCGCCGCCGCCGAGAGGCATGAATTCCCAGCCAGCCATGCGCCCGCGTCCGCGGAGCCGCCAGCCAGCCAACCGCCAACACCCTGTAAGGAGCAAGACCATGCGCAAGCATCTGCTGGCCGCGCTATGCCTGGCGGCCTCGACGGCGCACGCCGACGAACGGCTCTTTGGTTTCAGCTACGAGGCCGACCTGCTGCCCAAAGGGGGCCTGGAATATGAACAGACCGTGACCAACTACAACGGGCAGGCCCAAGGCATCTTCAACCGCTGGCAAATAGCGCAGGAGCTGGAGTACGGCTTCACGGACCGGCTGAGCGGGTCGCTGTACCTGAATTTCAACGACGAATACACCAGCGTCAACGGCCCGGCGGCCGGGACCCAGACCAGCGAGGAATTCTCGTTCGATGGCCTGTCGTCCGAATGGAAATACCAGGTGCTGAGCCCGCTGCGGGACGTTTTCGGCCTGGTGCTCTACCTGGAGCCCCGCTACAGCGGCACGGAACTGGAGCTGGAGCCCAAGGTCATCCTGCAAAAAGACCTGGGCGGGGCATGGACCCTGGCGCTGAACATCACCCCGGAGACCGAATGGGGCTTCTCCGCCGATGGCCAGACGATGCACGGCGAGGAATACCTATCCCTGGGCCTGGCCTGGAAGAGCGGGCCCATCGCGGCAGGCGTTGAAGCCCTCAACAGCCGCCTGCGCCCCAACTGGGGCGACGAGACGGCCAGCGCCTGGTTCCTGGGCCCCAGCCTGCACTATGCGGCGGAGAAGTGGTGGGCCACCCTGGCGGTGCTGCCCCAGGTCCAGGGGCGATCAAGCACCGGAGCCGCCGACGGGCTCAGCTTCGCCAACGATGACTATGCCAAGGTGGAATCGCGCCTGATCCTCGGCATCGAGTTCTAGCCCGCCTGCAGGCTTTATGACAGCGATCAGCCATCAACTCCGCCGCGTGGGGTAAGATAAGTCCAGCAAGACGCCCTGACGCGGGGTGGAGCAATGGTAGCTCGTTGGGCTCATAACCCAAAGGTTGCAGGTTCAAGTCCTGCCCCCGCACCCAAACGAAAAAAGGCTCGGTCCCCTGGACCGGGCCTTTTTCTTGTTCGGGTCTAAGACCACGCAGGGCCAAGTCGGCGCTGGCGATGACGCCCCGCCTTGTGTTGCCTTCCGCTACGATAACAGCGTCGGCACCCTGGACTAAAATGCTTTCGCGGCTCAATGGCTGGCCTTCCCGCACCCCTGTCAATGCTTCGCGCCGCACCTCGC
>Ga0302320_10015899_pt1 | contig 15413 bp, 15 predicted proteins | sample Bog_T0_3_FD_202130 | JGI IMG/M metagenome (GOLD analysis project Ga0302320, IMG submission 202130) | Peat permafrost microbial communities from Stordalen Mire near Abisko, Sweden - Bog_T0_3 | ecosystem: Environmental > Terrestrial > Soil > Wetlands > Peat | place: Sweden: Abisko, Stordalen Mire... | reverse complement strand
CAGGCGCATAAATGCGTAGGCTGCGTCATATTGATAGAAGCCGGAGTGGAAGATGCCTGCCACGCGGAAGCGCTGGTATTTGGGCGCGAGGCCGAGGGGGGTGAGTTCGCCCTGGGGGCTGGTGACAAGCACGCTGTCTCCCACCTGTGCGCCAATCTGCTCGGCAAGATCGCTGCCCAGAACGGCTGGAGGTTCAGGGGCATTCGTGATTCCCTGCCCTGGAAAGAGCATTCCAGTGTGCTCCTGCGCAGAGGGGTTGAGATCGTGGGCCGAGCCGGAAGTGATGGTGTCAAGCAGGCTGCTAACGGTGCGCTCCTGGTCGGGAATGATTCCTTTGATCAGCGCAAAGCCGGCACGCGCGCCGCGTGAGACCAGCACCTGGCCGTAGATGCCGGGAGCAGCGGCCTTGACGTGCGGCACCAGGCGCAGCCGATCGATGAGCGGCTGCCAATTTTGTATCCCGTCGGCCTCGACGCGCATGAGATCGACATGCGAGGTTGAGCCGAGGAGCTTGTCCTGCAGGTCGCGCCTCATGCCGGTGGTAATGGCCAGCGCGATGATGAGCGCGGCAACGCCCGCCGCGACGCCGGCAATCGAGATCACGGTAACGACGCCGACCACGGCCTGACGCCGCCTGGCCCGCAGATACCGCGCCGCCACGTAGAGTTCAAATCGCATCAGATAGTCGTTTCCAAGGCTTTACGGTGCCTGGGCCGGAATCACGGTCTTGGCTACGCCCACATTCTCGTATCGGTCGTAGGCGCGCACGGTGATGACGTGCTCCGCCTTCCAGTCCGCCCCCGGAATCTGAAAGCTGTAAAGCTCGGCCTTCGAGTCTGAGATGCCGCCAGTAGGTTCCACATATTGCCACGTTCCAGCATCGAGCGAATACTCTGCATGGGCGATCGGCGAGGTCGCATCCTGCGCGTCGAATGTGACCACCAGTCCGCTGGTACAAGGGGCATCGCCACAGGCAATCATGTGTAAAGCCTTGAGTTCGGTGACGGCCGGCGGGGTGGTGTCGACGACAAATCGCTCGCTCACTTTATCGCCGGTGAGAGCGCTGCCGGTGGTGTGCGAGGGAGCGTCCGAGGCAACGACTTTGATCTGGTAGCCGCCATCGGGAACCTGCACAGCATCGAAGCTATAGGCTTTCTCTGTGACTTTGTCTTTGAGCAGACGCCAAACCGTCTCGCCGTCGCCGCGAAGGTAGAGCGCGTAGATCAGGTCATCGCCATCGTCGTCATGCGCGGCCCAGCGAACGGTAATAGCGGCCTTGTCTTTGACTCCCTGAATGGGTCCGCTTGAACTCGTGTCCAGGCTCGCGCTCTGGCCAGAGGAAGGAAGCGCGATATTGACGTTCTGCTGGTTGCTAAGCGAATTTTGAGAATTCAGACGCGCCCCGGGAACGACCACCATCTCGTCCACCACCGGCGCAGTGTTTACGGGGAGATAGTTCACGCCAACGCTGCCCACAACGCCGCCAGTTTCGAGCACCGCCTTCCACTGCAGGAAGCGGCCCGAAGGCGACGCAATTACGCCGTTGTTGAGAGGCTGCCAGTCGGTCCACCCTCGGACGGGCTGCTCGATATTGCCCGAGCGGGTGAGAATCTGGTAAGCAGAAGAGCCGGGCTCGATCTCGATTCGGCCGAAGCGGGCGGTTCTGCCTGCATCAAAAACATCACTGGCATATTCGTGCGTTTTGGCCGCTCCGAGGAGAATGACTTTGCCGGTGTTGCCGGTGCCGATGATTAGGTCCGAGCCCTGCGCGGCAAAACTGAGGCCGTGTTGTGCGTCGAGATGCGCGATATCCGCAAAGGTGCCGTCGTCCTGAATGCGCAGGATGCGGCCACGATTGCCGGTAAGAGCGATCAATCCGTCCGTGCGGGCCGCAAGAGCGTAGACCACCTCATCCTTGCCCGACCAAACCTTGCGCGGTGCCTTTCCGTCGGCGATTGCGTCAATCTCACTGCCCTCCGGAATCGCCGTGCTGCTGTTTGCGGCAGTGAGCGATTGCGGCTGAATCACCGAAATGCTCATATTCCCCGCACCTTGGACAGGAAGCTGCGGCAGCGGGTTGTGGCTCTTGTCGCCAACCGAGGCTGCGTAGATGGTGCCGTTTGCTGCTATGGCAAGCGATGTAATCTCGCGGCGCGGGGCTTCATAGAGCACGTAGCCTTTGCCCTGCTTGTCGATGCGATAGACCAGGCCCGTGCCATCGGAGCCGGCAATCAGATTGCCTTTCGCGTCCCAGGCCAGGGCGCGGATGTGCGCTTCATCGCTTTTGAAAAAGAGTTCAGGCGTTGCGGCAGGCTTCGATGGGTCGATGCGATAGACCGCGCCAGGATCGCCGGTGGCAATGTAAAGAAGCCCGGCGGAGTCGAAGCTCAGGTCCCAGATGTAGTGGGTCTTATTGACTTGTTTGTCGGCGGCGGCTTTGTCGCTGTCGGAAGCATCAAGCTTCGAGGCATCAAAGACCACCGTGGCGCTGGATTCGTTCTGCTTCGACTGCGCGTCCGGGTTGAGTTTGTAAACCCTGCCGCTGGGCAGAGTGGCCACATAGAGAGAGCCGTCCAGGCCCAGCCGCACAACCTGCACGCTGAGATCTTTGGATTCGAAGAGCGTGACGGGCTTGTCGTCCTTTTGCGCTGCCAGGCGCAGAACCGAGGCTGGCGACCCTGTTCCTGCAAAGACCGCGCCGTTCTTGCCGGTCGCAACCGACCAGACGAATGTCGAGGGCGTGGTAAGAAGTTCAGTGAGGCCGGGCCCCTCGCGCAGGTGGCCGTCGTTGGTGATGGCCACCCCTTGCGGCGTGCCCTTTTCAAATTCCTCAAATTGGGACTGTGCCCAGAGGTGCGTGCCCTGGGCAGAAGCGGGATGAGGGAATGTAACGGCGCTGAAGACAAGCGCGATAGAGAGGGAACGGCAGCAATGCAAGCTGGAAATAGGAAACATGCTGCCGTTGAGTCTACTAAACCTGACCGCGTTGCACCTATATCGGCGCTTGAGTATGGCAGGGCCGACGCATCTAAAATCCTCCCAATCTCGTTCCGTGCGCGGTTTTGTAACAGTGCACGACTGCAAAGCCCGCCTCTGAGCGAAGCCGAAGGGGGCCGCAACCGAAGCCCATTGACCTTTCTTCACCATTCCGCGGCCCGGCTAAAGCCGTGCCCTTGTTACAAAGCTCATGAATCCAGCACCCTGCGCTACATAGTCTCGTGCAGTCTTAGAAAGGATTTAGATGCGTCGGCCCGAAGAGCCCTTGCGTCCGAAGAGCCCTTGCGTTTGAAGAGCCCTTGCGTTTGATTCGCAAATAAAGGCAAAATATGCTAGCCTGATTGAGGATCGGAGGAATTATGCGAAACATCCGCGACGACGAGTGGGAAGGTCCATCCAAGTAGTGTAGCGTTAGCTTACTTTCCACCGTAACCTCAATCGAATTCCAGCTCTCACGACGGCAGGCGGGATGTTCGTGCCGGAGAATATCACCCCCGGCCAACCAAGTTGCGATTCGGCTTCCAAAATCGACTTGTTGGGAATGGGGTGGCCGCTTTCCTCCCAGGACAATGCTCCTCCGCTACCCGGCTCCAAATAAATCTCCAGACAGAACTCTGCCATATCATTTGCCGTTGAATTCCTGAATGCGAATTCCTCTTCCCCTTCTACTCTCAGGGATCGAGTCATCTTCGGCCATTTATACGATATTTCAAACGTTCGCACGGCACCGGGTTCAATCCGCGGCAAGAAAAATATACAAGCCGATTTGTTTCTTCTTTCGTTTTCCAGAGGGACGTACACAACCCCATTCGGGTCATGGATGTCCCGAACCTTGAAGTCGATGTCGATGAAGCTATCGGCCGAGTCTGCAAAATCGCGCACACGAAAGATTCGTTCTACGAAATAGATCGGACTCGCTCCAGCTCGAACCTGATAGGTTCTCCTTACCAGAGTCGTGAAGTCCTTTTGTATTTGATAGACAAAGTGAATTTTTTCGTAAGTGTGATCGGTTAAATGGCCGGGCGGAAAAAGTCGCTGGCAAATATTTCCGGCGGCCCGCATCACCCCGCGCAGTGTGCGTACCGTATGGTCGCTGCGTCCCTTGAACTCCGCCTGCACCCAGAGCAGGAAAATCGCCAGCGAAACAAACATTCCCAGGGAAACGACAAAGAAGAACCAGCCTTGAACCTCAATTTTGGTCGGTTCAGGCTCAATTCTCAGACCCAGGGAGATCCCCTTGGTCATCAACTCGCGCGCATCTTTAAGGTTCATGAGGAACCCAATCAGCGCGGCCAGAAGCGAGCCGGTGAGAACCAGGATGCCGATTCGCGATGTATTTCCCGGCCCTGCCAGCCGATCTCGAAAAAACCGAATGGATCCTTTTGCCAAATCCGAAGTGGGCATTCGTTGGATATCCTCCGGACGCGAGGGCGGGGGATTTTTAGATAGATCTACAGCTCCAGCACAGTGTCTTCGATAGCCAGCCGCACATTGCCGTCTGACTTGGCAAGGCGGCGGACAGCCTCCGGCTTGTCTACCCTGGCCTTGAGCATGACGAGCGCTACGGGAACGCTGCGACCGGCGGACTTGATGGTATCGACTGCCGTGGCGCGGTCGATTTTGCAGGCGCTCATCAGTATGCGGATGCCGCGCTCGACCAGCTTCGAGTTCTGCATGTGCACGTTGACCATCAGGTTCTCGTACACATAGCCCAGGCGGGTCATGGCGCCTGTGGTGATCATGTTCAGCACCATCTTTTGCGCGGAGCCGGCCTTCATGCGCGTGGAGCCGGAGATGACCTCCGCGCCAACCTCGGCAACAATGGTGATCTCCGCGGCATCTGCCAGAGGGGTTCCCTGATTGCAGGTGACGGCGGCAGTATGGGCGCCGCGGGCGCGGGCGTAGGCCGTAGCCGCGACCACGTAGGGCGTGCGACCGGAGGCCGAGACGCCAATAATAATATCTTTGCGGGTCGGGCGCCGGCGGGCAATGTCTCGCTGGCCCAGTTCCTCAGAGTCTTCGTTGACTTCAACCGCGGATGCCAGAGCTTTCGGTCCGCCGGCCATGATGTACTGGACCTGGCCCGAAGCTGTCGAATAGGTGGGGGGACACTCGGAGGCATCGAGAGCCGCGATGCGCCCGCTCGAGCCTGCGCCGACATAGATGAGCCGGCCGCCGTCACGCAGACACCGCGCCACCTGGTCGATCACCTGGGCAATCTCCGGTATTGCCTTCTTCACGGCTGCCGCTACCTTGGCATCCTCGTGGTTGATAATGCGGGCGATATCGAGAGCCGATTTCGTGTCGAAGCCCTGGGACGCTTCGTTCTGGCTCTCGGTGGTTAGTTGCTGAAGCAGTGAATCAATATCTTTGTGCATGCCGTTGGTTGGTGTTGCCACCGTTCCCGGCATCATCGTTGTCGCTACCATCACATGTACTCCAAGCCAAATTCATTGTACCGGCAAAGTCACTCTTTTTCCGGAAAATGTTTTTCTTGATGTACCGTCCGCGGAATAGTCCCCTTTTTGTATACGTGGAATGGCTTGTGCGACCAATTTAGTCCTGTATCTGACAGCTATCCTGTCAGGCGTCGTGCAATAAGAGGCCTGCCGGTACACTGAAGCTATGCATCCTCCCCTTAAACTGGTCGCCATCGACATGGACGGCACTCTGCTGCACAGCACGTCGGGGGGGATCAGCGAGCGCAATACCCGGGCGCTACGCACAGCGCAGCAGGCCGGGGTTACGGTGGTGATTGCAACAGGACGGCGCGCGGCCTACACTACCCCTTTGATCGCAGCCGCGGTATTGCGGCCCGATACGCCCCTGATTACTTCGAACGGCGCTGTAACAGGCACGCTGAGCGGAGAAAGGATCGATCGCAGTCATCTGGAAGCGAGGGTGGCTCGGGGGTTATGCGCACTGCTGCGGCCTTTCGGGTGCCTGGTTTTTACGTTTGACCGTCCAGGCCGCGGTGAGCTGGTTCTGGAGAATCTGGAGCAGGCGAACGGGCGAATCTCGCTCTGGGTGGAATCGAACCGGAACGCGATTGAAGTTGTGAATCCGCTGGAGAACGCGCTTCCGGACGGCGAAGATCCGATTCAGGGGATGGTGGCCGGGCCGGTCGCGAAGATGCGGGAGGTGACCCAGGCTCTGGCGTCAAGCGTTTGGGCCGCCCAGTGCGCCTCCACGCGCACCGAGTATCCGGCGAGGGACCTGTCGATTGTGGACCTGCTTCCGGCGGGAGTCTCGAAGGGGTGGGCCCTCGAACGTTTGGCCGGCCAGCTCGGCGTGGACCGCAAGGAAGCAATGGCCATCGGAGACAACTGGAACGATGTAGGAATGCTGGAGTGGGCCGGTCAGGGGGTCGTAATGGGCAACGCCGCGCTTGAGTTAAGAACCATGGCGAAGATGCGAGGCTGGAAACAGGCGCCGGCCAACGATCAAGACGGCGTGGCGGTGGTGCTCGAAAGAGCGCTGGCTCGGAAGACGGCATGAGCGTTAAATGCAAGATTGGTTATCGGCAAGCACTTTAGCTGCCGATATCGTCCTTAGTACTACAGTTGTAGATCGGAAATTCCGGAGGGGGCAGGGGGGTTCAACCCCCTGAAACAGCGCGAAATGGCGGGGCCTTTAGGCCCGGGTTCTTGTTTGTTTTCCAATAAACACGGCAGATACAACTGTAGTATTAGGATGGGAGAGAATCGGAACTATGGGAGTTCGCGCCGGTTTATTGATCTCGCTGATTGGGCTCGCGGCCTTGAGTTTCACAGCCATGACTCCGGCAGCCAATGCCGCCGAGCGCGTGACGCTGAGCAACGGATTTGCCATGGTCTGCGATCACCACGCTCAGCTCGAAGACAAGACGAGGCTCTATCTGAGCCCCGGTGAAGATGACTTCATTGAGTTCCCCGCCCAGGACGTTGAGACGGTAGAAACAATTCCCGGCATGCGAGCCGGGTCCCAAGTATCTCCGGCCAAAAGCACGAATGCAAATGCCAGCCTGAACCCCGCCGACTTGGCAGAGATGCTGGCGCGTGCCGGGCAGGAGCACAACGTGGATGTAGACCTGCTCGCCAGTATCGTAAGAGCGGAAAGCGGCGGCAATGCACATGCGGTAAGTCGCACCGGAGCACAGGGGCTGATGCAGTTGATGCCGGGAACCGCGGCCGACCAGGGCGTAAAGGACAGCTTCGAACCCGAGCAGAATGTCCGCGGCGGATCGGCGTATCTCGATGCGCTATTGACGCAGTATCACGACAATATTGCGCTGGCGCTGGCAGCCTACAATGCTGGGCCTAAGACAGTCGAGAGATACCACGGCATTCCGCCTTACCGGGAGACTCGGGTCTATGTGGCGCGCGTGATTCATGAATTCAACCGCCGCGTTCTGGCCCGGGAGTCCGCGACGAGCAGGCAGAGAGCCTCCAATAGCATCCCGCAAGATACGGCTGCGCGTTAGCAATTTACGCCGAGATCGTGCCGTAGACTTATACGTGGTAGAAAGTGCGGAGGATGTTTGAAGAAGCACCAAACGATAGCAGCCCTGATCCTGCTGGCGGCTCTGGCCGTGCTGGCGGTGTGGGCCAGACAAAAAGTTCATTTTGATTTCCGCGTCTTCCGTTCCCAGATTGCCTTGGCAGACTGGCACAAGATTCTCATCGGCGTAGCCTGCATTTTTATCGCCTATTTGTTCCGGGCTGCTCGCTGGGCCCTTCTGCTGCGCCACAACAAAAAGGTGCCGCTGTTCTCGCTGACCGGAACGCAGGTGATCGGGTTTACAGCCGTGGCGCTGATCGGGCGCGTGGCAGACCCGGTAAGGCCCTACCTGGTTGCCAAACGAACCGGACTCTCCGTGAGTACGCAGATTGCCGTCTACATCACCGAACGGCTCTTCGATGCCGGGTCGATGGCGCTGATATTTTCCTCCGTCATCCTGTTCAACACCTGGTTTGGGCAGCCGGGAACCATGCCGCATCCGGAGTTTGTGAAAAAAGCCGGCTTGTGGGGCATGGGTTTAACCATTCTGGGAGCCTTGTTTCTGGTTTGCGTGCGGCTGAGCGGCGGGTTCGTGGCCGGTATGTTTGAAAAGGCCTTCGGATTGTTCTCACACAACCTCGGCCAGGCGGCAGGACACAAGATTCGCGCCTTTCACGCGGGCCTGGACACGATGCGCTCCTTTTCCGACTTCGCCATCGCTTCAGGAATCTCGCTGACGATGTGGGCCGTCATCTCCTTCGCATACCTTGAAACCATGCGCGCCTTTACCGCCAGTCCGGAGCTGGCCGGTATGAGCCTGCCGCGATGCATGTTGCTCTTGGCAGTCAGCGGCGGCGCCAGCGTGATTCAGTTGCCCGTGGTGGGATGGTTTTCGCAGATCGCGCTGGTGGCTGCGGCCCTCTCCAGCTTCTTTGGAGCTTCGCCCGAGGCAGCCACCGCCTGCGCGGCCACCATCTTGTTCGTAACATTTCTCTGCGTCATTCCCATTGGGCTGGTATGGGCCAGGTTTGAGCATGTAAGCCTGCGCAAGCTGACCGCCGAGAGTGAGCACGCGGAGGAAGAGCTGCCAGAACCCGCGTTGCACTGAACACCGTTAAAATAAACCAATGACCATGGATTTACACGAAGCGGAATTGATAGGCAGGGCGCGCAGTGCACAGCGGCAACAGCGAGTGCAGCCCCGCGCGGTTGGCTCGCCCCTGCCGGCGGGTGGGGATCGAAGCCTGACTTCTCCCTCAGTGAGCGACCCGGTTGGCGACTTCACCCCGACTGCAAGGATTGCGACCACTTCGACATCCGGCAGCCAGAGCAATCCAGTACCCCGCGGCCAGCGCGCCATGAATGTGCTCAGGATAGCAGTGCCCTTGGTGCAGCGCATACTTCCCCTGCTCGATGGCAATGTTGGCACCGCGATCTCGAACCTGATGGCGCCGCAACAACACAGGCAGCCCCCCAGTCCACCAGCGGTCGATGTAAATCTGGTCCAGAATCTGGATCAGATTGAGCACGGGCTTGTTGAGATCCAAGCCCAGCATCGCGATATGACGGTCCAGAATCGCGAGCTTCACGAGCAGATGGTGGAGCAAAGCACCTCCATGAAACGGGTGGAACACCAGTTGGAGATGGTGCGCGAGGCGACTGACCGCAATACACTGGAGCAGCAGGAGTTGCTGGAAGACTTCAAACACCTTGGAAGCAAGGTGAATCTCATTGCCATCTTTGCTCTCGCTTTGCTGGCCGCCTCAGTCGTCCTGAATGTATTTCTTTACCTGCATATTCAGCGGGTGCTGCCCTAAAGCCTATTAGTCATTCCCCTCTTCTGTGTATGTTCGCTTTTGCACACAAAATGGCCTCCTGTGGAGATCTCACCCATTTATTTGATGTTACTTCATAAAATAAACCTTATTTTTGATTTTATAAAAGTAAAGTGATCCAAATTTGCTTACTATTGATTAGAAGCCAAAGTAGGTGTTGCCAGTTGTATTTCCGTGAGCATAGTATTCCGGTTAGCTCGACACGGGAAACCCGATAGGGAAACACGACTGGCCCGACTATGTATACCGCTTTGCCAGGCATCACGGAACTTTACCAGTACTTCACCAGCACTTCACTAGCAAGCTGCGTTGATTCGCTGCGACGCGCGTAAAGGGAGTATCTCGTTATGGCATGGTATGCCTACTGTATCGGTGAGAAGCAAGCTTTCCCAGAGTTAGAACGCCATCGCAAGCCGGTTCCACTGCAATCCGTAGTTGGAGTAAGCAAGAACCAGGTATTTATATACCCAGCAAGCGACCTAGCGGTCATCGTAAGCGAACACAACCCCAAAGACCCCCTGACGCAACAATCCGGCGTAGACCACGCCAGAGTGATTGCCGACTGCTTTCAGCATTCGACGGTGCTCCCTTTTCGATTTGGCAGCGTATTTTCCGACGACGATGCTCTGCGCAAATCGATCCGCTCCAACCAGCGGCAGTTCCAGGGCAACATTGACAAACTGCGCGGCAAGGCCGAGATGCACATGAAGATCTTTGTCGATGACTGCTGCGGACGTGCGATTGAGCGCAGCCTGGGTTCCGATGCGGTTGGCCGCGAATACCTGACCAATCTGCGCGAGACTGCCTCGCGGACGCGGGAACGGCAGACGCGAGCCAGGGCTGTGAGCTTCCAGATGCACGGGCTGTTTGCGCCTCTCGACGAGGATGTAAGCTGCCGCCTCACGGAAAATGGAAAGATGGTGCTGGATATCGCCCACCTGATCGACCGCAAGTGCGTGGAACGCTACCAGAACAAGTTCGCCACTACCAGCGCCACGCTGCGCGAGTGCCACATGCAGGTTTCCGGGCCTTGGCCGCCATATCACTTCGTGCACCGCCTCACAAAGAACGGACACTCCAACGCCCAACCGGCGACAGAAGTCCGTCTGCGGCCGGCAGCAAGTGTCGCGCCTGCCATTCACATGATGGGCACAGTTCCCGTACCCGCATAATCTGCTCCCAACCAAGCAAAAGCCCCATCCAAAAAGGATGGGGCTTTTTCATGCGCGCTTTTGAGTAATCCCGGCAGCCGACCGCCGGGAGGCCCATCAACGGAACCGAGCAGCACGTTGGCCGACCAAAGGGAGGCGTCTGCCCCACCGCAGGTGGTCAATCATAGTATTCGAGGCCGAGGTGGGTAATGAGTTCGGCGCCCATGATGTGGCGCAGTGTGTTCTTGAGCTTCATGGACTGGATGAACAGATCGTGCTCGGGGTAGAGCCCTTCGGCGGCCTGGGGTGACTTGAGGTAGAAGCTGAGCCACTCCTGAATGCCGATGGAGCGCAGCTCCGGCGCGCGCTTGGCAAGGTCGAGGAATAGGACCAGATCGAGAGCGATCGGCGCAGCGAGAATCGAGTCGCGGCAGAGGAAGTCGATCTTGAGCTGCATCGGATAACCGAGCCATCCGAAGATGTCGATATTGTCCCAGGCTTCCTTTTCATCGCCGCGCGGCGGGTAGTAGTTGATGCGAATCTTGTGGTAGAGATCCTTGTAGAGATCGGGATAGAGCTCGGGCTGGAAGATATACTCGAGCGAGCCGAGTTTCGATTCCTCTTTGGTCTTGAAGGATTGCGGATCGTCGAGAACCTCACCATCGCGGTTGCCGAGAATGTTGGTCGAGAACCATCCTGAAACTCCCAACATGCGCGCCTTGAAGGCCGGCGCCAGAACAGTCTTCATAAAGGTCTGGCCGGTCTTGAAGTCCTTGCCGCAGATGGGCGCGGCGTTCTTTTTCGAAAGCTCAATCAGCGCCTTGGTGTCGACGGTCAGGTTCGGCGCGCCATTGGCAAACGGAACTCCTTCGCTCAGCGCGGCGTATGCGTAAATCTGCGAGGGCGCAATGCCGATGTCGTTGTTCGCAAGCCCCATCTCAAAGGCTTTGAGACTCTCATGGACCGCTGTCGGCTCCAGAAATATCTCCGTCGATCCGCACCAGATCATCACCACGCGATCGACCGTCTTCTTGAAGGCACGGATGTCGGCAATCACTTGATCGGCAAGGTCCCGCTTGTTCTTGCCCTTCTTGACGTGCGTCCCGTTCAGGCGCTTCACATAGTACTGGTCGAAGACGGCAGGCAGCGGCTTGATCGTTTCAAGATACGGCTTGAGTTGTAACAGAGTCTCTTTGTCCAGAACCTTAGCGTGCGCAGCAGCCTCATAGACGTTGTCCTTGAAGATGTCCCAACCGGTGAATACGACGTCGTTCAGATCGGCCAGGGGTACGAAGTCCTTGATGAGAGGCGATTTGTTGTCTGTTCGCTTGCCGAGGCGAATGGTGCCCATCTGCGTCAGCGATCCGACGGGCTTGGCGAGGCCGCGGCGAACGGCCTCCACGCCGGCGATCATCGTAGTGGCCACTGCGCCCAGGCCCACCACCATTACGCCCAGCTTGCCCTTGGCCGGTGCAACCTTCCTTGACGTAATGCGTTTGGCCGCGCTCTTCTTCATCACGCTCTTCTGGGCCACGCTCATCTTCTTCGTTGCCATGTATAGCTCCTCTCCTTAAAAAATGCTGTCATCCTGAGCGAAGTTTGGCGCGTTCTTTGCGCCAAACGAAGTCGAAGGACCTGCGGTTGCTTTTCGTCTCTCATACCACGAACTTCAGAGACACTTCACTAGTTAGACTCTTGCGTGCGCGCCCGAATCAGGTGACTCCAGATAAACCAGACAACTGCCGCGGCCAGCGCCGCCAGTATCACAAGGTGAAAACGATGGAACAAGTCGTGCATCCGCGGGTCAGTATCCCACGCCGCTCCGAGCTTCATTCCGGCCCAGGCCAGGCAAAAATACCAGATGAGCGAACCGAGAGTGGTATAGATATGAAACCGGACACGGGGCATGCGGGCGATCCCGGCGGGAAAGGCAACGTACGTCTGAACGATGGGCAGCATGCGGCCGATAAGGATCGCGATGGATCCGTATCGACTGAAGAACAAGCTCATGCGGTCCAGATCGTGGGGGTTCATGAGCACCCACTTCCCGTAGCGCTCGACCAGCGGACGGCCGCCTTTGGCGCCGATCCAATAAGCAATCGCCGAACCGATGTTACAGCCGACCGAGCCCACTGCTACCACAAGCAGCAGATGGAAACGGCCCAGATAAACCAGGTAGCCGGAAAATGGCAGAATAATTTCGGATGGAATGGGGATACCCGCTGAATTAAAAGCCAAAAGCGCCAAGATGCCCTTGTAGCCGCCCGCGGAGATGATGCTTTTAACTAACGCTCCCAGGAGCGCGATAAGTTTTTCGATCATGCCTTAGCGAGTATACCTGCGCGTCTTGGCGAATCTGCGAGCATAGTCGAGGCCGAGCAGGAAACTCCGCGGAAAGGAAGGAATTTCACGGAAATTGTTCACTCTCTTGTAGCATTTTATATTATAGTGACTATGATATTACGTATCGAATGGAGGTGTTGATGCCCAGAAAGTACTCGATGCGCTGCTCGATTGCCTCCACCCTCGACGTGATTGGCGACCGGTGGACCATCCTCATTCTCCGGGATCTGTTCCTCTATCCCACGCGGCGCTTTCAGGACTTTGAAGCCGGCCTTCCCGGCCTGACGCCCAGCGTACTCTCCTCGCGCATCAAGGAACTCACCGCGCATGGCATCCTCACCAGTCGCCTGTATGCCGAACATCCGCCACGGCCTGAATACATGCTCACCCGCAAGGGCCGCGCGCTGAACCCTGTTTTGATGGCCATGAAGGCCTGGGGTGAGCAGTACGCCACATCCATCATGGGAGCGGCAAGCCTGGAAAGCGACATACGCAACTGACTAGGTCTGCTTTGCTAGGATGAGGGGTGTCTAGCTGTAAAGGAGAATCCCATTGTCCGACTTCCCGCCCGTCCCGCTTACTCTTGAAGGCTCATCCGTCCTGCATCAATTTTTCCAGTTTGACTGGAAGGCCTGGCGGACCTGCGCAGACGGCGAACGTCGTGAGATTGTCGCGGAGGCTACAACCGCGTTGAAAAAGCTGGAGCGCAAGAGCGATGAAGCAACGGTGCAGACGGCTGTTTTTTCGGAACTGGGACACAAGGGCGACTTGATCCTGATTCACTTTCGCGAGTCCTTCGAGGCGCTCAACCAAGTAGAACTCGATCTGGCGCAGACACGGTTTTACGACTACCTGACGATTAAGCACTCCTACGTTTCCGTTGTCGAATTGGGCCTGTACGAATCGAGCCGGAAGACCTACGAAGCAGCCTCGGAAAAAGGCTTTGCCGAGCACACTCCGGAGTGGGACGCCGAAGTCGCCGCGTCGCTCGAACGCGCAGCCGGAGCCATGGCCTCGCGCATTTACCCCACCTTCCCCGACACCAAGTACATGTGCTTTTACCCCATGGACCGCAAGCGCGACCCGAACGCCAACTGGTACACAGTGCCCTTCGCCGAGCGGCAGCGCATGATGCACCTGCACGGAATGATCGGCCGCCGCTACGGCGACGTAGTCAAACAAATCATCTCCGGCTCCATCGGCATGGATGACTGGGAGTGGGGTGTCGACCTATTCTCCGAAGACCCCGTGAACTTCAAGAAACTCATTTACGAGATGCGCTTCGACGAGGTCAGCGCCGTCTATGCGCTGTTTGGACAGTTCTTCCTCGGGGTGAGGCTGCCGGTGGAGAAGCTGGGTGATTGGGTCAACGGGAAGCTTTAGCAAGATTAATCTTTGCGAGGACAGCGCGTGCGTACATCCGGGATAGAATCACTCAAGGTATGGAATATATCGAAAAAGTTAGGCCAGATAACAAAGTTTCATAGGGCGGCCGATTAAAGCAACAACCCTCACGCAGCGTCGAGGATGAGCCGCTTCCCTAACGCCCTCAGGGCTGCATCAATGCGGTCAATCTTGGTAGCGTGTTTGAGGTCGGTGAGCCGGTTGACTTCCTGCTTGGTGGTTCCGATGCGGCGGGCCAAGTCGATAGGCCTCACCTTCTGGCGCAGCATTTCGTTCAACAGCAGAACCTTGGCCGCCACGCTCAGCGGCAGTTCGACGACTGCTTGGCCGCGTTTGGGCTTGGACGGCATGGGAACCGGGCGGTGATCTTCGAAGTAGAAGTCCAGGGAGATTTCGAGCGCTTCTCTGGCCATGGTTAGCGCTTCAGCTCGGTCCTTGCCTTGCGTGATTGCTTCGGGAATGTCGGGAAACGTGACGAGAATGAATTTTCCGTCTTTTCGAAGGTTTACTGGGTAGCCGCGCATTTTAATTCCCCTGATCCAAATTCTCCCGATCTTTGAGTCCGAGTTGATTCTTGATCGTTTCGACGAGCCCTTTGCCGAGTTCCTTAGGGTGAACAGGCAGAATGGAATGCCTGCCATTGAGAAACAGTTTGAGGTGAGAGCCCTTTTGTCTCCTGAAGGTGACACCCTGTTTGGCCAGCCACCTCTTGAACTCGGCACTCTTCACAGTACAAGAGTACACATTATTGATTACTTCTACAATGGGCTGAAGGAATCTCTTGCTGAGTGCGTGGCATGGTTTTCTTGAGAAATTAGTCGGGTTCCGGGGCGCCATCGACAGTAAGGATGATTTGCCTTACAATGAACTGAGAGGATTGATTATGGCTACACTTACCGTTACGGCAAAGGGTCAAATCACGTTAAAGCAGGAGTATCTGCGGCACTTGAACGTCGTACCCGGCCAAAAGGTCGACGTTGACCTGTTGCCCAATGGGCGGCTGGTGGTGGGGCCCGCAAAGCCGAAGCACTCCATTGAACGCTTTTTTGGAAGCCTGGAGCAGAAGAACGGCCCAAAGCTGACTATCGAGCAAATCAAGAAAATAACTGAAGACGCCTGGGCAGGCAAGCGATGAAGATCGCGGCGGACACCAACGTCCTGCTGCGAGCTGCTGTGCGCGATGACCCCCAACATACTCAGCCTG
>Ga0302320_10015898_pt1 | contig 15414 bp, 9 predicted proteins | sample Bog_T0_3_FD_202130 | JGI IMG/M metagenome (GOLD analysis project Ga0302320, IMG submission 202130) | Peat permafrost microbial communities from Stordalen Mire near Abisko, Sweden - Bog_T0_3 | ecosystem: Environmental > Terrestrial > Soil > Wetlands > Peat | place: Sweden: Abisko, Stordalen Mire... | reverse complement strand
CCGGCCAGGACGGCAAGGAGCGCGAGCCAGAGGAGCCACCGCAGCACCTGTGTCACCACCCAGACCGCCACCAGCGCCGCGCACAAGGCCGCCGCGGCCAGCAGCCAGTTCGGAGGGTCGGCGAGGAGCGAAGGCATCGCGGAATCAAAAAGAGCAAATCCCTATAGTCTTGCGAGCTTTACCGTCTGCCGGTAGGCGGTCGGGCTCGAATGCCTTATCCCCGCACCGCCCAATCCGCCCTGATCGTCGGTTCGGTTGCGATCGACCGCGTCGCGACTCCCTTCGCCCAAAGCTCCAATGTCTTGGGCGGAGCCGCCAGTTACGCCGCGATCGCCTCCAGCTATTTCACGCCCACCCGGTTAGTCGGCGTCGTGGGGGGCGACTTTCCCCCCGTCCATCTCCGGCGCCTGAAGCGGCACAAGATCGACCTGAGCGGCCTGAAGATCGACCCGGCGGGCAAGACCTTTTTCTGGTCGGGCAAGTACCATGAGCATTTTGCCGGCCGCGACACGTTGGAGGTGCAGCTGAATGTCTTTGAGACTTTCTCGGCCGAATTGCCGCCCGAGGCCCGCACCACCCGCTTTGTCATGCTCGGGGCCATTCAGCCCTCGCTGCAGCTGCGGGTCGTGAACCAGCTGGTCGGGCCGCGCCCCTTCGTCATGGCCGATACCTTCGATCTGTGGATTCACACCGCCCGGGCCGACCTCGAACGGCTCCTGCGGCGGGTCGACCTCTTCGTTATCAACGAGGATGAGTCCCTCCTTTTGACCGGCGCCCGGGACCTGGTTCTGGCCGGCAAGCTCCTGCGCAAGATGGGCCCCCGCATCGTCGTGATCAAGAAGGGCGCCCACGGCTCGATGCTCTTCCATCCCGAGGGTCTCTTCGCCATCTCGGCTTATCCGGTCTCAAATTTTGTCGATCCCACCGGGGCGGGCGACAGCTACGCCGGCGCCCTCCTGGGCAGCCTGGCGGCGGCCAACCGGACCGATTTTGCCGCCCTCAAGCAAGCGGTCGCCTACGCGACCGCCGTCTCGAGCCTGACGGTCGAAAGTTTCAGCGTGAACAGCCTGAGTGCGGCCGGCCGGAGGGAAATTGACACCCGCTTCCGGAAACTGCGGCAGCTCACGAGGTTCTGACGCCAAGAAATCTTTCGCGGATCGGGTGAAGTTGTGATTCCCTAGTCGGATCATGGCGGAAGATCTGGCCACATTAGTCACCTCGATCGGGCGGCGCGCCCGGGCGGCTTCGCTCGCCTTGGCGGCGACGACGACGGCGGCCAAGAACGAGGCGTTGCTGCGCCTAGCCGACGCCATCGATGCCGCTCACGCGCCGCTCCTGGCGGCCAACCAGGTGGATTTGGCCGCCGCCGCGGGCCACGGCCTGGCCAAGGCCCAAGTCGACCGGCTGACCCTGACCCCGGAGCGCCTCCGCCAGCTGGCCGAATCCGTCCGCCAGGTGGCGGCTCTGCCCGACCCGGTCGGCGAGGTCCTGGAGAACTGGGTGCGTCCGAACGGGCTGCGCATCCGCAAGGTGCGGGTGCCGATCGGCGTGATCGGGATCATATTCGAGGCCCGGCCCAACGTCACGATCGACTGCGCCGCCCTCTGCCTCAAATCCGGCAATGCCGCCATCCTGCGCGGCGGCAAGGAGATCTTTGCCACCAACATGGCCCTGGCGCGCCTGATCGAGCAGGCCTTCCCGAAGGACGCCGTCCAGCTGATCCCGACGCCGGACCGGGCGGCGCTGGACACGCTCCTCAAGCTCAACGCCTACGTGCATTGCATCATTCCCCGCGGCGGCGAGGGGCTGATCCGTTTTGTGGCGGAAAACAGCACGATCCCCGTGATCAAGCATTTTAACGGCGTCTGCTTCGTCTACGTCGACCAGGCGGCCGATCCGGCCATGGCGGAGAGCCTGGTGCTCAATGCCAAGGTCCAGCGGCCGAGTGTCTGCAACGCGGCCGAACAGCTCCTGATCCATGCCGGAGTGGCGGAGAGCCTGCTGCCGCGCCTGGGCCGGGCCCTGACCAAAGCCGGGGTGGAACTGCGCTGCGATCGCGCCGCCGCCGCTATCCTGGCCAAGGCCGGCGTCGCCACCGTGCCGGGGCAGCCCCAGGACTTCACCGCCGAATTCCTCGATTTGGTCTTGGCCGTACGCGTGGTCGATTCGGTCACCACCGCGATCGCCACCATCAATCGCGACGGTTCGGGCCACAGCGACGCTATTGTCACTGCGGACCCGGTGGCCGCCCATCATTTTCAGGCTGAAGTCGACAGCGCGGTTGTGCTGTGGAACGCCAGCACCCGCTTCAACGACGGCTTTGAGTTCGGTTATGGGGCCGAGATTGGCATCAGCACCGACCGGCTCCATGCCCGCGGGCCGATGGGCCTGCGCGAGCTTTGCTCCCATAAGTTCCTGATCGACGGTTCCGGCCAGCTCCGCTCCTGATCCGCAGCTAACCCCGGGCTCGTCGCGGTGCGCCAATTGCATTGCTTGGAAACCTTTTCCTGCCTACGTTTTCTCATTCCATCCATGGCACGCCTCCTAGCCCTTTCCTTCTCCTTGGCCGCGTTGGGGATGAGTGTGGCTCCGGCCGTGGCCCAGGCCACCGATCCGTCGGACGAGCCGGTCCCGGCCCAGCCGGCGACCAAGCCGCGGACGGTCTCGGCCTCGACTGCGGCTATGCTGGCGGCGACCATGCCGAAGTACGATCCACCCAAGCCCGCGCCCAAGCCCCAGCCCGTGCAGGAGGTGGATTTGCGCGATATCGACAAGCCGAAGAACGGCATCGTTCGGTTGCCCAAGTATGTGGTCCACGGCGAGAAGCCCCCTATCTTCCGGCAGCAGGATCTTTACACGAAGAAGGAATTGTCCGCTATCGCCATGAAAAAGTACGCCGGGCTGAATCTCGGGCCCTTTTCCAGCCTGAACACGCCGATTGCCCTCGAGATGTACCGCGAGGACGAGCGCCTGCAGTCGATGGCCGACCTGGCCGAAACCGCCGGCGCCATGTCGCGCGGCGGCGATGGCTCCGAGGGGCAGTATATTTTGCGCCAGTCCCAGGATACCTATGGGCACCAGATGGACTTTGGCGGCACCATCCCTGGGCAGCTCAGCCCGCCAAAATAGGGGGGGGCTTCGGACCCCCTCCCATGCCCACGTCAGAAAACGTCATCTTGCGCGAGCTGCTCGCCTCCGAGCCGGAATGGGTGTCGGGGGCGCACTTGGCGGCGCAGTTGGGCATCAGCCGGGTGGCGGTCTGGCACCAGATGGAAAAGCTCCGCGCCCAGGGCTTCACCTTCGAGGCCAAGCGGGCCCGGGGATACCGCCTGGCGACCAAGCCGGCCGGTCTGCACGCCGCCCTGATCGAATCCCAGATCAAGGTCCGGGTGAAGGGCTTCAGCCTGGTCGTGCTCGATGAGATCGACAGCACCAATGACGAGGCGGCCCGCGAGTTGGCTGCCGGCCGGCCGGCGCCCTTCGCCATTTTCGCCCGGCGGCAAACGCGAGGCCGGGGCCGGCTCGGCCGCTCCTGGCACAGCGAAGCCAACGGCAACCTCTACGCCAGTTTCGCCTTCCGACCCCGGGTGCCCCCGGAGCGGATGCAGACCTTCACCCTCTGGATGGGCGTCAATCTCTGCGAGCTGATCGCGAACTTCACCGAGCTGGTCCCGGGCCTCAAATGGCCCAACGACCTGGTCTTTGATGGCCGGAAGGCCGGCGGCATGCTGACGGAGGCCCGGGTCGATGCCGATCACATCCGCGACCTGGTTTTCGGCCTCGGGCTGAACGTCAACAGTCCCGCGGCCGGCTGGCCGGCCGACTTGGCCAGCCGGGCGGTCGCGCTCTCGGAACTGGCGGGCAAGCCCCTGGACTTGAACCGTTTGACCGCGGCCCTGATCGGGCGGGTGCTCCTGGCCTACGAGTCGTTCGTCGCGGGCGATCACCTGGAGAAATTTCCCGAGCTGTGGCACCGTTATGATCGGCTGCGCGGACGGCGGGTGGCCGTTTTGGAGGGCGGCCGCCGCCATGTCGGGGCGGTCAGCGGGGTGGACGACGAAGGGGCCTTGCTGCTGCGCGACGACCAGGGCCGCTCGCGGCGCTTTCGCGCCGGCGAAGTGACGCTGGAAAAAACCTAGCGGGTCTGTTCGAATCCTGGCCCATTCTCATGTCGCTACCCCCGCCCGAGCCCGCGATTGTCGTGGAGCACCTGACCAAGACGTTCGCCGGCATGGTCGCGGTCAATGACATCAGCTTTACCGTCGGCAAGGGCGAGATCATCGGGTTTCTCGGGCCCAACGGGGCGGGCAAGTCCACCACCATGCGGATTCTCACCGGCTACCTTCCAGCGACCTCGGGCAAGGTGACCCTGTGCGGCTTTCCCATCACGACCCGGCCGGACGAGGTCAAGCGCCGGATCGGCTACATGCCGGAGAACAATCCGCTGCCGGAGGACATGCGGGTGAGCGAATATCTGTATTTTCGCGGCCGGCTGAAGGAGATCCCCCGGCGCAAGCTGGGTCCGCGGATCGACGAGGTGCTCGAGCTTTGCGATCTGAAGCGGGTGCGTCACAAGATCATCGGCAAGCTCTCCAAGGGCTTTCGCCAGCGGGTGGGGATCGCCGAGGCCATCCTGGCCGAGCCCCCGGTCATCATCATGGATGAGCCGACGATCGGCCTTGATCCCCACCAGATTCTGATCGTGCGCGACCTGATCGCGAGCTTGCGCGGGCGCATGGCGGTGCTGATCTCCAGCCATATCCTGCCCGAGATCGAAATGACCTGCGACCGGGTGCTGATCATCAACCAGGGTAGGGTGGTCGCGCAGGGCACGCCGGCCGCCCTGCGCCGGGAGATTCTCGGCGGCAGCACCTATGAATTGGAAGTGGCGGGCGAGGCCGGCGCCTTGGCGGCAGTCCTGGCCGGTTTTGATCCGCCCCTGCGGGCGACCCGGGAAGGCGAGCCGGATGCGGCCGGCTTCCGCGCCGTCACGCTCGCGGCCGACCGCGACGAAGAGCTGGGCGAGCCGCTGCTGCGGGCCCTCCTGGCCCGGGGCCTGCGGGTGCGGGGCCTGAGCCGAGGCCATCCCACCCTCGAGGACGTATTCTTGGCCGCCACCCGCCGCAGCTGGGACGCGGTGCTGCCGCCGGCCCCCCGGCCCGCGCCCGCTGCCCCGACCGGAAAAGTCGCATGAAGCATTTCTTCACCATTTTGAGCCACGAGATCCGGATGCTGCTGGTTAGCCCGAGCACCTACCTGGCGGCGGTCCTCTTCCTCGCCATGATGGGCTTTGTCTTCACCGGCATCCTCGATATCTACAGCCAGGCCCCGCAGGAGATCTCCCCCGGGTCGGTCTTCTTCCAGTATTTCTGGCTCCCGGTCCTCTTCATGGTCCCGCTCCTGACGATGAAGAGCCTGGCGGAGGAGCGCCGGCTGGGCACGATGGAAACCCTGCTCACCACCCCGGTCACGACCAGCGAAGTGGTGCTGGGAAAATACGGCGCGGCCTACGCCCTCTACGTCGGCCTCTGGGCTTCGACCGGCGGATTCTTTTACATCCTGAAAAAGTTTGCCGGCGGGGTCCGGGTCTTCGACCCCTGGCCCCTGGTCGGCGGCTACCTCTTTATTGCCGTGTCGGGTCTGTTCTTCATCGCCGTCGGCATCTTGGCCAGTTCCCTCGCCCGCAACCAGGCGGTGGCGGGCATCCTTTGCTTTAGCATGCTCTTCGCGCTCATTTTCGGGAGCTGGTACCTCGGCAACGCGGCCTGGCTCAAAGCCGAGGATCTCCATGCGCTGCGCACGGCCGTGAACTACGGGCAGATTTTCCGCCACTATGAAGACTTCACCCGCGGGGTCGTCGACCTGCGCCAGCTCCTCTTTTATCTCAGCGGCACCGTCCTGGCCCTGATCTTCAGCATCCTCAGCGTCGAGGCCAAGCTGCTGCACGGCTGAACGATCCCATGTCCGTCCTGGAAAATTTCCGCGTCGTGCGCTGGCTCCGCACGATCAATCTCCTCTGCCAGGCCGTCCTGTTTCTCACCCTCTTCGCCGGCCTGAACTACCTGGCGGACAGCGGGACCTGGCGCGAGGATGCCTGGCGCTACGACCTGACCCGCTATCGGCGCTATTCGCTATCGCCCGAATCCGTCGCCTACCTGCGCGAACTCTCCCGGCCGGTGCGGATCGTGGTGACCCGGACGGAGGAGGCGGCCGACCCCAACCTCCGCGGGCTCCTCCGCGAGTACGTCTACGCCACGGCGGGCAATCCGGACGGCCGGATCACGGTGGATTATCTCGACGTCGACTTGAACCGGCGGGAGACCGAGCAGCTCAACATCGACCAGGCCAATTCCGTGGTCTTTCTCTGTGGCTCGAATCGGGCTACGCTGACGATGGACGAGCTCTACCGCTACGAGAACCAGGAGCGGCACTCCTTCCAGGGCGAGCAGGCGATCACGGCGGACATCCTCAATGTCGCCAACGCCGGCCGGAAGAAGATTTATTTTCTGGTCGGCCACGGCGAGTTGCGGCCGGACGACGTCGATCCGGTCCGGGGCCTGTCCCAGGTGCGGCAGTTTCTTTACCAGCGCAATTTTGACATCGAACTGCTCGACCTGTCCGTCACCCGCCGGCTGCCGGCGGATGCCTCCGTCCTGATCGCGGCCGATCCGCGCACGGCCTATACCGCGGCGGAAGAGGAGCCGCTCCGGCGCTTTCTCGCCGCCGGCGACGGCCGGCTCATCCTGCTTCTCGGGCCCGGCCATCGCCACGGGCTGGACCGGCTGCTGCGCGACTGGGGCGTGATCGCCGACGACGACTTGATCCGCGATTCCGGACCGGACAATCTGACGGAGGACGGCGATCTGATCATCAGCCATTTCGCGCCGGCCCATCCGGTGACCCAGGCCCTGCTCCATTCCAGTTTCAAGGCCCGCCTCCGGGTGGGCCCCAGCCGCAGCGTGCGGCCGGACCAAAGCCGGGCCGCCGGCAACGGGCTCGATTGCGTCACCTTGGGCGCGACCTCGACGACCGCCTGGGGCGAAGTCAATCCGGCGGTCCGCAACGGCGCCATCTACGATCCCCGCATCGATGTCCGGCCCCTGCCCTCGATGGACCCGCCCAACCGCCTGGGGATCGGGGTGGCGGCGGAACGCGCCGGGGCCCGGGACAACCTGCCCTTCAGCGTCCGCTCCGGACGGCTGGTGGTCTTCGGCACCGGCGACATGGTCGACAATGCCCGCCTCGGCAACGAAGGAGTCTTCGACATTTTCATGGGGGCGGTGAACTGGATGGCGGAACGGGATGCGCAGTTGAACATCCCGCCCCGGCCCATCGAACGCTTTCAGCTTTCGCTCAGCCCACGCGAGCACGACAACCTCCGCTACAGCCTTCTCTTCGCCCTTCCGGCCGCCGCCGCCCTGCTCGGGCTGCTGGTCTATTGGACCCGACGCAGCTGACCACCCACCCGCCCGCCTCCCATGCGCACCAAAGTCACCCTCGTCCTCCTTTTCCTCAACGTCGTCCTCTTCTTCTTCATCTTCCACTTCGAGCGGGATTGGCGGACCGAGCGGGTGGCGATGGAGGTCCGCAAGCAGGTTTTGGGCGCCGAAGCGGCGGACATCCGGGCCCTCGAAGTCGAAAGCACGATTCCGAATCGGTCTTTCCGCCTGGAAAAGCGCGACGGCGGCTGGTTTCTGACCAAGCCGCTGGAATGGCGGGCCAATCCCCTGGCGGTCGACCGCATGATCAGCGACTTGGGTTTCCTCGAGCATGAAACCAGTTTCAGCGTCCGGGACGTGCTGAAGAACGGCCAGTCGCTGGCCGACTACGGGCTGGCGCACCCGCGCCTGATCGTGACCCTGACCTCGGGCGGCCGAGACACGACCGGTGCCGCCGCCGTGGTGACGACGCTGCGGATCGGCGACACGACCAAGACGGGCGAGCGCCTCTACCTCCTTTCGCCCGACGGCAGCCGGATCCATGTGGTCGGCCGCGAGCTGGCGGACAATCTCTCGCTCCCGCTGGCCCAGCTTCGCTCCGACACGGTCCTGTCGATTCCGGTCTTCGAGGCGGGCTCGCTCAACCTCCAAGCCTCGCCGCCCGCCGGGGTCCGGGTGCTGATCCAGCGGGTCGGCAACCGCTGGGTGTTTGAGACGCCCATTCCGGCCCGGGCGGACAAGGATGCGATCGAACTGGCGGTTAACGGGCTGGATTCCCTCCGGGTCAAGAGCTTCGTCACCGGCCCAGCGCCGGTGCCGGCGCCGAAAGACGAGCCGGTTCTGACCGCGACGATCGAAGGCGACAAGCGGCACGAGACGCTCTTCCTCGGGCAGGACGTGCCCGGGCCCGCCGCGGCCGACGGGAGTCGCGATCTCTACGCGCAATTGGAGGGCCTGCCGGCCATTTTTGTCGTGACCATGCCGCCGCCGAGTCCGGGCTCAACCCAGTCGCTGATGACGACGCTGCGCAACGCCTCGGAATCGCTCCGCGACCGGCACGTCCTCGATTTCGATCCCGCCACCGTGAGCGTCATCACCTTGCAGGCGCCGGACCAGCCCGATTTGACGCTGCACCGCCTGGAGCCGGACGGGGTTTCCGGGGCGGCGGCGGGGACGGCCGCGGCGGACGCCGCCTGGCAGATAGTCCTGCCGGGCGAGGCGGGGCAGGGGCCGACGACGCTGCCGGCCGATCGGCTGCTGGTGCAGCGGCTGCTGGATAATCTGTCGGGGCTTTCGGCCGAACTGTTCAAGAGTGACGCGCCCCAGGCGAGCGACATGGAAAACTGGGGCTTCAAGCTGCCGACGCGGACGGTCACCCTGGCGCTCTCGGTCCCGCCGCCGAATGGACCCCGGAGCGGGCTCTCCTCGCCGGCCGTCTCCGAAATCTCGCTCGAGATCGGCCGGGGCGACCAGCGCGATTCCTACGTCTATGCGCGCCAGGCCAAGCCGCTCCTGGAGTCGATTTACGCCGTGTCGCCGGATATTTTGCGCCAAACCCCGCTGGCCCCCAGCGCCTGGCGGGAGCGGACCTTGGCCGAACTGCCGGCAGTGGCGAAAATCACCGCCCTGAAGCTGACCGACGTGGCGGCCGGGAAGACGCTCCTCGATTGGACGCCGGCCTCCCCGGCCTCGCCGCCGGTCGCTGCTGTGCTCGATGCCCTGCGCATCCTGCGCGCCCGCAACTTTGTTCCTGGGCCCTTTCGCCCCACGGTCAAGATCGACGGCGAAGACCGGCCCTGGAAGTACCGGCTGGACGCGACGATCGCCCTGCCGACCGGCGCCGGGGGCGAGCGGACGAGCCTGCACACGCTCTGGCTGGCCGAACGAGCCGGCGGCAATGAGCAACTGGCCGGCTCCGCGGAATTTGGCGCCTTTGGCGCCGTCTTCACGATCGAACAGCCTTTCCTGGACGCCCTCTGGACCCTGACCTACGGCAAGCGCGATCCCGGGCCGCCGGCGCCGACCGCGAACAAGCCCTAGGGCGGGGCCCCCCGGGATGTCTTCCCCGCTTATCACGGTCTGCCGCCTGGGTGCGCGCTGGTGCGCGCACGCGGTTTGGAGCGTGCTAGTGTGGACCCTCTGGCTGGTTTTGTCCCTCCTCCTCGCGGCCCAAATCTACATCGCCCGGACCAACGAGCTGCAGGTGCCCTTTTTTGTCCAGCGCTCTTTGGAACAGCGGCTGGCGCTGTCCGGCGTCCACGTCGTCTTTGGCCACACCCAGTTCGATCCCTCCGGCCGCATCCTGGCCGAGAATGTCCGGCTCGAGCTCCCGGGCTTCGAGGAGTCCCTGGTGAGCGCCCGGGCGCTCTACGCCCGGCTCGACCTCTGGGCGCTGTTGGCCGGCCGCTTCGAGCCGGTCGAATTGCGGGTGACCGGGGTCAACCTGCGGGTGCCGGCGATGCTCTCGCCTTCGGGCAAAGCCGACGAAATCGTCCGCGATCTCGACGGCGACTTCCTCCTCCACGGCGAAGAGGTCACGGTCGCGAGCCTTCACTATCATCTCGGCGGCCTGGCCGTGTCCATGCGCGGCAAGGTCCATCTCGCCGCCCGGCCCACGCCGGCGGGGACGCCTCTGCCGGTCGCGGAATTTCTCGCCCGCAATTACGCGCCATTGAGCCGGGAGGGCGCGGTGGTGATCGGCGCTCTGACGATGCTCGACCGGCCGATGCTCTTCGCCTCCTTGGTGCCTTCCCGGGAAAACGGGGCCTGGGTCGAAGGGACGCTGCGGGCCGAGCGCTTCATGCGCGGGGCGCCGGTGCCGTTCGAGGCCAGGAACCTGCTGGTGCGGGCGCGCCTGCCGCTGTGGAGCACCCAGGAGGAGCCGTTTCCGGTCTTCGTCGCAGCCGAGGCATTGGACCTGCCGCAGTGGGGCGGATCCGCGCACGGGGTTGCCGCTTGGATCTCAGCGCAGCTGAAGGTCGACCGTTTCGGGCTCTCGCTCGTGGGCCGGATGGAAGCGAAGGCGCTCGCGGCGGATTTCAGCGCGGCGGGTTTGACGCTGGCGCATCCGCTCCTGCGGGCCGAGGGCGGGCTGCCCGGTCCGGCGGCGGGCCCGGTGCACGCGACCCTGGCCGGGGCGCTCTGGTCGGAACCGGTGGCGATGGAGGCGCAGCTCGACCTGCGCCGCGGCGCGGGCCAACTCCAATTTAGGGGCGGGGTGAGCCCGGCGGCCGTCGCCTTCCTGAGCGGGCGGACGAAGAAGGATCTGCACCGCTGGCTCGAACTGACTGGGCCGGTCCGCCTGCAGGCCACCGCCGAAATTGACCCAGGCTGGAAACTCGCGCGCGCCCACGGCGTGGTGGCGGCGCGGAATCTCACCGCCAACCGGGTGCATATCGATGAGGTCGGCGGCCGGGTCGCCTTCGACGGCCGGCGCCTGGTCGCCTCGGAAGCCTACGCCCGCTTGGGCGCAGACTACGCTCGGGGGACTTTCGAGGATGAATTGGCCACCCGCGACTACCGCTTCCTCCTGGAGGGCCACCTGCGGCCGCTCGATATCTCGCCGTGGATCGCCGGCAGCTGGTGGAAGGAATTTTTTTCCAACATGGATTTTCCCGTCGAGCCGCCGTTGGCCAACATGGACCTGACAGGCTGCTGGAGCAGCGGCCGGAAAGCGCTCGTGTTCGTCGCGGTCGACTGTGTGGGCCCGGTCTTTCGCGGCGTGACCTTTGATCGCACCCACGCCCGGCTGTTCGTGCGGCCCTACTTCGACGACGCCCTCAACGTCCAGGCGGTGCGGGGACCCGCGGCCGTTCGCGGCACGTTCACCCGCCGGACCAATTTTGAAACCGGCGCTTGGCAGAGCCTCGATCTGGATCTCACCTCCAACCTGGATCTGCCCTCGATCCAGAAAATCATGGGACCAGCGGCACCGGCGGCCTTGGCGCTGGTCACCTCGGAGCGGCCGCCTGCGGTCACGCTGCGCGGCCATCTCGACGGTCCGGCGGCGCCGGGGGGGGCGCACCAAAGCCTCCAGATCGAGACCGACGCCGCCGGCCGGTTCGCCTACGACGATTTTCCCCTGGAGGGCGCGTCCTTCGTCGCCCAAGTCCACGACGACGATATCACGCTCGAGCACGTCCGGGCCGGCTTCGCCGGCGGCACCGTGACCGGGCATGCCCGCATCGTCGGCCGCGCCAAGGACCGCCGGCTCAGCTTTGATGCCACGCTGCGCAATGCCAGCCTGGGCCGCGCGGTGGGCACGGTCGACACCTACACGGCCCAGCGCGCCCACAAGCCCCCTCCCGCTCCTGGGGAGTTCGTCAAGGACAAGGCCAACGTTATTCTCGACGCCGATCTGGCCGCCGAGGGCGCCTTCGGCGATTTCATGAGTTTTCATGGTTCCGGCGCGGCCAGCCTGAAGGGCGCGGAGTTGGGTGAGGTCCGGATGCTGGGGCTCCTTTCGGCCCTCCTGCGCTTCACTTCGCTGCGTTTCACCACTGCCCGCGCCATCGTGATGCTGGACGGACCGAGGCTGGTTTTCCCGAGCCTGACCGTGACCGGCGCCAATTCCGCCATAGAGGCGCGGGGCACGTATGGCCTCGACGAGCATGGCCTGGACTTTCGGGCGACGGTCAATCCCTTTAAGGAAAGCAAGTCATTGCCCCAGAGATTTATGGACGTGATGTTGACCCCGCTTTCCGATGTGTTGGCGGTGCGGTTGACCGGCACGGTCGAAAAACCGTCCTGGGTATTCGTCAACGGTCCGAGCAATTTCCTGCGGAGTCATTCCGCGGCTCCGCCGCCGTCGCCTTTGAAGTCTCCCTAGGTATTACTACCCCGAATCCGGCGATATTAGGTCTTCAATTTTAGACGAGTGGGCGCTAGGCTAGTTTAGCCCGTCTTACTGCCCCCCGGGGGTTAGCCCTCATTATGTCCCTTACGCCCACCCTGCCCGCCAGAGCCACACCCGTGTGGTCGGCGCGCGCTGCCTGCGCCTTGGGCGTCGGAATGTCCCTGGTGGGGCTGAGCTTGCTGGCGGGGCGTTGGACGCAATCGCCGGGCCCGGCCGAGGCCTGGCCGGTTTATGCCCAAATGCCGGGCGGCGAGGCCTGGTGCCTCCTGGCGTTCGGTTTGCTGGTTTTTGGCCGCCTCTTGGGCTGGCGGGCGGCCGGCTGGATTGCGATCGTCCCGGCTGGCTGGGCCCTGTGGTCCTTGTTTAAGACCGCCTCGGGCGAAGGGGAGGCCCTGGCCCGGGATTGGATGGGCCAGGCGACGGAGTGGTCAGGGCACAGCACCCCCATTTCGGCCGCCTGCTTCTTCCTGGGGGCGGTCGGGTTCGCCTGGAGCGCCACCCGTCCCAGTTCCCGCCGGCGCGTGCTGGTCGAGGCGGCGGCCGGCTCGTTGGTGGCGGCAATTTCCCTTTCCATCATTTTTGGCCACGCCGTCGGCCTGCAGACGGCCTTCGGGTGGGGCGGGGGCGAGTTTGTCTCTCCGCTCGGCGCCAGCAGCCTGCTCCTGCTCGGGATCGTTCAGGTCGTCCTGGCTTGGCGCGAAAGCGCCCTGGCCGGGGAAGCGCCGCCGGTTTGGGCCCCGCTGCCGGTCGTGAGCGTTGGCCTGGCGCTCACCCTGACCCTCTGGGTGGGTCTGCGCGAACGCGAGCGTGCCTTCGTTGACGCCAAGACCCAGCAGGCGATGGAGGCCTACGTCCAGGCCATCGGTGCGACCTTGGGCCAGCAGTTGGTCGCGATCGAGCGCATCAGCCGCAACTGGGCGGACACACCCAGCGACGCCTCGGCGGCGTGGACGGCGGATGCCTCTGCGCAACTGCGCACCGCCGGGGACATCGGTTGCATCTCCATTGCCTACCTCGACCCGAATCTGCACACGCGCTGGGTCTATCCGCCGCAGGGCAACGAGGCGGCGCTGGGGTTCAATCACGGGGCGATCCCGGCCCGCCTGGCCGCGATCGAGGAGGCCCGGCGCCGGAAGCGGCCGGTCCTCTCCGCCACGACGGACATCAACGGCATTCGCTTAGCCGGGTTCGTCTTGTACGCGCCGATTCCTCGTCCGGCCGGTCCGGCGCCTTTGGTCGCGGCGGAATACCTCTATCACGGGATTTTTTCGAGCGTGGCCGCCGAGCAACTCCAACTCGACGACTACCATATCGACGTCGCGATCGCAGGCCAGCCCGTCTATCGTGGCGGGGATGCCGCCGCCGCCGGCGCCGCCTTCACCCTGGACAAGGCCTACACCCTGTTTGATCGCCGCCTCGAGGTCACCTTCGTCCCGACGGAGCAGGAATTGGCCCGCGACCGCCGGCCGCTGCCCGAGTTCGGTCTGACGGCGGGTGTGGTCCTCACGCTCTTGCTCGGCCTGAGCGTTCATCTCGCCCGCCGCGCCCGGGCTGGCCAGAAGGCCGCCGAGCTTTCCAACGAGCAATTGCTGGTGGAAAACGAAGAGCGCCGGCGGGTCGAAAGCCGGCTGAAGGTGTCCGACGAACGCCTGCGCCTGGCCCTGGACTCGACCGAAATCGGCATTTTCGAATGGAGCCTCAATGCCAATCAGGTGTTTTTCAGCGCCGGCCTTTGGTCGATGCTGGGCTATGATCCGGCGCAAATGCCCTCGACCCTGGAAGTCTGGCAGTCGCTCATCCATCCCGATGACCTGCCGGTCTACCGTTCCCGGGACGAAATCCGCCGCCAGGGCATGACCGGCTCAGTCGACTTGGAGTACCGCATTCGCTCCGGTTCTGGTGAATGGCGCTGGATCTACACCCGCTCGAAGTCGATCGCCAACGACGCGGCCGGCCGCCCGCTGCGCGTGATCGGCACGGTCCAGGACGTGACCGCCCGGGTGGAGACGGAGCATCAGTTACGCCGGGCCAAGGCCGAGGCCGACGCCGCCTCTCGGGCCAAGAGCGAATTTCTGGCCTCGATGTCGCATGAGATCCGGACCCCGATGAACGGAATCATCGGCATGACCAGCCTGCTGACCGAGACCGACATGTCGGCCGAGCAGCGCGATTTCGTCAGCACGATCCGCGCCTCGAGCGAGGCGCTCCTCATCATCGTCAACGACATCCTGGATTTTTCCAAAATCGAGTCGGGCAAGATGGAAATCGAGCGGATGCCGTTCGGGCTGGCGCTGTGCCTGGAGGAAACCCTCGACTTGTTCGCCAAGCCCGCGGCGGAAAAGGGCCTGGAGCTGGGCTACGCCATCGCGACGGACGTCCCCGCCTGGATCACGGGCGACGTCACCCGCCTCTGGCAGATCGTGACCAACCTGATCAACAACGCGATCAAGTTTACCTCCAGCGGCTCCATCTCGATTGAGGTGCGCCGCGGCGCGGCCGCCCCGCTCGGCCGGGTCTATCTCGAGTTCACGATTTCTGACACCGGTATCGGCATCCCGCCCGAGCAAATGAACCGCCTCTTCAAGGCCTTCAGCCAGGTTGATTCCTCCACCACCCGGCGGTTCGGCGGCACTGGCCTGGGCCTGGCCATTTGCGAGCGCCTCTGCCAGCTGATGGGCGGCAATATCCGGGTGGAGAGCGTCCAGGGCAAGGGCTCCCAGTTCATCTTCACGATCCTGACCGAGGCGGCTCCCCTGCCGGTCGACATCGACTATGTGCCGCCGCTGCCGGCGGCGCTGCGGTCCGGACCGGTCCTGTGCATCGAGGACTTTCCGCTCAACCAGATCCGGCTGCGCCAGCTGTTCGAGCGCTGGGGCGCCGGCTGCGAGGTGGTGCCGGATGTGGCCGCCGCCCTCAAGCTCGCGAAGACCCTGTCCGCGCCGCCCTCCCTGCTGGTAGTGGATCATTCCGCGGACGCGAACGCCCCCTTTCCGGGGCTGGCGGAATTGCGCTGCCCTTACCTCGGAATGTTCCTCGTCGGGCGGGAACCGACGGCGATCCCAGGCGCTCGCGCGTTTGGGTTTGTGACCAAGCCGCTCAAGACGGCTGCCGTCCAGCAGG
>Ga0302320_10015895_pt1 | contig 15414 bp, 13 predicted proteins | sample Bog_T0_3_FD_202130 | JGI IMG/M metagenome (GOLD analysis project Ga0302320, IMG submission 202130) | Peat permafrost microbial communities from Stordalen Mire near Abisko, Sweden - Bog_T0_3 | ecosystem: Environmental > Terrestrial > Soil > Wetlands > Peat | place: Sweden: Abisko, Stordalen Mire... | reverse complement strand
CCTCTGGCAGGTAGCCACCTCATATAGTCTCGGAAAATTGGGTGCCCCAGGTCCAGATTTTCGGACCTGGGAGACTACGAACATCAATCACCCGAAATCGTGCTTTACAACTCCGCAGAAACCGAATCTTTCGATCGACGCTGAGTCCCAGGTCTCAGAAGCGAGACCTGGGGCACCCGGCACCGCAGACAATCTTACGGCAGGGTCCACCGAATCCATAGGAGACAATCATGAAGGCAATTGCACTGCTTTTGATCGGTATGTCATGTTTATCGGGCGCTCAGGTGCTGCCATCTGACCAAGAAGCTGTTGAATATGCTCGACGTTTAATCGTGGGCACCAAACCTGTAGTCAGATCTGGCGGTTATGTGCCAGATCAGGCTACAGCGATTCGGATTGCCATTGCGGTTCTCATCCCAATTTATGGGGAAAGAATTGAGGACGGCGAGAAACCATGGAGAGCAGGGCTTAAAGGCGATGTTTGGACAGTTGTGGGAACATTTCAAGGAAAGGGCGAAGGCGGCGAAGCAATTGTTCAGCTGAGCAAAACCAGTGGCGCTTTCTTGTTTGTCACGCATACGATGTAGGTTGTGCCTCGCCAAAACTCCATCCGGGTGCAAAACGGACCTTGTTTTGAAGTCAGGGGGCAGGTGGCCCGGTCATGAACTGACCACAAACGCCGAGTGCCCCATTCATCCACAGTTTTATCGTGGATAAGTGGGATACCGCAAACCTCAACCAGGCGGGTGGCCACGGTCTCCGTAGGAATTCTATCAAGTTGAGGGTGCCCCCGGTCCCTCGCACTCGGGGACCGGGGAGGAGAGTTGCATAGCCGGTCGCGCATCTGTTTGCAGACAAAGGATGCGCGCCTTTCCTGCACTGCGAGAATACTTCAATTGCGAATACATGAACAGTGAAATGTGAGCTTCCCTCCCCGGTCCCCAAAAGCGAGGGACCGGGGGCACCCTCATCTAGGTTTGACAAGATCACAGGGACCGGGGGCACCCTCAGTTGGTTTGGAAATGGACTATGGGACCGGGGCCACGCATTATAAAAGGGCGCCCCATTCCTGTAAGCTGCGGTTGCTGTGCCGGGTGCCCCGGGTCCCATACCTCAAATCTGGGTGCCCCAGGTCCGGATTCTCGGACCTGGGAGGGCGCCGCCGTGTTCCCGCCGCCAGCCCGTCCAGAAAGACTCGATCTCCACAATTCCTTCGACTCCTGTTGCGTAATGCCGGAAGCTTGACCAAGGCCAATCCTCTGGTTTCTGAACAAGTCCCCTAACCACCGGGTTCTACCCCAACGCGCAAGGTTCGCGCGCCGGGGACCCCGGGTTGCGATGCATATAACGCAGCTTCTCGACGCGCTTATCTTCGGTGAAGACGTTGAAGTCGTAGTAGCGGGCTTGCCAGAACGGCCGTTCGTCCCGCCGCAGCGTTACGGAGAGTTTGATCGCCTTGATGGCCTGATCAGGACTGGAGCGGTTCGGTTCGTTGACCAGCAGGTGAACGTGCTCCGGCATGACGACGTATCCCGCAACGACGAATCCGTATTTTTGCCGAGTCCGCTCCAGTGCGGACTCGAAGAGGCTCATCGACTCCGGCGCGCCGAGGTACGGCAGACGGTGATAGCAACTGAAGGTCAGGAAATGCATCTCGCTGGTTTGCTGATAACGAACGAGTCCCGCGGGCATGGAAGAGAGCATACACCAGTCCGACTCGGTGATTCAGAACGAAATCAGCCACATGCGAACGGAGTGGTCTCTCCCAGGTCCGAAAATCCGGACCTGGGGCACCCAGATTTTTGGTGTGGCAGAGGAACGACCCTGCGCGAGGTTAGCGAGTTGGCAAGTTGGCGGGGTCACCGCCGATATCTCGACTGTAGAAAAGCGGCATTTTGCCGAAAGGGTGCTTATCGGAATGGAAGAGTGGGCTTGCGAGCGCCGGCCGGTGTTGATATTGGGCCGGGCCGATCGGCTGCGCGCCGGGGCGGCCGCTGCAAGGAACGGAGTCTCTCATGGTGCTGATTGAGCGGCGAAGGCCTGACGTGGGCAACGTGACCTGGGAGCATCTGCGGCTTCCGCCGTTCCCTCAGGTCGCGGTGAGGGTGTTGCAACTGGCGAACAAAGAGAATGTGCAGATGCATCAGTTGAGCGAGCTGATCTCGTCCGATCCGGCGTTTGCCAGCGAAGTGCTGACGATTGCCAACTCGCTGCTATATGCGCCGCGCTTTCCGTCGAAGAGCATTCAGCAGGCGATTGTGGTGCTGGGCATTCACAACCTGCAAGGGATGTGCCTGACGGTGGGCGCCAGAACCTACATGGGCAAGGCGCTGCATCTGCCTTTCATGCAGGTAATCTGGCGGCACAACCTGGCCTGCGCGCTGATCGCGGCGCAACTGGCGTCCGCGGGATTCCTGGACAAGGACACGGCGTATACGGCTGGGGTGCTGCACGACATTGGCCGGCTGGGGCTGGCCGCGGTGCGTCCCAAGGAGTACGCCGCGCTGCTGGGGACACACAAGGGATCGTCCGCGAGCATTTTGCAGGCCGAGCGGGAGCTGTTTGGAACGGACCATTGCGAGATTGGCGGGCGGCTGATTGCGGACTGGAATCTGCCTGCCGACTTCGCGGCGATCGTCTCGGATCATCATGCGCCCAGGGCGGCGGATGGCTCGTGGTGCATGGCCGACCTGGTCAACGCGAGTTGCAGAATGGCGGATGCGGCGGGCTTTTCGGCGTTTGCCGGGTGCGAGTGCGCGCCGTATGCGGAGCTGCTGGAAGAGCTGCCGGCGCGGGAGCGCAGGCTGTTTCATCTGGATGTTGCAAGCCTGGCATCGAGCGTAGCTCCCAGGATTCATGCGGCGGAGACTGCTTGATCGACGCCTGCCCTGGGATGTACGGAGGCACGGACCGTGGAAAGCGAGTTGCAAAAAGACGAGGTCCGTCTGCCCTGGGCTCATTTGCGGCTCCCGCCGTTTCCCCAGGTTGCCATCCGCATCCTGCAACTGGCCAACAAGGAAAATGTGCAGTTGCACCAGTTGAGCGACCTGATCGCAACCGATCCGGGGTTCGCCAGCGAAGTGCTCATGGTGGCCAACTCTCCGCTGTATGCCCCTCGCTACCCGGCAACCGGGATTCTGCAGGCCATCGCCGTGCTGGGCGCCAATCAACTGCAAGGCATGTGCCTGCTGGTGGGCGTCAGAACCTACCTTGGCCAGTCGCTTAAGTATCCAGCCATGCGCGAGCTGTGGCGGCACAATCTGGCTTGCGCGCTGATCGCCAAGCAGTTGGCGTCGGCGGGGTTCATGGACAAGGACCTGGCGTACACGGCGGGGATTCTGCACGACGTTGGGCGGTTCGCGCTGGGGGTGATCCGGCCCAAGGAGTATGCCGCATTGCTGGCTTCGCATCGCGGAGCGCCCCGCGGAATGCTGGAGGCGGAGCGAGCGCTGTTTGGATGGGATCATTGCGAGACCGGACGAAAGCTGATTGTGGACTGGAAGCTGCCTTCCGATTTCGATGCCATTGTCTCGCACCATCATCTGCCCCGGCGGCCAGATGGGACGTGGAGCATGGCCGAGCTGATCAAGGTGAGCTGCGGCATGGCGGACGCCGCCGGCTTTCCGGCGTTTCAGGGATGCGAGGCGGCGGACTTCGGGGAACTGCTGGAGGCGCTGCCAACGCGCGAGCGAACGATGTTCCACTTCGATGTGGATTCTCTGGCGCGGACGATTGCCGCGGGGATTCAGGCGGTGGAGTCGGTTTGATTCCTCCTGGATAAGAGCTCACCACAGGGCCTGAAGGCCCAATGGTTCTCCCATCCTCATCGTCAGGGCTAAACAGGCTGTGCAGAATGCGTTCCTCCGCGGCTAAAGCCGCCGTTGGTTCTGTTGGCTTATGCGGGGGTTGAAACCCCCGCCTCCCTCCGGATCGAGTTTTTCGCAGCCTGGAACGCCCTGACCGACCATAGCCTGCCATTCAAGGTGCTCAGATATTTCCTTAGAAAAATCCAATCGTATCTTCTTCAAACCCCACTCATTGATTGCACCATCCCCGCCGATGAAGCGTGTGTTTGGCCTGCGAAAGCTGTGATTGTGGCCCATTGCCGCGGGTCATATCTGGCGATTGGGTTACGGAGTCAAAGCATGGGGATAAACCTCGATGAGGGTGAAGCGCTGAGCACGGTCATCCTTTGCGAAACCGTGGACATCTCTTCGGCGGCGGAGTTGAAGGCGCTGCTGGTAAAGGCGCTCGGATCGGGCAAAGAGGTGCGCGTTTCGCTCGAGGGCGAGGCCTATCTGGATGCGACCGCGATCCAGTTGATCTGGGCAGCCGAACGGGAGGCGCGCAGCGGGGGCGTGGGGTTCGCGCTGGCCGGGCCGGTGCCGGAGCGGATCTCGGCAGCGCTTCTGGATGCGGGCTTTGACAGGTTTCCGGCAGCGGAGTGCGCCAGGTAAGCCAACGGGGACGGAACGATGTCGATGGCAAGCAATGCCGACCAGTTCAAGCAGAGCTTCAGGGAAGAAGCGCGCGAGATTCTTGTGGATCTGGAGGCGGCGCTTCTGGAGCTGAACGAGAACGCGGGCGACGGGGAGCTGGTGGGGCGCGTCTTTCGCGGCCTGCACACCATCAAGGGCTCGGGTTCCATGTTCGGCTTTGAGGAGCTGGCCGCGTTCACGCACAACCTGGAGACGGCCTTCGACGAGGTGCGCAATGGGCGGCTCGAGATCAACCCGGAGTTGATCGACCTTACCCTGGGCGCGCTGGATCAGATCAGGGCCATGCTGGAGGAGGGCGCGGGAGGAGCAGCGCCAGCCGATCCCGCGGCCTGCGCGGAGATTCTGGCCAAAGTGCGGCGGTTGACGGGGATTGCGGCGGGCGGCGCAGGCGCGGATGGCGGCGGCAAGACCGCATTGGCGGCGAAGCCCTGTGCGGCGTCCGGGGGCGCGGTGCGGGAGTGGTCGATTCGCTTTGCGCCCGGTCCTGACCTGATGCTGAACGGCACCAGTCCGCTGCTGCTGCTGCGCGAGCTGCGGCAACTGGGCGGCTTGTCGGTGAAGGCTTCGATGGCGGCGGTTCCCCCTCTGGCGGAGCTCGAACCGGAGCGCTGCTATGTGGCCTGGGAGATGGTGCTGGCAACCGCGGTGAGCCGCGACGCCATCCGCGATGTCTTCATCTTTGTCGAGGACCACTGCGAGCTGAGCATCGAAGCGGTGGCCGGGCCGGCGGGTGAGGGCTTGGCTGACGCTGCGGCAAAGGCGCTCGACGAGCCGCGTTCTCAGAGCGGAGGACGCCGCACCTATGACAAGCCGGACACCGCAACGAGCCTGCGGGTTCCGGCGGCCAAGCTGGACCAGTTCGTGGACCTGGTGGGCGAGCTGGTGACGGTGCAGGCGCGGCTGAGCGAGCTGGCCGCACGCCGCGACGACCCCGAGATCGCCGAGGTGTCGGAAGAGATCGAGCGGCTGACCTCGTCCTTGCGCGAGAACTCGATGAACATCCGCATGTTGCCGATTCGCGCGACCTTTGAGAAGTTCCGGAGGCTGGTGCACGACCTGGCGCGCGACCTGGGCAAGGACGTGGAGCTGACCATCGAGGGAGCGGATACGGAGCTGGACAAGACGGTCATCGATCAGTTGAGCGACCCACTGATGCACCTGATCCGCAACAGTATGGACCACGGCATCGAGCCGCGCGATGTGCGGGCCGCGCGCGGCAAGCGCCCGACGGCCACCATCCACTTGTCGGCGCGGCATTCGGGAGCCAGTGTGCTGATCGGGGTCTCGGACGACGGCGGCGGCATCGACGCGGAGGCGGTGCGCAGCCGCGCGGTGGAGAAGGGATTGGTGGACGAGGATGCCCCGCTCACCGAGGCCGAGACCTTCGCTCTCATCTTTCAGCCGGGCTTTTCGACGGCCAAGCAGGTCACCGATGTCTCGGGCCGGGGAGTGGGCATGGATGTGGTGCGGCAGCGGGTGGACAGCCTGCGGGGCACCATCGACGTGGCCAGCAACAGGGGCACGGGAACCTCGGTCACGCTTCGCCTGCCCCTGACGCTGGCCATCATCGATGGCCTGCTGGTGGGCGTGGGGGATGCGTACTTTGTGCTGCCGCTGGCCAACACGCTGGAGTGCATCGAGCTGACGACGGCCGACATTGAGCGGGCCAATGGCAAGCATGTGGCCAACGTGCGCGGAGTTGTCGTCCCCTACATCCGGCTGCGCGAGCACTTCGATATTCGCACTCCGCGGCCGGAGATTGAGCAGATCATGCTGGTGGAAACCGAGGGCGGCCGCTACGGATTCGTGGTGGACCGGGTGCTGGGCGATTGCCAGACGGTGATCAAGAACCTGGGCCGGTTCTACCGGCACGTGCAGGTGGTGAGCGGCGCCACCATCCTGGGCAATGGAACGGTGGCGCTGATTCTGGACCCCGAGCGGCTGGCGCAGGACGCGGTGCGGCTGGGGCGGCAGGGATTGCAGCGCGGACATGGGGCAGCGAGTTCAGCCGGTGTTGCGGGACGTGGCAGGAAGCGGGAGGGCACTGGCGTAAGCGCAGTTTAAGGTTCGAACCGGGTGATTTTGTGCGTGGCGATTGAGTGCGGCGGTATCCCACCCTAGGCGCAAAAACAAGAACGCGCCCAGGGTGGGGCACCCGCAAGCGGGAAAGCTCTCAAACGAATGCAGCATAGGGAAACGTCGGCGATGGCGCGGTATATGCCAGCGCTTGTCAACAACACTTAACCGGCTGGGTCTCGTACCCCTTCATGCAGCGGCGGCAATGAATCGGCGCGCCGATGGATTTTGGAGAGAACGAATTCCAGCGAAGGAGGGGCGGATTTCATGCCGAGCACATTGGTGAGCGAAGGCCGGAAGGCGCATGGCGCCGGCAACGGCCATGGAGGAAACGGACACGGGGATCACGAACGCGTGGCCCCCAAGGAGCATCAGGCCGAGGATATTGACGACTCGATGCTGGTGTTGCAAGAGATCATGCGGCTGGTGGACGCCTCCAAAGAGGGGCGGCTCTCCGAGCGCGGCAAGGCAACGCTGTTCAACGACGTAAATCGCGAGATCATCCAGGGCGTCAACGAGATGCTGGACGCGATCCTGCTGCCCATTGGGGAAGGCAACCGCGTTCTGGCGCAAATTTCCTCGGGCAAGATCGACGAGCTGATTGCGCAGACCTACCACGGCGACCACGAGAAGATGAAGGTCGCCGTCAACAATGTAGCCATCGTGACGCAGGGCTTGCAGAAGGAAATGGCGCGGCTGATCGAGGCCTCGAAGGAAGGCCAGCTCAGCGACCGGGGCAAGCCGGAGAACTTCCAGGGCGCGTATGCGGAGATTGTTCGCGGCGTGAACACCATGCTGGACGCGATTCTTCTGCCCATCGGCGAGGGCAACCGCATCCTGGCGCAGATATCCTCGGGCAAGATCGACGAATTGATCGCCCAGACCTACAAGGGCGACCACGAAAAGATGAAGGTCGCGGTCAACAACGTGGCCATCGTCACGCAAAGCTTGCAGAAGGAAATGGCGCGGCTGATCGAGGCCTCGAAGGAGGGCCAGCTCAGCGACCGGGGCAAGCCGGAGAACTTCCAGGGCGCGTATGCCGAGATTGTGCGCGGCGTCAACACCATGCTGGACGCGATTCTTCTGCCCATCGGCGAGGGCAACCGCATTCTGGCGCAGATCTCGAACGGCAAGATCGACGAGCTGATTGCGCAGACCTACAAGGGCGACCACGAGAAGATGAAGGTCGCGGTCAACAATGTGGCTGTCGTGGTGCAGAGCCTGCAACGCGAACTTGGGCGGCTGACCGACGCGTCCAAGGAGGGCCAGCTCTCGGAGCGCGGCAAGCCCGATCAGTTCCAGGGCGCGTATGCCAACATCGTGCGCGGGGTCAACAGCATTCTCGATGCCGTGATCGCTCCTTTGAACGTAGCGGCCAATTATGTTGACCGCATCAGCAAGGGCGATATTCCATCCAAGATCACCGACACTTACAACGGCGATTTCAACACCATCAAGAACAACCTGAACACCTGCATCGACGCCGTCAACACGCTGGTAGCCGATGCCGGCCTGCTGTCGAAGGCCGCTGTCGAGGGCAAGCTGGCGACACGCGCCGACGCCGCCAGGCACCAGGGCGACTATCGCAAGATCGTGCAGGGCGTAAACGAAACGCTGGACGCGGTGATTGGACCGCTCAACGTGGCCGCCAACTATGTGGACCGCATCAGCCGGGGCGATATTCCCGCCCGCATCACGGACACCTACAACGGCGACTTCAACACCCTCAAGAACAACCTGAACACCTGCATCGACGCCGTCAATTCGCTGGTGGCCGACGCTGGAATGCTGGTGAAGGCGGCTGTGGACGGGAAGCTCGCCACGCGCGCCGACGCCAGCAAGCACCAGGGCGACTTCCGCAAGATCGTGCAGGGCGTGGACGACACGCTGGACGCGGTCATCGGACCGCTCAACGTGGCCGCCAACTATGTGGACCGGATCAGCCGGGGCGATATTCCCGCCCGCATCACGGACACTTACAACGGCGACTTCAACACCCTCAAGAACAACCTGAACACCTGCATCGACGCCGTCAATTCGCTGGTGGCCGATGCTGGAATGCTGGTCAAAGCCGCGGTGGATGGAAAACTGGCGACGCGCGCCGACGCCAGCAAGCACCAGGGCGACTTCCGCAAGATCGTGCAAGGCGTGGACGATACGCTGGACGCGGTCATCGGCCCACTCAACGTGGCTGCACGGTATGTGGACATGATCTCGAAGGGCGATGTGCCGCCGCAGATCACGGACACCTACAACGGCGACTTCAACAACATCAAGAACAACCTGAACGTGCTGGTGGTGGCGATGAACGACATCACCGCCGCGGCCGAGGAGGTGGCAAACGGCAACCTGACTGTCGAACTTCGCGAGCGCTCGCCGCAGGACAAGCTGATGCAGGCGCTGGCGGCGATGGTCGCCGGTCTGACGCGGACGGTCTCGGACATTCGCGCCATCGCGGGTGAAGTGTCGGCGGCCAGCCAGTCGATCTCGACGGCTTCGATCCAGGTGTCGAAGGGCGCCAGCGCGCAGGCGGCGGCTGCCGAAGAAGCCTCGTCCTCAATGGAGGAGATGGTCTCGAACATCAAGCAGAATGCCGACAACGCGCAGCAGACCGACAAGATTGCCAACAAGAGCGCGAAGGACGCGCAGGAGAGCGGCAAGAGTGTTCTTGAAGCAGTGGCCGCGATGAAGGAGATCGCCAACAAGATCTCGATCATCGAGGAGATTGCGCGCCAGACCAACCTGCTGGCATTGAACGCGGCCATCGAAGCGGCGCGCGCCGGCGAACATGGCAAGGGCTTTGCCGTGGTTGCCGCAGAGGTGCGCAAGCTGGCAGAGCGCAGCCAGAAGGCGGCGGGCGAGATCAATCAGCTCTCCGCCACCACGTTGAAAGTATCGGAGAAGTCTGGCGAAATGCTCGACAAGCTGGTGCCCGACATTCAGCGGACAGCGGAACTGGTGCAGGAGATCACCGCCGCCAGCAAGGAGCAGGACACCGGCGCGGAGCAGATCAACAAGGCGCTGCAACAGCTTGAGCAGGTGATCCAGCAAAATGCCTCGGCCTCGGAAGAGATGGCATCGACCACCGAGGAGCTGACCGGGCAGTCGGATCAACTGGTCAGCGCGCTGTCATTCTTCCACACCGGCGACGAAGAGGGAGGGCCGGGACGAAAAGGCGCGAAGGCACAGCGGCAGGCAGCGCCGGCGAGGGTTGCCAAGCCGGTGGGCCACGGCGCGGCAGCCAGCGCAAAGCCTGCGGCGAGGGCTGGAATCAATCTCCGGCTCAAAGACAAACACGACGAGCTTGACGGAGAGTTCGAGCGTTTCTGACCGGGTGCTTGCCGCACGGGCGGACTATTGCCCTGCGGCGGAGTCACGGAGCGGTTCTCTGAAGAGGGGAGCCGCTCCAGTCTTCCAGATGAGAAAGGAGTTGCAGTATGAGCGTGAACGAAATCACGGAGACACGGCAGTACCTCACCTTCAAGCTCGGCAACGAGATCTTTGCCACCGACGTGGCGAAGGTAAGAGAAGTGCTTGACCTGACCACCATCACCGCCATCCCCAGGACGCCCGATTTCATGAGCGGGGTCATTAACCTGCGGGGCAGCGTGGTGCCGGTGGTCGATCTCAGGCTCTGCTTCGAGATGTCGAAGACCGAGAGCACGCGCAACACCTGCATTGTTGTCGTCGAGGTGTTGCTTGACAACGAATCGACCGTCATCGGCGCGCTTGCCGATTCGGTCGAGGAGGTGATCGACCTGGAGCCGGATCAGATTCAGCCGGCGCCGCGCATTGGCACGCAGATTCGCACCGACTTCATCAAGGGGATGGGGCGGCGCGATACGCAGTTCATCATGATTCTGGACATCGACCGGGTGTTTTCGGCCGAGGAGCTGGCAGTGGTTCGCGGGCCGGAATCGAGCAAGCCGCTGATGGAAGTGGCGGCGTAGAGCATTGCTACTGCTGCTGCGATGCTGGATTGTGGTATCCCACCCTGGCCACAAAAACAAGGACGTGGCGAGGGTGGGGCACCCGGCGATAACGCTGAACGCGATTTAAAGGAGGGAACGGGGAAGACGGAAACCGCCTGCCCCGTTCACACAATGAGCAATCACGATGAGTCCATTTCAAGCCGGGATTATGCGCGGCTTTGCGAACTGATCTACCAGGAGGCTGGCATTCACCTGGGTGGCGGCAAGCAGACGATGCTTGAGGCGCGCATCAAGCGGCGCTTGAAGGCTCTCGATCTCAGTTCCTACAGCGAGTACTGCGATTTTCTCTTCGGGCAGCAAGGGCGGAAGGAAGAGATGGTTGCCTTCATCGATGTGGTGACCACCAACAAGACGGACTTCTATCGCGAGCCGCGGCATTTCAATTTTCTTGTGGAGAAGGCGCTTCCCGAGCTGACCACGCTGAACGGAGGCGGAAGGCCGCTGCTTATCTGGAGCGCGGGCTGCTCGACGGGCGAGGAGCCTTATACGCTGGCCATTGTGCTGAGCGAGTATGCGCTGACGCATCCGGGCTTCCGCTTCAGGATACTGGCCACCGACATCTGCACCACGGTGCTGGCCAAGGCGGAGATGGGCGTCTATACCAGGGATGTCGCCGGCCCGGTGCCTTCGGCTCTGCAACGCAAATACTTCATGCGCAGCCGCGACCCCCACTCGGACCGCGTGCGGGTAACGCCGGAGTTGCGGCAGACGATCGAGTTTCGCAGGTTGAACTTCATGGATTCGAACTATGGCCTCTCAGAAAGGGCCGATGCCATCTTTTGCCGGAACGTGATCATCTATTTCGACCGGCCCACGCAGGAGCGCATCCTCAAGAAGCTCTCGCAGAATCTAGTGCCGAGCGGGTATATGTTCGTTGGCCACGCCGAGACCCTGCACGATATGGATCTGCCTCTTGCGCCGGTGGCGCCGGCGCTCTACAGGAGGGTGGATGCCGCAGCCTGAGATTGCGTTGCCGGAATTATATGTTCAGCCGGGAGAATCGCATCTGGTGAGAGAGCCCACGATCATGCGCACCGTACTCGGCTCCTGCGTTGGCATCACGTTTTGGGCGCCCCGGCTGTGCGCCGCGGGACTCTGTCATCCCATGCTGCCTGTTTTCCCGGCCAAACCCACCCAGAGCAGCCTGGCCAACAGCCGGCGCTATGTGGATTTCGCCATACGCGATCTCTCGAAACAGTTCGATTCGCTTGGAGCGCGCCGCGGAGAGATTGAAGTGAAGCTGTTTGGCGGCGGAGACGTTCTTGCCGTCACCAATCCGGCATCTCGGCCGACGGTGGGGCGGCTGAACTGCGAGGCCGCGCTACGAGTGCTTGACGAAGAAGGCTTCGCTGTCGCCGCTTCAAGCCTGGGCGGCACTTCCGGCATCAATATCCAATTCAACACGGGGACGGGGGAAGTGCTGCTGAAGCGGCTGAGTTTGCCCAAAGCCTGCACTCCAGGAGTGAACTGCTCGATAGGCTCCGCATGCCCGTCATGGGAAACCTGCGCGCTGCGAGCGCGCACGCGGCATGAGCGTCATAACGGACAACGCTGACACAAACAGAGAGGCGGAAGTTGTGAATTCACCGAAGATTCGCGTGCTGATTGTGGACGACTCCGCCGTGGTGCGGCAGACGCTGTGCGAGGTACTTTCGTCGGACCCGGAGATCGAGGTGATCGGCACGGCCAGCGACCCTTTTGTCGCGGCAGACCGCATCGCCGAACAAGTGCCGGATGTGATCACGCTTGATATCGAGATGCCGCGCATGGATGGGCTGACCTTTCTGAAGAAGATCATGAGCCAGCACCCCATCCCGGTGGTGATCTGCTCGAGCCTTGCCGAGGAGGGCGCGCAAAGCACCTTCAAAGCCCTCGAATACGGCGCGGTGGAGATTGTCACCAAGCCTCGGCTGGGGACCAAGCAATTTCTCGAGGATGCGCGCATTACCCTTTGCCAGGCCGTCAAGGCGGCGGCGGCTACCAAGCTGCGCATCCTGCGGCCCAGCCACACTGTGGAGCCCAAATTGACCGCCGACGCCATTCTCTCTCCCGCCACCCACGCCATGGCCGAGACCACCGAGAAAGTGGTGGTGATTGGCGCATCGACCGGCGGCACAGAGGCGTTGAAGACCCTGCTCGAGACCCTACCGGCCGACACTCCTGGCATTGTGATCGTGCAGCATATGCCGGAACTGTTTACGCGCGCCTTTGCCAACCGGCTCGACAGCCTGTGCAACATTACCGTGAAGGAAGCCGAAACCAACGACACCATCATTCGCGGGCGCGCCCTGATTGCGCCGGGCAATCATCATCTGCTTCTCAAGCGCAGCGGCGCGCGCTACTACGTCGAGGTCAAGGACGGACCGCTGGTTTGCCGACACCGGCCCTCGGTGGACGTGCTCTTCCGCTCTGCCGCGCGTTACGCGGGACGCAATGTTGTGGGCGCAATCCTGACGGGAATGGGCGACGACGGCGCCCGGGGAATGCTGGAGATGAAGCAGGCCGGGGCCATCACCATCGCCCAGGACGAGGCCACCTGCGTGGTTTTCGGCATGCCCAAAGAGGCCATCAAGCTGGGCGGCGCGGACAAGGTCCTGCCCTTGCAATCGATTGCCGGAGCGATTCTGGCAGCCGCGCATTGAAGACAGTAAAGACGGCAACCGACTGCCCATGCAGAATCGGATACAGAATCTGCGTTGCTGCAACTCTTTTGCTCATCGCGTGTCTAACCTGACAGGGAGTTCCGTCCCGCGATCCATGAGTAGACTTGTGCGCACCTTCGTGTTCCCAGTGCTTGCGTGGGCTTTTGCCTTCTGCTCGGCGGGATCGGCCCAATCCGGGGCCTTTATTATTTCGCAGCATGGTCACCCGGTGGGCACAGCGAGCTTCAACTTCACTTCCAATCCCCAGGGCTACAGCTCTACCTCAATCGTCCGCATAGCGATGCAGGGCCTCAACTACGCTCTCTCCAAGACCGAGCTGTTATCCCCTGGCAACCACTTGCGCCACGTCCAGTTGAGTGCGACCGTCAACGGCTCTGCGGTGAGCGTCACCGCAGCTCCTGACGCTGCACAAATCCTGATGAACATCTCCGCAGGGGGCCGCAGCTCGACCGCCCGCTTAGACGCGCACCCTGGGGCGGTCCTTCTGGCCGACTTTGACCCAGGCGCTCTTGAAACCCTGCTGGCCCTGGCTGTCGCCGGCAACAATAGAGACCTTTGGGCCATCATCCCCAAGCAAACCGGCATACAAATCGGCTCCATCCAGCCCATCCAGCTTGCCACCTACGCCGACGAGCGGGGAACCCTCGACGGGAAGCCGATCCTCGTCCATCACCTCGTCGCCACCGTCGCTGGGGCCGCCACTCATCTCTTCTCTGGCCCTGAAAACCAACTGCTTCAGGCTGAACTTCCCCAGCAGGGCTTTGCGTTGGTTCGCAAAGGCTTTGTGCTGACCCCGCCCGCCAAGGCAGGCGCGCCGCCCGATTCCGGAGCCTCGCCGACACAGTAGTTGTTTCCATCCACGCTTCCCGCGCCTGGGTCCGGTACAATCCTGAGCTATGAGCGAGCAACCGCAGGAGACTGTCTCCGTCGATTTCACTGTCGGCATTGGCGACGGCCAAATTAAAGCCACGGCGGTGGTGCCCGCCGGCCAAACCAACCTTACCCAGATTCTGCCCGTCATACAGTCGCTTGAAGATTCGCTGATTGAGGGCGTCGCGACGCAAATGGCAGAGGCCGGCCGCACTATCTCCTGCAAAGCCGGCTGCGGAGCCTGTTGCCGCCAGATGGTTCCCCTAAGCATCTTCGAAGCCGAAGCCCTCAGTGCCTGGATTCGCACCTTGCCGGAAGCACGCCAGCAGGTACTCGCCGGCCGTTTTCATCAAGCGCTACTCAAACTGGCGGCGAGTGGGCTCATCGACCGCATGGTCAACGAAGATTGGCTCGCGGTCACCGCTTCCGCGCACAAACTGGCTCTCGAGTATCTCTATCAGCGCATCGCATGCCCGTTTCTCGAGGATGAATCCTGTTCCATTCACCCCATCCGCCCGCTCGTCTGCCGCGAATACCTCGTCACTTCACCGCCGGAGCACTGCTACGATCCGGCAAATCTCCAGGTCGTCCCTGTCCGCTTGCCGCTTAACTTGTCTCGCGTTCTCAACACCATTGGAGCAGAGCTTGAGCAAAGCATCCGCTGCTGGATTCCCTTGCCTTTTCTCTTTGCGTGGATGAAGGGCGACGCCCACCCCGGCGAAAGAGTTGCCGGCGACGGTCCCCAGGTGTTCTATGAGTTTTTAAGGCGCATCGGCTCGGCATATTTGCCCTTGGAGGACGCCGAGCCTTCAGCAGAAGGCTAGCCAAGGATATTTTGAAATCTGACTCCGCCGGCTACCACCCCGGCCGAGCCCTCAAGCAAATCCTCCGCGCCGTCGAAGACGCCAAACTAGAAACGACGATCGCCACGCCCAACAAAGCCCTGCGTCTGGTGCGGACGCAGTTTCCCGTTGCCAGCCTCTAACATCCCACGCGGCGACTTTTCAGGAGTAATATGTGTTGGCTGAAACCTTTGAGCCTACCCAGGTCTCAAAATCGAGAGATGGAGCACCCGGCGCTGATTCCGGGTTTCGAGGGTGGTTCAGAAATTATCTGCAAGGTTTTGAAAATATAAAAGGGGGGTGGGGGTATTAATTTTCTAGTCAATAGGTGCGGATCGGGCAGGTTCCTGAGAGATTGATCCGGGGGAACGCGGACGCGACTGCCACCCCTGCGACGATTTCTATCATGGGTTTCTCTATCTCCATTGTGCGACGGCGGGGCGTAATTTTGTGCAAGAGGCAAGGAAAAGGT
>Ga0302320_10015892_pt1 | contig 15415 bp, 10 predicted proteins | sample Bog_T0_3_FD_202130 | JGI IMG/M metagenome (GOLD analysis project Ga0302320, IMG submission 202130) | Peat permafrost microbial communities from Stordalen Mire near Abisko, Sweden - Bog_T0_3 | ecosystem: Environmental > Terrestrial > Soil > Wetlands > Peat | place: Sweden: Abisko, Stordalen Mire... | reverse complement strand
CCCGTGCTGTCGACAATCAGATGCAGCTCCCCTGTTCCAGAACGTGGTAGGTTCTGAACCGGCAGTCCACCAGCCCGACGACTTAGCGTCGAATGATCTGGAACGGGAAGGTCGATCTCCAGCAATCGCATGATCGAGCCGATCAGCCCTTCGCTCTGACGTAGAGCTAACCGGAACACCGCTCGTAACGTCAAAGCGGTCTCGATTGCGAGGTTCGAATAATGAGGCTGCCCACCCGGCGTCTTTCGAGACTGCGCCCTCCAACCAGCCAGCGCCTCCTCGGTGAACCAGATGGTGAGGCTTCCCCGATTGCGAAGCGCCGTGTCATAGTCCCGCCAATTGGTCACCCGATGCTTTTGCCGGGGAATATGATGGCGTCCCTTGGAATGATGTTTGAAAGGCACGATAAAGCTCCAGGCTGAAATCGCCTGTCGTCTATCCCCTTCAGCACGCCAAGGGAAGTTCGGCACATCCGTGCAACAAACCCCTTACGTGCACGGAAAGTGACGCAGACCCGCGCAAACACAAAATCACGCTCGCATTTTTTGGGAGCCCTTTCGCAGATTGGCGCGGATCAAGGCCATGAGCATTGGACCGAGGGAAAAGGCCCCTGCCCTCGCCTTCTCGGTCAGATTGCGCAAATAGCCGCCAGCGCTATTGATGAGGGAGGAGCGCTGCAGAATTGCGGCAAGAACCACGGCGGCATCTTCAGGACCAAACGCCTCGATGGCCTCTTCCCAGGCGCTGGGGCTGATCCCCAGCCAGGGGCGCACGGAGGCGGCGGTGGCTATCATATCGCGCCAGGAGTTGATCCCGTTGGGCGCGTGCTCGGCAATGTCGGGGCAAGCGTCGAGGACCATAGGCAGGGGGAAGCTGCGTTGCGGCCGATCTTTCTGCGACTTAGGCTCGATTTGCTCCTGGGGCTCACAGTGAGGCTCGGTGGTCGTCCTTGTCTTTCTTGAAAGACCAAGTTCAGATTCAGGAATTGGGTTTTGGGTTGAATTCTGTATGTGCCCCTCATTCTGGGTGGCATTGCCACTCATTTTAGTGGTTTTGACATGGGTTTGAAGAGCCATGCGGATCTCTTCGGCAAGCCGGTCGAGCGCGTCGGCCATTGGCATGAGCATTTCCAAATTTGCTCTTCTTGGAACGCGTCTGTTGAGCCCTTCGAAAGCTTCGGAAAACGCGCGCCAGTCCGCCGGTGCCTCTTCGTAGAGGCCCGTGGCGATCATCTTGTCGATGTCGCGACGCGAGATGGTGATGCGGTCACGGAGCGCGTGTAGTTGCCTCTCTGCGGCAATCGCCTCCGTCGCCAGGCGCTTGAATTCCACGGCGCGAGCTACGAGCGGACTGAGATCGAATCCGAAGGCCTCTTCGATCTCGCCCCCCTCCCCTCTTCGCGCATAGCGTTTTCCATTCGGGCTGTCGCGCCGGAAGATCAGGCCGAGGAAGACCAGCGCGCTTAAGTGGCGTCTCAACGAGTTCTCGGCCATGCCGTTCGCCCGCTGAGCTAAACTCTTGTTCGAAGGGAAGACGACGATTGGCTCCCCGCCTGTGAGTGTCGTTTCCTGGTGGAAGGAAAGAAGAGCGTTGAGAACCGCGATGGTCCGGTCTGAAAGGCCAATCGCGTCCTTGGCTTTCCGAATATCGTCCAAGACCTGCCATTTATGGGCGATAGTGTCGGCCGAGCAGGATTGCGCGACGATTTGGGTTTCCATGAGGGCAAGCGAATACGGCCGCCGCCCATAGGGCGTCGTTGATTGAGAGGTTTGCATGGTCTTTACCCTTCTTCGGGCAAAGAAAAAGCGTTCGCCGAATCGACGTTGGATCTTGACAACAAAGGCCGGAAATGGTTCTGTGAATTTGTCAAGGTTTCACAGAGGCTTCCGGAACGGTTACGGTTCGGGGGCCTTTTTCTTTGCCTTAATGACTCCTGGTTAATTGATCGGGTACGCGGTTCACTCTTCCGCGCGGCGCCTGAACACCGCGAAGATTTCGCCAAAGCGGATCGACAGTTTCAAAAACGCACTGATCGCGCTGGGCTTGCCCGTTTCGAACCGGAAAACAGGCAAGCATTGGTTGTCGGCATCCGGCGCGCGAATACCAACGTGAGGGGTCAAGAAATCGCGGATTGCATTTGAAGACGGCCAGATCGAGGGATCGGAGCCCCGGACATCTCAAATGTCGCGGATAGCAATCGCTTTTTTGGGGGGGCTTTGGATGTGCTTTTGTCCGCCCATCACTATCCATCAGACAAAACATCATTGTTCGCCGCCCATGGGACGCCGTTGATGGTTCCGTTTGCATTGTTCTTGCCTCTCTTCGGGCAAAGAAAAAACGATCGCCGAACCGACGTTGAAAGCTGAGGACATTGGCCGAACGGCGCTCTGTGACCTTGCTAGGACTTTAGAGGTGTCCGTGACGGTTTCGGTTCGGGGTCTTTGTCTTTGCCTTAATGACTCCTGGTTGGTGGAACCGGTACGCGGTTCACGTATCCGCGCGGCGCCTGAACGCCGCGATGATTTCGCCGAAGCGGATCGAGAGCTTCGGAAACGCCTTGCCGAGTATTGTTGTCTGCCGGCTTGGGTCGCAAAAACATCACACCCCGCCTATATCGACAGCACGGCGAAACGAATTTGTTTGGTCCAATCCGAACCAGAACGAGCGAGCGACTGTTGTCCCAGCACTCGGCGCGAACACGAACACCGTTCGCGATGTTTTGAGGATAGTGATCTGTGTAAGCTGCGCCGGAAAAGCCCCTGCCCTCGCGTCTAGCGCGAAAAGCAAGCGTTTTTTGAAGAGCGCCCTCTGCGTCGGCTCTACGGTCGAGCAGTTGCTCCAGTCGGGGCAAAACGGTCTCGGCCGCCACCCAATAGGCGTCGCTGATTGTTTGTGATCCATGTTCGTTGCCTGTCGATAGGCAAAGAAAAAGTGTTCACCAAAACGGCGCCATGACTCTTGACTAGGATTCGCGGAAGTGAGATTCTCAACTTGCGAAGTGTGAGAAGGGCTTCCGGAGCGGTTTCGTTTCGGGGGCCTTTTTTACTTTGCTGTTCGGTCTCCTGTTTTGCTACGGATCTTCTCCTCCTTGAACGCTCGATAGAGCGATTCAAGATTGGAAGAAATAAATTGGCCGAACTCGCCCGCGCTTCCCGATTTCAATGAGAGACTGAACGTTTTGCTAGTGCAGCGGTAAGTCGCTCTCACCATCTTGTCCTCAGGAGCCCAGGACGCTGACTTCAGCTGCCTTGGGGACGGCTTTCGCGTGGCCTTCAATTGCACGAGAAGGTAATTAAAACGGTCCGCAGCTTTTTTTGAGAGTAACTCGTCTGACTGCGCAAGTTGCCTGGCGAGTTCCGCTTTTGCAGGGTGCGCCACGAGCTTCTTAAGCTCCTCCCATCTGTCACGTCCGACATTTTTGGCCGCTCCAATCACGTCGATTACCGTGGGAGGAACGGTTTCTGCCACGGAAAGCATGCGGGACAGGAGGGTGTCATCAACCGTCAGTGCGGCCTTGATAGTTTCCTTGCTCTGGCCCATCTCACGCAGCTTTTTTCCGAACAATGCTTTTTCAATGAAGGACAAATTCGCCCGCGCTGTATTCTCCTGCCCCTGCATGACAATGTGGGCGATATCCTCGAGGTTCTTTACGACGGCCCGAACGGGGGTGCCGAGGTCCTTGGCAACCCGTGCCCGGCGATGGCCGAACACTATCATATAGCGACCCTCCGTCTCCGGGTGTGGACGCACAAGGATAGGAGAGGCCTGCCCTCGTTCTTTAATAGCGTCTCGAAGAGCGATATAGTCCTCGTCGTTATCTTCGATGCGGTCGGAGACGAACGAACCATCAATCAAGGAGGGATCGAGATTTACGATTGCGTCACCCGCTATCATCTTCTTGGCGTTTTCGGCCATTTCGTCGATAGAAATCATCATTGAGCGGGAAGCACCACGGCGGGTATATTCAGACCGCGCTTCGCTGTCAGCTTTTGGCGTCTCGGGGCCCGTGATGTTTGATAGGAGGTTTTTCCGCACACTATCCTCCTTTTGGCTGCGCCAAGGCGCCTGAAAAAGCTCTGGAGTTCTGCACGGCTGTCAAATTCAAGGTCATTTGCGACCCCACGCCCTATGGACAAGGCCAGTAATCTCCTCGTTGACCGCGTTTAGAGACTCCATCGCCCTATCATAAGTAACTCGGTTGAACTGAGAGCGATCAACTTCGTATAGGGATTGATTAGTAATACCGGCATCCGAGATCGCGGTAGATTTCAGCATCGGATTTTTCAGCATCTGCTTAGGAAAGAGAGCGTTCATGAATCCAACCATCTGCGACTGTGGGCCGTCGGTAGGCTCATATCGCGTAACGAGATAGCGAAACCATTTGAGTCTTACCTCAGCCCCAGCCTCGCTAATGGTTCGTAGAATTCCTCCTAACATGAGCAGAAACTGACTCATGGACATCACGTCGAGCATTTGCGGATGGATAGTTACGAGGACAGACGTGGAAGCTGTTAACGCAGTAAGGGTGAGGTAACCAAGCTGCGGTGGGCAGTCGATCACAACAACATCGTAGCGATCATCTACCTCTTTGAGAGCATCTGTGATGCGGGTAAAAAACATCCGTCCGTCGGGCGTCGACTTGTTCGAAGCGGCAAGCGGCGTTTCGTATTCATATTCCTGAAGTTCTAGGTTGGCCGGCACAATGTCGAGACCAGGAAAGTTTGTCGGTCGAATTACCTCGGAAATAGGCCTTTTTGCTTTGTCGTAACGAATTGCGTCATAGAGAGAGGGGTTTTTGTCGAGCTCCGGCTGAATACCATGAAGGGCAGAAAGCGATGCCTGTGGATCGAGATCGATCGCAAGGACGCGGTGCCCGGTGAGCGCGAGATGCTGCGCCAGATGTGCTGCCGTAGTTGTCTTCCCGCTGCCTCCCTTAAAATTGACAACAGCAGTTACCTGCATTGGCTCTTGAGGCCTACGGTGGGGAACATATTGCTTAAAGTCGGCGCGCCCATACCGATCTAAATACTGCCTGAGCTCCGACATTTGTTCGGCAGTATAGGTCCGACGACCTGAGACCGAAGTCGTCGGACTTGGCCCTTTCCCGTCAAGATGCAGTTTCTTGATATTCGACTGAGTTACCCCTAGGAAATAGGCTACCTCCGCGAGCGAGAAATGTCTCAGTCCCTTCGTGGCGTTTGGCGGATAATGCTCGATACGGAGCATATTCAACTTATCGGAGATCAGCTCCCCTTGCGCGAGGATGGTCTCGTGGAAGGCGAAATCGGTCATTTCGTCGACGGGTGCAACCATATTCATCTGCGCGGCTCTCGGGAATAACGCTTTTCCGTTTGAAAATAGATTTCAAGCGGGAATTATGACCGATTCTCTCAACGCCGCAACAGATTTTGTGTTAATGATAAGTTAATGCCATCTGCAGCCACCAACAACAGCGCATCTCCAGCGCTCTTATTGCAGTATATTATTGATTATAATATGGTTTCTGTTCTGCAAGTCTATCAATTTATTTGCATCCTCTCAATTCTGCTCGCTTCGGGAACGGGTCCCATTAGCAAGCCCGTCAACACATGATCCATCCCACTGCTTTCGGTGTATCTCGGTACCAGAACGAGGAACCGAGCGAACCGTTGATCCAACCCCAGCGCCGGATTCTAGGTCGCGGATTAACGATTTCTCAACCCATTTAACCGGGACGCTCCAACACATATCGGGAAGCGGAGCGCGCGATTGGCTTTGTTCGGTAGTGCCCGTGTGTTCGCCCCGTCCGATGTAGCTTCCGTGCGGCCCGCCATGGCTCCAAATTGGTGCGCGACGCTGGTCGTTCCGCATTTTGTCTGGCCTTGCGCGAGGATGGATTGGCTTTAGCAACGCCAACTAAAGCTGTTCTAGGCACAGCCCCTTGTGGTCGGGCGTCCTGCACGTCTGTCAAGACTCTGAGTATTTAGGGCTCATCTGGATACGTAAGCTGGTCGGATGAAAATTGCTCCAGGCGCGGGCTCCATCTCGCCGCGCTTAGCTTTGTCTCGGAGGCGGTGAGTCGATCCGGTCGGCGATGATTTCGCCGAGTACGGCTGCAATACTATCCACACGCCGCGGGCATCCGAAGCGTGCTAGCAGCCTGGCTCAAAGCAGCTAGTGATTTCGCCTGGTCTGCCGCAGAGTGAACTCTAACGTCGAAGCCGCCGGACTCGCAACAGGTGCCCCATCCTTAAGCCTCAGGGCACTGTATTGTAGGGCGCGTGAAGGAATGGGCACTTGGTTCACCATCTCACCATGTTGGAAGTGCCTTGCTTGTCTTATGTCATTGATATTAAGGTTATATCCGTCGTTCTGCACGCCTGTCAAAACTCTCGGTACCTCGGATCTGCGGCTCGTTTTGACGCGTCCAACACCCGCGCGCGGGCGCCGCTACGTCATAAAGAACCTTCGAACTGGCTCTATACGATCAACCTCGCCGCCCTGCCCTGCCGCCGCTCGGCCTCATTATAGTAACTTGCCGCCTGCTGCACCGAGCGGTGTTGCGACTGCTGCATCGCCTCCTGCAACGAAACCCCGCGCCGCGCCGCCTCGGTGAGATAGCCGGCCCGCAGCCCATGCGCGGAAAACGCCTTGGGATCGAGCCCGGCTAAGGCGATCCGGCGCTTCAGGATTCCGTTCACCGATTGCGGCGTCAGCGCCTTATCATCCAAACCGCCCCATTGATCGATCGCCCGGAACACCGGCCCCTTGGTAATGTCGGCCCGCGATAGCCATTCCCGCAGCACTTCGACCGGACGTCCAACCAGAAACACCCGGGCGTCCGCGTCGGCCGCGGTGGTCTTGGTGCGGCCAAGCCGGATCGACAGGCAGGGCAGGGCGGTGGACTCGGGATCAGAGGGGTCGGCGGGAACCGGCGCCTCCGCGATCAGCTGCTCGACCCGCAGTCCCGCCACTTCGCTGCGCCGCCGCCCGCCCGAGGCAAAAGCGACGAGCAGCAGCGCCGCGTCGCGCGCATCGGCGAGCCGATCGGAGGCGCAGGTTGCGAGGAGCCTTTCGAGCACATCCGCGGTCACCGCTTTTTCGCTCTTCCGGGTCCGCGGCCGCGCCGTGGCGCGCACCGCGAGCCGGATCGCGGACCGCAGCGCCGGCGATCTGAACGGACCCGCGACGCCCTTCCAGTGATGGAGAGTCGCCCAGCTGGACAGACGCCGGCGCACCGTCGCGGGCGCGTGCGGACCGTCCGAGCGCAGCAGACCGTCGGCGCGCAACACCGCGGCGATACGGTCCGGCATGCCGTGACTGGGATCGCTTTCCCGGCGCGCCGGGTCCCACAGATGCTGCGCCACAAATTTCAACGCCAGCGCTTCGGGGGCGGGCCAGGGGAGGGGGCTTCCGGTCGCCGCCAACGCCCAAGCCTCGAGATAGGCGAGATCGGAGGCGAGCGCCCGCAGGCTGTTCTCACCCATTCCCTCCTTGGCCAGATGCTTGAGGGTCGCGACGTCGTCATCGGTCAAAATCTCGGCGAGGCGATCACGCCGGTCCATCGGCAGGATCGCCGCCAACGCATCAAGCTCGAGCGCACGCTTCGTGAGGGGATCGCGAGAAAGGGCAGGGGAGCGATCGGTCATCGTCCGGCCTTATCCATGGGGCGCAGGGGCCTACTCAGTCCGATTCGTTGGGCCCCCGCAGTCTGACACCAATGCGCCGGAGCCGTCCACTGTCACAAACCTAGCTGCAGACGGACGGCGCGGAGCACCGCGTCAAGATCGTCTTTGCCGAGCGCCCCGAGACGCCGCTGCAGGCGGCGCTTGCTCACCGTGCTGATCTGGTCGGCCATGGCCTTGCGCGGTTCCCCATTGAGCAGGATCGCCGCTTCGGCGGGGTAAAGCCGGTCGACCTGGCTGGACACCGGCACCACCTGGATCCGGTTGAGCACGGCGTTGGCGGTATCGTTGCTAAGCACCACGGCGGGGCGGGTTTTCTGAATTTCCCCGCCGACAGAAGGATCGAAGGAGACCAGCCAGACCTCGCCGCGAAGAGGCGGCGACTCAGCACTCACGACGCGGGTCGTCGGCAACGTCCTCGAGCACCCCTTCACTCCAGGCGTCGGCCGCGGCCTCGCGCGCTTCGTCGGCCGCCATTGCGGCGTAGCCGGCGGCAAGGTTCTGACGGACGACATGCGGCCGGGCCAGGTCATTTAAAAATCGGCTAATGCGGCGCCGGCCGATGACGGTGTGCAACCCCTCATAGACGTCCACGTCGACCGTGATGGTGAGTTTTTTGGGCATTTGAGCCTTTGAGCCTTTGAGCCTCCAATACGTGTTGCTATACGTATAAATAGCCCAAAAAGCAATCGTCTTGATCCTTTGAGTCGCGCCGCTTGAAGCCGCTCCGTCCTGTCTGCATAGAAAAGATAACCGGTCCCACCGAGGACCCGCCCCACCCCACGTCGGGCCAAAAAAAAGCATTGGGGACCAAACGGCAGGGGAGGGGGATCGCCTTATGCCGGCGGACTCCGCATAATTTGCGGCGCCCAGGGACCTCCTCGTGTCCGATTTCCCGCCCAAGTCCCTAACATACCACCCCCGAAAACCCCGAAATCCGCCCCTTTTCACGCCCGTTTCTCTCAAAATTCGCCCGCCACTCCATCCCCATCGATAATCTCTAATTATCGATAGCGATGGGCGCGTTTCGGCGGCGTCCGGGTGAGACAATGGCACAGCTTATTACCTTGTGTTAAGCTCTTATTGGTATTGATTCGATTGTGTTTTCCTGTGCCGCAGCGGGACCCTCGATGCCCCCCAAACCCTGGCCCGCCGGGCCCACCCCTGTCCCAACGCCCGGCGCCTTCGCGCTGGGCGCCGCCGCGCTCGCAGAACTCATCGGGCCGCTGTCAGCCGCGGATGACGCCTTGGCGCGGCTCGATGAACGCCTGCGCAATAGCTCGGTCCGCGACGGCCTTATCGCGAGGACCGATTTTGCTGAGGCCTGCGCTGCGCTGTGGGCCGAAGGCGAGCTGGTCCAGCTCGAGGATCTCGTCCTCCACGATGCCGGCATGGACATCCGCAGCCCCAGTCATGAGCTCGTCCAGGCGCACGCCTATCTGCGCCTTCGCCGCAAAGCGGCGCGTGGCGATCCCAAAACTTTGCTTTCGCCAACAGGGATTTTGACGCTTGTTGGAAGAACTGCAGCTCACCGTGGCGCGGGCGACTTCGCCGAGGGGGCAGGGGGCCTCGACGCAGCCGGCCCGCCGGAGCCAGGTCGTGGGAGCAATTCCTTTGGGCAAGAAGTTACCGCCCAGACCACCACTTTAACCGCGCAAAACACTGCCCCCGCGCTGCCTCGCCGGGTTGACCAAACCACCGCCGCCGCACCGTCAAAAGATTATTTTGTCTATCATGAGGATTGGGATGAGGAGGCCCATCTCGGCGCATGGTGCGCAAGCCTCGGCGCGGCAGATCGGTTACCGCCGATTCTTGGCGCCCTCGGCCTAGCCCTCACCTGGCAGGCCGGCGAGCCCCTCCAACGCCAGGCTCGAATCGCCCCCCTTTTGGCCGGGCTTTATCTGCGTCGCTGCCGCCGAACCAATGCGCATCTTGTCAGCTTCAACCTCGGTCTACGCAGCCTGCGGCCGCCGCCGCGGCGTGCCAGGACGAGCCTCGAGCAGTTGCGCCACGGGCTCGCGACCGTCGAAGCCGGCGCACGGGAAACCCTCGCCCAGCACGACCGGCTGATGCTGGCGCGCCAGGTTCTTGAGCGCAAGTGCAGGGGGCGCAGGGAAAATTCAAAAATGCCGCGTCTTGCCGGGCTTTTGCTCAATTCGCCGCTCGTCAGCGTCCCGATGATCGCCCAAAACCTCGAGATCAGCCAGCAGGCGGCGCAGATGCTCGTCGAAAATATGGGCTCGACGTTGCGCGAAATCACCGGACGCCGACGCTACCGGGCCTGGACGATCGGCTGAGCGGGAGAACGCGGCCGATCGAACCACCCAGGCGCAAAAGGAAGGAGATGGGACTAAAAATATTGCTCTGCGCTGCGCACGGTAGAGTCTTAGTCGCGATTTCAGGATCACGGTCAGCTCGCGACGGCCCACACTCGGATGGGCGTGTCAAAAACTAGTCACTCCAAAATTGTCCCAGGAACTAGACGCCGCGCCGCGTTCCTGAAACCATTGTTTAGCTCAACCGTCGAATCGGTCAGCCGTCCGATCGTCCTGCTGCGGCTGGACCAGGAAAATAATGGCCCGTTTCCGTCTCATCCATGCGGCTGACTTGCATCTCGACAGCCCCCTCGCCGGGTTGGCTAGCAAGTCGCAAGATTACGCGGCCCGCCTCGATGATGCTTCGCGTCTGGCGTTTGATAATCTGGTCGCGCTCGCGATCGAGGAGGAATGCCGACTGATTGTGATCGCCGGCGATATTTTCGATGGACAATGGCGTGACTACCGCACCGGCCTATTCTTTGTCGATCGCATGCGCCGGCTCCGGGAAGCAAGCATCCGGGTGGTCATGATCCCCGGCAACCATGACGCGGAGACTCGTTTCGACACCTGTCGGAATATTCCGACAATGTCAGGCTTTTGTCCGCCAACCGCTCAGACTCCGTGCCGATTGACGAGCAGGGGGCGGTCGTCCATGGACGAAGCCTTCCGCAACGCGACCTCGTCGACAACATCGCGCTCGGCTGTCGGCGGACGCGAGGTTCAACATCAACGAACTGGCGGTTCGAGATGCGCCCGCTTTTGACATTGACGTTAGCTGACCCCCGCAAGGGCTTAGCTCTACAGCAAAACGGACACGAAAGCCGTACGATGATAGATTGAGCTGCTTCGGCCGGATTTCGCTGCTTTACCGTTAGTTGCTTTTTCGCCGCGCGCGCATCCGTCTCCCTATCTTGCGGCACGGAGGAATGTCGATGGGGGTGTCTCTCGCCGAAGCCGTGACGCGCTTGATGGCAGGCGCGAAATTGTCATGGCAAACATTCGAGCAGCACAAGGCTGGAGCCATTGCACTTACCGCACCTGGTCAGCGGCGCCTTTTCCAGTTTCTCATCAAGCAGCCATCGTCTCAAATCGCTGAAGGCAACGAAAAGCTTTTTGCGGGATTACACGCGGCATGGGCCGATGAGACGCGTGATCCAGCTTCCGCGGAAAACCAATATTCTAGTGCCGAATTCACAGGTCCCTGGCGGTTAGACCGCATTGAATCAAGCAACTTTGGGGGTCTCAACAATTTCAACGGTCCAGTGTTCGACTTGCATGTCGGGATGGAAAACTGGTGCCTTGAAGGTCAGAATGGGGCGGGAAAGACCTCTCTGATTGGTGCGGTCATTTGGGCACTGACCGGCCAGCGGATTCGTGAACAGGAAGGCCTTGCCGACGACGAGGGTCGCCGTGCCCCCGTATTCGATGACAAAGGTATGCAGATCGGCACTTGGCCTCCTCTGGTCGCATATCCCGCCGACATTGAAGATCTCAAAGCCGACGCTACCGTATGGACGCGGCTCACGTTCAAAGACGACCAGGGCAACACCGCCGTTGCATTCCGCAAAGTGCATTGCTCCGCTGGAGACGCCACTCCGGTCCCAATTATCAACGTCGACCCGAGGTTAATGGCTGTGCCGCAATTGATTGAAACCGGGCTTCTGATGCCTGCGCGTTTGCCCCGTGTCGGCTTCGGTGACCGGAGTCATTCGCTCTATGAGGCTGTCAAGCTACTGACGGGTCTCGATCAGCTCTCTAATATTGCTGAGGGAGCGGCGATCTTCACACATGGGACGAGGCGCTTTTTAAAGTACGCAAAAGACCAAGGGATCGAACGGCAAAAGACAAAATTCGACGAGAGCATCGCCAAAGCCGAAGTGAAAGCTCTAGAGGTGGCGTTCGACATCTCCGCTCTCAAAACTCTTGGCCAAAAGAACGTTTCTGTAAGCTTGCGGAACGCCGCGCAGGAAGCGTCAGATCAGGCAGGAGAACATCTCGCCAAACTGAAGGCGGAGATTGCACCTGGCATCGACACGACAAAGGTGGACGACCGTGCAAAGGTTAAGCGAGGCGTCGCTTCCGCTCGCGCTATTCTGGGGCAAGGAACGAAGGGCATCTCAGCGTTCGAGGCTTGGGCGGCCTTGAGGGCAGCCACTGAAGACACGCAGTTCAAGAAATTGCCGGACGCGCTCACTTCGTCGAAAGAGGCACTGTCTGCAGCATTGGTTTGGCATCGCCGGCAGATTGCCGATCAAAAGTTCCGCCTCAAAGCACTGGCGTCACAGTATTACGTTGTACCTTCAGGCGATGTGGCTGGCGAATGTCCCCTGTGCGCGGCGGAGTTGATCTCGGTGACTCAACAGAACTTGGCCGCCGAACTCGCTGATCTCAAGAAGGATGCTGAGGCCGCTGAACGCAAACTCGACGACGTCTGTGCTGGTCTTGAAAAGATGCTGTCAGACTTTCTGCCCGCAGACGTGAAAAAGCATTTCGATGCACTAGCGATAATGGAGCCTCGATCGGCCTACGCCGCGGCCGTTCAAGAACGCTTTTCAAGCGAGCCGCCATTCAGCGACGTCCATACTGGTATTTCGACATCATGCATGGCTGTTGTGGCTGAGCAGACCAAGAAGCTGCCCAAATTCAATTTCAAGGAATTCAGCGCCGCTGCCGCAGACCTTCCGGCCGCGGCAGCTGCGCTGTTGCAGAGGATTCATCTCCTTGAGCGGACCATATCGCTTGCTAGCTGGTGGTCCTCGAACCGCCAGCCGTTCCGGGACGCCTGGATTGAAGTTTTAGGAAAGAAGGACGAGGACGGAAAATGGCCTGCTAGCTGCATCGAAGGGCAGCTCTCGGCACTCGAAGAGGCGATCGAGAAAGCCGAGCCACTTGATGACCTCTCCAAATATCTCGTCGCGGCTGCCGAGGCCAACGAAGCCTGGGAGAAGATCCAAGAAGTTCAAACGGTTCGCGAAGCGATAGCCAAGGCGCTTGAGCCACTCAAGGACTTACGGCTCTTGGTTGCAGCCGAAACAGCACGCTCGATTGCGGCACTGGGTAGCAAGATCAAGGCAATTCTAGACCGCATTCACCTTCGGGAACGGCTCGCTTATGAAAACGCATCCCTTGGAAAGAAGGCCGTCCGTGTCGAGGGCAGTTTCGAGCCAGGCATGCAGATCGACGCAGCGCTCGTTGCCAATTCGTCTTGGCTAAAGGCCATCCTGTGGGCTTTCGTGCTCGCGCTTCGTGAACAAACGATCGAGGGACTTAACGCTAATCCCTTTCCGCTGGTTATCCTCGATGATCCGCAGATGACTTTCGACCCCCGCAACAAGCGGAAATGGGCCGAGGAATTGGCGCGACTTGCGAATCTCGATACAAGAGAACCGCTTGGAATGCAGTTGTTCCTGACGACACACGAACGCCAATTCTTCCAGTGCCTCGTAAACCACGAAAAGCTCGCAGGCCAACAGGGATTGATTGCTGCTATCAACAAAATATCGGGCGTCGCCACCATCGTGAATGGCTGCAGCCTTGAACGTGGCTGGAACGACGCGAAGGCTAACAACGATGACGCGCTTGCTCGCAAGTATATTAGCGACGTGAGGGTCTATTGCGAAGACCTTTTGAAATTCATGCTTCGTGGCGAAGGACCTCATATTGCGTCTTTAAGTCTCGATGGCCTGAAGCAGGAGTTAAAGCGCCTGCAGGAAGGTGCTGTCGTGCCCTTCAATCGAAGGGCTTTCGTTGATCTCCGCAATACACTTGATGGCGGAGGTGGAAAGTCGATGAAGCTGATCAATGAGTCACACCACAGGGATGACGGCACCATCGGCCTTGCTGAGGCTGAAGACGTAAAAAAAGTCTGGGATGGCGTACTTCAGAAACAGATTTCGACCGCGTTCCACGTCTTTGCAGAGTACGAAGCCCATTATGGTGATCCACGGACCTTCACGTGGGAGAAGAACGTTGTCGAGCTTCCCACGAGCCAGAATGCGGAGATCAAGAAGCTCGCGCTTTTCCGGACTGGTGTTGCGGCGGCTGCAAAGAGCGATGGCCGAGCTGGAGATGGACTGCTCACGATCGAGGAGTGGGCGACGGCGAAGCCTCTGACGCTTCCCAATCACGAGATTTATCAACTGACCAGCGGAACGCTCGACCCGGTTGCAGGGATTGGCGATTTGATCATCGTCAGCAACTACGCCAAGGTGAATGAGCGCAATCTCGTCGTGGTAGCGTTTGGGGATAGACTACTTGCACGCCGCTACAACTTCACCGATGCGCACCCCGATATCATCGTACTGACGGGACAATCCGTTGACCCCTATAATTTGGTGCAGCCCGTCATTGCGCCGCGCGAAGGCTTGGTGCCACATAAGATAGTGGGGACCATTTTCGCGTCGCATCTCCACCGCCCGCCGGCCCTAGACCCAAACAGCGATTTTCTGCCGTTGCCAAACGCATCGCTCATTCAAGACGCATTGCAGAATGCGCGGTTGTTCGAAGTGAAGGGGAGAAGCGCCGAGCCAATTGCTCTGGAGAGCCAATTTCTCATCACACATCCCGTTACCTTTGACGAGGCCCACATCAGGACAATGGAGGGGCGCTTGGTTGTTGCCGTGGACGAGCACGGTGGCCGATACTTCAAGCGACTCCGCTTGCGCGGGCCGCTCGTCGTCCTTGAGAGCCTGAATCCAGACGGAACGACCCCCGCAGAGCTCCTGAGCGTCGATGGGACGTCCGGGTTGCCGACTCTCACCGGACTACTTGAGGTGCGAGGCATTCTTTTTGAACTGCCGACCTAGGGACGAGGCACCGGTCATCGTCATCATTGGGAATGACCGTTTCTGATGCACCCTTGAAGGTCGACTGTTGACACCAAGCGGCGCTCCCTTAACGGGAGCTCCTGACCTCAGGGGGACATAAGCTGACGGCCACCGATACACCGCGCAAAGACAAAATAGACAGCACGAAATCGGAGGGCCAACCTAATGGAACTTAATTCAAGTGATTCGGGGTACGTCATGCGGTTCATTCACGCCGCCGATCTTCATCTCGATAGTCCTCTCACTGGGCTACGCGAACGCGCAGGCAGCCGGGCGGAGGATCTCGCGGGTGCGACCCAGCGCGCCTTCCGAGAGATGATCCAGTTCGCGATCGACGAAAAGGTCGATCTCGTCTTGATCGCTGGCGACATCTTCGACGGCGACTGGAGCGATTACAAGAGCGGTCTCGAATTCATTGCCGGCCTCGCCGATCTCGACAAGGCCGGTATTCGCGTTGCGATGATTCGCGGCAATCACGATGCTGCCAACAAGATGAGTCGCCGCCTGCAATGGCCGAAGAATACCTTCGAATTCCGCAGCCGGTCCCCGGAAACGCACGTCATAGACGAACTTGGCGTCGCCATCCACGGCCAGAGCTTTCGGAATG
>Ga0302320_10015891_pt1 | contig 15416 bp, 13 predicted proteins | sample Bog_T0_3_FD_202130 | JGI IMG/M metagenome (GOLD analysis project Ga0302320, IMG submission 202130) | Peat permafrost microbial communities from Stordalen Mire near Abisko, Sweden - Bog_T0_3 | ecosystem: Environmental > Terrestrial > Soil > Wetlands > Peat | place: Sweden: Abisko, Stordalen Mire... | reverse complement strand
TAAATTTTACTCCATTTTGAGTATAAACTTCTCTGCCACCTCTTGGAGTACTTCCTGAGCCAATCTTTAAACACACTTCCCCCAACCTACACCACACCCAACCATTTGGCAATTCAAATGGTATTTCATCTTCGCTTATGGGTGGCAGTTCCTTTTCTTTTTTTAGCTTGCCTGCTGTAAGGAGTTTTTGTTTTTCAGCTTTGATGCGTTGTAGCAGGGTTGCGGCATCTTCGTCTGAACTGTGATTTGTAGGATTTGAGGATTGAAGGATTTCTTTTTGCGTGTTGCTGCTAGTCTTATCATCCTTTAATCCTGAAAATCTTAGTTCAGACAATTTCCCCTGCACTGCTTCCTGCAAAATAACCTGGCGAAGTTGTTGGAGATAGGTTTGTTGAAATGAGAATTCTGTTCTTAAAAATTCAAGTTGATCAAGCTTTCTTATAGCAGCATTGATTTTCCTCTTAAGTGAAACTGTAAAATCGTCTGTACTATATTCAGGTTCGGGATTTAATGCTTCAATAATTTTATTTTGAATCTTTGGCGAACATTCAGGAATAATAAGCGTCTTTAATTTTTCAGCATTGACATTAGGTTGGGCAGAGCCTGATTTCAATACTGCGATTTGGGACCAGAATACATATGAGTTTAAAAAAATGTTGACAAATTCTGGGAGGTTATTTTTTTTAACTCTCAACCTAATCAAGTAGCTGGCAAAGATTGCATTTGATGGCACCGAATTTATTAGATAACTTTTCCCTGTAGTTCCTCCTGTTCGGGCAACTAATATATCTCCTTTATTAAGTAAATACCTTTCTTCGCTATCACATTCACATTTAGGGACATTTTCCCAATTTACTTCGCCGCTTATAATATCTGTTATTCGCAAGAGTCTATGCGTTCCTGTTTGATTTGCAGAAGCTGTAAATCCGTATTGAGTATTTTCCAAATAAGAATTAAGTGTTGTTTCTTTAAACCCTTTTTCAATTAGAAATGAAATTGCAACAGTGTTTATTATTTGCTTTTTTATTTCTTCGTAAGAATTAATAAATGATAGTTCAACATATTGGAAGCCATCGTTCATTTTTTATTATATATTTTATCAGTACACAAGTAAAGTGATAAGGAAGCATAATCATAACTCCGCTTTTAACTGTTTCAACATTTCATGGCTTCTTGTAAAGGAGCTATCGAGCAATTCTATCAACTCGCTGCTCGTATAACTTCGCTGCTCTTCTGCTTCATGCGGGTTTTTTATGTCGAGATTGTAGTTGCGCTGTTTAATTTCTTCTGCGCTTACTTTCCATGCATGTTCATTTTCAGTTCTGTTGTTCCACCAAGCTTTTTCAAGGTCAAACTCTTTTATGCTGATGGGCTTTGTTTTGTTGTAGTTCTTTACGCCTGCGGGATATGGATGTTCAAAATACCAAACCTCCTTGGTTGGCTTTCCCTTTTCAAGAAAAAGCAAATTGGTTTTAATGCCTGTATAAGGAGCAAACACACCATTGGGCAAGCGCACAATCGTATGCAGGTTGCATTTGGTGAGCAGTGTTTCTTTGATTCGCGTGGCAACACCTTCGCCAAATAAAAAGCCATCAGGCAGCACCAGCCCGCAACGCCCTTTGTCTTTTAGCAGGTGAATGATGAGTGCCATAAAAAGATTAGCCGTTTCCCTTGTGCGGTATTGCTGCGTGAAATTATTTTCCACGCCATCTTCTTCCATGCCGCCGAAGGGCGGATTTGTCACGATCACATTCACACGGTCCTTCTCGCTCCATTCATTCCAGCTTCTTGATAATAAATTATCATGATCAATGGAAGGGACTTCAATGCCGTGTAATATCATGTTGGTTGTTGCAAGCATGTGTGGCAAAGGTTTCTTTTCCACGCCGCGTATATTGTTTTGCAGTTGCTCTCTTTGATCCAGGGTTTTTATCTTCTGATGTGTTTCTATGTAGTCAATCACATTGCTCAGAAATCCTGCCGTGCCACATGCCGGGTCAAGCACCGTTTCGCCAAGCTTTGGTGCAATCATCTCAACAATAAACTGCGTAACAGGGCGTGGAGTATAAAACTCACCTGCATTGCCAGCACTTTGTAAGTCGCGGAGTATTTGTTCATAAATATCATTGAACGCATGCCGCTCGGCTTTGCTGTCAAGCTTAATGTCGCTGTTTATTTTGTTGATCACCTGACGCAACAGTGTCCCACTCTTCATGTAGTTGTAAGAGTCTGCAAAAACATCTCTCACCATTCTCGCCGCATCTTTGTTGTTGCGCAGTTTCAAGTCCTTTAATCGGGGGAATAAAGAATTATTCACAAAGTCTAGTAATTTTTCGCCTGTCTCACCTTCGTCATTGTCAGCCCAGTTGCGCCATCTTAAATCTCTTGGGATAGGAGATTTATAATTTTCATTGGTGATTTCCCAATCGTTTTCTTTTTCATCAAATATTTTCAGGAACAACATCCAGCCGAGTTGAGATATGCGCTGTGCGTCACCATCAACGCCGGCATCCTTGCGCATGATGTCCTGAATGGATTTTATGGTGGAGGAGAGATTGCTCATAATGTTTTCTTTTGTCTGAACTGAGATTTTTAGGATTAAAGGATGATAGGACTCATTTCCTACGGGCTTGTTGATGGTAAGATTTTTTTAATGATCTCAATCTTATCATCTTTTAATCTTGTAAATCTTAGTTCATGCTTTTTTTATTCTCCGGATGTTTTGTATTGTATACTCGTTTAAATTCTAAACTCTTGCTCCCGAAATTTATTAACAAACCTATCGGAAGTTTATAAGCTTCCAGATAATTGATTGCTTGTGCCAAATGTAAATCATCCAGCTTGCTTACCGCTTTTAGTTCCACCATTATTTTGCTCTCCACAAAAAAATCAACTCTGCGTGTTCCAATTTCAATGCCTTCATAATAAATTATCATTTCCTGTTCTCTTGAAAAAGCCAATTGCTGTTTTTTCATTTCAATATCCAGTGCTCTTTGATAAATGACTTCCTGAAAGCCATTTCCCAAAACGCTGTGTACTTTCATTGCACAGCCAATAATTTTATGCGTTAATTCTTCGTAGTGCATTTTACTTTTTTGTTTGAACTAAGATTTTTTAGGATTAAAGGATATTAAGATTAAGGCGTTAGTTTGATTCAGCATCCTACAATCTTTTAATCCTGTAAATCTTAGTTGAGACTAAGCGTACAATTCTTTCTCCAGTTCTTTAATAGCAACGGTATAATTTTCTCTGTTGCCAAACAGCCTGATTATTTCTGTTGGTGTTCCAAAATTGGTCAAAGGATCAATAGAAAGCACTTCCGTGTTCTCAATGGTTATTATTCCTTCATCAGCATATTTATCCAGCAAAGCTTCCAGCACTTTTTTTGCTTGTTCTCCATACTTTGTAAAATAGTTTCGTTTCTTCACATTGTTCGCTCTTTCTTTTCTGGTCAATGGTGGCTTGTCGTAAGCTACATGGCAAATAAGGTCAAATAAATCAACTTCTCTATCTACTGCATCCTGCAAAGCGTCAATCAACACACCCTGTTCTTCAAGCTCCTTAATTATTGCTGCTTTTTTATCGGCATCATTCCATTTATTCAGAAAATCATTCAATGAAGCAAAATGGTTTTTGATAATTTGTTTTGTGTAATCTTTTAAGGAAACTGTAATTGGTTTTCCATCGTTGTCAAAATATAACTCACGGGAAATAAGCAATGATACATCCACTCCGTTCACATATACTTTTGCTCTGGGCTCACGCGCAAAAGTGTTTTCATCATTTAAGGGATAACGCACGGTTGGTTGTTCGGGAATTATTTCTTCGCCTGTTGCTTCATCAATGATTGGATCGGTGCTTATTTCTTCTTCTGCTTCAATATTCGAAATATCTTCTTCTTCATTTACTTCTTTAATCCTTACCGGCTCACCGTCAAAAGCAGTGTCAGCAAATAAATCTGTAACATTCCTGAAATCAAGTATCGTGAAATAAAGTTTCCCGAAATCTTCTCTGATGCGCGTGCCACGACCAATAATCTGTTTGAATTCCGTCATTGACTGAATATTGCTGTCCAGCACAATGATTTTACAGGTTTGGGCATCTACACCTGTTGTCATTAATTTGGAAGTGCATGCAATCACCGGATATTTTTCTTCCGGATTAATGAAGTTGTCTAATTCTCTTTTGCCTTCTTCATTATCACCCGTTATCTGCATTACGTATTTATAATTTTCTGAAACAAGATCCGCATTATGCCTGGCAATTGCAGTGCGCATTCTTTCTGCATGGTCAATATCAATACAAAAAATAATTGTTTTAGAAAAGCGGTCTGTGCCTTTGAGGAACTCTGTTAGTTTTTTTGCAACAAGGTCTGTTCGTTCCTCGATCACTAAATTTTTATCAAAATCCCGCCTGTTATAAATGCGGTCTTCAACAATATTCCCATCTTTGTCTGTCTTGCCTTTATCAGGCCGCCAGCCTTCTAAGTCTATGTTCAAACCAATTCTCACAACTCTGTATGGCGCAAGGAATCCATCATCAATACCTTGCTTTAGCGAGTAAGTATAAATAGAATCACCAAAATATTCGCTGTTTGAAATTTCGGAAGTTTCTCTTGGTGTTGCAGTTAAGCCAATATGCGTTGCTTTAGAAAAATAATTCAGAATCTCTTTCCATGAGCTATCTTCCGCAGCGCTTCCACGATGGCACTCATCAATAACAATTAAATCAAAAAAATCTTTAGAGAATTGCTTATAAGCATTTGCAGCTTCATCATTTCCACTTAAGCCCTGATACAATGCTAAATAAATTTCATAGCTTTTATCAATCTCTCTGTTTTTTACAACAGTCATTTTATCACGGAAATGTTTAAAGTCACCACGTTTTGTCTGATTAATCAATGCATTGCGGTCAGCAAGAAAAAGAATCCTTTTTTTAACGCCCGCTTTCCATAAACGATAGATTATTTGAAAAGCAGTATATGTTTTTCCTGTGCCTGTAGCCATCACAAGCAATATCCTGTTTTGTCCTTTAGCTATGGCTTCAACTGTTCTGTTGATAGCAATTTGCTGATAATACCTTGGCATTCTTCCTGAGCTATCAGAAAAATATTCCTGTTGTGCAATGCGGTCTTCTTCAGGTGTAAGGATGTTTTTATACTGTTTGTATTTCTGCCAAAGTATTTCAGGAGAGGGAAAATCATTCAAGGCCAATTCCATTTCTATTGTTGAAGCAGTGCGGTCATGAAATAAAAATCCATCACCATTGCTGCTGAACACAGATGGAATATCAAGAAGCAATGCATAGTCTAAGGCTTGCTGAATACCTGCTCTTACCGAATGATTATTATCTTTTGCCTCAATGATGGCAACTGGGATTGACTTGTAGTAGAGAATATAGTCAGCTCTCTTTCTCTGGCCCCGTGCTGTGAGTTTTCCTTTCACATAAATCTTTCCATCCGTGAAAGAAACTTCTTCCAGAATTTGCGATTCAATATCCCAGCCTGCGTTTTGAAGCGCAGGTGTGATGTATTTGGTGCAGATATCTCTTTCTGAAAGACTTTTCTTGTCAATCAAAGGTTCAGGTTTGTTTCAAATATAAGAAAGAAGAATTTAAAATCCTGAATCACATAGTCATGTATGTGAAATCTTCCAGGCATTCCCGATGGTCTTCCAGAAATGCTCGACCAATCGCTGATAGTGACTTTTTTGAGCAGGCTTAACAAGCCTTTGATTCAATAATAGTATTTTGCAAACGATGTTTGCAGTTTCAAAGTCATCTTCTTCAATCATTGAATTTGGGATTCTTAGTGTATGAAATCCATCTCTCAATGAATACAATGTTCTCAACAGGTCTTTAAATGCCTGAGCCGGATTTGTATTATGATGTTCACCATCAACTTCAATATGCATCCTGTAATCTGTTGCTGAAATGTCTATGCGTTTATGACCGTCATCTTTTTCAAGATTCACATTTAATCCCATTTCTTTCAACCGCAGAAATAAACGTTTTGCATGCAATGATGGTTCAGTTGGCAAGGCTTTGTACCATTTCTGGCAATCTTCACAAAGCGGGATTTCAAATTTATCCATTGAATATTCAAGAACACCTTTTCTGATTGTGTGATTGCATTTCGAGCAGGAATAACTGGTGTAACTGTTAAGCATAACTGAAATTTTAAAGTGCAGGGTTACGACCAGCTACGTCTAATGTACAAAGCCCCTATCAAAAATGCAATAGATGCTTTGGTTAATTGTATGTGAACTCTGCTAGTTGTTATTTGAGTTCATTTTCGAAATGATCAAGAAGCCGTTGTACATTTTTTGTTCATTGCATTCTTCGCTGTTTCTTTTTACGATTGCATATAGTTCTTTATTACCCCCGCCCCCAAAAACAAATGGCACCCTTGCGGATGCCATTGTTCTCATTAAACCCAAAACCCTATGAAACAGAGATACTATGCCACTACTGACTGAACCATTTCCACTACCGTGTTGGCGGTGCGACCGAGCTTTACCAGTACATTATTGATAGTTTGCCCGGCATAGCCTTCCAAGGTCACCTTCAGCGAGTAGGTGCCATGCTGTATGGGCTTGAAACGGAAGATGCCCTTTGCATCGCTGGTGGCGGTGATCTCGCCGCCTACCACTTCAACCGTTGCTCCTGCGAGGGGCAACCCGCTACCGGCTTTCAGCACTTTGCCCCTGATCTGCGAATGTGTGCTGGCAGGGTCCAGTATGATCCTGTTGGTGCGGTAGTTCTTGTAGAAATCAGGGTGAGCCTCGAGGAAATGCTGGGCGGTCTTGTCCATCTGGTCCTTCAGGATGTCGTCCGCCTCTGCGAACAGGGTGTCCAGGGCCGCAAGAGCGGTGGCCCTCGATGCCACGGCATTGCGGGTGGAAGGCACGCTTGCGATGTAGGCATCTATGGCGGCGCTGAAACCGGTGAGCAGGGGCGCCGTGATGTTGTAATCGGCGAGGTCAGCAATGTTGGCGTTGGCCACATCATGGATGTTCTGGCACACGGGGCCGAGCATCTCGTCTTTCATGCGGAGCAGGCTGGTGAGCCGGTATTTCATTTCCTGCTTCAGGGAGATGTTGCCGCTGGCCGAAGCGAAAGCATACACAGAGGCGGAGATGTTGGCGGCCTGCCGGGCAAGGGCTTTCTGCTGCTCGGTCTTGCCCATGGCAACGCCGGTAATGATCTTGGCAACTTCCTGCATAGCGCTGCGGATGGCGGTGGCCTTGGCGGCAAGCTCGTTCAGGGAGGCCTGGAATGCCGGCACGGTGGCGACGATGGCCGCATTGCTGTTGCAACTGTTGACCACGGCATCGTACATGTTCAATTTGGATTCTAATCTTTTTTTCATTTAAGTCAGATTTAAATACATAAATAGGTTAACGATGCAAACTTAGAGCGCGTTTTTGGGAATTTAATTATCCAAAAGGAGTATTGACAATAATGGAAATTTTTGTAAGAGCATGCCACGGAAACAATGTTGATGGCTTCTGCTGCAATGTGCTATACGGCTGCAGGGCTGTTGGTGAAGGATGCCGGCCCGGAGATGGCTTTTGACGCGATGTAGATGGCGAATGCAGTGCTGTCGGCTGCCATTGTTTCAGTGCAGATGGCTTCTGCAGCAATGTATATGGCTTTTGCTTTACTGTCAGAGGCTAATGTTTGCATGTAGATTGCTTTTGCTTTGCTGTCACTTCCCAATGTGGGAATGTCAGAGGCTAATGCTTGCATGTAAATGGCTATTGCTTTGATGTAAATGGTCAATGCTTTGGTGTCAGCGTCCAATGTTTTGATGTAACTGGTCAATGTTTCGATGTCACATGACATTGCTTCAGTGTAAATGGCTAATGCTTCGATGTAAATATCGATTGTTTCGATGTCAGCGTCTAATGTTTGGATGTAAATGGCTTTTGCTTTGATGTCACTTCCCATTGTGGGAGTGTCGGCGGCTAATGTTTGAGCGTAAATGGCCTTTGCGGCGGTGTCATTATTTGTTCTTTTCCCGCGCAGCGGGACAAGTTATGCTTCACCAAAAAAGAACCCAGCCTGCGGCGGGCACGCCCAATATGGCGACCCGAAAATGAAGTACAGCCTAGTGACGGTATGAACCTGATTGAAGAATGGGATTCCCGCTTTCCTGACTGCCGTCAGGCAGGCTCGGGAATGACGGTGAGACCGAAGCATTTGGGGACAGCAAGCTTTGTAAGTGGCGGCTTCATGAAGATGTGCTGTTAAATATTTACTCACGCACTTACTGTCATCCGCTGCTGCGGGAGAACTCCTGCCGTTTTTCGATAAATTGGCAGGGGATTTCTCTCCCGCTTTCGGCGGGATCGAAATGACGATGATTATTGGTGAGCTTGCTGAGGAACCAAACAAGGGCTGCTAAAGGCCCAAATACCCTTTTATCTTGCATCATCAAGCTGCTGTCATTGCTGCCATCGGCAATCCTGTGCTCTTATACAATTATTTTACACCACAGCTCCCTGATGGCTATAATGAGCACTGCTGCCAAAAGAAGAATATGGATGAATCCGTTTGCGCTGAAACAACAGCATCCAATCATCCAGGCAAAAATCAGCAGGGCTTCAATTGCAGAAAGAATGTTTGAGATCATTTTGTTTGAATTTTTAGCGTATGATTTTCATTGCTGGCAAACATTCATCTGATAAGGATTCTCTTCGGATAGTTGCAGGTTTTTAAATCAATGTTTTTATTTCATTTCGTGGCTGCTTTATTATGATCACTGAAGTGGTCATCACCGCCATGCCAAGCAACAGGTGTATTTCTTTTCCGGTGTCGAAGACATAATAGCCGACAACCCATCCAAGGGTCAGCATGATTGCGATGATGTATTTTAATGTGGTCATGAATAATTTTAAAATGGTTATTATCATCAGCAGGAAGGATATTATTTTTTTGTTGCTTATCCGTTTGTGCTGAAGTATCGAAATAGTGAAATGAAAAGGATCAGTTGCTGTTGCTCGTTTCCAATAGCTTGAATAATTCATCCAGCTTCGGTGAGAGGATGATTTCTGTTCTTCTGTTCAGTGCCCTTCCTTCGGCAGTGCTGTTTGTCTGCACCGGATCGTATTGGCTATGCCCTGAAGCGATGATTCTTACGGGATCAACTTTGTAATCCGTCGTCAATATCCTTACGATAGAGACTGCCCTTGCGGTGCTAAGGTCCCAGTTGTCTTTATATCTTGTGCGTATCGGGATGGAATCTGTATGGCCTTCAATATCTACTGTGATGTCGGTATTGGCATTCAGCACTTCTGCCAGTTTGCCTAAGGCCTCCTTGCCTTTGGGGTTTACTACAGCACTGCCGGAAGGGAACAATAAATTTTCCTGCAGGCTCACATATACTTTGCCATTTTTAATGGCGACTGATAATTCATTTGAATTAAAACCTACTAAGGCATCGGCCATTTTTTTCCTGATTTCATCAGTTGCTTTTTTCTGCTGGTCCATCAATGCCTGAAGCTGTTCAAGCCTTTTTTGCTGGTTGGCCAATTCCTGCTGGCTTTTGGTCAATTGAGATTGTTTGTTGGCGGCGTCGGTTGATAATACTCCTGCTTTATTACTGAGGTCGGCCACTTTGCTGTTCAGATCGCTGATCTGTTGTTTCAATAATGCAACAGTTGACTGCAGTTCATTCACTTTTCCTGCAAGGTTGGCGCTGTCATTCCTCACAGATTGCAATTCATTTTGCGAAGTTTTATATTTCCTTGTTGGCACACAACTATTCATCAGGCCGAGTGCAAGCGCTATAAGCAATGCGTAATTTATTTTTTTCATTTCATTAATATTTACGTGATCATCAGGCGCTATCCTGTAAACTGGTTTTAAATAAACTGCTGTAGCTGTAAATGTAAAAACCAAAGTTGCTTCTATCCCTTTCTTTAATTGTTATACAATTCCTTTTTTCAATTATATAATTCACACAGTGCATAAATATTATACCGGAAGTGATTCATGCATAATAAAATATTGCATTAGGTTATTCATATAAAATGGCAAAGCAGAAATCATACCACTTGAAATGTGGAAGCCGGGATAAACGCCTGTGTGTTTGTCATCATTCTCATAGAAATAGCTGTGCATAAGGGTTTCGAAAGATGATTTGTTACATTGGATATTACTTGCAGATCCCGGATTTAGTTCAGTGTGGTTTGTTTAATCAACAAACGGGAAACAAACTGTGGAATAAAATCACAGGTGCTGTTGCAGCAGCATGGTGAATCATTTTAACAAATGATGTTGAGAACGTTTTTATCCCTATGGTCACAGGCTTTTAGCGATATGTATCATATAGCAGCACAGCGCAGCAAGCGTTTGCAATGCGCTCAATCTTCAAACACTGATTTTCCTTTGGCATGGTTTTGGGCTTATCCATGCTGTAATGATTTCCGTTGCTATCATATATTGTAATGATGGTATTGTTCTTCTTCCATTCACTTAACACGGAAATTTATTTATTAATGTTTTTTAAAAATTTAATTATGTATACAACAGACACGACTAATTCTCCTATGGGCAACTCTCAGGGCATGCCTCCGCAAAAGAACCTTAAGAATCTCATCATCGGGCTGCTTGCAGCCGGGCTGATCGGATCTGCGGGCTATGCGCTCTATAGCAATAGCAATCATGAACAGATGCAGCAAACGGAACAAGCTCAAATAGCCAAGGTGACAGATGATAAAGGACAGGTGCAAAAGAACTTTGACGATGCATTGGTAAGGCTTGATTCCTTGTCTGGCTACAACAACAAAGTGCAGGGCATACTAACAGAGAGGCAAAAGGACATTGCAAAATTAAAAACGCAGATACGCGGCATACTCAGAAAAGAAAACCTGACCATTGCTGAGAAGAAGCAGGCAGAAGATCTGATAGCACAAATGAATGTTAAGATCAGCGGGATGGAGCAGGACATTGCGCGGCTTATTCAGGAAAACCAGGGCCTGACACAAGATAAAGTGCAATTGACCCAGGACAAAGACAAGCTGACTTCCGATTTGCAAACAACAACAACCGCGAAAGATGAGCTGACAAAAAAAGTTGACATCGCGTCAACGCTTTTTGCCAACAACATAAGGATCACTCCGCTGCAGGATAAGAAGAACGGGAAGGAAATAGAAACGGACAAAGCAAAGAAAGTAAATAAGCTCAACATTTCATTTGATGTAACGAATCGTATTGCGGCGAGTGGCCAAACGGATGTGTATGTCTGCATTACAGGTCCTGACAATAAACTGGTTTCTGATCCTTCATTGGGATCTGGCAGTTTTACTTCGCGTGATGATGGCGATAAAATGTTCACATCAAAAGTGGCGGTAGATATTGAAGCCGGCAAAGTGAAGCCTGTTCAGTTTTCGTGGAAGCATGACAATGGTTTTCAGACGGGGATGTATAAGATTGAAATCTATCACAACGGATATAAAATAGGAGAGGGAACAAAAGAACTCAAGAAGGGTGGATTGTTTTCCTGATGAAATAGTCTTTCGATTTTGATCTGATTAAAAAAGGCCGGGCGATTATTAAGCCCGGCCTTTTGCATGTGTGAATTATGTAAGAATAATCTGTAATCATGTAATGTTAAAGGATCAACGCACCTCTATCTTTATTCTTCGGTTTTCAATAGGTTATTGGGGTATTTTAGAATTTTAACGGGCTGGATTTCTATCCGGCCCTTTTTATATTCAAAGCATGTTGCCAAAAGCGATGGCATACATTTTAGACCTGAAAGCAAATTGCCGGGAGGGTTTTTATTGCCGCATTTTCCTGCAGTACAATGATCTCATTCATCATGCCGCTGATGCGAATAGAGCTGCTGATGATAATATCCGGGTATATTTTCAGCGCATTGATTTTTATTTCGGATTGAAATATGTCAACTGACTGGTTGATGCTGGTCAATGGATTCCTGGCTTCACAGGCAAGGGTGGAAACTGATGATGTTGGTTTTTAAAAATGCTTTTTTCAGTTGAAACGGGAATGATTGCGATAATTTGGGTATTATCCGAATTCTTAAAAGCGTGAGCAACATTGAATTTGTTTATGATTGAAAATTTAGTTTGGTTCAAATGCCTGTGCAGGGCATTTGAAAATTGCATTCCGATTTATAAAGCCCCTTTTTTTATTTCAGTATTCAGAAAAAGCTCCACTTTTAATTCATATCCTTTAGCTGGCTTCGATAGGATCGCTACTTTTCCCTGATATAAATCTGCCCTGCTTTTGATGTTTATTATTCCAACTCCTTTTTTGATATTTGAAATGTCGCACCCTTCTCCATTGTCTGCAATTATCAGGGTGATTTTATTTTCCTGCTTTGATAGACTGATGCTGACCCGGGTAGCTTTTGAATGCCTCAGGATGTTATTGAATTGTTCCTGCACAATCCTGAAAATATTCAGATTTAATTTGTCATCCAATTCACCGTCACGGATGCCCTCATTTTGAAATTCAACTTTTACAGGGTGTGCCTTACTGATGTCGCTTATTAAATCTCTGATGCTTTCTATCAGGCCAATATGCTGCATGCCGATCGGTATCAGCGATTTGGAAATTTTCCTGATCTCTTCGACTGCATTTACGATATAGCCACATGCCTTATCTATATACTGTTTCTTTTCGCCATCATCTCTTTTGGCCATTTTCATATAGAGCATGGCGGCGACCAGTATCTGGTTCACGTTGTCATGCAGTTCTTTGCCCATGTCTGCCCGTTCATTTTCCTGAGCAGTCAACACCGCACCGGTGATCTCTCTTTGCCTGGTCAGCCTTTCTTCTGTCAGTTTGAATTCGGTCAATTTCCTTGCAGTGATATCCTCTGTAGCGCCTACCATTCTGGATGCTTTGCCCTGCTCATAAATAATATGGCCACGGTCATGAACATATGCATATTCACCACAGGCTTTTAAGAACCTGTACTCGTCTTCCCATTCACATGTGAAGCCATCATTTATGATTTTATTCAATCTTGTCAGGATGCGTGAACTGTCGTCCGGGTGCAGGCAACTTTGCCAGAAGCTTTGTGGTATAAGGGAATTCATGATGTCATAACCAAACACCCTTTTATGGCCGCCGTCTATCCAGAATATTTCCTTAGCCCGGAGATCCCATTCCCAAAGGCAATCGTTCGTCACCTCCGTTACAAATCGGTAAAGCTCATTCAGATTGGTTGATTGATTTGGGGTATTTGCCTTTTGTTCTGGTTGATTGACAATTTTAAAAGAAACAGATAATATATCCTTGAAGTGATAGGTGATCACATCAAACCATTTACCTGTTTCCGCCCAATACTCTTCAAAATGGATCGGGATATCCTGAAGAAATGCCTGATGATAAACAGTATAAAAATCCAGTTGAACTGCTTTCGGAAATTTTTCCCATAGATTTTTCCCAATGATATCTTTCTCCCGCACCTCTAATAATTGTTCTGCGGCTTTGTTCCATTGTTTTACGATCCATTCCCTGTTCACCGTAAAGAAACCGTTGAGTACTGTTTCAGCGATGGGTTTCCCGGCGTAGGTGTTGATGTGTGAAAGAAGTTTATTATTCATATCCTAAGGTTTTAATAGTCAATTTCACCCCGTTCTTATATAATGCATTGTCGCGTTGGCGTATATCGTTCACTGTTATACCTGAAATAACAATCAAAAAATTTTCCAAGATCAGTGTTCGGATCTCATATCATTTTTTTAAGAACTTACAAAGATGGGGATTCATGTGCCTGCGAGTGTTACATAAAAAAGGGAAAGATTTACATCATTCACATGTTTTGATTTCACATGGTAAGGTTCAGCGCAAGCCGTAAATTAATTTGACAATTAATAATTTCGATAAGCAATTGGAAAAAGAAAGTGCTAAAAGGATTTGATCTTTAAAAGTGTGAATTATGTAAATCTTTTTATGAATTTTGTAAATCTTGTGGTTACTCATCCGCCTATCTTTATGCTCTATTTCATAATAGGATATTAGGGTATTTTAGGGTTAAATGGGCCGGATTTCCATCGGGCCCATTTTGTTTATTTTAAGTACCTTTATTTTACTTGTCATAAACTGCTTTAGGTCTTTCCCAACGAGTGGATAAACGTTTGCCGGAGCCGGATTAATCTTAACTTACTGATGAATGAAACTCTATATCAAATACATGGTGAGTATAAGGTGCAAAATGCTTGTGAAAGCAGAACTGGAAAAGCTGGGGATTCACTACAGGAAAGTAGAACTGGGCGAAGCTGAAATAGAAGAAAATATTTCGCCGGAGAAATGGAATGAATTGAATGCGGCTTTAAAGAAATCGGGGATTGAACTGATGGACGATAAGAAAAGTATCCTGATAGAAAAAATAAAAACCGTGATCATTGAACTGGTGCACTATTCCGAAGAGCCGCTGGAAATAAATTTCTCTGCCTATTTGAGCAAGAAATTGGATCACGACTATACCTATCTTGCAAATCTTTTTTCAGAATCGCAAGGCACTACCATTGAGCATTTCCTGATTGTGCATAAAATTGAGCGGGTTAAAGAACTGCTGGTGTACGATGAGCTTAACATTACTGAGATAGCATGGAAGCTGGGCTATAGCAGTGTTGCACATCTGTCTAACCAGTTCAAGAAAATGACCGGGCTTACACCTTCTTTCTTCAAGAAAATAAAAGAGAAAAAGCGGGATGCATTAGAAGATATATAACGCACGTTCTCACCTTCAAAGACCAATTGCGCATTCCCCGCTAATTATTCAGGTAAAAGCAAAGAGGCAATCCTGCATACAACGATGTGTGAATTATGCAATTCATTTTATCAATTATGTAACAGCTTGACTACAGAATATGCTAAACTTTGAGGACCTGTTTGCCGTGGTTTGAAACTGCCAATTAAAATGTAAAATCATCCTCATGCGTTCAATCATTATTATATCCAGGGCCATGCTGTCTGCAATTTATTTTTTGCCTTTGGAGATATATGATTGGTTTAAAAATAATGTCCTTGCAGGTAAAAGCGCATACAATGCTATTGCAGCAATCATAACGATTGCTGCAATAGCAGGATTTATTTCAACCGTCCACCGGACTGCTGATAAAGCAAAGACTAAGTCCAGGTTTAATAGGAGCGGCTCTTTTGGGACTTTGCATGGAAGCTTTTCCGGGTTAATCACTGCTTTTGTGTTCAATGAAAACGGTTATGACAGCAGTTCCATCCTTGCCAGCATGCAAACAGGCACTGTGATCAGCGGAATTGAGATGCGCAATAAAGACCTTCGTGAAAAGGAGCAATGGCTTGATACAAAGAAATACCCGATGATCAGTTTTCATTCTATGAAAATTGTAAAAACAAGTACTGGCTATAAGGCCATAGAATATCTGACAAGGAAGAATTTTCCAAAACCTGCTGAA
>Ga0302320_10015888_pt1 | contig 15417 bp, 14 predicted proteins | sample Bog_T0_3_FD_202130 | JGI IMG/M metagenome (GOLD analysis project Ga0302320, IMG submission 202130) | Peat permafrost microbial communities from Stordalen Mire near Abisko, Sweden - Bog_T0_3 | ecosystem: Environmental > Terrestrial > Soil > Wetlands > Peat | place: Sweden: Abisko, Stordalen Mire... | reverse complement strand
GCCGCTTGCGCAGATCCCTTACCGCGTTGCGTCGGTCCTGTGGGAAACGCTCTGCGCCCTGGCTATGGCCGCCCTTTGGATGCTCTGGCCGCGAAATAAACGGTGGCATGTCGCGGCGGCGTGTTGCTGGTCGCTGCCTCTGATGATGTCTCTCGCCGAAGGCCAGGACCTGGGTTTCATCCTGCTGGCTATGGCGATCGCCGCCACGCGGATTCGCCGCAAACGCCCTGCCGCGGGAGGTTTCATCGCATCGTTGTGTCTGGCGAAGTTCCACCTGTTCCTGTTGATTCCCGTCTGGATCTGCGCCGCCAGGCAATGGCGATATGCACGCGGTCTGATTGCCGGATGTTCGCTCCTGGCCGTTCTCTCATTCATCGCCGGAGGATGGCGCTGGCCCGTTCAGTACCTCGCGCTGGTAATGGAACCCGCTAATAATCCCTATCGGGAAGTGATGCCCAATCTGCATTCTCTGTTAGCGGGCTTCCCCTATGCCGGCGTGCTTGAGATTGCTGCTGAAGCCCTTCTGGCAGCCGCGGTCTGGATCGCCTCCCGAAAACGCAGCGAATGGGGCCTCGCCGCCGCGCTGGCGGGGGGAATCCTCGTCGCGCCGGATGCCTACATGGCCGATGGCGCGCTGATGATTCCCGTGTTACTGCTGCTGATGAAGACTGCAAAGGAAGCCTGGGCAAGGGTTATCTGCTTCTACCTGCCGTGGGTCCTGCTGATGACGCGCCTGGCGATGCCCGTTCGCGTCGGGCTCGGCGCTCTGGTACTGGGTCTGGCTTATTCGGCCAGAACTTCAGCCGCGGGCATTTCGATCCCGTTTGCCCGAAGGATTCCGTCGACAGCGTCTTCCAGTTTGCCGGGCGTTGCCACCCAGCCCTGACGGCTGATGGGGTCGAGGATCCAGCAAACCGGCACGCCCATCGCGAAGTAGTCGTTGATCTTTTCGAGCGTTCGGGTCATCGTGTCCTCGGGTGACAGAATCTCGATACACAACTCGGGCGCAGTCTCAACAACCTGCTCCTCCGGCGCTCCATGCCGCGTGATGCAAACATCCGGAACGCGTACTCTGGTCGCATTTACACGAACTCTCAAAGTGAGAAACGTTCGCTCCCGCTGCCCGGCTGACAGCCCGCACAGGTAAAGCAGAACGTCTCTCATTGCAGCGCTGAGATCGCGCTCGCCGCAATGGCGCTCCCGCACTTCGCCGTCAACATGGTCGCAGTCCGGACGATAGCTCGTGTTCAAATACTCTTCGACTGAAATCGTCATCGTTCTACCGCTTCTTTGCCTTCCCCTTCCGCTTCGGCGCATACTCCACAAGCGAAAACTGCAGCTTCCGCTCCAGCGGATCCACCCGCTCCAGCATCACCCGAATCCGGTCCCCGATCGAAAACTCCCGCCGCGTCCGCTGCCCGATAATCTTCCGCACATTCTCGTGATACGTGTAATGATCTCCCGGCAAAGTATCGATCGGCAGCAGCCCCTCCACAAACATCTCCGCCAGTTCCACAAACGCCCCATACCGCGCGGTCCCGATGATTAAACCATCGAACTCCTCGCCTACCCGGTCCTCCATGAACTTCGCCTTCTTCCACTCGACAAGCTCCCGCTCAGCCTCGGCCGCGCGCCGCTCCGTCACCGAACATTCCCCCGCAATTGCCTTAATCTCGCCCTCGTTCGAATAAGTCTTATGGTCCAGCGAAGCGCCCAGCAGCCGATGCACAATCAAATCCGGATAACGCCGAATCGGCGAAGTGAAATGCGTGTAGTGCGTCGCAGCCAGCGCGAAGTGGCCGGTATTCTCCTCGCTGTACCGCGCCTGCTTGAGCGACCGCAGCATCAGATAACTCAGAATTCGCTCCTCCGGCTTGCCCTCGATCTTCGCCACCAGCCGTTGATAAGCCTTCGACGAAATCGGCGTCGCCGCCGGCAGCACAACGTCCCGATAGACCTTGTGCCCCTCCGCCTTCTTCTCTTTATAACGATGCTTCGTCACGGGAATCGCGCCGATCCCCAGCGAATAGCCGAACTGCGCCGCCACCTCTTCGAACTCCATCACGCGTTTCGGATCGGGCTGATCGTGCGTCCGGTAAATCGAAGGCTGTGCCGTCTGCTCCAGATGCGCCGCCACCGCCTCGTTCGCGGCCAGCATGAACTCTTCGATAATGCGATGCGCGATATTCCGCTGGCTCCGGCTGATGCCTTTCATCGCGCCCTCTTCATCGAACTCGATCAAAGGCTCCGGCAGATCGAAATCGATCGACCCGCGTTTATACCGCCGCCGTGTCAGGATCTCCGCCAACTCCCGCATCGTCTCGAACCGTTCCACCAGCGCCCCATAACGTTCCCGCTGCGCCGGGTCGCCTTCGAGCACCAAATGAACGTTCGTATACGTCATCCGCTCCGCGCTGCGAATCACCCCGCGGCAAAATTCAAACGACACCGGATCGCCCTGCCGATCCATCTCGATCAGCGCCGACATCACCAGACGGTCCGCATGCGGCACCAGCGAGCAGATGTTCGTCGAAAGCTCGAACGGCAGCATCGGCACCGCGCGATCCGGAAAATAAACGCTCGTCCCCCGCAACCGCGCCTCGCGATCGATCGCGCTCCCCGGCGTCACGTAATGGCTCACGTCCGCGATATGCACCTGTAAAGCGAAATGCCCGTTGGGCAGCTTATCGACTAAAACCGCATCGTCGAAATCGCGCGCCGTCTCCCCATCGATCGTCACAATCGGAAGATCCCGAAAATCGCGCCGGGACTTGCTTTCCCACGTCGCAATCACGTTCGGAATCCCCTGTGCTTCCTCCAGCACCTCAGCCGGAAAATGATGCGGCAGATGATGCTTGCGGATAACGATCTCCACGTCGATCCCGAAGTCTCCCGGCTTGCCCAGCACCTCCGTCACGCGGCCTACCGGATGATCGTCCTCGCCCCCGTAATCCACAATCTCAGCGTTGACAATCATGCCTTCCAGATCGCTCGGATCCGAAATCTCGAACGCCTTCGCGCCGATGCGATGCGCCTGCGGACCCTCCGGCGGAATCGCATTCTCCAGCGGAATCTCGATCCAGTCGCGAATCCGCTCGTCATGCGGCGCCACGAACATCCCGCGCCGCGTTATCCGGAACTCGCCCACTACCGACGGATGCGCCCGCCGCAGCACCCGCTTAATCTCACCCTCCATCCGCCCGTCCGACCCGCGAAAAGTAATCCGCACGATCGCCTTATCGCCATTCATCGCCCCGCGGATCGCATCGCGGCTCAGATAAATATCGCCCGAAATCCCCGGAATCGGATGGTCCGGAATCAGGAACCCAAACCCGTCGCGATGCACGCTCACGCGCCCAGAAGCATATTCGCGATTCCCCGCCATCGCGGTGAAATGCCCCGAAGTCAGCTCCATCAAGTCGCCGCGCGCCACCAGGCGTTCGAGAGCCGCTTCCACAGCATCCCGTTCCTCGCCCTTAATGCGCAGGTCTTTGAACAGGTGCTTCAGGCTGGCATGCCCGCGGGCCTGTTTCGCGATGTGGGCCAGGAGCGCGGCGTCATCCATAGACTCCTATAATAGAAGCGATGCGTACTCTGCTGCTTTTCGTCCCCGTGCTGGCCCTGCTCGCGCAAACGCCCGCTACTAAAGGGAGACCTGCGCCCGCGAAGAACTTCAAGGAAATGGGTTCGCCCAATGCGCCGGTGACGCTTGAAGTCTACGCGGACTATCAGTGCCCCATGTGCCGCAATTTCTTCCTGGAAGTGGTCCCCTCGCTCATCTCCGACTACGTGACCCCGGGGAAGGTGCGCCTGATTCATCGGGACTTCCCGCTGCCCATGCATGCGTATTCCAAAGTCGCCGCGCGCTACGCCAACGCCGCAGGCGAGGTCGGCGTCTATGACGTAGTAGCCAACCAGATCTTCAAGACTCAGAACGAATGGGAACAGAATGGCAATGTCGATGGCGAAGTGGCTAAGGTCGTAAAGCCGGCGGAAATGCTGAAGATCCGCGAACTCGTCAAATCCGATTCCCACCTCGACGACACCGTCACAGCGGATGTTGCGATGGGCAATCACGATAACCTCAACCAAACCCCCACCCTGGTCTTCGTGAGTCACGGCAAGCGCACGAAGATCGATGGCGCGCTGCCCTACCCGGTGCTCAAGAGCTATCTCGACCAGTTGATCGCTAAGGGATGAAGCGCATTCTTTTGATCGCCGGCCAGATCCTCCTGGCCGCGATTTTCATTTACGCAGGCATCGCGAAGCTTCGCGAACCCTGGCCGCAGTTCGCCGTCGCCATAAACAGCTTTCAGCTGGTCCCGCTGAACTGGCTGGAGCCCCTGGCGAAATACGTTCCCTGGGCCGAACTCCTTCTTGGCCTCTGGGTGCTCTCCGGATTCCTGCTGCGCTGGTCCGCCCTCGTCACTTCCGCCGTCCTCGCATTCTTCTTCGCCGTGCTCATCCGTTCCTACGCCATGGGCCTCGCGGTAGATTGCGGTTGCTTCGGCTCCGGTGAAGGCCCGCTGGGCCCGAAAAGGCTCGCCGAGGAAGCTGTCATGCTGGCTCTCGCGCTCGCCGTATCCATCGCCGCCTTCCGCCGCCGCCAGGTGCCTGTAACGCCGGACCCCACCATCGCGTAGAATAATCAGAGTAATGCGAAAAGTCATGGTTCTCGCGGCACTGGCCGCCCTCACCCTTTCGGCTGCCGGCCCCGCACTGCCCCGCAAAGCCCCCGAATTCGTCATCGAATCTCCCAACGGCAAGCAGACCCTGCTCACTTCCTATCGCGGCAAAGACGTAGTTCTGGTCTTCATGTTCACCGATTGCCCGCATTGCCAGAAGGCCGCGCCCATGCTCGCCCATCTTCAGGATGAGTATTCAAGCAAGGGCGTTCAGTTCCTCGGCGCCACCTTCAACAAGGACGCAAAGGCCAATGTCGACCAATTCGTCAGGTTGTTCGGCGTTAACTTTCCCTGCGGCTTCTCGAACGACAAGAACATCCACGAATTCCTCGGCCTGCCCATCACCATTCCCCTTTTCGTCCCCATGCTGACCTTTATCGACCGCAATGGCATGATTCGCGCGCAGCACATCATCACCGGCGACGACGACAAGGATAAGCCCGAAAAGAGCTTCTTCAACGACCTCGAAATCGGCGTCCGCGGCGAGCTCGAAAAGATGCTGAAACTGCCCGCCACCTCAGCCAGGAAGTAGCGCGCATCACATCTGCGTGAGTTGCCGTCTTTGTCGAGTCGCATTAGCCGATCGGCGCAGCCACTGTCCCGCCAATCCGCCAGGCCCTCCCACCGTAATGCCCAATAGCGGTCCGATCCAGACGTGGTTCAGGCCGCCAGCCAGACCGTCGCTGTAAATGAACCTCGACAGTTCAGCCTCGGAAGGTACATCGTGCGCGCCCCTCTCAAATTCACGAATGTTCGACGGGTCCTTCATCATCTCGTTGTGGAACGGCACGATCACGGTTGCCAGAGCCGACAGAGTAATCAACCCGCTGATGAGCCCGCTCCCGATGCCCACGCGAAGCGCCGAGCCAGTTCTTCCGCTCCGGTACCCGGCCAGAAAACCGCCCACAGCCGTCATACCCACCGCGCCCAGCGCAAGCCAGCCTGCCAGGCCGTATATGTCAGGGTGAGTCTCGCGCAGATTTCCCAGGACGGCCGTGCCCCCTAAGTTTCCCGATACCACCTCGCCGGTCCACATAGCGCCAACCAGCAGGCCGAATATAATGCTCAGCCTTTTTTTCATCGCCACCGATCGTAGCAGGTGACGATACAATACAGCGAACGTGAAGGAGAAAAAGGAAAAACCCGTCAAAGACATAGCCTCGAAGAGGTGGCCGCTCATTAAGTGGGATGACAAGCCCATGCAGGGCCTTCTTCAACTGCGAGACGAAGTAGAACTGCAGGCCCTCAACGCCATCAACTGGTACTACGAAAAGAAGGTCTCAAAAAACGGCTGGTCCCGCTGGCTGCGCTTCTGGGCCCTTACCTACACCGTGCTGGGCGGCCTTGTCCCTGTACTGACCGCTACCGGAGTCTTTGCCTTCCTTTTCAAACGCTTCCTTCACACCACGAAAGGCAAAGACCTGCTAATCGCCGACCTTCATTTCAATCAGTTCGGCTACGTGCTCATCGGTATCGCGGCCGGCTGCGTAGCCTATGAACGCTTCTTCAGGCTTCTCCACTAACTGGATGCGCTATATCGGCGCGGCCATGCGCATCGAAACCGCCCGCGTCAAATTCGGCTTCGAATGGGAGCACCTCGTAGCCCCGCTCGCCGGTAAAGAACCGGATGCGAATCAGATCAAAGAAATCCTGGAAGCGATCGAGAAGTTCAGTCTGGCAATCCGCGAAGCCATCGAGCGCGAAACCGGCGCATGGATCACCGAGTTCCAGACCAACCTCTCGCAGCTCGACAAAGAAACCAAAGAACTCTTTGAAAACGCGCAGAACGAAAAGAAACCATGGAACAACGCGCAAAATCGCGCCAGCACAAGTAACGCTATTTCGACGCCACCCCCAGCCGCCCCCTCAACTCCCGATAAGCCTCATCCCCAAACGCACCCTCATAGGTCCATACGACCTTCCCCGTCGCGTCCAGTACGACCACTACCGGCAGCTTCTCATCCTTAGCGCCCAGCGCCCGCTTCCACGTTTGCTCGTCCTTTATCATGATCAGGCTGTGCTCCTGAAGCGGTTGAGGCGTCCCCTTTCGCATCCCGCTCTTAATCATTCCGCGCACCAGTGAAGGAGCCCTTTCAAGATTCGCCACAGACCACGCATTCACCTCATCCTGATACAGCCGCTTCATCCACTCTTTGGTCTTGTCCCCCGCGTCCTGGCTGAAGCCGAAAACGCATACCGCAGGCTTCCCCACCAGCCCCGCGGGGAACATGATCTTCTGCCCCGCCAGGCTCTCAACCGAAGTCACCGGCAAATCCGCCGCGCGGCCGAACCCGCCCGCAGTCACCAGAAAAAAAGCCAGCGCTGTATATCGCATTGTTTTATCCATGTGTGCAGTTGAGCGGCAGCCGAATCCCGAACACCGTATTACCCGGCCGCGATTCCACCTCGATACTCCCCCCATGATTTCTCACCACCCGAGCCGCAATGTCCAACCCCAAACCCGTCCCCTCATTCACGCCCTTCGTCGTAAAGAACGGCTCGAAGATCCGGTCCCGAATCTCCGGCGGAATCCCGCTGCCCGTATCGGCCACCTCCACCGTTACCTTGCCCTCCAGGCACTTCGTTGAAATCCGCAGCTTCCCCTTGCCGTTCATGGCATCGATCGCATTGGTAATCAGATTCGTCCAAACCTGATTCAGCTCCCGCCCCCGCACCGTCATCCGAGGAATGCTCCGGTCGTACTCCCGCACCACTTCCACGCCCTCTTTGAGCCGATGCTTCAACATAATCAAAGTCGTCTCGATGCCGTCGTGGATATCAACTTCCTGCTCCGGCATCTGATCCATGTACGAGTAATCCTTCACCGCCCGAACCAGCTCCGAGATCCGCTTCATGCTGTTATCGATCTCATCCACCAGCCGCGTAATGGTCAGCGAAGCCGTCAAACGGCAGAACGTCACACCCAGATGCTCACGCGGAATCCGTGCCGCCACCTGCTCCAGCATCTCCTGCGTACACCCCGCCTCCACCAGATCCGGCGCCAGGTGCCACCCCTCCGAAACCCCGTGCCCTTCGAGCCACCCCCCTACCTGCTCTTCCCGATCGCTTCGATCGAGCGAGTCCATCGCCGCCAGCGGCCCGGCATGGTCCGCCAGATCGCTCTCAAGCCGGATCAGATACTCTCGCGCCTCTTTCGGAAAATCCAGCAGGGCCAGTTGCACGCTGGAACTCCGGAACCCCTTCACCGTCTTTCGCAAATAATCCGCCGCCCGCTGCCCCGCCGCCGCCGGATTATTCAGCTCATGCGCCAGCCCCGCCGAAAGCTGCCCCAGCGCCATCAGCTTCTCTCGCTGATGATCCGCCCGAGTCGTCTCCCGAATCCGGTCCGCCATCAGCGCCACCAGCCGGGGCGGCAGTGCGGGAATCTTCTGCGCCATCTCGGAGAAATTGTCCTTGTGCAACTGCGCCGCCCGAGTGTCCCGTGTCACGTAGACATTTGAAGGGAAGTGTGTCAGCCGCGAAAACGGCAGCAGCCCCGATACCGATCCCGCCGAAGCCACAAACACCTGTTCGCTCCCCGGCCGCTCCCCCCGCATCTCGCCTTCAAAGATCGCAAACAAAAAATCCGCCGGATCGCCGGCCTTGATCACCAGTTCACCCGCCTTGCTCGCCCGCAACTCCATGTGTTCGGAAAGCCACTCGAGATCCGCCTCCGCCAGGTCCCGGAAAACGTCGATTGAACGAAGATCCTCCAGCGTCGGATGCACCATCCTCAGTTCCCCGCCTTGCTCAGGTATTGATGCACGAACTGTACCGCTACCGAGCCCTCGCCCACCCCTGACGCCACGCGCTTGGCTGACCCACGCCGCACATCCCCCGCCGCAAACACGCCCGGAATGCTCGTCTCCAGCAGATAGGGATCGCGGTCCTCCGCCCAGCCCTTCGGAGGCTTGCCGTCCGTCATCAGATCGCTCCCCGTCAGAATGAATCCCTTCGCATCCCGCAGCACGCTCCCGTTCAGCCACTCCGTATGCGGCTCCGCTCCAATAAAAATGAACAGCGCCGAAGTATCCACCCGCGAAGTCTCCCCGCTCTGTTCGCAGTGCACCGAGATCGCCTGTAGCCGGTCCTCGCCATGCACCTCCGTCACCTGCGTCTTTACTTCCACCTGGATATTCGGCGTCTGCGCGATCTGATCGATCAGATACTGCGACATCGTCGCCGCCAGCGACGGCCCGCGCACCAGCATCACCACGCGCTTCGCGTACTTCGAGAAAAACATCGCCGCCTGCCCCGCCGAATTCGCCCCGCCCACGATATAAACTTCCTCATCGCGGCACGAAAGCGCCTCCGTCGACGCCGCCCCGTAATAAACGCCCGCGTCCTGTAAACGATCCATCCCCGGCACGTCCAGCTTGCGCCACTGCACCCCCGTCGCCAGCACCACCGCATGGCACGAAATCCGGCTCCCGTTGCCGAATTCCAGAAACTTGTAAGGCCCCTCCACCTTCATCGAAGTCACCCGAACCGGCGACAGAATCTCCACTCCGAACCGCTTCGCCTGCGTCACCGCACGCCGCGCCAAATCCGCCCCTGAAAGCCCGGACGGAAACCCCAGATAATTCTCGATCCGCGAACTCAGTCCCGCCTGTCCGCCCGGCGCCTCGCCTTCCAGAATCACCGTCTTCAAACCCTCCGAAGCCCCGTAAACAGCCGCCGCCAGCCCCGCCGGTCCGCCCCCCACAATCGCCAGGTCATAGAACTCAGCCACGGCCCGCGTCTGCAGCCCCAGCTTGTCCGCCACCTCTTTTAAATCCGGCTCCGGCAGGCACTCCCCGTTCGCCAGCAGAATCACAGGTAAACGCCGGTCGGCCTCCGCCACCGAATCCCAGGCCTTCCGCACCGCCCGATCCTGGTCCGCCGATTCCACATCCAGCCACTTGTACGGTATTTGATTTCGCGCCAGAAAATCCCGCACTTCATACGACTTCTGCGACCACCGCGAACCCAGCACACGCACACCCTCGAACGGAGGCCGGTAATGCGCCCGCCAGTCCTCCAGCAAATCGTCCAGCACAGGATAAAGATGCTGATCCGGCGGATCCCACGGCTTCAACAGATAATGATTCAGCTGAACCTCGTTGATCGCCCGGATCGCCGCTTCCGTATCGGCATAAGCGGTCAGCAAAACCCGCTTGGCCTCCGGGAAAATCTTCATCGCTGCCGTGAGTGTTTCAATACCGTTCATCTGCGGCATCCGATGATCCACCAGCATCAGCGCCACCGCCTCGTTCTGCTTATCCAGCCGCCGCAACAGATCCAGTGCAGCCGCACCCGACTCCGCCCGCACGATCCTGTAATGCTGCCCATACTTGCTGCGCAGATCCCGCTCGACGGCCCGCAGAACATCCGGATCGTCATCCACCGTTAAAATTACCGGCCTGGCCACAAATCAGCTCCTGAAATACTGTTTGGATACCAAAACCCCACCCCCCGATTCAAAACCAACCGGCGCCGCCTGTATCGGCCTTCCTCAGGGTTACACTGGATCGACGCGCTGTCGGGAGGGTTTTTTGATCGGTCGGCTGATCGCACACTACCGGATCGAGGATAAGCTGGGCGAGGGCGGCATGGGCGCCGTCTATCGGGCTCTCGATACGAAACTCGGGCGAACTGTCGCACTCAAGTTTATTCGCGGCGAACTGGGAATCGACGAATCTTCCCGGCGTGCCCTGATGGAGGAGGCGCGGGCGGCGTCTGCCCTCGATCATCCCAATATCGGCACCATTTTCGGAATTGAAGACCCACCTGAGGGGCCTCGATTCATCGTCATGGCTTACTACGCGGGCGAAACCCTCGCCCAAAAGCTGTACCGCGGTCCCCTGTCGATCGAAGAATCGGTGTCCATCGGGCGCCAGATCGCAAGCGGCCTGGCTGAAGCGCACCGGCACGGCATAATCCATCGCGACGTCAAGCCCTCCAATATCGTGCTCACCGGCGGCGGGCTTGTGAAGATTGTCGATTTCGGTCTCGCCCGGCTGGTCCGGCCCGAGGCTTCCACATTGAGTGCCACTGTTGCCGGAACCGTTTCCTACATGTCGCCGGAGCAGGCTCAGGGCAAGGTTCTGGATACGCGAACGGACCTGTGGTCGCTGGGAGCGGTTCTGTATGAGATGGTCTCCGGTCGGCGTGCCTTCGCAGCCCTGAGTGTGCCCGCTACTCTGTTCGCAATCGTTCATGAGCCGCCGGCGCCTTTGGGCGAGGGGGTTCCGAACTCGTATCGCAGGATCGTTGACCGTGCGATCGCCAAACAACTGCAGGATCGCTACCAGACCGGGGCGGAGATCGTACGGGATCTACAGGGGATTTCGGAGTTGGACGTCTCCGCGCCGACTGTCTCGATACAAAAGATCGAGGGTGGCCCTGAGATAGCTGCTACTTCGCGTCTGCTCGGGATTAGGCGGCGATATTGGTTGTGGCTCCTCGCCGCGTTACCGGTGGCCACTCTGGGGCGCGTGGTTCTGAATTTTAAGAACCACGGCGAAGGTAAGCCTGGGGAAAGCGCGAAGCCCGCGGCCTATGAGTCCTATCTGGCCGCCGCGCCGTTTCTCAAGCGCTACGAAAAGGTGGAGAATCTCGATAAGGCGATAACGCTGCTCAAAGACGCAGTGAAAGCCGATCCGGGCTTTGCGCTGGCATTCGCCGCCCTGGGCGACGCCTACCGGAGGAAGTTCGACATTACACGCGACCAAAGCCTGCTTAAGGATGCGGAATCCAACGCCGGCCGCGCCCTTCAGTTGAACGACTCGCTGGCTCGCGTGCACATCGTCATGGGGGGTGTGCACCGGGAGTTGGGACGCCGCGAACTCGCACTACAGGAGTTTCAGGCAGCCACTAAATTGGAACCCAATAACGCTGACGCTCTTTCCGAGCTTGCGGGTGAGTATGGGGCCAGCCAGCTCGCACCGGATGCCGAGCGCCTCTATCGCCAGGCCGTGGCTCTCAAGCCCGATTCGTGGGGCATCTACAACGATTTCGGGCGATTTTTGATGACTCAGGAGAAGCCTGTAGAGGCAGCAGGGCAGTTCCGGATGGTGATCGAGCACGCTCCGGACAGCGTGGCCGGATATCTGAATCTGAGCACTGCCTTGCTCACCGCGGGCAGACCGCAGGAAGCCGAAGCGCCTCTCCGCCAGGCCCTGCGGCTGAACCCGTTATCGCCGGTCTCGCACATCAGCCTCGGTGATCTGTACACCCAACGCGGGCTTCTTCACGACGCCGAGAAGGAGACTCTTCGCGGCATCGAGCTGAACGACAAACTCTGGTACGCCTGGACGAACCTGGGGGACATATACATTCTGCTGGGCCGCAGAGATCAGGCCATATCCGCATACCGGCGCGCCGTCCCGCTCATCGAAGGGCTTGTGAAGGTTCAGGATAAAGATGCGCCGATGTGGGCCTGGCTGGCCGAAATGTATGCGTACACGGGCGAAAAAGTCCGGTGTCCCATCGCTATGCAAAAGGCCCTCGCGCTCGATCCGGAAAACCCGAGCGTTTTATTGAAATGCGCCGATGTTCGCGAAGTGCTGGGGGAACACCGGTTGGCCGTCGATCTGGCGAACAGAGCGGTGGCTAAAGGTCTCCGCGTGGCTGCACTCGATTCAGATCCCGTGGCCCGGAAGTTTCGGGCCGATCCAGGCTTCAAATTTCTCGCTAGGTGATTTGCGAAACCCAGGTTAAGATACACCAGACGAGGAGACAGATGCTTAAATCGATAATGATCAGTTACCAGAACGGCGCGTGGGGCACGACTGCGCAGCCACCCGTGACTTTGCAGGACCCGCTCATCCTTTTCTTCAACGAGGATGATAGCCGTTCGTGCCAGCTCACCTTCGCGTCGCCCGATGCCTTCGGTATACTCGGGCTCGCTCTTGCGCCGAGTTCAGGATTTGTCCTGACCTTTCGTGGCGTCGGAACGGCGTGCTCGATTACCGATGCACCCCAGGTTTCTATAGAGTCTCCCGTCGGAATATTCACAGTGGTACCGATACCGCCGGGCTCTTAATTCGCATGTGCGACAGGCCGTTCCGCCTGTCCGCGGCCCAACCGGGCCGCTCTGCTTTGCCACGGAAGCGTGTCGGGAAGATACGCGCTGGGTACATGCTGGATACGCGCTGCTCAAACGAAGTCTTGACGCGTAAGCTCCGCGCCAATGGCGATCGACTTGCTCCTCGGCTCGATATGCGCCTGGTTCTTACATTGTTAGTAGCGGCCAACGCGGCGGCTGCTTCCCCCAACGTGCCGGGAGTCGACTACACCGAATGGCTCGCCGCCGCGACTCAAATGGCGACGGACACTTCAGGCGCGCTCTACCTGCTGGCGAACTGTCCCGGCTCCAATCCCGCGACTTCCTGTGTGACAAAGCTCTCCGTGGATGGGAAGACGGCGCTGTGGCAGGATGCCCTCGGATTCCAGGCGATCACCATGGCGGTATCTCCCGCGGGTGACGTCTTCGTCATCCCTCCAATCCAGCCTTCCGACACATCGCTTTATGTGGCGAAGCTGGGCGCGGCCGGATCGGGGATTGCATGGAAGGCGGCAGCCGGATTCCTCCCTTTCCCGAATGGCTTAGCCCTTTCGGCGGTACTTGCGGCCGACTCGCAGGGCCGGACCTATGTATCCTGTCCCTCCGCCGATACCAGTTCTTTCGATTCCGCCTCGCTGCTGGTCAGACTGAACGCCGCCGGCAGCGGCGTCGACTGGACAACCGCGGTGACGGGCTGGCCGAGCTCCATCGCCGCCGACGGAACCGGCGCGGTGGTAGTGGCAGGTTACCTCCCTGGACCCGGAACGGCAACACTTTATGTGACACGGGTGGCTCAGAACGGTACCGCCGGATACTACGCTCAGCTGCCTGCCTTAGGCCGGCCGGCGCTCGCTCTGGACGCCGCCGGAAACGCGGTTATTCTCTCGGAGAGTTTCGGCTCGGGACTGCTGCGGCGCCTGAATTCGGTCGGCTCCGTCACTGTTTCGACCAGCGTTGCCGGGGGCGGGTCTGGCGACGGGGCGGTCCTGGCTCTGGACGCTGCGGGCAACGCGTACGTGCCTGGGACTATCGGCCAGCTATACCCGGTCAGCAACAGCATTGCGGCGTGCCTGCCGAGTGCATCCTCGAATTCGCAGACGGGAGCCGGGTCGAGCGTGGCGGGGACCGCGCCATTGCTGACCGTAGTCGCCCCCGATGGTTCCATTTCGCAGATCACCTACCTCCCCGGAGCCGCTATCACACCCGACAACGTCATCCCCCTACTTGCAGTGGGCCCGAATTCGAGTATCTTTGTGGCCACCACAGCTGCCCCCGGCCTGGTGCCCACGCAGCAGGGTCCTTTTCCCCAGGCGGCGGACGAGACCTTCCTGATGCGCCTGTCTCCCCAATCCGCCTCGGAGACCGTGTCGCTGGCCTGCGTGGGCAATGCCGCTACCTACTTCACCACGCCCGTGGCGCCGGGAGAGATGGTGGCCCTGATCGGGAACGGACTCGGCCCGACCCAGGGGATTCAGACGCAGTTGACGCAGCAGAGCCCGTATCCGACAACGGTTTCCGGAGTGAAGGTGACGTTTAACGGCACGCCCGCGCCGCTGTTGTGGGTGCAGAACTCCCAAATCAATGCGATCGTGCCGTGGTCTCTCACGCCGGGCGGCAACACTCAAATCTGCGCTTCGTTGAACGGCGTCCCGACAAACTGCCTGACGTGGCCTGTCGCGCAGACGGCCCCGGCGGTGCTTACCGTGGATGGCAGTTACGCGGTGGCGGTCAATCAGGACGGAACCATCAATTCCGCTAAAAACCCCGCAGCCATCGGATCCATCGTTGCGGTGTGGGCCACCGGCCTCGGGCCGATCAATCCGCCTCAGGCCGATGGCGCCGAAGTGAGCACTCCGCTGCCCGCTAACGTCCTACAGGCAGGCGTCGAAGCCTGGTGGTTAACTCTCCACCCGCCGTTCGGCGCGTCTTTGGGCCCGGAACCTGTTCCCGTGACCTATGCGGGACCTGCGCCTTACCTCGTCTCGGGAACCAGCCAGGTCAATTTCCGGATTCCGGCAAATCCCTCGGGCGTGATCGTTTTATCCTCAACACCTACGTTCTATTTGACGCTTCCTTCCCCGTCACCGGCGGCTCCGATAAGAAGCCAGAATTTCAATATCTACGTGGCAGGTCAGTAACGCCACCGGGAACCTGCCGGACGATTCCCAACAGCCATTCCCCCTCCTGGTCGCGAAGGGTAGATCTGCGCTGCGCCGTCAGGCGCGGACGTGCCCGCCCGCCCGCAAATATCGGCAATGGGCGTTATAGGGCCAGATGGAAAAGATCTCGTAGAGTCCGACGTAGCCGAGGTGTAGTGGGTTATATCAGCCCGTTCAGGTACTTAGCGAGATCGACTCTGATCGGCATCAGATATACGTTGGCATCGAGGTTTCCAATCGCCCTGATCGCAGATCTGGCAAAAGCCCGGTTCCAATCGAGCGTTGGATTGAAATCGGAGGGGAATATGATTTTGTTCGTCGTCTCCCAGTAAGCTCGTGAACGCGGTCCTACAACCGGGGCTATGCCCCAAAATACGTTATTCCCTCTTAACATTTCAGCGCAGACATCCAGAAGCCGAAGATCGAAGATGGGTTGTGTAAAGAAACCATCCGCTCCTGCATCCACTTTTCTTGCAACTGCATCGAGCTCGTCCCGGAAACTTTGTCGATAGGGATCGAAAGCTGC
>Ga0302320_10015887_pt1 | contig 15419 bp, 9 predicted proteins | sample Bog_T0_3_FD_202130 | JGI IMG/M metagenome (GOLD analysis project Ga0302320, IMG submission 202130) | Peat permafrost microbial communities from Stordalen Mire near Abisko, Sweden - Bog_T0_3 | ecosystem: Environmental > Terrestrial > Soil > Wetlands > Peat | place: Sweden: Abisko, Stordalen Mire... | reverse complement strand
TTCTCCACGTCATCTTCAAACACGGTGCGGATACGAACGTAGTAGTTCACGTGCATGATCGCGTGCCGCACGGTCATGCGCAGCTCATCGGCGGGCACGGCGGCGTCGTTCAGCGCCGGCAGCTCCCAAAGGCCGGGCATCACGGTCAGCGTGGCCGGCCGCTGCTCCAGCAGAACCTCGCGATGATAAGGCCCATCCACCCGCCCCGTGCGCACCGAGAGCGCGTGCGCCACCTCGCGGCTTTGCATTTTGGGGCGCGCCGCTGTTTTGTGTTCTCCGCGCGTGGCGCAATCGGCGGCAATCGGGCACACAAGGCATTGCGGACTGCGCGGCAGGCAAACCGTCGCCCCCAGCTCCATCATTGCCTGGTTGAAATCTCCGGGCTGGTCTCGATCAAGCAGTTGCCCGGCCAACGCTTCAACCTTGCGCCGCAGGGCAGCGCCGCCGCCGCCGCGGCTGCCTGCCTCCCAGCCCGCCAGCCGGCACAGCACGCGTTCCACGTTGCCGTCGACCACGGCCACCGGCTGGCCATGCGCAATGCTGGCAATCGCCGCCGCCGTATACGCGCCAATGCCCGGCAGGGTACGCAACTCTTCCGCAGTCACAGGCAGGTTGCCGCGATAATGATCGGCCACAAACTGCGCCGCCTTGTGTAACATGCGCGCGCGACGGTAGTAGCCGAGCCCGCTCCACAGCGCAAGAACCTCCTGCTCGGCGGCCAGCGCCAGCGACACCAGGGTGGGAAACCGCTTGAGGAACGCTTGATAGCGGTCCACCACCACGGCCACGCGCGTCTGTTGCAGCATGATCTCAGAGACCCAGATGGCATAGGGGTCCTTGTTTTGGCGCCAGGGCAGGTTCCGCCGGCTGTGCGCATACCAGCCCAACAGTGCGAGCCGCAGTTGCGCCGTTTTTTCCTGGTCCCAGCCCTGCTTGGCCATGGGCTCAGATTAAGCTATTCGCCCGGGGTTGCGTTCTTTGCGCAGTGTGCAACTCTGGACAGCCATCGGGACTGGCGAAACGTTAGCGTCAGGGCCGAGGTGTGTTTTCAGCGGGAGTCATTTCCTGCATTGACCAGGCAGGTTCCCAATCGGAGTGAATCCGACTCGCCGGCCTTTATGGCGGCGCTGACGCGTAACTCACCGTGGTAACGTAACGAGTGCAGGGCTTGTGAACAACTACGCCGGGGAGTGTTTTCGAGCGTGCTCCAGTTCGTGAGCCAACGCGCCGGATCAAAGCCAAAGCGCGTTTTCAAGAATGTGCATTTGTTCTTCAGGAGGATTCTTTTGATCAAGCGAACCGCGCTCTTTCTTGCCGGAGCTCTGCTCGCCGGGCCCTTGGCGCTGACGGCTCAAACCACTTTTCCCCCTGAGCCGTCCAGCACGCAACCGGCTCCCTCCCAGGTCTCTTTTCAAGACAGAACACAGGCGATCGGCATTGTTCCCTTCAAAGTGGATAAGCCCATGCCGCCTTTCTCGCGTATTGGCATCAGCGGTGGCGTGTCTACGCTCGGCGGGCAGGCGCAGGTGGCTGTCAACATCAACAAGGTATTCAACCTGCGCGGCACGGGGAACTACTTTCCCTACTCCACCGACTTCACCGTCAACGGCTTCAACACCACGGCGAACATCTACATGGCCTCAGCCGGCGTGATGCTTGACGGCTTTCCCTTCCGCAACGGCTTCCGCATCAGCACCGGCGCTCTGATCTATAACATCAATCGCGCCACGGGCACGGTGGCGGTTCCCGGCGGCACCAGTTTCAAGCTCAACAGCAACACCTATTACTCGGCCACCGCCAACTCCATAAGCGGCGCCACGCCGATCAGCGGAACCGCTACACTCGGACTGCACACGGTCAGGCCCTCCTATGTGGTCTCCGGCGGCTGGGGCAACATGATTCCCAGGACCAGCCACCACTGGGCGTTCCCGGTTGAGGTGGGTGCGGCGTTCATCGGAACCCCTGCCCTGGCCGTCAATCTGAAAGGATGGGTCTGCCTGGACCAGATGCAGACCATGTGCTACAACTTTGTCACCGATCCCGCTGCCTTCACTGCTCGAACCGACCTGCAAAACCAGGTGGCCAAATGGCAAAACGACATGGCGCAGTTCAAGGTCTATCCGATTCTTTCGTTTGGTGTCGCATACAACTTCAGAATCCGTTAGCTCACGGCAGCCGGAAAACTTCAAGGGCCGCTCCCGTTCAGGAAGCGGCCCTTTTCCCTGCGCCACGATCGAATTCTCAGCCACAACTCTCAGCTCAGCCCGGCGAAGACCACCAGCCCCACCGCAGGTGGCTTACCCCAGCAAACCCCCAACCAGGCGTGGAGCGGCCGCAAGCGCCGCATCGATCTGTGACTGGTCTTTTCCGCCGGCTTCGGCAATCTCCGGCTTGCCGCCGCCTGACCCGCCCACCAGCCTGGCCACGGCGCCCACCAGCTTGCCTGCCTGGATGCGCTTCACCAGCCCCGGCGTCACGCCGGCGATGATCGCCACCTTGTCTTCAGCCTGCGCACTGGCCAGCACTACCACGCCCTCGCCCAGCTTTTGCTTCAGGTTATCCACCAGCGTGCGCAGTTGCCCGCGCTCAAGTTGGTCGGCGCGGTGCACCAGCACCTTGACGCCCTTCACTTCGACTGCGCGCGACACAGCCTCGTCCAGCCCGCCGGCCGCCGACTTCATTCGCGCCTCCTCCAGCTCACGCCGCAGGCGCTTCAGTTCGTCTTCCTGCGCGGCCATCTTGCCGCGGAACGCTTCCAGCAAGTTGTCGGTTGACGGCACAAGCTGGCCCGCGTATTTCGACAGCTCAAAGCCCTCGCGGAATGTGGCCAATGAGCCAAGGCCGCTGATGGCCTCAATGCGGCGAACACCGGAGGAAACCGACCCCTCGCTGACGATCTTCAAGAGCCCGATCTCGCCCGTTGCGCCGGTGTGCGTGCCGCCGCACAGCTCCGTTGAAAAACCATCCGACAGCTTCACAACGCGAACCTTGTCGCCATACTTCTCGCCGAACAGGGCCATGGCGTGGTACTCGTTCACGGCCACGTCGATGGGAACATCTTCCAACGTATCCACCTTCGCGTTGGCGAGCACCTCGCGGTTGACGATGGACTCAATCTCTTCGAGCTCTTCATCGGCAACTTGAGCGAAGTGAGAAAAATCGAACCGAAGCCGCTCGGGGTGAACCGCGGAACCAGCCTGCTTCACGTGCGGCCCGAGCACCTGGCGCAACGCCGCATGCAGCAGGTGCGTCCCGGTGTGGTTGCGCCGGATCGAGTTGCGCCGCTCGACCTCCACCACCGTGCGGACGTGATCGCCGACAGCCAGGTCCTGCTTCAGCAGCGCCTTGTGCGCGCGCACGCCCTGCACCGGCAGCACGCAGCCCTCGATCTCGGCGACCGTCGAATTTCCATCGGGCGAAAGGAACTGCCCGGTATCGCCCACCTGACCGCCGGAGTCGCCGTAGAAGCTGGTCTGGTCCAGCACCACATCCACCAGATCCCCGGCCTTGGCAGCGGGAACGCCCTGTCCGTCCTTCACAATGGCCAGCACCTCAGCACCGGGTGCGATCAGTTGCTTGTAACCGACAAACTCGGTTTTCTTGAGCTCGCGATAGGCCGGGCTGGCCGACTTTTGGCTGCCGCCCTTCCAACTGGCGCGGGCGCGGGCCTGCTCCTCGGCCCGAGCGGCCTCAAAGCCGGCTTCATCGAACTTCACTCCGGCGTCGCGGCAGGCGTCTTGAATGAAGTCCTTGGGCAGGCCAAAAGTCTCGTATAAGAAAAATGCATCCGCACCGCTAAGTTGTCTTGGGCCGTGAAATATCGAGTTATATTCGGCCTCGAAGTCCTTCGCGTCCTGAGCCCCCAGGTATTTCGTAATGATTTCCTTGTAGGGCGTTAGATCTCCTTTTCTCGCATCAAAAAGATCACGAGCGCTGCTCATTTCCTGAACGGTATGGGCCATCAATTGGAGAGGCGACCCCGAAGCGATATCTACGCCCGCGCGAGCGTAAGCCGAAGCCTGTTCCCCGGTCACCGTAATAGCAAGTTTTCCTTCTTTTGCAAGCCCGAATAACTTGCTCTCGTACTTTTGCAGCACACCTTTCGCGCGCATGGCGTTTTCGTTTAGGTAATCCTGTAATCGTGCCGCACCCAATGAAAGTACTCTTGCGAACTGTTTTTCTTCGGTTTCGACAATCTTCGCTACGCGATCCGCCGAATCCGTTAACTCCGGATAAGCACCCTGCATCAGATCGCGGACGGCGTAGACCATCTGATAGAGAAATGGCTTCTCCTGGCCCAGCAGGTGGCCGTGACGGATGCCGCGGCGAAGGATTTTGCGCAGGACGTAACCGCGGCCTTCGTTCTGCGGCAGCACGCCATCGTTGATCAGAAACGCGGCGGCGCGGGCGTGGTCGGCAATGATTCTGAGGCTGGCGTTGGCGACCAGGGCGCCGATTCCCGCAGGGGCTAAAGCCCCGTCGTTTTTGGGAGCCTCTTCGGCACGACTAAAGTCGTGCCCTGACACAGTGCTCTTGTCCGACACTTTAGCGAGTCCGGTCAGTTCGGCGGCTCTCTGGATCAGCGGCGTAAACAGGTCGGTTTCAAAGTTCGAGACTTTCCCTTGCAACACGGCCGCCACCCGCTCCAGGCCCATCCCCGTATCGATGGAGGGTTTGGGCAGTGGCGTGAGTGTGTAACCAGTAGTCTTCCCGTTCGCTAAAATCGCCGAGCGATCGAACTGCATGAAGACGAGGTTCCAGATCTCCACGTAGCGAGCTTCGTCTTTGCCAAACGGCAGGTCCACGCCGGGAGTTTCGGCCGCCTCCATGCCCATGTCATAGAAAATCTCCGAGCACGGCCCGCACGGGCCGGTCTCGCCCATCTGCCAGAAATTATCTTTGAGGCCGTATTGGTGGATGCGGCTCTTGGGAACGCCCGCCTTTACCCAGAACTCCTCAGCCTCGTCGTCGCGCGGCACCGCGTTCTCCGGGTCGCCCTCGAAGATCGTCACGTAGAGCCGGTCCTTCGGAATCCCGAGCCATTCGGGGCTGGTCACCAGCTCCCAGGCGAAGGCGATTGCGTCCTTTTTGAAGTAGTCGCCAAAGCTGAAGTTGCCCAGCATCTCAAAGAACGTATGATGCCGCTTGGTAAAGCCAACATTTTCGAGGTCGTTGTGCTTGCCGCCGGCGCGAACGCACTTCTGCGAGGTGGTCGCCCGGGAGTACTCCCGGCGCTCGGCGCCAAGGAACAGGTCCTTGAATTGGTTCATGCCGGCGTTGGTAAACAGCAAGGTAGGGTCGTTGGCAGGCACCAGCGACGAAGAGTGCACCCGCCGGTGGCCCTTCGTCTCAAAAAAGCGCAGAAATGTCTCGCGTATCTCGTTCCCTGTAAGGCTTTTCATGGCTTTATCAGTGTAATTGGCAACAAGCTCTCATCGCATCTTGCTTCGAAAACCCGGAATCGCAGTATACTCTTTGTAGGCCCACAAGGGATGGGCGTATTCATGGCCACTCTCAGAACCCACATCAACTTGCCTAAAGAGCTGGCAAAGGATCTTGATGACCTTGTTGGACCTAGGGGTCGCAGTGCCTTCATTGTGGAGACCACCGCTAAAGAGATAAAAAGGCGTAAGTTGCTTGCCTTCCTCGACAGAGAAGACCCTGCCTGGCGGGACGAGGATCATCCCGATATCGCGGCGATTGGCTCTGCGGCCTGGGTCCACAACTTGAGGCGGGAGCGGAGCGCAAGGCAGGACCATTTGGATGAAATTGCCAACGAGGCCCAGAAATGACGCCTCTGGAACCACCGGGAGTTTTGCTCGATACCAGCGTCCTGATCGATCTTCTTCATCATCGCGAGCAGCCGGCAGCATTGGTTCGGGACCTCACAATGCGCGGGTACCTGCTGGCAACTTCCTGCGTGAATGTCGCCGAACTCCATGCAGGAATGCGGAAGGGAGAGGAAGCGGCAACCGAGGAGCTGCTCTCGGGAATGGAATGTCTTCCTTTAACTCAGAAGATTGCCACCAAGGCAGGCGACATCAAGGCAGCTCGTCGCCTGATCGGAAAAACGCAATCACTCGACGATATGATGATCGCTGCCACGGCGATTGAATACGGCTATACTCTCCTGACGGACAATAGGAAAGATTTCGAGATTCCCGAGATCAATCTGTTTCCGGAATAACAGAGGGCGGGAGCTAAACCCGCAGATTTCACTACTCCTCCACCGCATCCTCGTCCAGATTGTCCAGCGCGGCCAGCGCCTCGTCGGGCACATCCCACTGCCGCAGAATCTTGTAGATCACGCCGGTTGAGAAGCCTGCCGTCACCAGCCTCCGCATCACCCGCGCCGCATCTTTCGGGTTTTCCGGCTTCCTGATCCGCTTCCGCTCCAGATGTTCCCGCGCCAGCGCCTCTTCATTCGTGTCGGCATACCGCGCCTCCACGGTCTCGCGCACAATCTCTGCCGACACGCCCTTCTGGCTCAAAGCCTGCTTCACGCGCCGTTGGCCCAGCTTCTCGTTCTGCTGGCGGAGCCGCGCATAGGTCTCGGCAAAAGACTGATCGTCCAGGTAGCCGTACTCGCGCAGCCGCGCAACTACTTTGGCGATTACCTCCTCGCCCTCGGAGCCCTGTTCAGCGCGGCCGCTCATCAGGCGGCGCAGCTCGCTTTCTGAGCGCATCTGCCGCCCCAGCGCCTTCACGGCAAAGTCGTAGAGGCCCGATTCGTTCAGGGGCTCGGGTTTTTTCTTCGGGCGGCCAAAAGCCATCACAGTTGTCAGTTCTCAGTTGTCAGTCAAGCACGACAGCGGCCAGTGCTGCAATTGCCAACTCGGCAGATCATCAGGAACTGACAAGTGAAAACTGACCCCTGACAACGAGTTTCCTACTTTGTCCACTGGTCTACCCATTCGTTGACGGTCTTCCACCAGAGCTGCGAGTTCTGCGGCTTCAGCACCCAGTGCCCCTCGTCCGGGAAGTAGAGCATCTTGCTGGGCACTTTCAGCAACTGGAGCGTGTCAAAGAGCTGAAAGCCCTCCGAGACATCGAGCCGGTAATCCAACTGCCCATGTACCACCAGCGTCGGCGTCTTGAAGTTCTTTGCCGCCAACATCGGCGACCACTTGCGGAACGGGTTCTCTGCGTCCGGCTTGCCGTAGTAGTCCCACGGATGGCCCTTGAACTCCCAGGTGTTGAACCAGTCTTCTTCCGTGGAGCCGAAGGCGGACTCGGCGTTGAACATGCCGTCGTGGCTCACGATGCACTTGAAGCGGTCGGTATGGCCGAGCACCCAGTTGGCCATGTAGCCGCCGTAGCTGGCGCCCAGCGCGCACTCGCGGCTCTTGTCAATGAACGCGTAGTGCTGCTCCGCCGTGTCGAGGCCGGTCATCAGATCGGTGAAGGGCTTGCCGCCCCAGTCGCCGTTGACGCCATCGACTACGGTCTGCCCGTAGCCGGTAGAGCCGCGCGGATTGATCATGACAACGACATAACCATTCGCCGCAAACAGCTCGGCATTCCAGCGGTAGCTCCACGAGTCGCCCCACGCGCCTTGCGGGCCGCCGTGGATGAGGAACTTCAGCGGATACTTCTTTGCGGGGTCGAAGCCCGGGGGCCGGATGATGAAGCCTTGCAGCCTGGTCTTATCGGCGGCCGTGAACCAGAAGGAATCCATCTTGGGCAGGTCGAGTTGCGCAAGCAGTGCGTCATTCAGATGCGTCAACTGCACATACTGCATCGGGAGCGGCTGCCCGCTTGCTCGCACCATCCCCATGTACGGCTTTCGCATTAGGCCCAGGTCGACCACCGACTGCGCGACGCCGACCTTTACCACCTCGCCCGGCTGGCCAACCGACATGCGCACCGCCACCAGCGTCTCTCCGTCGGGCAAAACGTGCAGGTCGGCATACTCGCCATGCGCCTGCACTCTTCCTGAGGGATCATCTCCCATCGCCTGCCATGCATACGCCTTGCCGTCCGCGACGCGGACTTCGCTGAGGGGCGCATAGCCGTCCTGTCCGGAGACAAAGTAGATGGTCTTCGCGTCGGGCGCCCATGCAAACTCGTCCATCCAGTTGTCCAGCTTGGGCAGCAAGTCCGCGATCGTTTTTGCCGCGCGGTCATAGAGCACGAGGCGGAATTTGTCGCTTTCGTAGCCGGGCCGCGCCTGCGACCGCCATGCGATGTATTTCCCGTCCGGCGAGTAAGCCGGCGAGAAATCTCCGCCCGGCGAAGTGCTCACCTTCACCGGCTTCGCCGCAGTGTCTGTCAGGTCCAGCGTGAAAATGTCGGCGTTGGTGCTGATGGCCGGCTCGGGATCGAGATTCTCAGTAAACGCCAACTGCTTCGAGTCCGGTGAAAAAGCAAAGCCTCCGCCGCCTCCCAGCGAAAACGGGGGAAGATCGTGCGAATCGTTCGGCGTCAGGTCGCGCAGCCCACCGGTCTCAACAGAAGCCAGAAAGAGGTGCGACCGCTTAGGGCCGGTGTAGTGGTTCCAGTGGCGGTACAACAGATGCGTGAAGATCTGAGCCTTTACTTTGCTTGCTGATTGAGCCGCGTCTCGATCGGCATTGCATTTGTCTCCGGCGCCGCCGTCCGCAGGACTGATTGCCGGGCAATCCGGATATACGTCCGAGGTAAACACCACGGAATGGCCATCGGGCGACCACAGCGCGTTGTCGGCCTCGGTGGAGATCGCGGTGAGCTTCTTCGCGTTGCTGGCGGCTCCGGTTGCCGGGTCAAAATCCGCGACCCACACTTGCTGGCCGCCTGCGCGGCTGCTGAGGAAGAGAATGTGCTTCCCATCGGACGCAAACTGCGGGCCGCCGTCGCCGGGCTCTGCGACAGCCAGCTTCTGCGCGGCCTGGGCGGTGGACCCGGGGTCGGCAATCGCCTGGATAAAGAGCTCCGGCGCTTTGGTGTTCTTGTTCAGGTCTACGCTCGTCGCCGAATACGCCAGCCACTTGCCGTCCGGCGATACAGCGGTCTCACCCAGCCGCTTCATCGCCATCATGTCTTCAAAGGTCATGGCGCGCCCAACTGTGGCCGGCGGCGCACCGGTTTCTGTCCCCTTGTCTCCCGGCGCAATGACCACCGAGACCAGCGAATCCGCGCAGCCGTAATAGAGGAACCACTGTTTCTGGAAGTAGACCAGCCCCTCGGAAAACGTTGTTCCCGCCGCGTACTGGCCGGTTCGCTCATACGGCATAGCCGGCTTCAGGACGGGATGATCGGTCTGCGCAATCAGCCGCGCCGGATCACGGGCATCAAACAGCGCCTCGCCCGCCGCGTAGGCTGATGGGTCCAGCGTTGTGTCTCCGTTTGCGGTGGCGTTTTTGCCGTTGTAGATCAGCAGGATTCCCGCGCTGGTGACGATCGGCGGCGGACCGCTCTCGGGAAAGCTGGAGTCAAAGCGCCCTGGCCGCGGCCCGAGCACCACCACGGCGTCTCCCGGTGCATTCTCGACCGGCGTCCAGTGAATCAGATCGGCCGAGGTGGCGAGGTGAATGGCGCCCTCGCCCCAGTACATCCAATACTTCCCGTCGATCTTCGCGGCAATTACCCGGCCTTTTGCCGCGTCAAGCCGCGTGACAATGCCGGCTGATTTGTAATAGATGGAATCGTACTTTCCGCCATTGGAGCCGAGAAACGCCGGGCCATACTTCGTCCAATGCTCCAGGTCTCTTGAAGTTGCCACGGCCGCCTGCGCGACCTTTTGGTTCCATTGCGTGTAGGTCAGAACGTAGGCGCCATCTTCCGACTCGACGATGCGCGGATCTTCCACTCCGCCTGGCCACTCACGGGCCTTCTGGCTGTCCTCGGCCGGAAAAAACACTGGCGTGGCGCGGCGCGTGAAGTGGATGCCGTCAGAGCTTTCGGCCATTCCCAGGCGCGAGGTGTGCCCGCCAATCTGCATGGCCCCTGAGTCGTCTTCTGCCCGGTAGAGCACCACCACCTTGCCGTCGCGCACAATGGCGGCGGGATTGAAGGTATGCAGCGCCTCCCAGCGGACCGGCGTCTTGAGCACAGGGTCGGTAAAGGTGGATTCCGGTCGCGGCGCGATCACCGGGTCGCCGGTCGCCGGCCGCGTAAATGGGCCAATCTGCCAGGACGGGATGTTCTGGGCCTGCGAAACCTGGGCCTGGGAGATGAAAGCGCACGAGAGCGCCAGAGCCGAAATTACACGGAGTGCCAAAGCTTTTTTATACATGGGAGTTTTCCTTGTCCGCGCCGGGAACATGCCGCTTTAACGCGAAGGAAAAGTGTACACCGGAGGCGGGGAAGGTGGTGGGCTAGGCGGCTTGCAGTTCCAGAATGATGGCTGCGCCGCGCGGGTCAAGGTTGACGGCCGAAGCGTGGCCGTTGTTGTCGCGCAGGATGGTGGCGCAGAGGCTCAAGCCCAGCCCAGCGGTTTCTCCCGCGGCCTGCGCAGGGACAAAGGGATCGAAGGCGCGCTCAGGCTGGAGGAAGCCTGCGCCGGAGTGCGCCACCAGAATCTGCACATGATTGGCTTCGGCGGCAGCCTCAATGCGAATGGACCTTTCCTGCGATTGGGGCTCGTTCTCGCCGGAGGGCTGGCGATCGACTGCGTCCATGGCAAATTGAAGGCAGTGGAGCACGGCCTGGCGCAATTGCTGGGCATGACACAGAACCCTGGGCAGAGCGGGAGCGATGTTGATGTGGAAGTCGATAGAGCGTTGCAGAAACTCGCTGCGGTGCAGCTCTTCAAGATCGGCCAGCAGCTCGGCCACTGAGACGGCGGCGAGCGGGTCGCCCTTGGATTGCGCAAAGCGGGTGAGGCTTTCGAGCGTGGCGCGCATGCGGCGAGCCTCGGCGAGAATCGCATCCACGCCGCGGCGCTCCTGGGAGTCAAGATTGGAGTTTTCTTCAAGCAGCGAGGCGTAGCCCAGAATGACGGTGAGCGGATTGTTCAACTGCTGCGAGACGTTACCAGCGAGCTGGCCGAGGCCGGCGAAGTTCTCTGAGTCGATCAACTTTTCAAGCATGATGGTCTGCCCGCGAACCGCTTGCAGGCGGGCGGTGAGCATCTCGACGGGCAGCAGGTCGTCGGCGCGGAGCGGGTCCGAGTTCTTTTCCTGGGGCTGACGCATGCCGGCCAGCAGCAGTGCGCCCTCGGTGGCTGAGCGACCCACCATGGGCACGGCCAGAGCGGAGGTGAACCCCAGCCGCCTGAGGTCATCGCCTGGAACCAGCCATGGGGCCAGATTCAGCTCAAGGGTTTGGCTGTGCTCGACGGCGGGCGGGACTGAGCTGGGGGCGAGAAACCCTTCTGAGGGAATGCGCGCGGCCATGGTGTCGAGCGCGGCCACGATGGCGGGGCCAAGGCCTGCCGCGCCGGCCAGGCGAAAGCGGCCGCCACTGCGCAGCAGCAGGGCTGCTTGCGCAAACCGGCTGTGCTTTGCCACGGTCTGGCAGATCTCGCTGGCCTGGTGATCGAAGTCCTCAACCCTGCGTCGCGAGAGAACCAGTCTGGAGTAAGCCTCGAGCTCCAGGCGTGCTCTGCGTTCACGTTTCTGGGCGACGTGGTTGATGGCGATTTGGTCTTCCAGCGCGAGCAGGATCATGCCCAGCGCTGCAACCACTTTGCCCATCACGATGATGCGGGCCAAGTTGAGGTCCAGGGCGGGGTAGCGGCTGAGTTCCGGAAGCAATTCGAACATGGAAAGCGACCAGCAGGTGAAGCCCAGCACACTGAGAAAGACTCCGGGAGAGAAGCGGCGGAAGACGTAGACCAGCAACAAGGCGGTCATGAGATGGTTGGCGCACTCAACCAGCGTGAGCGGTGTTGCAGGCCCGAGCGAGACGCAGATCCAGAGCGCGAGGCCGCCCAATGTAATGCAAAGACCGGCACCCAGGAAGGGGGGGAGGCTGCCCTTGGCCGCGCCCCAAAACAAGCCTGCAATCAGCGAGATGACTCCCAGGGCCGGAAAGACAAATGCCAACGGCCCGGCAGGCGGAATCTCGCGGAAGACTCCGTGGAACAGGAAGGCGTAGACAACCAGTGGTATGGCGTAGGGGACGACATAGAGGATTTGAAGGCGTCCGATCCGGAAGCGGAGGGGCGAGAGCGAAGCGAGGAAGAGGGCGGCGCTGATTTGAATCGCCATTTCTCCGCTTGCGGCCAGCCAGGGATGGTCAGCAAGCGACAGGCGCCAAGGCCCCAACCTGTAGCTCGTCACCATGCGGACCACGGCAAACAGGAACCCAAGGAACCAGAGCAGGGTGCGGGCGTCTCTGAAGCGCAGGTAAAGCTGCCCAAATGCGGGCAGCAGCAGCGCCGTGAGCACCAGCGCAACAACCTGGTAAGAGTTCGACATGAATGCGGTAAATCTCCGGGAATCTGTTGGTAGACCCTATCGGCAACCTGAATGGGTACAGTGAAGTTGTGTTGACGAAGGACAGTGCCGATCCGCTATGCTCCGGATATCCGACAGGCATGTCTTCAGCCGGATGCACAAGCTGCGCCTTGATTTTCAAACCACCCGGCGCGGAAGTCCATGCGTCTAATGTTGTAGACGGCGAAGCAGGGGCCCTGCCCGGCAGAGGTCGATGAAAGACGGGGCAGTGCGGGGCATTGCCAACCAGAGAGTATTGGGGAGAAAAAAGTGCGAAACAGAGGGTGGATGGTGGTTCTGCTGGCGGCTGGTTGCGGCCTGGTTGCCGCGGCGCAGGGCAAAGACAGCTTTACGCCGATGGCCCTGGACTCGGGCTTTGGGCCGATGGACATCTCCGAGCCGGCCACGCCGGCGGAGCAGATCATCAAACAGTTTGCCGCCAAGGAGAGCGAGTTCCAGCAGGCGCTGAACCACTACACTTATCGCCGCATCGCCCGCGTGCAGACCATCGACGACGACAACAAGGTGGATGGGGAGTGGTACGAGGTGGACGATGTCGTTTTCGACTCCACCGGCGCCCGCATGGAAAAGGCGGTGTTTGCGCCGGAGAGCAGCCTGCACCGGGTGCAGATGTCGCCGTCCGATCTGCAGGACATTCAACGCGGCTACCCGTTTGTGCTGACGGCCGAGGAGATCCAAAAGTACAACCTGAAATATATCGGCCGGCAAAAGGTAGACGAGGTGGATTGCTACGTCTTCGATGTGAGTCCGAAGGTGATTGAGAAGAAGCAGCGCTACCTGCAAGGGCGGATCTGGGTGGACACAACGGACCTTCAGATTGTGGTGACCGACGGGCGCATGGTGCCCGATGACACCCACAAAGGCAGTGAGGATCTGCATCCGCCTTTCATGACCTGGCGGCAGCAGGTAGACGGGCATTACTGGTTCCCGGTCTATACCAAAGGGGAAGGCATTCTGCACTTCAGCGGCGGCAATGGTTACATGGGCGAAGACGTGCATATTCGGGATACGGTGAAGTACTCCGACTACAAACGGTTCGGCTCAACGACGAAGATCCTTTACGAGGGGCAGGATATTACGCCGGGGCAGAAGCCACCGGATGCAGCGCCGAAGAAGTAGCCAGCGAGCGGAACCGATCTCCAGTTCCGCCCGTCCTGGACGATGTGCGTTGGGTTTGGCTTACTTTGTCTCGCTGACACAAGTGAAGCTGGCAGCGTCGTTGGTGTCGCCGGCGCCCTTGTACTTTGCCACTTGCGGATAGGCGCACATGGGCCGCGTCATCAGCACATGCGCCGCGGGCCCGAGATCGGTGAGCTTTGCCGCCACCATGTGGTCCGGCGCCTCGCCCTTCTCTACCCAGCTCTCGATGGCCAGGTAGATATCGTGCTGCGCATCGTCAGGGAACGCGGTCTGCGGCATTCCCCACTGGTCAAAGATTGAAGCGCCCGGACCATAGGCGCAATGCTGCGTCCCCGGAACCATGAAGAGCCGCACGGCGGCATCGGCCTGCTTCGCGCCGGTCGCCTTGCGCAGTTCGTTGTAGTAGTGCACGGTGTTCAGGGCGGAGATGGCCGGGTCGTTCCAGCCGTGGTAGAGAATCAGCCGGCCGCCGCGCGCGAGAAAGGGCTTCAGGTCGGGATCGGTTGCGTCGAGCGCGTGGGCTGTCTTCTCCATTGCCAACTTGATGGCATCGTCCATGTCGGCCTTCTTATAGTCCCAATCCGACTTTTCGTAGACGAAGTTCTTGAAGTATCCGGTGGCAAATCCGTACAGGGCGCTCTGTTCGGGAGCGGGGCCGGTGATCCAGGGAATCCATCCGCCGGGACCATCTTCCGAGCCGGGAAGGTAGCCGGGAAAGATCAGCTTGCCCCTGGAGTTGTGGCCGCCGGCATATAACAACTCCAGAGTGTGGGCCTGCCTTGCGGTCAGGCAGGCATTGGTCTCGGCGCCCTTGCATACCATCGTGGCCGGCTTGAAGTGGCAATTCTGCGGATCGCTTATCACTCCGTCGGTCACTCCATCGGCGCTGTCGCACGCAGCCAGGGCCGCGGCTTGAATGGCGGGTATCTTTGCGCCAGGAATGTAGTCCGCAGGGTCAACGAACAGAGCCCGGGAGTTATAAAGCGCGTTTGCGATTAGGTGGGTCCAGTAGTTGGCAGGAGCGCCGGCAACGATTCCGTCGTAGTCCGCGGGAAAGCGCTGTGCCTCCATCAGAGCTTCGCGCCCGCCGTCGGAGCAACTGACGAAGTAGTTGTGCGCGGCTGGCTTTGCATAGTAAGCCTCGACAACTGCCTTGGATTTCGCGGTCATCTCGTGAATGGCCCGATAGCCGAAGTCGATGACCTTTTCCGGATGGCCAAGGGCCCAACTGCCATCGATGCCCGATGCGGTGGAGTGGCCGGTGTCTGTGCCTCCGCTGGCGTAGCGCTGCATCAAGGCCGCGGCCAGGCCTCCGAAATCCGTCTGCCCCGCGAAACCGCCGTTCCCCTGGCCGCGAAACCGCCCGTTCCAGCCCTTCACGGGCATCCACACTTCAATCGGAATCGCCGAGTCCGCTGAGGGCGTATCCAGGATCGTAACCCGGCAGAACGCGGGCAGCCCGGCATAGAGAGCCTTCTCCTCGGGAGTCAACTGGGCGCCACCCGGAGGGGTGAAGGCGCCCGCTGCCACAGTGCCCGCCTGCGTAACCTTTGCTGTGGGCAGAGCCAGCGCAGCCAGCTTTGCGCACGCATCATCAGCCGCCGGCGCCTGCTGTGCCCATGCGACTGAAAGCGAAAAGATGCAGATGGCCGCGACCGCTATGCGTTTGTACATTGAGCCTTCCTCTTTGCCTGAAGCTACTCGTGCATTCCAGCCAACTCTATCTGTGGCAATTCATTCGCGCAAGAACGAAAGCGGCGAGTTTTGCTCGCCGCTTCTGGTCTTGTGCGCCCAGCATGGGCGCACTCTTGCGGGTGAAAGTCCCGCCATAAGCTGGTCACAGCGAGTGAAGTGAAGCGCAACTGCATGAGGGTGACCGAGTGTGGGGAGGAAGCGTGG
>Ga0302320_10015886_pt1 | contig 15419 bp, 11 predicted proteins | sample Bog_T0_3_FD_202130 | JGI IMG/M metagenome (GOLD analysis project Ga0302320, IMG submission 202130) | Peat permafrost microbial communities from Stordalen Mire near Abisko, Sweden - Bog_T0_3 | ecosystem: Environmental > Terrestrial > Soil > Wetlands > Peat | place: Sweden: Abisko, Stordalen Mire... | reverse complement strand
CTCTTGGAGTTCCGAAAGGTCCTTCCATCAAAATACTTTTCCCAAATTTGCAGTTCAATTCATCTCAAAGGCGCACGATAGAAGAACAAGGGAGAAAAATCCCCGTCCTGGGAACCTCTTAGGACCTAAACGGGCCGACTTGCGACCCTGCCAACGTCCAAAAACAACCTCCAAGTACCGATTTCATCATATCTACCTGAAAACAAGCATATTACGTCAAAACGAGCTTCAAAAACAAAGGAGTTACGTATTTCGACTTTAGGCTATTTTTCGAAACAAAGGACTTAGAGGACCTCGGTGTTGGAACGCATTCTTGTGTGACGGCGGACATTGACCGATTGCCTGGAGTGGAGGACACTAACAAAGATTCCCCCGCACCCGTTTCTGAAGGGAAAGCTGGGAACCCCTCGCAAGACGGGCCTTGAGATCAAGACATTTTCCGAGAATCGTTGACGCGCACTCAGCTTTGTACAAGGCAGCGTCGGTCGGAACTTTGTCAACCCCCTGTTTTGGCTTCGGCCCTCTCCCCACAGAATCTGCGCATACGCATCCTTCATGAGGATGCTGAGGTTCGTAAGCATTGCAGGACCCCTGCGCTCCACCGATTCACGCGGAATTGTTTAGCCCTTCAGCCGTCCGCCGCGATAGCCCATCCGTATCCCTGCGCGAACTTGTATCGGTAATCAAGCGCAGACGCTGGCTCGTCTTTTCTGTCGAAGGGACCTTGCTGCTGCTGTGCCTTTTGTATTGCCTGATCGCTCCCAATCAGTACGAAGCCGGCGCCAGGGTAGCATTGCGCACTTCGCCTGTTTCCGCACTGACCACGGAAGCATCTGTGTCGCTTGGGGCAGCATCGATTCTGTCCGCACCTCTGCAGCAGGAGACACTGGCAACTTTCCTGCGCAGCGACGAACTGGCTTGGAAAGTAATCACAGATTTGAAGCTCTACCATGAGGCGGCCTTCAATGGGCGCTTCGATCGCCTCTTTCCAGGCTTCCACGTCGACTCGCAATCAGCCTGGGAGCAATCGCCAGCCGCGCAGGGTTATCTGCTGGAGAGATTTGAGAAGCGACTCCATGTTGTCTCAATGCCGCGTTCGCTCGTAGTTGAGATTCGGTTCCGATCAAAGGATGCGGCTCTCTCGGCAGCCATCGTCAACGAACTGATTCGCGACTACAGCGCCATGGATAACGAGGCCCGCGTACACGCCATCACGCAAGGGTCGGAATGGCTGAGAAGCCAGCTTGCTGACCTTAAGGTCAAAGTAGAGCGGGATCAAACTCGACTCATAGCCTTCCAAGCCAGTCACGCACTGCTGAGCACTCCCGAACTAGTCGCGAACGGCGAGCCGGGCGAGTCGCAGCACAACTCGACCTTGCTTGAGATCGACGAATTGGGCCGGCAGTTAGTGGTAGCCACGACAGATCGTATCTTGCGCGAGGCGCAATTCCGCTCAGCTTCAGAAGGGGATCCGGAACAGGTCATCGCTTCCGATCCACAGTTGCAGGCTGAAGACAACAATCTCGCCTCGGCACTTCTGGCGCAGATTCACACGCACCATAGCGACTTCGAATTGGAGCAAGCACAACTGAGCGCCGAGCATGGGCCTAATTTCCCGCGCGTCGTCGAGATTCGCCGGCAGCTCGACGACCTGGATGCACAGAAATATGCTGAAGACGCGAAGCTGCTGGAGCGTTTCCGCAGCGCCTGGCAAACAGCGATTGACCGCGAGCAACTCGTAAAGAAGAGTCTCGATGAACGTACCGCCGAAGGCATGAAGCTGAACGAAGCCGCCACTGAATACGCAGTGATGCGTCAGGAGGCCACGGCCAGCCACGACCTCTACATGCGTGTCCAGGGGAAGGTGGAAGAAGCGGGGTTGGCCGCTGGTGCTCAGAGTTCAGATATCTCGGTTGTAGACCGCGCACGCCAGCCCCTCAAGCCTGTAGCGCCGGATTTGCTGCTTTACATGGCCATCACATTTTTTGGCGGTCTGTGGCTGGCGGTTGGGAGCGCGCTCCTGGTCGAGTCACTACAGCCTATGAAGTCGCAGTATTCTTCGGGAAGCCGCGCAGCAGTTGTTTTGCTGACGGTGATTTTCGCCGGTGCAATAGCCAATGCCCAGGCGCCTACACCCAGCCTCGACGGAATGCCCATCGGCACGGTTCGCATTCCGTTTACGCAGAACACGGTGAATGGTCCAAGTCCCAAAGACTCACCTGCAATTTGGGATGGTTCGACCGGCACAGCAGCAGCCGGCATGCTTCTGAATAGCGGGCCGCAACCTGCTGCCCCCATGCCGGCTCCCATCGGGCCAGGAGATTTTCTCGAAGTCTCGGAATCCCACACGCCAGAGTTTCATTCCGCCGTGCGCGTCTCCCCAACAGGCACGGTCACTCTGCCCATGCTCAATCAAGTGCAGATTGGCGGAATGGACGAGCAAGCTGCCGCGCACGCAATTGAAGCTGCGTTGTTGAGCAAGGGTATGTTGCTCCATCCGCAGGTTTCGGTGCTTGTAACCATCTACTCGGGACAGGACGTAAGCGTGCTGGGAGAAGTGGCTCGGCCTGGAGTCTATCCGTATACGATCCATCACCGGCTTCTCGACCTGATCTCATCAGCGGCAGGGACATCGCCAAACTCCGGTCGCCTGGTGAATATATTTCATCGCGTCGATCCCAATACGCCGCACCCGGTCGTCCTCGACCCCGGCGGCAACGATGCAGGCAGCGATCACAATCCAGAACTCATGCCTGGCGACACAGTGGAGGTGAGCCGCGCCGGTTTGGTCTATGTCATTGGCGATGTCGTGCGTCCCGGTGGATTTCCGGTTGACCCTGCGCAGGGTCTGACAGTGGTGCAGGCGCTTAGCCTTGCCTGGGGGCCGACCCCGAATGCAGGCGCAGGCAAAGCACTGCTTATTCGTGAACAGAAAGGCGGACGCACGATGACCACGCTGAATCTGCGGCGGATGATCCACGGCCAGGACCCCGACCAGCCCATACACGATCGCGACATCTTGTTCGTGCCTGATTCAATGGCCAAGAACATGTGGAACCGAACGCTCGAGTCGGCCATTCAATCGGCTGTGGGTGTGTCCATCTACGCCGGGCTCGTCTACTCGCAGAGGTTTTAGAGAGATGCGCCGCATAGCGTGGGGACTGCTGCTGCTGCTCGCATTTGCAATTCCGTGGGAATACTCGCTGGATTTAGGAGAACCCTTCGGCAATATCGCTCGCATCTTCGGAGTTGCGCTGATTTTGGTTGCTATTCCAGCAGTTCTACAAGCCGGCCGTATACGTATCCCCGGGCCCATGCAATGGCTGGTGCTTGGATTCTATCTGTGGTTCTGCTGCTCTTATTTCTGGACCATCGAACCACTGGCCACTGCGGAAAAAATCCGCTCATATTTCCAGGAGATGATGATCGTGTGGCTGGTATGGGAGTTCGTCGAGAGCCCTGAAGACCTGCGTTCCCTGATGCGCGCGTACCTGGCCGGCTCGTGCGTACTGGCCGCGCTTACGCTGGCAAACTTCAGGTCGATGGAAGCCGTTGCGGCCGACCAGATCCGTTTTGTCGCCACAGGCCAGGACGCCAACGATGTCGCACGCTTTCTCGACATGGGGCTTCCGCTTGCGGCCTTGCTGCTCCACCATGAGCGTCACTGGTCTTGGCGTTTACTCGCGCTTGGCTATCTTCCCTTAGGTTTGACTGCAGTCGTGTTGACTGCCTCTCGCGGTGGATTTATGGCGGCAATGATTGCGCTTTCCGGCTGCGGCTTGCTGCTGATTCGGACGAACCGAAGAACGATCCTGGCAGGGGCACTCGCTTTGTCAGCTATTGCCGCGGTCCTGTGGACCATCGTTCCACGCGAGACCTTCGAACGGCTCGCCACAATCCCATCCCAGTTTCAGGGCGGCGACCTTAACGAGCGCCTGAACATCTGGATTGCCGGCTGGCACGCATTTGTTCGATCACCCTTAATTGGCACCGGAGCCGGCACGTTTGTAAGCGCCGCCCGAATGAACCCGGTGGACACAGCGCACAATACCATCGTTTCGATCCTGGTGGGAGGTGGCTTATGTGCGCTGTCGCTCGCTTTCGCCATTGTCGTGTTGGCAGTTCGTTCTGCGCTCGCAACACGCGGCCCTCTGCTTATTGCGCTGGTAACTGTATTGGTGCTCTGGTCGGTTGCATCGCTTGTCGACACCGTGGAAGAAAACCGCTCAACCTGGCTTCTGCTTGGGGTGATGGCCGTTGCCGGGCGGCTCGCCGTTGATGAACCGGTGCAGTTGGAAGAATGCTTTCCAGCAGAGGGGTCGCATCCGCCGGTCATATTGGATACAACCCTGTCGCCGAGTCCGGTGAACTGAGCCAACATGGGAGCCTTGGCCACACTCGGACGGCAATTCCAAGGCGGCACCGTCAACCGCCGCATCTTTCGCGCAGCCGTCTCGGTCACCGCAGTTGGAATTGTGGTCAAGGTCGCCGCGACTTTCAAGGAAGTCGCTGTTGCTGGCGTTTACGGCCGCTCCGACCTCATGGACGCATTTCTAGCCGCCGCATTGATTCCCGGTTTGCTCATCAACCTGATCTCCGAGTCAATGAATCAGGCGCTGGTGCCCACGCTGATTCGGGTGAGGGAACAGGAGGGCCACACAAGCGCACAGGAATTATTATCGAGTTCCATGCTCGTCATGTGCCTGCTGCTAGGCACCGTAACTGCCCTCATGGCTCTCACCGCGCGAGGCATTTTCCCATTCATCGCCTCACATTTTTCCCCCGCCAAAATGGACCTTGCAATCCAGCTTTTTTACGGACTGCTGCCGCTCGTTCTAATCACCGGCATCGCCACCAACTGCACGGCCGTTCTGAACACCTTCCACCGCTTTGCCTTGCCCGCCCTGGCGCCATTGACTGTACCGGTCGCAATCATGCTCGGCGCTCTCACGCTAGGCTCGCGCCTCGGCATTTGGATCATGGTCTACTCCACGGTGGCCGGCTCGCTCGTTCATGCAGCGCTTGTTTTGTGGATGATGGACTCGCACGGCTATCGCTTCCGTCTGCGCTGGTATGGAATGACCCAGGCAACGCGAGAGGTCGCCGTACAGTATGGACCGGTGCTGCTGAGCGGCGTGGTTGCTTCCGGCGGCTTGCTCGTCGACCAATCAATGGCAGCCATGCTGCCGGCCGGAAGCGTGTCCGCACTGGTCTATGGAAACCGCTTTGTGAGTGTTGTGATTTCGCTGCTCGCTGGAGCCGTTTCAACCGCACTGACGCCCTACTTTTCGCGCATGATAGCCAAGCGTGACTGGGCTGGCTGCAAGCATACGCTGTACACCTGGGTCCGTATTACGGCCATCGTGTCGGTGCCAATCACGGTGTTGTTGATCGTCGGTTCGCACACCATTGTCCGCATCGCGTTTGAGCGTGGCGCATTCAAACCGCACGACACCGCAGTGGTGTCCGCGGTCATGGCGATGTATGCCATTCAAATCCCGTTTTTTATTGTCAGCCGCGTGTTTTACCGTTTCATTATCGCCATGCGGCGCACCGATCTTGCACTTTATTGCGGTCTGCTCAATCTAGCCCTGGACATCGTGTTGAACGTGGTTCTGATGCGCTGGCTCGGGGTTGCAGGCATCGCACTCGCCACGTCGCTCTGGACCGTGAGCACATTCTTCTTTCTCTGGTATTGGGCCTGGAAACTGCTTTCAGCGAAAGCCCCAAACTATGTTGAAAATTCATGATCGGAGGCAGCAAACTTGGTCCCAAATCCGGCTCAATATCTTCTACGCTTCGACGATCTCTGCCCCACAGTTTCCCGGACCCGCTGGCAGCGATTCCTCCCGCTGATCAACGAATTCAGCCTCCAACCCATCATTGCTGTCGTTCCAGACAACAAGGACTCCGAACTGGAGTGCTCCGAGCCTGCCCCGGAATTCTGGACGCAGATGCGCGCCGTGCAAGCCTCCGGCGCTACGATTGCCCTGCATGGATATCGGCACACTTGCCGAAGCATTGGGAAGAGCATGGTGCCCTTGCACGCCCAATCAGAATTCGCCGGAGTGCCTCAGGAATTGCAGCAGGCATGGATCGCCGCCGGCCTTAAGATACTGCGCGGGCATGGTCTCAACCCGCGCATCTGGGTCGCTCCACGTCACGGTTTCGACCAGAAAACGTTGCTTGCCTTGCGAGCCGAAGGAATTGATTTGCTCAGCGATGGATTTGCCCGCGTTGCTTTCACACGCGGCGGGCTGACGTGGATTCCTCAGCAACTCTGGTCGCCCGTTGAAAAATCGAAGGGGCTTTGGACGATCTGCATTCATCCGAACACCGCGAGCGATTGCCAGATGGAGCAACTCACTGTGTTTATAAGCAAACATGCCGCCCAATTCACTTCCGTTGACCGCATTTTGGACGAGTTGACTCCCAGCGCATTGAGCCCATTCGAGCGCATCTATGAAGCCACAGCACAAGCGCGAACGCTTACCTCAAAGCTGGCAAGAAAGCTGGCGAAAAAGATTCCTCAGCATTGAGGGAGGTCCTTCACAACCAGGGACAGGTCCTGCCAGCCGTACGAAACCTCAGTGAGCGTCTTGCCGCCAATTTCAATCTCGGCGGCGGTGAGGAGGCTTCCTCCCATGCGTTCATAGAATCCGCGGGATGGATTGTCCTTGAGAACCCACACATACATGCCGCGATGTCCAGAAGAGTGAAGATCTTCGACAATGGCCCAGAATAGCTGCGAACCGATGCCTCTGCGCTGCACGTCCGGATTCAAGTAGATTGCGTACAGCTCGCCTGAGAACCCAGTAATCTCCGCTCGCGCCGGCCCTCCAGACGCAAAACCGCAAATCATCTCGCTACACTCAGCTACATAAATCTTCATGCCTGTTGAAGCGATCAGAGCGCTCCGCCATCGCTCTGCACGTTCCTCAACACTCAGCGAATCGAGATAAACCTGCGGAACGATCCCCGGATACGTGGCCCTCCAACTTGCAACGTGCGTCCTGGCAATGGCGTCAGCGTCTTCAACTGTAGCCAATCTGATTTCGACAGGAATAGTGTGCAGTGTGCTCATAGCTGATCGTCCTACAAGAACATTTTTTTGGCGAGCCTGTTCGCGACCGGTCCTCATCGGAGATGCCGTTTCATACGCCCGAGCGGGACCCGAACCAGCGCTCCACGGTTACGCGCACATCGACTGAATGGTTGAAGAACATAATTTTCGCTTGAGGGGCCACTTCATGCGCCGCGTCGATAATCTGCTCCAGAAAGTAACTCATCGCGGGGTCGCCCACTACGCCACCTCCGATCAGAACGCCATCGCAAGGCTGAGTTCTTAATTCATCTTTGAAGCCATCGAGCCCAGTCTCGGGCGAGGCGTGGAGGATCTCGTACTTATAGCCCTCGCGCGTCATCCGCTCCTTCAGGTCGCTCAGCCTTTTCGTGATCTTGGGGCGCTCCACTTCCGGAATCGATGGATGATCCAGCGGTAGCCCGATGTGAACGATGGATACAGCCAAGCTCGACTCCTCAAAAATTGAGTGGGCAAAGTCTCCGCATTCCGTTGCCTCATCGAAACAAAGATTACCACCAGTCCGGCAGTTCTTGACGAGAGGACGCGTGTTGCACAAGGTGTCGTTTATTACGCGCAGGGCGGTTTCATCGTTCTGATTTGCTCCAGCGGGTCGGAGTTGGATTCCCCTCAAGCAAATTCGCGTATAACGCTTCCCATCGATCCAGAACCGCATTGAGGCTGAAAGATCCCACTACAAAAGCCCGAGCCCGCTCGCCCATTAAGATCCGTTCCTCTGGCAGCATCGACATCATCTTTGTCATTGCGGCTTGAAGGTCCACCGCGCTGCCTGCCGACGCCAACAAGCCCGTCTTTCCATCGACGATGGCTTCGCGCGTGCCGGGAACATCGGTAGCAACGGCAGGCACGCAACAGGCCGCAGCCTCGAGCAGCGCCATGGGCAGGCCCTCCCATCGCGAGGACAGGACAAAACCATCGGCAGCCTGCATCCATCGCCGGACATCGCGTTCGAAGCCGAGGAAGCGAACGCGCTGATCGAGCCCGAGTTCCGCTGAAATGCGGCGCAGCGTGCCCTCTTCCGGCCCCCGACCCGCAATGACAAGGTGCGCCGCCGCTGGCAGTTTTGCCATTGCATGGAGCATCGTCGGATAGTTCTTGACCGGATCAAGCCGCCCCGCTGCGAACCAGAGAAATTCGCTTTTCAACTCGAGCTCCTCTCGCATTGCGGCCCGGACAACGGCATCGGGCCTCCACAGATCTACATCCACGCCGTTCGGCAACACGAGTATCTTGTCCTCAGTCGCCATGTGCGTCTGCAAGTGCGCATCCGCCACAGCAAGGCTGACCGCAGTCACTTCGTTCGGCAGCCAGTTGCTCCAACGGTAGCCCAGTTTGCGGCCCATTCCACCTGTCGAGGAAGTGTGCAGCGTATCGACCAGGACTTGCATCGGCGCACCCAGTCGCGACCACCGCGCAAGCCAGACGGCATGAGGCAGATGGGCATGCACCACATCAGGCCGTTCGCGGAGTATCCAACGGTGAAAGCGGATCCAGCCTCGCGGATCAGCAAGACCCTTGCGCATTTCAAGGCTTAGGAACTGAACTCCCTGGGCGATCAATACTGAGGCGGAGCTTCCTCCGTTACCGGAGAGTGCCACAACGCTCACCCGCCAACCGCGCTGGACCAGGCCACCGGCAAGCAAGATCACTTGCTGCTCCGCACCGCCGATTCGGTCGAGACCTGGGATGATCACGGCAATGTGCTTTTTCACTTTCGCCCTTTGATCGAGGCGTCGGAAAGAGATGAATCGATCAGGTCTTCATAAGCTCGAATAGCGCGATCGAACCGAAATTCATCAATGAATGCATGTTGAAACCTCTGCCCTGCATCGATCGATTTGAGCGCCGCAAGCAGTGCGGCGGCTAATGCAGGAGCGGAGATTTCCGAGGCAAGCCACGTCCCCTTTTTTCCTCGGAGCAGATCTCGAATCCCATCCGAAGCCGGCAAAGCAACGATCGGTAATCCACCTGCGGCCGCTTCCAAGAGTGCGTTGGGTAGTCCTTCATGCCGCGAAGAGAGCACAAATGCCGTAGCGCCGGAAAAGTATGTCATAAGCTGCTCGACATGTCCGGCAAAGCAAACAGCGGATTCCAGGCCCAGTGCACGACACTGAGCCTTCAAGGCAGATTCCTCCGAGCCAGCACCCGCAATCACCAGGTCTACATGCGGAAATTGGTTACGGACGTGGACGAGTGCTTCGAGCAGCAGGTCGAAGCCTTTCTCTCGCGAAAGCCTGCCCACAGCCAGCAAGTGAGGGCCAGGGCCCGTCCACTGCGCAGGAGACCTCGGGATCGCCGCGCGAATCGCGTCTACTTCAATGGGGTTTGGCAAAATGATCAGCTTACTCGCGGGAACGCTGAACTCGCGGGCCAGGTCGTTCGCCATCGCAGTAGACTGGCAGATCACGCGGTCCGCTTGCGAGTAAAGCCGGCGATAGAGAAGGCGTGTGTAGACAGGCAGCTTGCCGTCGAGCAATGCCGCGCTCGCGGTCCCGTTTTGCCGGATAAATACCTGAACAGGCCGAGGGAAAAATGGCCGCAAAAGCAATACCAGGAAGTTCAGATGATACATGCCGGAAAGGATCAGTCGAGGCTTCACACGGCGAACCAGCGCAAGCAGTCGAAATGCTGAAGAACGTACTCGTAGTCCGGCCAAAGTGTGAACAGTCACGCCAGCGGGAATTCCATCTGCGGGGACCGCCGCTCCTGTCATCAGGCCCAAATGAAGCTGATACTTTTTCTGGGAAAGTCCTTTCGCCAGCAGAGCAAATACCTTTTCGGCACCCCCTCCACCCAGATGGGGAATGAGCAGAAGGATAGTTAGGCGAGTGGTTGTGTGGCTCTCTAGTGGGCTGCGAATATAAGTCAGGTACTTGATACTTCAGTATTCCCTGCTTCATTCAGTAATACTGTCCAGAAGTGGTCCAGTGTTTCCACTTTCTTCAAGATACCCTATCAAGACGGTCGAATAGCCGCGCAGAGACATTTCATCGCGAGTCAGAAGCGACCTTCACCCCGGCGTTGAAACATGGCCATCCCACCAGGTTCGATGAACCTGCTTAAGGATCGTCCGGAATGAAGGCAATGAATGTACGCTTCCAATACATCTAAATTCGTTACAGGAATGGTGTTTGACGGATCGCAAAAACCCTACCACATCGTCATTGGCATTACCCATCCACAGACCTGCCTGACGCTTACAGGGCGATTGCGAGCCCTGCGCGAGGCCGGCTTTCGCGTCACATTGATTTCGAGTCCCGGCGAGCTGCTCGATCGCATAGCCGCAACCGAAGGCATTGAAGCGATTGGCGTTGCCATGCGACGCGAACCTGCGCCTTTTGCCGACCTGGTGTCTCTGGTCCGTCTCTGGCGGCTTCTATTGAGGCTGAGACCGGATCTGAGTGAATTCAGCACCCCCAAAGCCGGCCTTCTTGGCAGCATTGCGTCCTTGCTTGCCGGGGTGCCTGCGAGAGTCTACATGCTGCGCGGCCTTAAATTGGAGACGGCTACGGGCCTCAAGCATTTTGTTTTGTTAATGGCTGAACGGACGGCGGCCGCGTGCGTACAATCCGTACTCTGCAATAGCAAAAGTATGCAAACCCAGGCGCTAGCGCTCGGGGTCGCGCCGGCGGCTAAAATGCACATCCTTGGCGACGGCAGCAGCAACGGGGTCAATGTAGAGCGATTTTTCCCTGGATCGAGCTATCTGCGAGAGCACTTGAAGATCCCACAAAATGCGCCAGTTGTGGGCTTTGTAGGCCGGCTGACCAGGGACAAAGGAGTCCCCGAGTTGATTGAAGCGTTTGACACGATCCTGAAGCATGAGCCCGATGCTCACCTGTTGCTCGTGGGTTGGTTCGATGTCGCAGAAGATGCCTTGGATGATCGGTGGCGGGTACGAATAGCGAATCATCCACGCATCCATTGCACCGGGTTTGTGGCCGACACAGCATCCTATTATCGCGCTATGAACGTGATGGTTCTGCCCACCTGGCGCGAGGGATTCCCAAACGCCGTGCTGGAAGCCGCAGCGACTGGAATACCGGTCATAACAACCGAATGCACCGGATCGAGGGATTCGGTGGTGCCGGAGGTTACCGGTCTTTTAATTCCGCCAGGATACCCGGAAGCGATAAGCGAGGCAGTGCTTCAGTTGCTTCATGATCCTGTGCGGAGGCGTCGTATGGGTGAGGCAGCACGCGAGTGGGTTTGCAGCCACTTCGCGGATGAGCAGGTGCTTCAGCTAGCCGTGTCGTTTTACGTCAGTATGCTGAAGCCAAAACCCAGGGCAAAGTCGCTTGGCGTGTGCGCATCGAATTTCTTCAGGCAGCGGGCGGCTTCCTGGTTGTTTCCTAAAGAGTCCGACTCGCTCAAAAACGACGATTAGGCAATAACTAAGGGAGATTTGCGATCGCCGTCGAAAGATTCACGGATTCGGTGGCCGCTCAACCCCGGTTTGCAGTCGCTCGATCACGATTCCGTGGACTTCAGGACGCGGCCCAGGCGTCTGGAGAGTATGCGCCCCTGCTTCTGCGGCACGAAGCACTTCATTGGGCGCAATGCCGAGGATCAGCGTGACGGCAACTGCCATAGCAAGAGCCGCGAACACCGCCGCACCCACCCTTGGCTCTGGAATTTCCGTCTGGGACTTGCTTCCATCCGGCCTTTGCGCGGCCATCAATGCCAGGCGAAGATAATAAGCTGCCGCCAATCCAGAGTTGAGCAGGCCGATAATCGCCAACGCTACGGCCCCACCGTCCACCGCCGCTGAAAAAGAGTAGAACTTGCCGAAGAATCCGCCGGTGAATGGGATTCCAACCAGCGAAACAAGAAAGAAAATCAGCACAGCGCCGAGGATAGGCGAGCGATAGAGCAATCCTCGATAATCCTCGACCATGGGCATGGATTCGTCGTAGCCGCTGATCACCGTGATGACGGCAAAGATGCCTACATTCATGGCCGCGTAAGCTGCGATGTAAAAGCTTGCTGCCGCGATGCCGCTTGTGCCCGCACCGGCGAAAGCCGCCAGTAGATAGCCCGCATGGGCAATCGAGGAGTAAGCGAGCATGCGCTTCACATTCTGCTGACGGAGCGCAGCCAGGTTGCCGACTGTCATTGAAAGCGCGGCGATAATCCAGAGCAGCGGCGACCAGATGAAGTGGAGTGTCGGAAAGAGCTCGTAGGTGACGCGCAGCAGTACGGCAAATGCCGCGGCTTTGGGAGCAGTCGAAAGAAGAGCGACTACCGGCGAAGGTGCGCCCTCGTATACATCCGGCGTCCAGACATGGAACGGAGCGGCAGAGACTTTGAAGAGGATTCCCACCAGCATCAAACCCATGCCCGCCAGCACCATTGTCTGATTCAAAGCCAACGGCACCAGTTCGGCGATCTTGTAAATCTGCGTTGTGCCGGTGGCGCCGAAGATCAGTGCAATTCCGTAAAGCAGGAACGCGGTGGCAAACGAGCCGAGCAGGAAATATTTGATGGCAGCTTCAGGGCCGCGTGCTGTCTGCTTGCGGTACCCGGCAAGAACGTAGGTGGCGATGGAAGAGATTTCGAGAGCGATGAAGACGACGAGCAACTCGACCGCGCTCGTAAGCAGGCACATACCTACTGCGCCGAAAGCAATGAGTGCGTAATACTCACCTTGATGATGGCTGTCCTCAGGCAATGTGTCGAGCGACAGCAGCAGGGCCACCAGTACAATTCCGCAGATAAGGACATGGAAAAAGATGGTGAATGCGCTGGTTTCGACGGTGCCATAGAATCCCGTGCCCTGGGGCAGCGAAAGTTGCCACAGGCTGGCCCAGAGAGCAAGCGTGGTGCCGATCGCGGCTACCCAGCCAAGCGAACGGCGCGGGTATCCCGGCGGCAGAGACGCGTCGATCAGCATCACGGCTACGCCGGTCAGTGTGAGGATGACTTCGGGAAGGATACGGTAAATATCGGGCACTGGATTCACCGCTGGCCTCCCGCTGGAACGACGGTAATGGTCATTCTTCGAGGGCCGGACTCCAGCCTGTAATGAGTGACCAGCGGCGGCCTGTGTACACCCTGTTGAATTGCCGACAACCAGATGGATGGCGCCACTCCCATGACCAGCGTGAGAACGGCGAGCGGCCAGAGCAGCGCCAGTTCGCGGAAGTGCAAATCGTCGGCAGGCCGGGATGCGATCAGCTCGCTTTGTGGTCCGTAGAAGATGCGCTGCACGAGCCATAGCATGTAGGTTGCGCCCAGAATCACGCCTAATGTGGCTGCAACGGCCCAGCCGCGGCTGACTCCTCCGAAAGTACTGGAGAGGATCAGGAATTCACCCACAAAACCGCTGAGGATGGGGAGGCCGATCATCGCCAGCGTTGTCAGAACGAAGAGCGTTGCTGTGCTTGGAAGCTTGCTGGCCACGCCGCCATAAGCTGCAATCTGGCTGGTCGCGTAGCGGTCATAGAGCACGCCGAGAAGGAAGAACAATGCTGCATCGACGACGCCATGACTCAGGATCTGGTAGATCGCACCCGTCGAACCAATGAATGTGAAGCCATAGATGCCGAGAACGATCAGGCTCAGATGGCTTACAGCGGCGAAGGCGATGAGCTTCCAGAAATCGCGTTGCACAAGCGCCAGGCACGCGCCGTAAAGGACGCCGATAACGGCAAGAGCAATCAGATAAGGCGCGGCGGCATGAGCCTGTACCGGAAACAGTCCAATGTGGAAGCGCAGCATGGAATAGAGGCCAAGCTTGCCCGCGACAATCATCGACATGGCTACCGGCGCTTCACTGTAGGTATCTGAAAGCCAGCCGTGCAGTGGGAAGACTGGAACCTTGACGGCAAACGCAAACAGAAACGCAAATGCTGCCCAGCAAAGCGCGTTGGCAGGGAACTGGCCATTCGCGATGAGTACCCTCAGCGTTTCAAAGTCGAAGGTGTGGTTCCGTGCGTAGAGCCACAATATCGCCACCAGCAACGGCGCGGAAGGAATAAAGGTGAACAGGAAGAATTTCTGCGCGGCCTTGGGGCCGTCCTTGCGACCGTACATGGCGATGAGGATGGCCATTGGCACCAGCGATAGCTCCCAGAAGCCGTAGTAGAGCATCAGGTCGAGCGAGACGAACACGCCAAACATCGCCGTTTGCTGCACCAGGAAAAGCGCGAAGAAAACCTTGCGCCGCTCCTTGATCGCATTCCAGCTTGCAAGCACGCCGACGGGGGCTAATAAGCCTGCCAGGACAACCAGCCATAGGCTCAGGCCATCAATGCCGACGTGGTAGTTAATGGCTGGGCTGTCAATCCAGGATTTGCCGAAAACAAACTGGAAGCCGCCTTGCTGCACATCATAGTGAAAAGGCAAATGAAGCGTGAGGCCGAACGTCAGAAGCGATGTAAGCAGGGCAATCCAGTTGGGCAGCTTGGCGCGATCTGGAACCAGCGCCACAAGAATCGCCCCAGCCAGAGGGACCAGCAGGATCAGTGTGAGAATCGATTGATTTATCGCGTTCATTCTCAGCGCCCCGCCCAATTGAGATGAATTCCTAACCTTGACAGCACAAAAGACCAGGGCACGACGACGAAAAGCAGCAACGCCGCAGCACCCGCCGCCAGCCATGCCGCGTAGGATCGTATGTTGCCGGACTGCCAGCGCTGTAATAACGCACCGGAGAATAGCGAGATGCCGCCAAGCAGCCAAGCCAACCCGCCGAGGATAGCCTTGTCGACCACCCAGCCCAGGAAATAAGTCGAGAAAGCCAGGAGCGGCTTGACCACTGTGGCTCCGTAGAACTCATCGACGTAATACTTGTTCGACAGCAGCTTGTATCCCGAAGGAAGTGCGGCAGCAAGCTCCGCGGGTCGCTGCGGCTTCTGGCTATAGAAGGCGTAAGCGATATACCAGCCAATGAGCGCGACTGCGACTGCAACTCCGCTGAGTGCGAGATCAAGCGTTTTGCCCCCTGCTGCCGTGGCTGGGTCGATAGTGCCGCCAGTCACAGAGCCGAGGAAGCTGCCGAAGCGGTCCATGCCGATCCAGCCGCCCGTGATGGAAAGAAGCGCCAGGATCACAAGCGGTCCAAGCATGGACCATGGGCTCTCATGCGGATGAACTTCAGGACTGCGCGATTCGCCGAAGAACGTTAGATACCAGAGCCGGAACATGTAGAAAGACGTCAGGAGTGCGGTGAGCAGACCGACGAACCAGAGAGCCTTGCCGAGTGAGCCTTGTTGGAATGCGGAGTAAAGGATTGCGTCTTTGGAGAAAAATCCGGCGAAAGGATAAATGCCGGCGATGGCGATAACTCCAGCGGTCATGGTCCAGAAAGTAACGG
>Ga0302320_10015884_pt1 | contig 15420 bp, 13 predicted proteins | sample Bog_T0_3_FD_202130 | JGI IMG/M metagenome (GOLD analysis project Ga0302320, IMG submission 202130) | Peat permafrost microbial communities from Stordalen Mire near Abisko, Sweden - Bog_T0_3 | ecosystem: Environmental > Terrestrial > Soil > Wetlands > Peat | place: Sweden: Abisko, Stordalen Mire... | reverse complement strand
GGTCGCGCACACGCGCCACGGGACAATTGGTGGCGGGCAGCGTGGACGCAGGATCCTGCGGCTCGATCGCCGCCACCAACCGCGGCCAATAAACCGTGCCGCCATTGGCGATCGCGGAATAGGCCACTGCCATTTGCAGCGGGGTGACGGCCACCTCGCCCTGACCGATGCAAAGGTTAGCCGTGTCGCCCTCATGCCAGTCATGTTGGATGCGTTCCCACGTCGGAAAATCGCCGGAGCTCTCCTGCCGCGTGGGCAGATTGTCCTTTTGCCCGAAATGGAATTTCTCCCCCAGTGCCACAATCCGTTTCTCGCCCGCTTCCAGACCGACCTGGATGAAATAGGAATTGCTGGAGCGCTCGAGGGCGCGCTTGAAATTATACTCACCCGGCGCGGCCAGGTCCCTTTTCTTCAACCGGCCGACATAGACGCAGCCGTGCCCCGGATTCTCCGGGTCGGGTTCCACCGAGTAAAGTCGGTCGGGATTCAGACCGGCCTCGAGCGCCGCGAGGCCGATGACCACCTTGAAGATGGAGCCCGGCGCGTAGTTTTCTTGCGTGGCGCGGTTTTTCTCCGCCGTCAATTCCTGCAACTGCGCGTATTTCTCACGAGAGAGACCCTGCGCAAAATCATTCGGGTCAAACGTCGGCGACGAGGCCATGGCCAGCACGTCGCCATTCCGCACATCCATGACCACGACCGCGGCGTTCGCGTCGGGACCCCGGTGGCTCGCCAGCGAGGCCTCCACCGCGCGCTGCAAGTCAAGGTCCAGGGTCAGCACCACGTTCCGGCCCGGTTGCGGCTTGGTGTCCACGTCCTCCCCCTGGCGGTAGCCCAGGTTGTTAACGAGCACATTCACCTGGCCCGCCCGGCCATGCAGGACGTCGTTGAAGGTGGCTTCGACGCCCGTTTCGCCGCGATAATCCGGCAGGCGATAATTGAAAAACGATTCTTCACCGGCAATGGAACTGTCGTCCTGCCGCAATTCCCCCAGCACATGCGCGGCCAGGGTGCCGTGCGGATAACTGCGCCGGGATTGAAATTCCAACTCCGCGCCGAGGCCGCCGGTAAAATTCTCTTCAAATCGCGCGATTTGTTCCGCCCCGAGATTTTCCAAAATCGGAAACGGCATCGCCAATTCCGTGGCGTAATGCCGGTTGAACTTTACCGCGTCAAAGGGCAGGGATTCCCCCATGTGCCGGCTGAGTTGGGCCACCACGCTGGCCGCGACTTGGGCGCGGGCCTGTTGGTGCAAACCTTCGATTTGCGCGGCGGTGAGCGCGAATTGTCTCCGCTCCAACTTGGTCAGTGAACGGCCGAGCCGCTTTTCCTGCGCGGCGATGGCCGCCTTTTGCTGCCCGAGCGCTTGCGCGACGTGTTGCTTGATGGCCAAGGCAAACTGTTTGCGCAAACTTTCCGTGTCGAGAAACAGGCTCAAATTGTAGCACGGCCGGTTCTCCGCCAGCACGCGGCCTTCGCGGTCCAAGATCTTTCCCCGCGGGGCCGGGATCCGGATGGTGCGATAGGCCTGGGTGTCCAGATGCGCCTGATACTCGCGCGACGAGACCACCTGCACCCACCACAAACCCGCCAGCAAAACGAACAGCCCGCCCGCCAGCAGCATCGCCACCTGGCGCAACTGGGGATCGTTCTTTTTGAGTTCGTCAATGACCAGCATTTTATTTCAAAATTTTCCCATGCCGGATTTCGCGGTCGGGGCGGAATCCGGGAAGCGTGTGGGGTTGGTAGCCAAAGGCGCCACCGCACCAGTCGAACAGCGCAAAAATCACGGGCGTGGCCCCCGCGCCCCCCGCCGTCATCACGACCCATTGCCACAGCGAACCCCAGCCAAGGACCGGCTGCCGGCCTGTGTTCAGCAAGAGGAGCAACGTGAGCGCCGGCACCGCCGCACTGGCTGCTGTGCCCAGCACGAGTTGCGCAAACGGACGCTCGTGTAAAATCAACTCCCGGCGCAAGTAAATCGGATACCCGGCCGCGAACAACGGCAGAATGCTCACGCCCAGCGGATTGGCGGACACCGAATCGAACCAGAGCCCCCCCAGCCCGGCCAACAGCGACACGGTGACGATGTCGGCGTTCAACGCGGTATAAACCATCAGCGCTGGCAGCAGGTCAATCTGTGCGCCGAGCCAGTGGCGCGGGGCCGAGAGTGTCGCCTCGCCAAACACGGCCAGAAACGCAAAGCTCAAGATCAAGACTGGCTGCAACAAATTCATTTAAACAACACCCATACCTGTTCCAACGCGCCGAGATGGGCGTTTAGTTTCACACCAGCCGTGGTCACGGTGCCGAATTCGAGGGACTGCACATCCAGGATTTTGCCAATGGGAATGCCTTTGGGAAAAACGCCGCCGAGCCCGCTGGTCAACACGTCCTGGCCGGGTTTCAAGTTGGCGCTGCTGGCCAGGTAGGCCAATTGCACTGGCGGCTCGCGCAGCAGCGAAGCATCGGGCGGGCCGGCGGGGGTCAGCACCCCCATGTCGTGCGTGGCATTTTCGACCATGGCGGAAACGCGGCAGTTCGGATCGCCAATCAGCACCACCTGCGAACTGAGGTAGCCGACCGCCGACACGCGCCCGACCAACCCCTCGGCGGTCAACACCGGCTGATTGGTCTGGAGGCCGTCGCGGCTGCCCAGGTCAATCTGGATGGTGAGCCACCAGTTCGCCGGATCGCGCATGACGACGTTCGCGAGCTTCAGTTTCCAAGCCACTTGCCGTTGCCAGCCCAGCAGTCCGCGCAATTGGTCGTTTTCCCGGGCGATGGCAACGGTCTGGACTTGCTGCTCCTTGAGCTGCTGGTTTTCCCGGCGGAGCGCGTCAATCTGCAAGAGCAATTCGTGGCGCGGCAGCACGCTGTCGGCCAGGTCACCGGGCAATTGCTGGGCGGCGCCGGCCAGGCCAAACAAGGGCAGGAACCAGCTTCCGACCGCCAGTTTCAGGCGTTCGGTAGCGCGCGTGGGCAGGCTTAAAAGCAAGACCGCCACGAACACCACCGCGCCCAGCGCAAGATAATTTTTTTGCTTAAACATCCGCAACGTCCCGGCCACTGGCCGGCGTGCGGTGAACTCCCGGAAGAAGATCAGTACTTGGCATTGGTCGCCACGCGTTTCAGGAATTCGATTTCCTGCAACACGCGGCCGGTGCCTTCGGCGACGGCACTCATCGGGTCGTCAGCGAGATGCACGGGCAGGCCGGTTTCGCCGGCCACCAGCCGGTCAATGCCGCGAATCAACGAACCGCCGCCAGCCATTACCAAGCCGCGATCCACGAGATCGGCGGCGAGTTCCGGGGGGCAGCGTTCCAGCGTGATGCGGATTGATTCGAGAATGCTCGAAAGCGGTTCTTGCAAGGCTTCGCGGATTTCCTCGGAACGAATGGTCAACGTTTTGGGCAGCCCCGAACCGAGGTCGCGGCCCTTGACATCCATCGTTAATTCCTGTTCCAAAGGAAAAGCGGAACCGATGCGGATCTTGATTTCTTCAGCGGTGCGTTCACCAATCATGAGGTTATAGGCGCGTTTCATATGCGCGACGATCGTGCTATCCAGTTCATCTCCGCCCACCCGCAGGCTGCGGCTGAAGACGATGCCAGCGAGGGAGATGATCGCAATCTCACACGTCCCGCCGCCGATATCCACGATCATGTTGCCCGCCGGCTCATGCACCGGCAGGCCTACGCCAATGGCCGAAGCCATCGGCTGCTCGATCAAATACACCTCGCGCGCGCCCGCGTGGGTGGCGGAATCCTTCACCGCCCGTTTCTCCACTTCGGTAATGCCCGAAGGCACCGCCACCACGACCCGTGGGGCGATCAATTTGCGGTGGTGGACCTTCTGGATGAAGTGGCGCAGCATCGCTTCGGTGATCTCGAAGTCGGCAATCACGCCGTCTTTCATCGGGCGGATCGCCACGATGTTGCCGGGCGTGCGGCCCAGCATTCTTTTTGCTTCGTCACCGACGGCCAGCACGTTGGTGGTGCCGGCCTGGATGGCCACAACCGAAGGTTCGCGCAGGACGATTCCACGGTCCCGCACATAGACGAGGGAATTTGCGGTTCCCAGGTCTATCCCAATATCATTGGAGAACAGGCTTTTGAATTGCTCGAGCATGAATGTGCCTAATTACACCTCAGTTAAGACTGCTCCCGCCCAAAGGTCAAGCGGCGAATGTCGTGGCAAAAATCCCTTCATTGCACGCGCGGGGCGCTTCGTCTAATTTCTCTTCATGTCGTTTTTTGGCAAATGGAACCGCTTTTGGCTCGCCGCCGCATGGTTGGCGGCGGCCGGCGGGTGTTCGCCCCTGGATTCAAATCCCATGGATGAGGAGAAGGAGCCACATTATGTGCTCGGCAAGAGCCGCGTGAACGCCATGGATTACGACGGCGCCATCCGCGCCTTTGAGGAATCGCTGGAAACCAACCCCCATTCCGCGCAAGCCCATTTCCAACTGGCCATGCTGTATGAAAATCAGGAATCCGATCCGGCGGCGGCCGTTTACCACTACCAGCAATATTTGAAATACGACCCGAAAGCCGACAATGGCGCGGTGATCCAGCAGCACATTGCCAGTTGCAAACAGCAACTGGCGGCTGACGTGCTGCAACTGCCCAGCACCTCCGCCGCCCAACAGCAGCTCGATAAACTCATCGCGGAAAACCGCCGGCTGCACGAGCAATTGGCCCAGTGGCAGGCCTTGGTTACCAACCAGCAGACCGCCGCCAAAGCCAATCCGCCCGCCCCGCAAAATCCGGCGCCGGCCTCGACGAATTATTCCCCGTCCACGCTGCCAACCAGCCCCGCACCAGACTTGGTGCGGACCCAGCCGCTCACCTCGACCACCGCCCTCACCAGCACCGGCCCCCGCGCCGCAGGCTCCGCCACCCCGCCGGGAACCACCCCAGCCAGAATTTCCCAGCCGCGCACTCACCGCGTGGTCCGGGGCGAAACCCTGGCCAGCATCGCCCGCAAACAAGAGGTCAGCCTCCCCGCCTTGGAGGCCGCAAACCCCTCCGTCAACCCGAAAAAACTGAGAGCCGGACAGGTCCTGAACCTGCCCGCGCAGTGACGTCGCATGTACGCGCGCCTGACCTTCCTGGGAATTGTCGCTTTTTGGGTGACCATGAACGTCCTGCTTTGGCGCGTGGAATTTGGCACCCGCGGCGGCGACACGCCGGTGCCCGCACCCCTGGTCTGGGGCAAGATCCTGACGGCGCCGGACGCGTCTTCCTTGAGCGTGTATCAACGGGGCGAGCGCATGGGTTATTGTGAAATTGCGACCGGGGTCGGCCAGCAGATGGCCACCTTCGACGAAGGCAAACCGCCAGCCGAGGGATTCGTGGCCCACCCCGGCTACCTGCTGCACATGGCCGGCAACGTCTCCTTGGGGGATTTCACCAATCGGGTGAAATTCGATGGCCACCTGCGGCTCGACCGTCTGCGTCGCTGGGAGGAATTAACCCTGAAAATCACCTCCCGCCAGGCCGTCATCGAAATATCCTCGCTGGCCACGAACCAAACCGCGCACGTCAAAGTGAGCAACGAAGGCCAGCGGTTGTGGGAACGGGAGGTGGCGTTCACCGACCTGCAAGACCCCGGCGCAATCTTCCAGTTGCTGGCGGGGAACCAAGCGGGCGAGTTGTTTGGCGCCTTGGGCGCGACGGGAATGCTGCGCGACGCCGCGACCAGAATTGAGTGGAACGCCCGGCGCACGCGGGTCAGGCTCGGCGGGGAAACCGTGCCGGTGTACCGGCTGGAAACCAGCGCGCTCGGCCACGCCCTCACCGTGGATGTCAGCACGCTGGGCGAAATTCTGCGCATTGAACTGCCCGGTGTGATCAGCGCCCGGATTGACGAGTGGAGCAAACCATGATTGAACTCAACCGGCTGGTGAAAAAATTCGGCGACCTGGTGGCTGTGGATGACCTTTCGCTGAAGATCGGGCGCGGCGAATTCTTCGCCATGCTCGGCCCCAACGCCGCCGGCAAGACGACCACCATCAAACTGCTCGCCGGACTGATCAAACCCACCTCCGGCCACGCCCGCATCTGCGGCTTTGATATTCAAACGCAGCCGCTCGAAGCGCGCCAACGGCTGGCGTATGTTCCCGATTTCCCCTTTCTTTACGATAAATTGACCGCCTGGGAATTCTTCCGTTTCACCGGCGAAATGTTCCGCCTTGACGCCGCGCGCATTGAAAAAAACGCGCGCGAGTTGGTCGCGCGATTTCATCTCCAAGAATTCGCCGACCGCACGCTGGAAGGGCTCTCGCATGGCACGCGCCAGCGCATCGCCATCGTCTCGGCCCTATTGCACGACCCCGAAGTGTTCGTGATTGACGAACCCATGGTCGGCCTCGACCCCCAGCATGCCCGCGTGGTAAAGGACGTGCTGAAGGAGCGTTCCCTCGCCGGCACCACCGTGCTGGTTTCCACCCATCAGTTGAGCATTGCCGAGGAAATGGCCGACCGCATCGGCATCATTCACGGCGGCAAATTGATCGCCGTGGGCACGCGCGAGGAACTGCGCGAACAAAGCGGCGCCTCCGGCGCGCTGGAAGAGATTTTCCTGTCGCTCACGGCCGAGGCCAAGTGAAGGCCCAGCCCAGGGGCTAATTCCTCATCGCCGGCCTGCGTCGATTGGCCGCGAGCATGGCCGGCTTGCACCCTGCCAGGGACGATAGGCGGGCGCTGGGCCATTTTGAGGGGCGCGGCGCGCGGATAATTCTTGCCTTTGCCGCCATAGTACGCAATTTATGCGCTCACAGCATGAGCGATATCATTTTTGTGGGCACTGACAGTGGCGCCACCACCACCAAATTTTCCGCCGTTCGCCAAAACGGCGACGCCGTGAGCACCAAGGTGCTGCAGCGGCCCACGAATTCACAGAATGGACGGGACGCCGTCCTGAGCGGCTGGATTGCCGGCATCGGCGAATTTCTGGCGCAAAATGATCTGGCTTGGTCGCAGGTCGCGGGCGTGGGCCTGGCGATACCGGGACCGTACGAACGTTACGGCGTTTTCGGCAAGTCGCCGAATTTGCCGGCGAGTTTCAACGGTTGGGATGTGCGGGCCGATTACAGCGCGGCGCTGGCCCAACAGGCGGGCCGCCCCCTGCCGCTCGTCGTGGGCAATGACGGCAATTACGGCGGGGTGGCGGAAGCGCGGCTCGCGCGCGGCCAGAGCCACGCCTCGGTGGCGATGCTCCTGCCCGGCTCTGGATTGGGCGCGGCCTTCGTAGGCGTGGACGGCCTGGCGCTCGACGGCGACACGCTCGCGGGGATGGAAGCCGGCCACATGCCCGCACCGCTGCAACTGCTCGGCGCCACCGGCAAGCCATTGCCCTGCGGCTGCGGGCGCGACTGGGGTTGCGTCGAGGCGTACACCACCATCTCCGGCCTGCCGTATTTGCTGGCGGAAAGGCTGCCAAAATATCCCGGACACGAGCTCGCCGAATCCACAGCGCCCATCAAGGAGAAGGCGCTCTCACTCCGCGGCCGCGCGCAAAAGGGCGACCCACTGGCACTGGAGATTTTCGATTTTCAAGCGCGGGTCATGGGCTTTCACGTCGCCAATCTCGCGATGGCGCTGGATCCCGGGATTTTCATCATTGGCGGCGGCTTGATGGACACCGAGACCACCACGCCGGAATTTCGCGAGCGATACCTGGGACTCATTCGCGAGACCGCGCGCCCCTACCTCTGGCCGCAGCAGCGCGACACGTTGAAGATCGTCACCTCGCAGCTCGGCGAGATGTCGCAGGCCATCGGCGCGGCACTGGTGGCGCTGTATCACAGCCGGAAGTAAGCGCCTCTGAAATTCATGAAGCAAGGTTAGAGCCTCCTCACGTCGGCTGCTACAGTTCAGGGGTTCGATGCGCGAATGCTTCGGGGAAATCTCTCCCCGTTCCTCGCCTCCCCATGAATGCCAATTCCTGGAGCTTGATCTTTTTTGAAAATAGTTTACCCCTTTGGCCCCGGCATTGCGCATTGAACTGTGTCGGGCAATTGTCCGCCAAAAAACAACCAAACCAAAACCAAGCGCTATGCGCCTAAACAAAAAACAAACTATGAAGCATCATATCACAAACGCAATATGCCACCCTGCCCGTTGGGGTTCGACCCTCACGGCTCTCCTGCTGCTGGGGGCCTTCGCCCCCGCTTCGCAGGGCCAGGTCCTGTCGCCGTCGTCGCTGCATTATGGCTTTAGTTATCAAGAATGGTCCCTGAAATGGTGGCAGTGGAGCCTGGAGCAATCCACCAACCGTTTGGAATTGGTGGGGGGACCGGGAATCCCTGCCGGTCCCGCCAGCAAAGTGCTATTTCTGGCTGGAGTGTATCTCCCCGGACCGGGCGGCGTCACCATTGCAACACGCAAGATCACCATTCCTGCCGAGACGCCTTTGTTCTTTCCCATTTTGAGCTCGTGGAATGATAACAGTGGCTGTCCCACGTTCACCACGTACTCGGCGCATCAACTGGCCGCCCAGGTGGCGGGAATGTGGAGCGGTGTCACCTTGACAAGCTGTACTATTGATGGCGTCGCGGTTCCGGGTTTGCGCGACCCAGCCACCACTGAGTACCTGGTCCAGACCCCCGCGTTCAGTTACACCACCGCGGAGAAAGATAATGTGCTGGCGGGTTTCTTCGGGGATACGTGTATTGACGGCGGCACCACCATTTATCCAGCGGTGGCGAAAGGCGTTTATCTCCTGTTGTCCCCCCTCAAGCCCGGGAACCACACCATTCATTTCATCGGCCAGGTTGGCCCCTATCTGAACGAGAACATCACCTACGACATCACGGTGGAATAAGACGGTGGCTGCGCCGGCGGTGGACAATAACCCTGGTAAGCAACGTACATCCAACCCTGACCTGGTGGAAACGAGCCGCTGGGTCAGGGCCTTGGTCCGGTACGCAAGTCAAATTTGGTTGCGCCTTGGGTTTTGAGCCGTTCACTGCCGCGAGATCCGTTCGGGCTGGCGGGCATGGCTGATGGCGGTGTCGTAGGTGATGGCGCACTTGCAATACAGGTCGTAAAGATGATTATCCATCAGCACCATGCCTTCCTTGCGGCCCATCTGCAGGGTGTTTTCCAAATGGTGCAGTTGGTTTTCGCGGATGAGGTTGCGCACCGCGCCATTGGCGATGAGCAACTCGTATGCGAGCACCCGCCGCGTGCGGTCGGCGGACGGCAGCAAATCCTGCGCAATGATGGCCTGCAGGGAATTCGCCAGTTGCAGGATGATCTGTTTCTGCGCGCTGCCTTCAAAGACGCCGATGATGCGCTCCAGCGCGTGCGAGACGTTGGGCGAATGCATGGTGGCCAGCACCAGATGCCCCGTTTCCGCCGCCATGAGCGCGGTGGAGATGGCCTCGTGATCGCGGATTTCGCCGACCACAATGACGTCCGGATCCTGGCGCAAAACATGGATAAAGGCGCGGTTGAAGGAATGAACGTCCGTCATCACCTCCTGCTGCACGACAATGGCGCGCTTGTTTTGATGCACGAATTCAATCGGGTCTTCGATGGTGACGATTTTGCAGCGGCGTTCGCTGTTGATCAGGTCCACCAGGTAATTCAGCGTGGTGGTCTTGCCCGCGCCGGTAGGGCCGGTGATCAGCACCAGCCCGTTGGGTTTGCGGGCCAACTCATCTACCTTTTCGGGCAGCCCCAATTCCGCGCGAGTGGCGACTTTCTCGCCGCTGAAGCGGAGACTGAGTTCCGTGTGATTGTTGCGCCGGTAAAACGTGGCACGCACCCGTCCGGCCAGACTGTGCAGGATGGAGATGCACAGCTCCCATTCCTGCGCGAACTTGAGGCGCTGCGGCTCGTTCAACAGGCTGTTGGCGATGTTGTCAATCTCCGTCTCAGTAAGCGCGTCTTCATCGGCGATGATGATCTCGCCGTTCACGCGGAAGGCCGGCGGCACGCCAGCGATCAGGTGCAGGTCCGAGGCATCGTAGTCATTCACCACCGACAACAGCCGGTTCAAGGTTTCCATGCTCATCGTTTAAACAGTTCCTTGAGCCGTCCGCGCAGCCGCTGGAATAGGCCGGTTTCGGACAGGCGCGTCAGGGCTTGGGTCGCCTCCGCGCAGTCCCGGTTCAACTGTCGCGCCTGTTGGAAGGAATTCTCGGCGGCGCCGACCAGGTGCAAAGCCTGCTGGCAGCGGCCTTGTTCCAGCCAGAGCAGAAAGTGGCCGGGATTCAGCTCGACCGCCTTTTGGAGGCACTTCAAGGCGAGGACAAACTGCGCATGGTAAGACCGGATGCGGGCCGCGAGCCAGGCAATGAACCAGTCGTGCGGCGCGAGCAGCAGGGCTTTCTCAAAACAATAATCCGCACGCGCCTCGGCCCGCGCCAGCAGCACGTCGCCGCGGGCCAGCCAGAGGTAAGGAGCATCGCCTCGCTCCTCCATGGCGGCGTCGGAAAAGGACAGCGCGCCCGCAAAATCGCCGCTGCGGCCCAGCGCCACCGCCTTGGCCGCGAGCAGTTCCGGCTCGTGGGGAAAGCGTTCCAGTGCCTTGTCAGCCCACAGCTTGGCCTCGCGAATTTCGCCGAGCTCGATTAGCATCCGTACCTGGCCGGTCCACGCCGCCGCGTTCGCGGGATTGAATTCCAACACCTTGGAATAAAGCCGCAGGGCGGGCTCAAATCTTCCGTTCTCAAACGCCGTGCGCGCCCCCGCCAGATAATACGCCTCATCCTTCACCGGCGTGGTTTCGCCGGGCTGGAACTCGTGGTTCGCGTCGTCGTTGAATTCAAGGTTGATGAACCGGCTCATGGGCAGGCAACGGGAGGCGGGCTCCAGAATGAGCTGCGGGACCACCGCTGGCCGCGAAAAAGCGCGGCGATCCGGCTGCTCGGTGACGTTGCCATGCCCGCTTATAGCAAGCTTTGGCCGGATGAACCAGCGTTTTTCCGGCGATCTATCGGGTCAGATCTTCGTCCGAAACTTTTGGGCCACGGGAATGCGCCGGCCCATGCCGAAGGCCCGGGGTGACACCCGCAAGCCGGGTGCCGCCTGCCGGCGCTTGTATTCGCTAAAGTTGATCTTGTTCACCACGTCATTCACCACCCCCGCGTCCAGACCCCGCGCGATCAACTCCGCTTTGCCCAGGTTCCGCACGATGTACAAATCCAAAATCACGTCCAGCACCTCGTAGGGCGGCAGCGAATCCTGGTCGGTCTGATTGGGCCGCAGCTCCGCGCTGGGCGGCTTGGAAATCGAATCCGCCGGGATGAGCTCGCGTTCGCGGTTGACCCAGCGCGCGAGCCGGTACACATCCGTCTTCAGCACGTCCGCGATGGGTGCCAGCGCGCCGTTCATGTCGCCGTACAGTGTGCAATAGCCCACGGCCATCTCGGACTTGTTGCCAGTGGTCAGCACCAAGCCGCCAAACTTGTTCGACAATGCCATCAAGGTCATGCCGCGCAGCCGCGACTGGATGTTTTCTTCCGCCTCGTTGGGCTGGGTGCCGGCAAACACCGGCCGCAACTGTGCCTCCACCGCTTGAAACACCGGCTCAATGGGCAACACTTCGTAGCGGATGCCCAGCCGGCGCGCCAGTTTTTCGGCGTCCGTCAGGCTGCCCTGGCTGGAGTACCGCGCCGGCAGGGAAACTCCAAACACGTTTTCCGCACCCAGCGCGTCAGCGGCGATGACGGCAATCAGCGCCGAATCAATGCCGCCCGAGAGGCCCAGGATCACGGTCTTGAATCCGCATTTGCGCACATAGTCGCGCACGCCCAGCGACAGCGCGGAAAACAGAAGCTGCTCGCGCGCCGGAAACAGGTGTGGCGCGGCTTTGGGCCGCGGGGGTCCCTCCTGAACCTCGTAGCAGCCAACGTGAGGAGGCTCTAAATTCGCTTCAGGAATTTCAGTTAGAGCCTCCGCACGTCGGCTGCTACAATCCAAGGGTTCAACCCGGGCATCCCCGCGCAGGCGGCCACCCGGAGTCAACTCCACCACCAGCACTTCCTCCACAAACCCGCGACCGAGGGCGAGGACTTCACCACCGGCGTCCAGCGCCACGCTGTGGCCATCGAAAATCAGTTCATCATTGGCGCCCACGGCATTGACTTGCGCCAGCGGAATTCGTTCATCGCGCGCCACGCGGCGCAACATCTCCAGCCGCGTGCGCTCCTTGCCGTCGCACCAGGGCGAGGCGGAAAGGTTCAGAATGAACTCCGCGCCCTGACCGATCAATTCCCGCACGGGGTCCCGGCGGTACAACCGCTCCGGCCAAAAATCCTCGTCGTTCCAGATGTCCTCGCAAATGGTGAGGCCGATTTTCTTGCCGTTGAACCCGAAGGGTTGCACCGTTTTGGCCGGCTCAAAATAACGGTCTTCGTCGAAAACATCATAGGTGGGCAGGAGGCTCTTGGCCGTGCGCCAGAGGAAGCGGCCGTGTTGCAGCACAGCGGCGGCGTTGCGCAACGCCCGGCCCGGTCGGTCGGCATTTCGCTCAACGTAGCCGAGGCAGAGCGGGACGGGGCCAATCTGCCGGGCGGTGTCGGCCACCGCCAGGAGGTTCGCCTCCACAAAGTCGTCGCGCAGGAGCAGGTCGCGCGGCGGGTAGCCGCACAGGAACAGTTCCGGTGCCAATACGAACTCCGCGCCGCGCGCCACCGCCTGCGCGTAGGCGGCCAGCAGCTTCTCGCGGTTGGCCGCGAAATCGCCAATGGTCGAATCAAGTTGAAGCAGTCCGAGGATCATTTGAGATTGGCGGTGGATTCCGCTTCCACGCTGCGGATGGCGTCGGCGAGGCCGGTGAGATGACGTTCCAGCGTAAAGCGCTCGCAGAAATGCGCCCGCACCCGCACGCCGTTCTGTTCAGCCAGCACTTTCAAAATCACGGCGGCGATCTCGGCCGGGTCTTGGCCGCTGACCAGGCCGGGATGGTCGGGCGGCAGCATTTCCGGCAGCGACCGCCAGCGGGTGGTGACAATCGGCAGTCCGAACGCCATCGCTTCGATCAGATTCACCGGCTGGTTCTCGCCCAAGTACCGCGTGGGAAATAGAAACAGGCCAGCCTCCCGCAACAACTGGGTTTTCCGCTCGCCGCTGACAAAGCCCGCGTGCGTGACCGTGACGGCCACCAAGGGATCTTCGCGCAGCCGGTCGAACTCCGCCCTTTCCGCGTCGTTGACGAAATTGCCGGCCATGACGAGCTTCAACTGGACGGGCAGCCGGCGGGCGGCGAGTTCCTGGTTGGCGCGGAGCACGCCTTCGGTGGCCGCGAATACCCCCTTTTCGCGCGTGCAATGAGCCAGGAACAGGACGCTCACGGTCATGGGCGCGGCCGGAACCTGGCCGGCAAAGATCCGCTCACGGACCGCAAAGGCCTCCAGCCGGCGGGGCCGCAGAGCTGCGTCAAAATCGGGGCACGGATCCGGGATGCCATTGTGAACCACGCGGATCTGGTGCGACAGGAGTTTTTCCGCATCGGCATAATTGTATCGTGACAGCACGATGCTCAAATCCACGGGCCGGAACAGCCGGTACGTCAGGGTGCGCGAGCTGATGCTGGAGGCGGTCTCGAGCCATTTCGCCAGGCCGGCGGCGTGCCAGTGCAGAATGACGTGTTTGAAGAAAGGCCGGCAGAGCAGCATCACCAGCCAGTCGCGGTAGAGCGCCACGCGTTTGCCGGGTGCCGGAACGTAATAAAGGCTGGTCACGCCGTAGCGAAACCGCAGCCAGACCGCCTGCAGGCAATACCAGAAGATAAGCAGGATTTTGGTGCCTTGAAACTCCCCCACGTCTTCCAGGCTGCGCGAAAACCGCGCGTTGACGTGGTAACAGTCAATGCCCGGCACCGCCGGAGCTCCGTCCGGCCGCCGACGCGCGTCCCCGCCAAATCCCTCAAGCATGAGCTGCACCATGTAACTCTGGCCATGGTGCGGCGGCGGGGTGTGGGCGAAAACAAGCAATTTCATTTCTGAGTCGCCATTTACATTATACGATTTGCGCGTCGCATGATTTTTGTCATCGTAAAGCGCTGAGCATGAATCGTAAATCGTAATTCGCAAATGCTGAACCGTGTCAACGTCCTCGGGGTGGGCCTCAGCGTGCTGAACCTGCGCACCGCCTTGGCGGCCATCGCCGACGCCATTGGCCGGCGGCAAAAGGGCTACATTTGTGTGACCGGCGTTCACGGCGTGATGGAAGCGCAAGCCGACGAGGCCTTTAAGCGCATCCTCAACGGCGCCTTCCTCTGCACGCCGGACGGGATGCCCATGGTCTGGGCCGGCCGGCTGCGCGGCCACCGCGAAATGGACCGCGTCTATGGCCCGGACCTGATGCTGGACGTGTGCGCATGGAGCGAAACCAGCGGCGCGCGGCACTTCTTTTACGGCGGCGCTCACGGCGTGGCGGAAGTGCTGGTCCAAAAATTGCAAGCGAGGTTTCCCAAACTGCCGGTGGCGGGGACGTTCACACCCCCATTCCGCCCGCTCAACCCGGCGGAAACCCTGGGCTTGCAGGCGCAAATCGCGGCCGCCCGTCCGGATATATTGTGGGTGGGCCTGAGCACGCCCAAACAGGAAAAGTTCATGGCCGAATTCCTGCCCAGACTGGACGTGACCCTGATGGTGGGCGTGGGCGCGGCCTTTGATTTTCACAGCGGGCGCGTGCGGCAGGCGCCGCGCTGGATGCAGCGCAGCGGACTGGAATGGTTTTACCGGCTGTGCAGCGAGCCCCGCCGGCTGGCCTGGCGCTATTTCCGCAACAACCCCCTGTTCCTGTGGCAAAGTCTCGGTCAACTCACCGGCTGGAAAAAATATCCGCTGGAGTAATCCTATAATTATTGCGCCGGCAACACGTGGCCCGCCACGGAACAAGCCGGCATTTCCCCGATGGCGTTAATGGCGTACGTGCCGTTGTCGGGACAAACGGGAAACGCTCCATCCTTGCAATACGGGGCCAAATCCTGCGCCGTCGGCACATCCGTGGCGCTCTTGGCCTTATCCAGCGCCCATTGCAGCTTGGCCTGTTGAATCTGGCGGAGATTATTGATGCAGGCACTGGCGTTGGCCGCCTGCGCCGCCTGCTGCTGCTCCACCTGGAGTTGTTGCAAATGTTCCTGCTGCAGCGCCAGCGCATCGCGCGCCGTGCTCAAGTGCTGCGCCGTCTGCTGGCTGTCCTTCTGCAGTTGCTCCACGTTTTTTTGCAGGGCGCTGACCTTGGCGGTGAGAGCCTCGTTCTGCTTGCGCAAGCTGGCGATCACTTGCGCCTGTTCGCCGGCGCTGGAATTCTGCAGCGCATCCAGTTGCGTCTGGACCTCGTGCAATTTCTGCTGCGCGGCTTGCATATCCGTCCGCGCGCTGTCGCGCTCCTGGTTGGCGCGCAAGAGAAAGAACTCCGCGACCAGCATCAGCGCCAGGCAGACCCAGGCAAACCA